>Ga0247843_1003969_pt1 | contig 22937 bp, 18 predicted proteins | sample LaCruzMarch2017__FD_192420 | JGI IMG/M metagenome (GOLD analysis project Ga0247843, IMG submission 192420) | Freshwater microbial communities from meromictic Lake La Cruz, Castile-La Mancha, Spain - LaCruzMarch2017_8m | ecosystem: Environmental > Aquatic > Freshwater > Lake | place: Spain...
TTACTATTCTCGCGAGACCATGCGAGACTCTAGTCTCGCGAGAAGTCTCGTCTCGCAAGGTTGGTCTCGCGAGAAGTCTCGTTCTCGCAAAAACCCCATATGTAGATACCTTGCGAGACCTAACTCTAAAACTTTGGCTACAGTGAAGAACGAAGAAGTGAGGAAGGATGCATATTTGTGAGCTGGCCGATGGTCAAATCTTGACCATCCTCAGCTACTTGGTTGAAACTCGTCCGCGATACTCGAACGACCATGATGACAAGGAGCATAAAAAGGAGCAAGACAGATTTGAACGCAGATTCAAACTATCATTTCCACATTCCCATGCCCAATTGTTGGATGAAAAGAAAGTGCGACGCGAAATCTTGCGCCCGGCCCGAGAGCTATATACTTACTCTCTCGTGTGCAAGCAATTTCGCGATGTCATTGCCAACCCAGCTCATGAAAACGTTCTCTACTCTGGTATAACTGAGAGCCTTATGAAAGAATACTATTTGTTCGATTCTGGTCCGGACGTCGAAGACGTTATGGTTCAGTATGGTATCTTTACCGAGCTGTTTAAAGAAAAGAATATGGAAATGCTTCATCATACAGGCGTCCCTGTCCGTATCCAACACGACAACCATGACCCAAGCAAAGGCTTTTGGTATGGCCCAACCGCCGAAGCGCTAAAAATGCATCCCAATCCTGATGCGTGGGACAGCGTCTTCAAATACAGCTGCGAGAAACCTGTCAAGAACGTAACATACTCCACGGTGATTATCAGTGACCAGGACCGTGCAGCTTTCCTGCGTCTCTTGAAAACTGGGGAGAGAAATAATTTCGATGAATTCAACTCTCATATCTTTCAAGACCCTCGCTTCGACTTTTATATCCTCATGCTCGAAGGTACACCCAAGCCAGCCATTCAGAAGTATCGGGAATTTGCTCCGTTTATTGACAACAAGCTGCTCCTACTGCGCTCTGTCCTGACATTGGACGGGTCATCGCCCCCCCTTCCTTTTTACATTTGCTTGGAATGGTGTAATGAGGTTCAAGAGAGGTTCACTGAAGATATTGGTGAGTTCGTCGAGCCTACTATGGATCTTGTGCTTGACAGCATTGTGTGCTGGGCAGTGAACGATTTCAAAGCAGGGTGTTCACACTATATTGCCAAATCCGTGCTGTTTCATACTGGCAGAAGAGGAGAGCAAGGGTGGGATAATTGGGATGTCTGTCATGGCACTAGTGAATATTTTGTTCCGTACATGATTATGGAGGTGGACGAGGAGCATTGGCCGGGTTAGTGCCAGAGATATTGTGTGTGAGCACAAAGATGCGGTATCAGCTTGTTTAGCCTATGGTAGCTTCAGAAGTTTTTATATAACAGAATATTTTATGAAGAAATCAAATCACTGATTATGAATGGCTCCAAGCTGCCTACCGGCAATCTTTGAATGCGATAGTTGATATCTCTGGAATCATACATTTACGAGCCCCAAAGCATGAATAGAGTCTTTCCCGAAACGAAGAATCCTTCGTGGTAGAATGCCCGGCCTGACTTGCGACACTTCAATAGCTCTTCATGCAATGAAACTTCATGGAATGCAGAAATAATATCCAACATTGTCACCTTCTTCCCAGCCTTACCAATGGGAATATGCAACAATTCACCAGTCGCATGTATCGAACAATTGTATGGTGGGTCAACAATGACGGGTAAGCTCATACCGCAATCACGTTTTTTGTCGCAACCCACATCTCTGTTGTGACATTCAACGATGCCATGTTCCAAGCGACACGGACCCTTCCTACCCACCATCCCCCTTGCTCCTTCTAGCAAGGTGATAGAGTATTCAATGTATTTATCCGGGTGTCTACAATGCGCGGGGGAGTCTTCGCCATGACCCTTGGTATCCTCAATTATCCGCAATGGAATATGTCGGAGCATGGAGAGAATATCATCGATGGAAATGCGTTTGCCCGTTTTACCGATGGATCTTCCTAGGATCCTCGGACTGATATTTGGTGGAGTTGAAAAGTTACCGAACGTGGTCAGGAGTAGATTGTCTGTCGCAACATCTTCTCGAATGTCGAGACTACTGTCAAATGACGATGATCCGACTTTCCCCACCATGACTTGAACCGCAGAAAGGAACATGGCACAATTTCGTACCTCGACAATTACGTCTCGATTGTGTTTCGCCAATGCATGCTGTTCCTTCTTGGTGAACTTCGATTCATCTAGATGAATCATAGGACCTCCTTGGACAAAGAGGAATTCGCCAGAACTCGCATCGCCCTTCTTCTTAACGAAGTCCCTCTTATAGAAGTTCTCACCTTGAGGAATTCCACCCAGATCATTCTTCATGCTCTCAACGTTTCCATCCTTTTTCTTTACGACACCATTGCACACCTTCTTGTGTGCTTTCCAGTCGAGCTTCTGACAGCTCACTCCGCAGTAATGGGTCGACTTACATTGAGAGCATTGGAATGGGGCCTTGTCATTGTTACAGAGAGCACAGCTAGGAGGGCCCGTCGATGATTTCTTCTTCGTCGCTTCACTGCAATCATCGCCTTCTTCGATTTCTCCCGTCAGCAGGAATTTCGTCCATGCCCGATCCATGGTTCTTTGGCAGTGGGGTGAGCGTGTTTGTGTATATACCCTTGGTGTATATATACGGGGGTCCCTGACATTGCCTTCACCTCCTCGATGCTCGTTGTTGATTTTGGTGAATTGTTAATTTTGTTATTCCTTTTTGCGGGAAAAGGTCGCCCTCCGGCGACAAGATGTTGTCATCTCTGGCACTAACACCTCTATTCATCAGCAGCAGCCGAAGGACAATCTTTTCTACTGGATATCGTGCGTTCTCCTCATTTTCATCCACCGCGATTCTAAGTCCTCGTCGCGTGGCTGCTTCTGAGAATAATCGACGACCTTTGAATTTGTTGTTGTCACATATGTCGTCAACGACCGACACACCTCTCCTTCCGTACGATGATCATTCACACAATTCCATCAAGGTGACAATCCCGACGACCATCGAAAACGGCGAGAAAGATGATAATATATACGTTAATACCGACGTATTCCAATCACGTCTACATGCCACAATCACCACGGCCAAAAGTCTTGGCAAAAGTGCGATTTGGATGACTGTGCCATTATCACACGGTCATCTCCTCCCCCCGGCATCCGAATTAGGATTGACATACCATCATGCCACGGGAAGGGAGGCAACATTATGCATGTGGCTAAAAGATGACATCGAGTCATTAATACCTGAATATTCCACACATCAGGTAGGAGTTGGTGCAATCGTTATACGACGCAAGTCCAAGAATCATGCTACTACGACAACGTACAATGATGATGACGATGAATTATTGGTTGTAAGAGAGGCAAGGAATAATTACCGTCCATGGAAAATACCCGGCGGATTGGCCGAATTAGGAGAAGGCCTTGATGAGGCGGCAGTACGTGAGGTGTACGAAGAGACGGGAATATTTTGTCGTTTCGTGGGTGTGCTTGGGATGCGACATACACATGCTATGCAATTTGGTCGAAGTGATTTATACTTCATGTGTCGGATGGAGGCCGTGCCGAATGAGGATGGATCAATGCCAGAACCCACTCCACAGGCAGGGGAGATTGAAGCATGTCGGTGGCTGCCATTACGAGAATTCAAAAAGATGGTCATGTCTGAGGATAAAAACGTGGGACATCCAATGATGGCACAAATAATGAAAGTCGTAGATCAATCGTTTGGGATGGAACGTATGATTCTACCTAGTATAGTCCCAAAACGCAAACCAAGTCCTCTGTATCATGTGCCAATCCGACCGGACGACACAACATCGTAGCACACACCATGTTAAGGTTGTAAATAAGATAATGCGTTTCACTAGAGGTGTATTTGTATGAGAGTTTTATTTTTAGGGTTAGGAAAATGGTCTCTATGACTTTGTTAACTGGCCTCTGACTGCTGACCCATTCTGTGGTGTCTGTTCATTTCCTCTCTCCGTCGGTCGTCCATTGCCCGCTGTTTTAGTTGTAACTGTCGAATGCGCTTACGAATCGCGATACACTGAGGGATGGGACAATTTGAGTTCTTACACTGCTGTGCGTGTATCCTCAATAGTGTCCAAATGCGTTTGCATATCTTGCACCCACCCGATGCCTTAATCTTGCAAACTTGTCCATGCTTGAGATACGTTTTCATCTTCGCGCAATTGGCAGACGTGCACGAGGTAGATTTGCACTGTGATGCGTGTTCTATTAGAGCGATGTGAAGTTTAATGTTCCTCTGACGTTCCTTGCGCTGCTCCTCCGTTAACGCGCTCGCTGCTGGGACATTATCAACCTTGACTGCTTCAAGCAAGTGAGTGCACGAACCTCTATTGGTCGATGGGTCCTGGAAGCATTCATGACAAAGATCGAAATCAGCGCATACGTTGCAGTGATGACGAACACCAGAGGATAACTCGCGATTACATGCAAAGCACTGCTGCACAAACTTCGGCGCCTCGCGATTTTGAAGATGCCATAGTACCATCATAGATGTATGTTTGGCCCGCCTTAATTCATCGAATTGATAGTGATTTCCACGGCATAAATCCAAGAAGGCTTGACGAGTGTTGAAGAACTCGCAGTCGATTTCTTCGGTGTCATCATCTAATACCCTGATGGCCCGACCAAAGCGATCAACCTGTTTTTCATCGGCGTCACCATCCTTGCTCCGGGAGAGTTTAACGCCGGATTCCTCGATAATTTTGTTGTATGCATCTCGACTCTCCATTATTTCCTTCGACACGATGAGATTTTCGGGCTTCGCATCTTTGCAATTCAAAAAGGCTACCATGAAACTCTCCTTCATTCCCGATATAGCATCACAGAACTTTTGCATTACTGGGTCTCTACCACCGTCTTTGTAATCTGCACTTTCATCTACGCCATCTTTGATCGCTCCACTAGATTTCTTGCTCTTTGACGACGCCTTTTTTCCCCCGCTGGATGATCTGCACTTATTACCGATATCATTAAGTTCTTTGATAATATTTTCGGCCTCGCCGGGAAAGTAGTCGCCATCAAAATATGGTACAGCGGCAGCATCCAACGTTTTGTCGTTGAAGTATTGATCGTACATATTCGTGAGTTTACCAACGATGCTCCTCTTTTGACATTCCAAAAGCATCTCGAGATACCACTGGCGCAATCTCTGCTCTTTGGGAATCTTCTGATCTTCTGGCTTGGCGTAGAAGATGTAATCATCGCCTTTCAGCGGTGGGCATGCCCAAATGAACGCCTGTTCGAATCCTTTCTCCCTAGCATAATCAAGATAGGATATCAAAATTTCCTGGTAAATAAAGGTTCTCATTTTCCTCGGCATCATGAAATGCACACTATCTAGATACGAAATATAAACAGTGCGCTTGTTAGGAGAAGGGTTGTCTTCGCCATGCTCATAAACGTAGAGTGCAAAAAGAACCACATCAACCCCGTCGATATTTTGGAACACAACAACGCATTTACAACGGAAAGGAAATTCATCCGGAAAGTTCTTATGAGCATATCTGGCTTTCATGAGTTCCCGCACTTCATGCTTTCTGTCAGTGGAGGTCACTTGCCGGATGGTAAGAGGACCGCCTGTCGAAAGGGCTTTGAATGCCTTGTCGTATGAAATGTTCTGGTTGAAACGGACAAAAAGAGATTAAATTTTGACGCAGGGGCGATTATAATGATTCTATCGCGTACAAAATTGCCTTACCTCAGCTTCGGCTCTTTCTTCAGCGAGCTCTTTCATCCTTGTTTCCACTCTCCTGTGAACGTCTCGCTCAAGCCAATCCGACAACTTAGTTCGTGGAATGTCATTCGCCGACGGCGCCTCGGGAAGATTTGGTGGATCTCCATCCTTCTTCCTCTTCTCCATCAGACACAACGGACACGAGTACGCGCTCTTATTCTCCTTATCTTGACGAGTATTGTATAGACCGCAGATCTGATGAATCCAACGTTCACAATCATCGCACTGGACCCAGCTCTCTTCATGCACTTCGTCATTTTTGCGCTTCGTAAGTTCTGACTTCTTAATTTTAATAGTCCCACAGTCAATAGTATCTCCCTTGAGCTCACCAAAGCATTGGTTACACCACGTGTACTGCTTGTCCTGAGTGCTGTAAAAGTGGGTATTACGACGAATGCGTGTTGTGGGGCAATTAGCGCCAAAGCAGAAGAAGACAGGGGGTTCAAAATTAAGCTTCTCGCAAGCGCAGAGGCCGCATGCCTGAACCTTCTTAGAATTTTCAAGGTGATCCTTCTCTAGCAGCTTCATCAACTTCTTAAAGTCCACCTCAAACTTCTTCTTCATCTCCTTGGCCATTTCATGCACAACAGTTCTCTCCTCGTTATACTTCATGGCGTTCTCGAATGTGAGACGAACATCGGACCTAAAATCATCCAGGGAATGATAGGCTCCAGCATCGATTTTCCTTTGTATCGTCCCCAAATCCATCGGCTTCTTGATAATTTCAAAGTAATCGACCAATCCTAACTCCTCGGGGTTGACGGGAGCTGCAAAAACCCATCCATGTTCGTGTGCCTGCAATGCCTTAAGGAGTTCGAGACACTTGACTTTCAACTCGGGGGGTGCCAGTTTGGCAAACAATTTCAATGATTGGATATGCGTCTTAACCTGACTAGACGTAAAGCACTCCAAGAGTGAATAATCTTCGGTGGGATTAGTAGGTTTCGGGAATTGACTGTCCTCCTTTTCTTGCTGCGAAGACACTGCCGACGCTTCATTAATACTCCCGAGCTTTTGCCTTTTAGTGGGTGGCTGCTGCAACGTCGGATCCGACAATTGTTGTGCCGCCTCCATGATAGTCGGGTCTACCTCAATGATGTTATTAAATCCAGTCTTAATGATATCTTTCACGGGATCGCAGATGTCGCATGGAGGCTTGCAGCGGCGATAGTGACTCAATACATACCGACTGCTCATACAGTGTCGAACCTTGCAGTAGCTGTCCTTACAGTTCGCGATGTGCTTCCACAAAATCTTCATGTCAGCACAGTGGGGCGTAACCGTGCACGTGCCAGTCTCAGCCGTGCACTTGGATGCATGACGGAGAAGTAGAAGACGCTGCCTCTTGTGACGAGCTTTGGCATCTGTCTCCTCCGCATGTTCACCGTTCGCAGCACCTGGATAGATGCCAGGACGAGGGTGCGTCATATGCTGAACCCTACCACTATTACTGGTCACCCCATTCATCATTGGTTGCGGAGGTCCCATGGACATACTACTACTCTGGTTATGATGGACAGGTGGGTACATGCTGCTCAAGATGTTCGGTGGCATGGCTCCATTCATGCCGTTCATCGCCACTCCGCCCATGCTAACGGGATGAACCATACCATTATGGTCCCCCAACATATGCGGTGGTGCATTGCTACTACTGACTTGCTGGAAAATGTCCATACTATTGCTACCCATCGCATCCTGTGGCATTCCATAACCGTTTCCACCTCCCATAGTATCATTTGCACTCTGCGTTTGACTCTTCCGCCGTTGACTCTCCTGCGTCTTCCTAACTGTGTCTCTGACAGGTCCGCAAGCCGGACATCGCGGATCTTTACATTTCCGATAGTGGCTTAAAATGCTCCTGCTGGAAAAACAATGTGCCACGCGACAATCATTGTCGGTACAGCGCGCCATGTGCTTCCATAGCTTCTTCATCTCGCCACAATATGGCGTTGTCTTACACTTCCCATCGTCGAAGGGACATTTGGACGAGTGATGGAGCAACAGCAACCGCTGCTGTTTATGACGGATTCTAACCTTCCATTCAGGATCGTCTGGGTTGCCGTGTTGATTACTGATCTCGTCTCCACCAGCAGCTCCACCGTCTGACGGTACATTAAAATTGTTCATCGCGTCATCACTGCCATGCTCCTGTGAGCTGCTATGACGCGATGACTGACCACGAGATGAACTTGACCCACCTCTACCACCATCATTGTCACCGCCAACGGAACCATCTTTGGTCTGCTGCGTATTCTTTGCGATCTCCATTGCCAACTGCTGCAGCCGCGACTTGAGGGTGGATGTGTCCGAATATGCTTCAAAGGAAGGCGCCGAGCGATAGAGAGACACCTCAAGCTGTTTGACCATTTGAGGCAGCTTCGTAAGCCATTCGGGTGATGAATTCTTATCCTTTTGCTTCAACAGCTTAACACTGTGAAGTTAAGTAAGGTTAGCGGAGGGCAGCGCTGGGTAAGTAAACAAGACTAAAGCAAGATAAAAAATAAAAAACACAGAATCCTTACATGTGTTGAATCATTTCCCTTCGATGGTGCATGTCATTATCACTCTGCCAATCGCCATTTAACCCACTTGGTAAGAATTGTTGACCATACTCCCCACCTAGCCCTGTTCCATTAGGACTTGTTCCTTGCGTAGAGCCATCAAGGGCTGGAGATGGATTATAATTCAAAGGTCCACCAGTGACGGCAGCGCTTAGATTATCATTAGTCTGGACGGATCCAGCATTGGAATTTTGATGGTTATAGCTAGGCTGTTGGACGTACGGCTGCTGCATATTCTGCTGGCCTCCATACTGCATTGGATGTTGCTGTTGTTGTAAAGGATGCTGCTGTGGCGGATATCCGTGTTGCTGCGGGATGTGACCATATTGAGGATGCTGCTGATGTTGTTGTTGTGGTGGCATTCCTTGCTGGTTTGGATTAAAATTGGGATTGTAACCACCTTGATTTATGTATTGATGAGGACCCATGTTCACGGGAGGGGGTAAAGAGTTTCTATGAGCCGGGTTGGGAGCAGCCTGAGGATGCATGAATCCTGGATTATTTCCCCCTTGTGGAGGGGGACCACCTGACATACTCGGGCGTTGATGCTGCTGTTGACCAGGATAGCCACCATATGGATTCGGAGCACCTACCTGTTGCTGATGGTGTTGGGAATTATTGCCATTATGTGCTTGAGGTTGTGCTGACTGAGGAGCCGCAGCCCCGTACTCGTAGGTTGGACCCGTTGTCTGCATATACCTCAACGAATTGGTACAGATATTATGGGATCATATGGAAAATTAAAAAATGAATAACAGTTTCGGCTGAAGAATCTTCACCTCTAAATAGCTCCTGTATAAATCAGTGGGTGACACAAATGAGTGTTAGTTACAAATGCGGACATGAATGAAGACATTGAAACAAAAACGACTATTCCCCCACCTCCCCCTCGTCTATACGCATAAAAAAATTGATATCTATGCTCAGAGGACCAAGGCAGTTGTTGTTTTGTCAACGGTTCCGCGGAGCAATGTCAAAATCTCTGGCAGTACAGGATCACCTTAAAACGACCCCCATCCCCGCCGCCACAATTTCACCACCACCGATGATCTACCACCACCTACAAGCAACTGACGTACGTGCGTAACACTAAATGAGTGCTTACCTTCACCTTGAGAAGGGGGGATGCGGTCCCCGACGACGACGCACTTGGCGGAACGGCAACCCAACAACGACTCTATCTCCCGTATGTACGACTTAAATAGATACTTTACGTGTGGAAAAACGAGGGTATGTATGTACTACATACGTTGTGTCTCAAGCTAACCTTGGTCCTCATGAATAGATCAGAGATACTTAGTATTAGTCATTCAGTTCTAAACTAATTTCTTGGGAAGAATAAACATAAAAATAGCTGATTGCAGATTGCACAACTCCAGAGAGAGATACCTATGTAAGCAAGAAAAGAGAGTCAGTTGAGAGAGTACATACATAGATAGTTGGTTGGATGATCACACAACCCATTATAATGTTTAATATTTTTCATGGAATACTTTACAATGTAAGAGTCCTCCAAACGTCTCTGTGTTGGGTGTCAAGATTCATTCTGATAAAGCACTGTTCACGACCCTCTTATCAGTGAAGGCATAATCAACTCCATCAAGTTTACCCCAACCTTCTCATTAGGCCAAAGAAAATCCCTTTTCACGTGATCTTAACATCTTGTTCCCACAATTAATTTTAACTCCTCACATATTTTGAATTAATGAGCAATAAATATTATTAGCCTCATCAATATCCGGTGGAGACTAAGCCACAGTATTTCTTAACATTCGAGCCGTTTGATGTAGCATAGAATGGAGATCTTTTGACAATTCTCAGACACTATTATCCAAAGCGGAAGTTTCTTCAACCCACCCCAAAAAGAAGATCATCCTCACCCATCGTTAATAAAACGGCGTAAATGTCTAGATGAATCATTTTCCTCTTAAACGATGCCCATTTAACGGTTTAGTTTTGTTCCATAAGGTAGAATAGTCCTCTTCGGTGACTCATCATGATCAATTTGAGGTTGTACTGCTCCAATACCTTTTCTGTGTAATCAGCCAGCAGCTACGTTCACTTAAAAAAAGATGATGCAGCAACATACCCCCAAAAAAAATCATTGAAATTAAAATTAATTTAAATTACTTGCAATTATCAATTAATTTTGTTCTGTGAACGTAGCCCAATTAATTGTCCAATTAGTAAAATTAGTTGCTATCTTTGTCCTGCCACCGTCCCATGCAACTTTCCGCTTTTTTTCCGGTGAGGAAGAATGTTCCTCATTCGAGGCGAAGGACCTTCATCACCTTAAGCAGTATGAAAAGACTAAGAAACGGAAGGAGAGGATTTTCCTTGAGCATAGTGACCACATTAATTGCAACTTTGTCATGGGTAGTGCAGCAGTGGTGGAGACTCTATGGAGTGTATTTGATGCATTCAACACCAAGAGGCGTCGTGGTACTTCTCCTATCACTAATGAAATGATCTATTTCTAAAAGAAAACAAGGATCTCTGGGGGGTTGAAGATGTTCACCAAGAATTTGAGGGTGGAAAAGAAGATGGCTGAACACGCGGAGATGATGGCAAACAACAATTAGATGTTTTGAAATGTAGCCGGGTGGAGCATCAGCTCCTGTGACCCTAGGGCTAATGTCATGGTATTAGAGTTAGACATAGTTCCACTATCAACAATTAATCAATTAATTTTAATTTTTAATTTTTTCCAATTAATTTTACCTTTGGGGGGGTCAGAGAGGCAAAATCAATTAAAATTTAATTTTTTGGGGGTATGTGCAGCAAATCCTTGAAATTCTATCAAAACCCCCCTTAACGCTGCTATATGTTGCGTCTGAGCAATTAAGTTGCCATTCCCTTTGGATATGCGTTCTATTTCTCGCCTCTTACGATGTTTTACGATGGTCATATTACCGCGCCATCGTCATCAGCGTCGTTTTCCCCATTGCCAACACGGTCTGGACGAAGAGAAAAAAATAGAGTATCATCTCCACTTAAGTACTTCTGCACTTCCCTGTCTACGGCTCCAATCAATTGACGATTAACTTAAAAAGGTGGCGACGTGATACCCATCTTAATGGTATAACCTGCGATTAACTTATGCATCGACATACTTCGTCTAAGATTGCATCTCGGGGAATCATCATCGCACTGGTTAATCCTGGTCACCCGCCCGAACAAAAGTATTGTAAGTGCAATCATCTTAAAGTGACATGATGAGACTGATGAGAGAGAAGATATTACTCTATGCAGTTTATTACGATGGTCAGTCAGCTGATTGTTATATATTTACCGGCTCATGCCAGTCTTCATTATTGTTTATTTGGCGCCTCGAACCCTACCTACTATGACGAAGAACCCACCTCACTTCACAAGACAAAAGCCTCCATTCCTTTCCAAAAAAAAAACAGAGAAACAGACCTCCCCACACCACACACAACAAAGCGTCGCCGCGACGACTCGACTTTTCGGCGTCGCGACCACCACAAAACCGACCGGCGTCGAACCCACCGTCACAACAAGGTAAGCGCATGGTCGTTAAGTTGGCATATACGCCACTGGAACAATATTGCTGCGGCACAGTAGACCGAAACGACGCGACGGAGATTGGGTGGTCTCTCATTCATTTTTCCACGAATTCCTACGTGGAATCTTTCCCGCCAAGTCGGGAATATAGAGTTGGGGGGTGTGCTAAATAGATGTTGGGTGCAGAGGATTCTTATTCTTATCAATTTGAAGGCTCCTTTGAGATTGATTTGTGTGTTTGTTGTTTACATTTTCAACATTGCTAAAGTTGTTTGTGCATTTAAAGCTTCATTTTCCCATCCTTTTCCAACCAACGTCTCACCACATCATTCCCATTTTCATTTTGATTGCCCCATTTCTTATTAGGAAGATACTTTACACTTTGCCCTAATTGGCATTATCTTGAGACAAGATCTCTATCCATTCATGGAGTTTTGAGCAAGTTGAAACACAACGTATAACTGCATTTTTTTTGTAAATAGAAATGGACGGCCCATCCGCCGCCACGATGAATGGGATGAATGGGGTCTCTCATATAAACGGCCAGGCCCCTACTCCCAACCCATTGTCTCCGTCTTCAAATCCTACATCTCCAGCGGTGGGTATGTCTGGTGCACAAGCTGGGGCGATAAATGCTCCTGTTGCATCATCTTCTGGCAATCCCCACTATCAACATCCAAGTCAGGCAGCATCTCAGCAGCAGCCGCAGCAAGGCTTCGTGCCAATGCAAATAGATGCTTTTCCACAGCCCGGTCAGGCGATGCAGCATCCTCAAATAGAGCAGCAGCAAGTGGCCCAACAACAGCCACAGTCGAGGTCCCAGCAGACCTTGAATGGCGGATGGCAGAGCGATAAGGATGTTGACGATAGGAGAAAAATGATTGCCATGATGTAAGTTTCTTGACGGACTACAATCTCTGTTATTATTGTCGTATATACCTTTTGGCTCTCACAATCTTTTCATTTCCAATCTGATTATCACAGAGTGCAACTCTTAAGGCAGAGGAAACCCAACGCACCACAGGAGTGGCTCAACAAGCTTCCCCAAATGGCCAAGCGCTTGGAGGAATCGCTTTACCGCTCAGCTCCCTCTTTCGAGGCGTACAATGACATTTCAACATTGAAGCAACGACTACAGCAGCTTGCGATGAACATTGGGATGAAAACAAAGCGTATGCAACAGCAGGGTCAGCCACAGCAGGGTCAGCAGGTTGTGCAGCAGGTGGCAGGACAACCGCCGGCTCAACCGCAAGGCCAGCCTCAATATCAGCAACGAATGCAACCGCCGATGCAGCAGCAAGTGTTACAACAGCCTACACTTGGTGCTGCTCCCATGCCTCCTCAGCCTCTACTAGCTATGCAACAACCTCAGCAGCTACAACAGCAGCAAGTGCAAATGGTGAACAATCCCAATATGAATGTTCCAGTACCCCAGCAGCAATTTCAGCATCAGGATGGTTCCGCCGTCCGACAACCCTCCGACCGTCAACAGGTATTACGTCATCAGCAACAGCGTCTCCTCTTGCTCCGCCACGCTGCCAAATGTCCCCATCAGGACAATCAATGTCCTGTCACGCCACATTGTGCTGGGATGAAACGTCTATGGAAGCATATCGCAGAATGCAAGGACCAAAAATGCTTGGTTCCACACTGTGTCAGCTCCCGCTACGTTCTGAGTCATTATCATCGCTGTAAGGACGTCCGGTGTCCTGTGTGCGGACCCGTTAGGGAGGCGATCCACCGAAGTCACGAGAAGCAAAAACAGATGCAGGCTTTGAAGCAGGGACATCAAGCAGCGCTCAAGCAGCAGCAGCAAATGCCGGGTGATCTTGGTGCAGCCGCAGCACCGCCGAACAAGAGGCAAAAGACCGGCAATGGACAGTACGTCGCACAGCCGCAGTTTGCACAGCCAACGCAGGCGTATTCCCAGCAGGCGCTCGCGCCAACCTCCCGAGGAACCAAGGCTGGATATGTCTATTCCCAACCACCGGGAGCGATCAGTGCTCCCTCGGGTGTTGCAATGTCGAATGGCAAGGTTATCGGTGGTGCTCAATTCTCAGGTCCTAGGCCACAGGAGGATCATACACTGATTAATTGCTTTACTCTCGATGAGATTCAAACTCATATCAAATCTCTCGACCAGGGGTTGGTCTTGCCAGTCGCTAAGCTCAAAACGAAATTTGGAGACTTACTGAAGGGACTCCAGTCTCACTCTCATGGATGGGTATTCAACACCCCCGTCGACCCCGTCGAACTTGGTTTACCTGATTACTTCGAGGTGATTGAGAAGCCAATGGATTTGGGGACTGTCAAGAAGCAGTTAGATAATGGTGTCTATCGCACGTTGCCCGAGGTCGAGAGGGATGTCAGTTTAACTTTTGATAATGCCATGCTATACAATCCCGAGGGCAGTGTTGTTTGGAATATGGCGAATGAGTTAAAGAATAAGTTCACTAAAGATTTCGCGCTCCTGATTAAGGAGCTTCATGCTGAGGAAGAGGAGAAGCGTAAGAGTGGTGATGCTTGTCAATTGTGTGGGTCTGAGAAGCTGCTTTTCGAGCCACCCGTATTTTATTGCAACGGCGTACATTGTAGGGCCAAGCGTATTCGGCGTAATTCATACTTTTATGTTGGGGGGAATAATCAGTTTCACTGGTGTCAAACATGCTACGATGACTTAAAGGAGAGTAAGCCTATCGAATTGGCTGAGATGACCTTGCGCAAAAGTCAGTTGGATAAGAAGAAAAATAATGAGATACCCGAGGAGTCTTGGGTCCAGTGCGACCGCTGTGAGCGATGGATACATCAAATATGCGCCCTCTTCAACACTCGTCAGAACACAGATCAACGGTCGGAGTTTGTATGTCCAAGTTGTACCTGTATCGAACGTACGAAGAAAGGGAAGCCGGAACCGACAAGCACTACTCCCATGGCGGAAGATTTGCCTCGGACGAAGTTGAGTGAGTATCTCGAGACACATGTTAGGGATAAGTTAAAGGATAAGATGGCTGAGATGGCGAAGGAGATGGCCGAGCTGAAGGTGAGCATTCGTTTCCCCTCTGTTTTAATCACATTATTACGGCCCAGCATCTAATTTCGCTTTTCGCTTTTATATAGGGCATTCCTTTAGATGAAGCAATCAAGGCGACCGGTGAGGGAGGAGGAGAAATTTATATTCGTCAGGTGACCTCCATGAGCCGTGCCCTAGAAGTCCGACCTCGGATGAAGGAACGTTACTCCTTCAAGAATTACCCCTCGGAATTCAAGTACCGGTGCAAGTGTCTCATTGTTTTCCAAAATTTAGACGGTGTCGATGTCATTCTGTTTGGTCTGTACGTTTATGAACACGATGAGACAAATGCCCCTCCAAACCATCGAGCCGTGTACGTAAGCTACCTCGATAGCGTACATTACATGAGGCCAAGGAAGATGCGAACCTTTGTCTACCACGAGCTGCTTGCTGCGTATTTGGACCAAGTGCGGAATAAGGGCTATAATACCGCACATATATGGGCTTGTCCACCGCTAAAAGGCGATGATTACATTTTATTCGCCAAGCCTGAAGACCAAAAGGTGCCCAAGGATGATAGATTGCGACTGTGGTACATTGATATGCTAAAGGAATGCCAACGTCGTGGCATCGTTGGGAAAATGACGAATGCATACGATTTGTACTTTGCGAATGAAAAGAATGACGCCACTGTTTTGCCTTACATGGAGGGCGATTATTTTCAGGCTGAAATGGAGAATATTATCAAGGACATGGAAGAGGGGAAGCATCTTAGCAAGAAGCCCGACAAGGCAAGTAACGAGAGCAAGAAGGCGAAGAAGAGTAAGTCCAAGGCGAAGTCGGGAGCAAGGAGTGGGACACGTTCGTCTGGCTTGGATCACGATGCCTTGTCTGCTAGCGGCATATTGCCCGAGGGGGTTGATGTGAAAAGTCTCAAGGAAGGTGGAAAGGATTGGGTGATGAGAAAGCTCGGAGAGACAATCCATCCCATGAAGGAGAGTTTTTTGGTTGCATTCCTGAATTGGGAGGGGCAGGAGGAGGAAAATATGGTCGTTCCCAAGGACGTTATGGAGTATCGGGAGCAGTATGGTGTAAAGAAGCTATGTGTAGAAGTCAAGGAGGAAGAGAAGGACGTTGGTGACCTGAAGGTGGCGGCCACAGAAGATACGGATATGGCCGTGCAGGTGACTAATGATGCTCCTTCTCCTTCCAAGGATTCTTCTCAAGCGAATACCGATTCTTCGTTGAACGAGTCTATTGCGGCAGCTCATGAGAACAGTGACACGAACAAAACTGACGCTGAATGCACGAAGGAATCAACCGCTGATGTCGAAGAAGATGAAAAGATAGTGCAAGAAGACGTTCAGAATACTAAACCAGAGGAGATAAAGGAGGAAATGGCCAGTAATGGAGACAAGGAGAAGGATGATATACCCGAAGCTGAGGAAAAGGAAGAGGCTAATGACGATGAAGTGATGAATGAGGCAGACGGAGCTGAGGAGAAGAAAGAGGATGTGGATGTCGTGGTGGAGAATGGAGACAAATCAGAGGACAAAGAAGTATCGACTGAAACCGAGGAAAAAGAAGAGACTGATGAATCCGAACAAACGAAAGTTGCCGCTGAAGCCGAGAAGAAAAATGAAACTGACAAATCATTGGAGGAGGGAGAGACAAATGGTTCAGAGGTTAAGACTGACGAATCAGAGGAGAAGAAGACTTCCGTAGAATCAGAGGATATCGGTGAAGGCATGACCACGACCAATCCAGAGGAGAAAGCTCCCGAAAATGGTGATGTTAAACTGGAAAATGAGATTCCTGCCGAGTCCTCAACACCGGACAGGACTGGCAAGTTTGCTGCGATGGCTAAAAAGAAGGACGAAGAAGAATCTAATCCCAAGCCGGATGAGGCCAAATCTGATAAGAATGCCGATGAGGAAGCTTCTTCCAAGAGTGTGACCAAAGACAGTAAGGGTCGTCTTGTCAAGGTTATCGATGATGACGAAGAAGAATTGGACTGCGAGTTTCTCAACAACCGCCAGTTGTTCCTCAACCTCTGCCAAGGCAATCACTATCAGTTTGATTCTCTCCGTAGGGCTAAGCATACCTCCATGATGGTCTTGTGGCACTTACACAATCGGGATGCCCCCAAATTTGTCACACAGTGCTCAATCTGTGCACGTGAAATTCTACAAGGGAAGCGCTTCCATTGTCCTACTTGCGCTGACTTTGATCAATGTTTTGATTGTCTCCGGAATCCGGCCATTGCACGTCATCCACATCAGCTGCAGGCCATTCCAGTGGGCAACACGCAGAGCACCCTCACTGCGGAACAGCGAAAGGAACGTCAACGTAGCATTGCGCTGCATATGACGCTGCTCCTACACGCCTCCACATGTCGATCGTCTACATGTTCCTCGGCCAACTGTGCCAAGATGAAGGGACTGCTCAAACATGGCGCTGGTTGCAAGGTCAAGGCAAATGGCGGGTGCAATGTATGCAAACGTATCTGGGCCCTCCTCCAAATTCATGCACGGCAGTGTAAGGCTGACAATTGTCCTGTGCCTAACTGTCTCGCAATTCGAGAAAGGTACAGGCAACTTCAGATGCAACAACAGGCGATGGATGATAGACGCAGGCAGATGATGAATCAAACTTATCACCAGACTGCTCGCGCCGATGATTAGATGTCTAAGTTTGTCTGTCCCTGCTAGTATTTACTAATTGCATATTAATTAATGGATGCATTGTATCAAATTATTCCTTGCGTTACTTTAAACCTTCTGTTAGATGTGACCAATGTGTACCTAGTTGTTCTTCATTTTCCAAGCCATTTCTCCCCGAATTGGCGGGGTCGTGTCGTGACCCCTTCCTTTCCACATTCCACTCGAACCATCCCGAGTGAATGTTGGTCTCATAATAGCTGTCAACCACTTCTTCACAATAATGTCACACCGAATGAATACTATGCCAACTGTCCGTCGTGGGCGGAAATACGAAAAGACAGGGGACAACGATGCTCGCGGTCTTAGAGGATTTTGTTCTGTCTTATTGATCTTAGCTTTGATGACTCTGCCTCCTGCCGTGCTTTATATTTCAGAACGAACTCGCTATGTTCGATACTTGACGCTCAGTGAGGCACTTGATGGTGATATAATCGAGCTGAATAATCAGCCATCGATTTCGTCGTTGTCGACAGTATTGCAGCAATCATCAGTCGGGAGCGGCGGGATGTTGGTCCACGGTACATCCTCTCATATCGACGCCATACCCACGGATGGAGAAATGTCCGTTTCGATACCAGGAGCACTCGTTCTACGGCGTAATTGTGAATACTGTCAGTGGCAGGAAGTTCAAAGTCAACGATGCAATACATGCACCCGCACCGTCACCGCAAAAGATGGCTCGTCAAAGGAGGAGAGCTATCAATGCGATTGCGTTCGGGAATACAGCTATATCAAATCATGGCGTTCATACCGGATCAATTCACTACTATTTGATCAGCCTGGAGCACACCATAATCCACAGAGAGATCCGATGCCATCTCGAACATTTGTGGATGAGGATACCATCCTAGCGTTTTCTTCTTCGCGTAGTGGTATGGACGAAGAAGAAGACACAATGTTGGACAGCAGCAGTGACAGCAACAACTTTCGCGCGAGTCTTGATCCAGCCATGCTATCATCCGGCGTACGGGGTTGGCCATATCGTCAAGTGGAATTCACTCGAGATGGTATCCCTCCACCACCATCATTCTTCTCCCGTTTCTTTTCATTCTTTACTGGTCCAACGAATGCAAGGTATGAACCACTTCGTCTCCTCCAAGATACGTCTCAATCGATTGCAGCCACGGAACATAACTTTGTCTACGTCGGACAGGGTGGATACTTCTTTAGTCCCTACGAGAGTTCAACTGCATCGAGGTTTTTTAAGTACTTTGCTCAATATCTTGAAGGGTCAATGTTTGATTGGCAGGTGGGTGATCTAATGCCAAGCTGTACTGCTGGTGATGTTCGTTTTCGCTACGAGGTACAGGACCCGGCAGTCGTGTCAGTGCTGGGACAGATTAATGGCAACACTGCTAATGGTGTCTCGTCTGTGCCGAGGATAACACCCCGTACAATGGAAGGGATAAGTAATGCGGGTGAAGAGGCAGCGAGGATTGGACTTGTACATGCAGGCGGTCGTTCCTCAAGTCAAATGCTTATTGACGAAGACTCTGACTCGAGGAATCGTGCGAATATCTTTCGTGGAGTCCTGTTCGTGTGGTCTGTTCCATTTTCCAGGTTGGCTGGAGTTGCGCTTCGTAGAGAATTTGGGGAGTCTTCCGCAATTGTGCAGATTGTGGGGACCGTGGGTTTGTTCCTAACTGTGTTGGGAGCGATGTGGCTCATGATATGGCGTAATTCGTCCTACGGCACAATTGAAACGACTATCGTGTTCCTTGTAGGTGGTGTACTGTATAGTTTTGCGTACCAATCAGCCTACAGGATGGGAGGTGGTAGAAGGTGGCGAGCGGTATGGTGTCGTGTATTGCGGTGGGCGAATACGCCTCCGGAATGGAGAGTCGAGGACACTCACGTTGGAGGATTCAGCAGGGTAGATGGTGGTGATGGAGGTACTTCGAAGAAGCTGTAAGTGGAGTTTGCTCTTATGATTGGATATCATCGTCTCCCTGATATTTTTCTTCTCGATTTGATTCATTCCGATGATCATAAAACAGGGATGATAGGTAATAGAGTCTCATATTGTATCATTGTTCTCTGTAAAAATATAGCTTTAAGTAATGAAACATATCTACAACGGAATTCTACCAAGTTTGATATACAGAATCCTCGCATCGTCATCCTCATTTACCACTGTTAACGTAATCTGCTCTCCCTCTACTCTATTTTGCATTTCATTTGCGAAATCTTTACCATTCGCAATATCTGTTCCTCCGACTTTGATAATACGATCGCCTATTACAACACTCCCATTGACTGCTGATGTTATTTTGATGACATCATTGGTATCCTTAGTGAGCAACAATGGAGAATTAACATCAATAGCCGTGACAAACGCTCCCAAACCAGTCTCATCGACATTTACTAAACGTTTGCAAAAGGAATCTTCCAAATAATTCATTGCCACATCCACACCAATCCATCCCCTACCCTTACGTGTGGTTAATCGTAATTGTCTCTCTTTGTCCAACTCTACAATACGGTCAGTGCTCTCTTTCACATTATCTCCTGGTACTGCAAATCCTATTCCTGCACTACTGCCTGACGTGGTAATGATCATGGTATTGACGCCTACCACCTTCCCATTTAACGTCAATAATGGTCCACCTGAATTGCCTGGATTGATTGCAGCATCTGTTTGTATACAATTCTTAATATCGTTCCCTGCCACGCCGGTTACTGAACGACCTAACGCGGATACCAAACCGGCTGTTATGGTACGATCAAGGCCGAATGGATTTCCTATTGCCAGGAGTGATTGTCCAACCAGAAGATCAGAGGAGGTACCATACGTTAATGCTGGCAATGATGTTGACGATGAATCGCAGATTTTCAAGACGGCAACATCTAATTCTTTGACTACATCGACAATATCGCATGGTATATATCCACCACCTCCATTATCATCGGTTCCAAATCGTACAAAAACCTTAGCAGGAAGATTGTCACTATTCAATCTGCCTGAAATTGCGTTAATTGTACCGTTGATTATACCTTGTATATTGCTCAGCATTGCTGAGTCTCCTCCACTTGCCTGGACTTTGTTCGTTGTATTCGCAACCACGCCTTTCCAAAATGAATCATATTGAATGATAATCTGATTGGATTCGTATGCTCGTTGGATCACATGGTAGTTAGTAACAACATATCCCGCAGGATCAACAACGAATCCTGAACCTGATCCAAGAGCCGTTCCTCTGGGTAAACTTTGCAGTTTCTTTTGTACTTCGTCATTTTCTTTTCTGATTGTACCTCGCCACCTCCTCTCGCTTCTCCCCATAGGATTTAGCACAGATGTAACGTACACGACGCTCTTACTGCAAACACGATGAACATTCACCACGGCGCGTTCCTCGAGCGTGAGTCCGAGCGCATCGTCCAAGTCAGAAGCTCTAATCGTTACCGATGGAGAGTTTGTAGTCAGGGCTAATTTACTCGTCGTGATACTGCCCGCTCTGTACGCGAATTCCCGAGAAGAAGGACCGGGTGATTGGAAGGCAACAACCACCGTCAACGATAACAAGAGCAGCGTGATGGTCATCGACTCGAGCTAGCAGTAAATGGACAAAACCAATCCTACCGCGTCATCGTACGTCGGAGTCAGAGGGTAAATAATATTTGCTCAAGTCCGGAAAATGGGTTCGACAACGAACAACGTACAACGTAACACGTAACGTGAAGAAGTTGATTAATAGCTAATAGCTGAGTTAACAATGGGAGGAGACGGAGGCACTGTAGCAGCCAACCGAGCATACCTCCGTGGTGCTGGGAAGGCAGATCATACCGCCGATCACAATTCGTCGGTCAGGAATAGATCCAGAGTTGAGGATGAGGCCACGAGAGCAAGGGCTGTGTTCGAAACTTGCGCTTTAACCGGTTCGGCGTTAGATCAAGCCGCCGATGATATTGTGGTTTGTCCTTATGGAAAGTTGTATAAAATGGAGGAGGCGTTAGAAGCGCTTCTCCGTCGCTCACGGACTGGTGGTGGTGGCGATGATAAGGGTGGTGGATTAGGAATGCACATTCGTGGTATGAAGGATTTGCATCCTGTGAGATTCCACCTGACAGAACGAGGAGGTATGCCAACATGTCCCATCACTGGATCAAATATTGGCAGTGGGAGCGTGCCATCGTTCGTCATAGTTCGCAATAGTAAAGGGGTAGTACAGGGCAATCAACCGAATGTATTGAGTGAACGTGCCATCAAAGAAATGGGGGTGAAGGGAATGCAGGCCGAATATGGACCCTTCGAAGAGAGAGATATGATACGATTGGCACCATCAAAGACAATATTTGAAGATATACGCACGAAGTGGGAGGAAAGGATGAAGGAAGAGCAAGTCGCGAAGAATCAGAAGAAGGACAAGAAGCGCAAACGAGATCAGCGACGGGGAGAGGAGGATGACGAAAAAAAGCCTTTGTCACTGACTCAATCGTCGCCACCATTAGAAATCTTACCTGTTAAAGGAATCGATAGAGGTGGTGGGAAGTACGATAATACACGAGGAATCATAACGACGATGGAAAAGAAATCGGCGGTTGACGAGGCACGTTCAACAGTCATTTCTGCCATGGCACACAATCCCGTGCTGTCAGACTTATTTGGTGGGGGGAAGGAGAAGAAGAAACAGAATGAGAAGGAGAAGGCTATTACTCTCTTCACTCGCAATTGTTAAAGCTCATTTGTTCATTGCGATAACATACTAATTGTTGCCCATGATCATGCGGATTGCAGCGTCTCTTGCTTCACTTATCATCTCAGCACAAGAGTTGTTGTATGCTGTCAAAGCTGAGTCGAATGTATCTCTACTAACCAAACCTTGTTCAAAATCACCTAGCAAATTATGCATGGCATTATACTCCCCAGCTGATGCTGCAATGATCCAATGCTTCACAGCTCTCTCCCTCTTTCCTGATTCTGCCTCAATTGCTCCTATGTTGCATCTTGCCCCTTCATGCCCTGCCATAGCTGCAGCCTCGTAGTGGAATTTGGCCTTCTTCAAATCCCCCCCTGCACGATAGTACAGACCCAAGGAAAAATGCGCCTTACTATAATCTAGATCTGCTGCCCTTACAAATAGTTCGTTTGCCTTTGTCCGATCCTGCTGCAAACCTCCTGATCCCTGAGAATAATAGCTACCGAGTACATACATTGCACGAGCATCATTTACCTCGACCCGCTTAATAAATTCTTCAACTCTTTTTCCAAGTCCTTGCATTGCAAAACGGACATATCCCAATATTTCCAGACTCACAGAAGGAATACAGGCACCCTTGACAAATGCTCTTTCCACAACATGGATAATAAGTTTCCGTGGCCTTCCCATCAATCTCC
>Ga0247843_1003970_pt1 | contig 22922 bp, 25 predicted proteins | sample LaCruzMarch2017__FD_192420 | JGI IMG/M metagenome (GOLD analysis project Ga0247843, IMG submission 192420) | Freshwater microbial communities from meromictic Lake La Cruz, Castile-La Mancha, Spain - LaCruzMarch2017_8m | ecosystem: Environmental > Aquatic > Freshwater > Lake | place: Spain...
CCTATATGAAGGCCGTGCTCGAAGCCCTCGCCAACGGACACCGGCACAGCCGTCTCGACGACCTGCTGCCATGGGCCTTCAAAGCGTCGTCAAGCCTCTGAGCAGGTGACCCGCTCGCACCGCTTACTCTACAGGTATGAGTGTGGAGGAACTTTATCCGATCTCGTCATCGCGGCTGCACCGCCGAACGATCGGATGCTGCTTTACCTAAAGTCCGGCGCCGGCGCGGCATTCGCCGACAAGCGCCTCTGGTCGCGCAAACATGGAAAAGGCCGGCGCGCCCTGAGGCGGCCGGCTTTCCAATTTCAGCTCTCGCCGTGTGTGCTTGCCGTGTTTACTTGCCGTATTTACTGGGCTGGCGCGGGAGCCGGCGTCGCGGCCGGATCGGGCGTCGCGGTCGGCGCAGGCGTGACCGTCGAGGGCTCGACCACTGCGGGCGCAGGCGCGGGGACCGGCGCTGAGCCGGCGGGCGCGGGCGGAGCGTAGGTCGTCACCTTCTCGGTGTCGCCGGTGACGATGTAGTAGATCTCGCGGTTGCGCGATCCGCCAGGCTGCGTCGGGTCATCGAGATAGATCTCGAAGTTCGTCCCTTCCGTCAGACGCGTGGCTGCGATAAGCGCGTCCACCTTGTCATATACCGCGCCCACAATCGTGTCTTCCGAGCCCGTATAGTGGACCTTGATGGCCTGGCCGGAAGGCGTCTCGCCAGCCTTTACGCCGATCAGCACCGCGGGGCGCTGGCCAGAATAAGGCATGCCAAAGTTGAAGCCGTAGGTATCGCCAGTCCAAGCCGTTTCCACCGAGATGGGGTTCGTCAGCGCGAGGTTGTTGCTGGCGAATACCGTCTTGAGGATTGCGGTCGCCTGACGCGCGCCATCTGTGATCTGGCCCGCGCCCTTCGTGGTGGAGCCTTCGAGGTAGAGGTAGGGTTGCGCAGTGCGCGTCACGATCTCGTAGGTGAGATCGGAGAAGTCGGCCGTCTTGGTCTGTGCCGCTTCAGCCGCCACCCACGTCTGCAGCGAGGCCAGGATGTTGGCGACCTGATCGTTGCGTTCCTTGCCGAGGCGTTCAGCCGGGTTCAGGCCGAGATCGTGGCGCACGAAGACCTTGACGTTCGTGTTCGCCCCGTCGGCCGTAAGCGTGTAGGTCACGTCGACCTTCTTGTTGGTCAGGAACGTGACGTCGGACTCGATCGACTTGCGCTGCTCGAGCGCCGTCACCGTCTGGGTCACACCGTCGACAACCCTCGTTTCGCCAGGCGTTGACGCGAGACGCGCGTAGACTGTCGCAAGCGGGCGATCGACGGTGAATGTGACGTCTTTTTCGACTTTGCTGGGCGTTGCGACGTAGTAAGCGCCGCCGCCGGCGCCCACGAGGGCTACCGCTCCGATCGCCAGATTTCGCACAAGCGACATGTATGCTCTCCCCGAAAACTCGATCCCGAAACTTGAACCTTGTCCCGCGCGGAAAGGCCCCCGCGCTTACGCAGGAGGGCTTCTTAACAGATCGTTCCGCCACCCGAAAGCGGCAATGGCGCGCGCTCTTTAAGGCGCGCGTCAGGGCTTTATGGGTCGCCTAGCCGGGGGACGCCGGGAAAGCGCCAGCTTCTTGTGATCCCACCGCGCGCAGGGCGAAGGCAAAGTCGAGGGCCTGCTCTTTGAGATAGTCGAAACGACCAGAGGCCCCGGCGTGCCCGGCATCCATGTTGATTTTCAGGAAGACCGGACGCCCGCTGGTAGTGGCGGGGCGCAGCTTGGCGACGAACTTCGCCGGCTCCCAGTACGTGACGCGCGGGTCGGTGAGCCCGCCCGTCGCCAGGAACGCGGGATACGCCTGCGGGCGGATCTGGTCGTAGGGGCTGTAGCTCTGGATGTAGTCGTAGGCGGCGGGGTCCTCGATCGGATTGCCCCACTCTGGCCATTCTGGCGGCGTGAGCGGCAGCGAGGTGTCGCTCATCGTGTTCAGCACGTCGACGAACGGCACCGCCGCGATCACGCCGGCCCAGAGATCGGGCCGCATGTTCGTCACCGCGCCCATAAGCAGGCCGCCAGCAGAGCCGCCGAGCGCAACAATCTTACCCTTGGTCGCATAGCCCTGTCCGATGAGATGTTCGGCGCAGGCGATGAAGTCGGTGAAGGTGTTTTTCTTCTTGTCTTTGCGTCCGTCGAGGAACCAGCCCCAGCCCTTTTCCGATCCGCCGCGGATGTGCGCGATGGCCCAGATCCAGCCGCGATCGACGAGCGAAAGCCGGTTGGTCGAGAAGCCCGCTTCCTGCGCAAAGCCATACGAACCGTAGCCGTAGAGCAGCATCGGGGCAGAACCATCGAGCGGCGTGCCAGCCTTCATCAGGATGGTGACGGGCACCTCGGCGCCGTCGCTGGCGCGCGCCATGAGGCGCTTGGTGACGTACTTCGCGGTGTCGTGGCCGGAAGGCACTTCCTGGGTCTTGCGCACGACTTTCGCCCGCGTGGTCATGTCGTAGTCGACCCATGAGCGCGGCGTCGTCGGCGAGTTGTAGATGTAGCGCATTACGGGTGTGTCCCACTCGTAACCGCCGTCCAGCGAAAGCGCGTAGGCCTCTTCCGGGAAGGAGACAGTGTGTTCTTCGCCAGCGAGATTGCGCACGACGATGCGCGGCAGCGCGTTTACCCGCTCTAGTCGCACGAGATGGTTCTTGAAGGCGCCGACGCCCATGATCAGGCGGCCCGGTTCATGCGGCAGGAAGGCCTTCCAGTTGCGCTTCGGCGTCGCGGTGACAGACGTGGTCATCACCTTGAAGTCGACCGCGCCGTCGGCGTTCGTGCGGATGTACCAATCGTTCTTCCAGTGCTCGATGTCGTAGAGCACGCCCGTCTCGCGCGCGGCGAAGACACGCGGGGCCGTCGTTGGCGCGCGCGCGGGAATGATGAGTGCTTCGGAAGTCTCCTGGTTGCCGCAACCGATGACGATCCACTCGCGGCTGTTGGTGACGCCGAGGCCGACGAACATGCCGTCGTCCGTTTCTTCGTAGATCAACGCGTCATCGGCGGCGCCGCCGCGGATCGGGCGGCGGAAGACTTTCTTGGGACGACCTTCCTCGTCGCGCCACAGCCAGAAGAGATATTTTGAATCCGGCGAGAAGACGAAATTCCCCGTCGAACTCTTCGGGCCATCGGCGAGCACCTGGCCGGTGGCGAGGTCTTTTATGTTGATCGTGTAGTATTCGCTGCCCTGCTCATCGAGGGCATAAGCGTAGAGCGTGTGGTCGGGCGAATGTTGCGCCGCGCCGATATCGAAGTGCGCCTTGCCGGCTGCGAGCGTGGGCTCGTCGAGAAGCACCGTTTCCGCCCCGCCGCTGCGGGGGCGGCGGAAGTGCCGGGGATATTGCGCGCCGGTGTCGTACTTCGTGAAGTATTCCCAAGGGCCGTCCGCGTCAGGGACAGATGAATCGTCTTCTTTAATGCGGCCCTTCATCTCGTCGAATAGCTTCTGTTGCAGCGCTTCGGTCGGTGAGAGGGCTGCCTTCGTGTAGGCGTTCTCGGCGTCGAGATATTCGCGGATATCGGCGCGCAGGACCATAGGGTCGCGCATGACCTGCTGCCAGTTCTCGTCTTTCAGCCAGAAGTAGTCGTCGGTGCGCGTGCGTCCGAGCTGTGTGATCGAGTGCGGGACTTTTTTCGCGACGGGCGCCATGGGGAGAGCCGGGGACTGCGGCGCGGGACCGGCAGGCGATCCGCTCTCGGCGCCGGACGCGCAGGCGCCGAGAGCGAAGAGAACGGGCGCTGCGGCTCCGGCCTGGAGAAAGGAACGACGATTCATGGAGCGACCCCGTGTGGCTGTCAAAGCATGCAGGGATGCGACGTTACACTCGGCGGCCTTATCGTCAATCGATTAGGCCACGGGCGTTGGGTTCGGCAAAGCTCAGATTCGACGGAGCCTCAAAGTCTGAATAATAGCACTATTCAAAATCGGCGTATGGCGAAGTTGGCGGCAATTTATAGAAAAACTCAATATATGACCGCAGACACAATCAATATTTACGCGTGATATCCAAGTTTCCAGATTCCGCACCCACAACCGGGTCAAGACCAGTTTGCGTCCGCGCATGTGTGACGCCAGCAGCCAGCAGCCAGACGCCGTTACGCGGATGATCTTTGAGTTCAATCACACTGGCGGCGCGAACCGATCGCGGTCCCCGGCCCGGCGCCGGCGTCGAACGCTGACGCAAACCGATACCTATCCAGGCCCTACCCCGCGAACGGGCGTGGAGGCGAGCGCCAACGGCGCGGTTCCGACGCCCCTCTCTGACGGTCATTGGTCAGCGGTGTTCGACGCTCGGGTCGCGCGTCGAACCCAAGCCCTAGCCGGCGTTGCACAGCGTCCGGAAAATGAGTCCGCGCGCAATCTGCGGGTCGCGGGCGTGGTCGAAGCGAAACGGGTGAGTGAAGGCGAGGCGCAGAAAGTGACTTTGCGCGGCGTGACCGGTGCGCACGTCCCAGGGGCTCGCGCGCCGGTGCGTTCGAAGATTTCGATACCGACCATGCGTCCCCCGCCGCACCCGCCAGGCGCCGGTTAGGAAGCGTGCGGGTCGGACGCGGATGGCTTGACGTCGTAGGGCTCGACGGGTTCGGTTGCCACGCCGAACAAGGTGCCCACTTTGGCTCTGGCGGCGACCCGAACGCCATTGGGCGAGCAAGCGGTGGTTGTCGCGTGCGGTGAAAGCTGTCAGGCAACCCCGCGCACGGCCTGAACGCGCACGGCCTGAGCGCGCGCGGCCTGAGCGCGTACGGGCTGAGCGCGCGCGGGCAATCCCGGCGCGCACCCGGTCTCCAGACCTGCAAAGCTTTCCTCAGGTGCCGATGACGCCGCCATCTTCCTTGGTGATGACGAGCGTGGCCGAGCGGCCATAGGGGCCCAGATGGGGCCACGCGCCGGTCATCCGGCCGGCGGCGAAGTCGTCTTCGGTGGTCGTGGCCCCGGGGTGCTGCACGTTCACGAACATAGTCTTGCCGTCGGGCGTGGTGATGACGCCGGTGATCTCCTGGCCGATGGGGCCCACAAGGAAGCGCCGAAGTTCATGGGTGTGCGGGTCGGCGCACAGCATCTGGTTGTTGCCGAACTGCGCGTGCTCGCCCCGGTTCATCACGCTCTCGCTGATGTCGGTTTGGATCCACAGGCGGCCGTCGGGGTCAAACCATAGGCCGTCGGGGCTGTTGAAGATCTGGTCCTTGGTGAGCGGCTTGCCGTTCAACAGCGAATCGTTCTCGGGCCCCGCGAGCACGAAGATGTCCCAGGTGAAGCGGGTGGCGGCGGGGTCGTCCCCGAATTCGGACCATCTGATGATGTGGCCCCAGCGGTTGTTCTCGCGCGGGTTTGCCTGGTCGGTCGAAGTCCGGCTGGTGTTGTTGGTGAGCGTGAAGTACACCTGCCCGGTCCTGGGGTCGATGGTGCCCCATTCCGGGCGGTCCATCTTGGTGGCGCCCATGCGGTCGGCGGCTAGCCGGGTGTTGATCAATACGTCGGCCTGGCTGTCAAAACCGGACTGTGCGGTTTCGGGCTGGTCGCCCTGGTTGCTGGGCGTGGGCGTCAGCGGCCCCTGATTGAACACCAGCGGCAACCACTCACCGGAGCCGTCGTCGTTGAACCGGGCGACATAAAGCGTGCCCTCGTCGAGCAGAGAGCCGTTGGCCACGCCCGCCTCCGCGCGGAAGACGCCCGTGGAGACGAACTTGTAGATGTACTCGTTGACGGCGTCATCGCCCGAATAGCACACTACCGGACGGCCTTCGATGCCCGGATGGAACACCACGCCTTCGTGCGCGAAGCGGCCCAGGGCCGTGCGCTTGACAGGCGTGCTGTCGGGGTCGAACGGGTTGAGCTCGACTATCCAGCCAAAGCCGTTGGCCTCGTTACGGAAGTCCTGCGTGGCCGCCGGGCCGCGCGCCGTCACATCGAAGCGCGTGAACTCGTCGCTGCCGCTGTCAGCCAGTTCCCAGCCGTAGCGCGACGCCGCCGGCAGGCTTTCGCCGTGGCGCACGCCATAGCGACGCTGATCACGCGTACGGCCGTTGGCGGGAACCTTGTTGATGAAGTAGCCGGCCCAGTTCTCTTCGGCCATCAAGTAGGTGTTCCAGGGCGTCACGCCATGGGCGCAGTTATTGAGCGTGCCGCGGGTGTGCGTGCCGTCCGGGCTGTAGCGGGTCTGCACGAACGCGGCGCCGCGGACCGGGCCGCTGATCGCCATGGGCGTCAAGCCTGTGATGCGGCGGTTGAAGCGGCTTTCCACCACCTCCCAAGCCCCGCTGCCGGTCTTGCGCACGTGCACCACCGACGCACCGTGCGCGTTCAGCTCCTTGCGGCACTCGTCTGCCGGGCGCTGGCCGTTGACCAGCGCCGGCGCCGCGGCGCTCGAGAGCTTTTGCCCCACCGCGCGGGCGTGCATGAACCGCGGCTCCACGTATTCGTGGTTGAGCACAAGCAGTCCTTCACTGGAACTGCCCTTGTGGGGATCGCGGCCCTCGATCGGGAAGAAGTGCATGCCGTCGTGGTGGCTGCCCACCTGATGGGCCTGGTCGGCGCCGGTATAGCCAAGCGGGTCGAAGGCGGGCATCGGGCCGGTAATGGGGGTGCCCCAGGGAATGAAGGTCTGCACCTTATAGCCCCTGGGCGCCACCACGGTGTCGGCGCTGCTCGCCGCCACCGGCTCGAAGCCGATAAGCCCGCCGCCTTCGCCGCCGGCGGTGGAGGCGCAGCCCGCCATGCCGACGCCGCCGAAAAAGGCGGCGATAGAGGCGCCCAGCCCGCCCCTCAGCGCCGTGCGGCGGCTCAGATGGGCATCGAGCACCTGCTTGAAGTGGGCGTTTGCGCTGTCGTTGGACATCGCCTCGTCGCCGTCGCCGTTGTCGATGACCAGGTCGAGGGGAAGGGGAGGCCTTGGCATTCCTGGCGAACCTATAGCGAGAAACTTCAGAAAACTTCTTTAGGGAAGCTTCCGAGACCTATGCCAAGCCCGTGCGACAAGCCTGTGAAGAGCATAGGAGGCATTGCCGGGTCGTCTGGTTGATACGCCTGCGCCTTGGGCCGTCATTGTGTGATGCCCATGCTCGCGCGGTCAGACATCGACAGCGACTGGCTTGAGCCGGTCATGCGCGGTCGCATGTCGCAGATCAAACCCAAAGACCTGCAGCGCGGCGCCAGGCCATGCAGCTAGGCGCCAATAGCAATGTGCTAAGGCGAGGTCTGTGCTGCGAAGCTGGGGGAGAGACTGGCCGGCACGAACTTAAGCGCAGCGCCGTTGATGCAGTAGCGCAGGCCCGTGGGCGCCGGGCCGTCCTCGAAGACGTGGCCCTGATGGCTCTCGCAGACCGCGCAGTGCACTTCGGTGCGCGTGGAGAAGAGCTTCTTGTCGATCTTCGCGCCGATGACTTCCGGCTCAACGGGGCGCCAGAAGGAGGGCCATCCGGTTCCGCTGTCGTACTTGTGCTCGCTCGACCAGAGCGGGGTGTCGCAACCGACGCACTGGAACACGCCCTTGCGCTTTTCGTCATTGAAATTGCCAGGCGTAAACGCACGCTCGGTGCCCTCGTGGCGGGCGACGCGGTACTGCTCGGGCGTCAGGCGCGCGCGCCATTCGGCGTCCGTGCGGGTGATTTTCGTCAGAGTCGTCATGAGGGGCTCCGGGGGCGGCCGCGTTGTCGGGATATACCTGGCCGCCCACGTCCGTGTTTCAACCGTACACCACCGAAATCGTCTCGGCGACGCAAGCCGGGCGGTCCTCACCCTCGATCTCGATGGTGCATTCATTCTTCAACTGAATGCCGCCGGACTTGGCGTCCGCCGCCAGCAGTTTCTGGCGCATGCGCACCCGCTTGCCGACGCGCACCATGTTGGTGAAACGCACTTTGTCCGAGCCGTAATTGATCCCCCGCGTCACGCCAGTGATCCGCAACAGCTTCGCGCCGAGGAACGGGATAAGCGACAGCGTTAGATAGCCGTGCGCGATGGGGCCGCCGATTTCCTTCGTCGCGCGTTCAACGTCCACGTGGATCCACTGGTGATCGCCTGTCGCTTCCGCGAACTGGTTCACACGCTCCTGTGTGATCTCCACCCAGTCGGAGACGCCGATTTCCTGGCCGACGAGCGAATTGATGTCCGCATAAGCGACTTCACGCATGGCTTGCTCCGCGATGTTTGATCCCTTTGGGTAGCGACGCGGAAAGCCGCTGTCGAGCCGACGCTACGACAGCGGGCCGTACGTGAACGCGCCGCAGAGCTGGGATCGGGTCGCGGTATCGCCGGGCGCCTCCTCGCCGGAGAAAACGAGCATAGTCACCGTGCTCTGATCGGCGTTCGACGCGAAGGCGACGTGGCTCACGGGCGTCGCGCCGCAGAGTGGTTGAGGCGTGGAGCCTTCGGTGTTCGTCGTCGATGTCACCTTGCGCAGTTCCAGCGCCAGACTCGTCGGGCCGACATAGGTCTCAGCGAAGCTCGGCTGGCCGGCGCCAATGAGCGTCGTCGGTGAAATCGCCGCTGCAGCTGCGGTGTCGAGCTGTTGGCCCCTTGAAAGGGTGATGCGCTCCGGCGTGACGGCGAGATCGCCAGTGATGCCCATGGCGGTCGTGGAGCTGGCGGTGAACAGGCCAGTCAGCGCCTGGTGCATCGGCGCCTCAGCAGCCGGCGGCGAAACCGCCTCGGGCGGGGCGGCGGCTTCTGGCTTGGGTCCGCACGCGACGAGCACGAGCAGGGCCATGCCTAGGAGGGGGGTGCAGCGGATCGCCATGTTCTGTTCTCCCTACCCGCCTGCGCCCGCGACCGGGGCGCCCATCGAGGGCGAAGCGCCCCGGCTGCGGTCGATGACGTCGCGATGTCTGGTCCGGGCCACGTCATCTTCACGCTCCCACGCCTCACGCGACATGCAAACTTTTCGGGAGCTGACGCGAGTCCCGGTTTCCTGGATGCGCCGGCAGACGCGGTCCTCACCCGTCTTTGGGGCCACAGGCGGAGGCGGCGCGGCGACTTCCGTGGCGGCTGGCGCGGGCGTCTCGGTGGGCGCCGGAGTCTCTTGCGCCAGCGCAATCCCGGTCAAACCGGATGCGAGCGCGACTGCTGCGACCCAACTCCGAAGCATGTGTCACTCCTTAAGATCAGCCCCCAGGCCGGTATCTCTCGGACGTCTAAACCGTGCAATCCCCTTGACTATAGGCGCTTGAGCAGCTACCTTTCCTTAAAAAGGTAGCTTATGAACCCCGACGAAAAGTTCTCTCCGCTTCGAAAGGGCCTCCTCGAGTTCGCCATCTTGAAGGTGATCTCCGGTCAGGCGGTCTACGCGGCCGACATCCTGGCCCGTCTGCAGGGCGGCGAGTTCGCGACCCAGGAGGGCACGCTCTATCCGCTGCTTTCGCGGCTGCGGCGCGACGAACTCGTCGACTACGAATGGCAGGAGAGTCAGGCCGGACCGCCGCGCAAATACTACCGCCTGACCGACAAGGGCCGGGCGCATCTGGACGCCCTACAAGCCTACTGGCGCGGGCTCAACGAAACTCTGGACAGTTTGGGGACCTGAACGATGGAACGCGTCGTCACGATCAATCTCAACGGCAACGCCTGGCAGCTCGATGAGGCCGCCTACGACGCGTTGCGCGCCTATCTGGGCGCCGCGGAAGCGGGGCTGAAGGAAAACCCCGATCGCGCGGAGATCCTTTCCGACCTTGAACAGGCCATCGCCGACAAGTGCGGCGTCGTGCTCGGTCCCCGCAAAAGCGTGGTGAGCGCAAGCGAAATGCAATCGATCCTGAAGGCGATGGGGCCAGTGACGGACAGTCAGAACTTCGCCGAAGACGCAGCGCCGCAGCCCAAACCGGGGGGCGACGCGGAGAAGCGGCTCTATCGGTTGCGGCAGGGCGCGTGGTTTGCGGGCGTGTGCTCCGGCATCGGCGCCTTCTTCAAGATCGACCCGACGATCGTGCGCGTGTTGTTTGTGCTCGCGGCGCTGATCACGCAGGGCGCAGCGGTGCTCGTCTATCTGGTGATGATGTTCGTGGTGCCCTCAGCTGAAACGAGCGAGGAATGGGCGGTCGCGCACGGTCTGCCGTTCAACGCGCAGGAAATCATCGACACCGCAAAGAAGCGCTTCGCCGAAGTCGCGGAGAACCAGAACCGCGCGTGGAGAAGCGCGCGACAGCCGCCGAAGCGCGAAGCGAAAGTGAATGCGTTCGTGTCGCCTGTGCAGCAGCCTGCGGCGGGCTACGGCAAGCGCATGTTCGCGGGCGTCGTCGCCTCGATCTGTGCTCTTGTGGAAGCAGCCCTCGGTCTGGTGACCATCTTCGTGGTTTGGTCGCTTTTCACCACCGGGGGCGTGCTTGGTGTGGAGGCGCCTGATGCTTGGCCCGTTTGGGGCGCCGTGATCGGCGTCGTGATCGCGTCGATGTTCATCAGCTGGCCGTTCCGCGCCGCGCGCCGGGCCGCGTTCGCAACCCTCGGCTACGACGCGGCGAGTTCGGAGGCGGCGTATGGCTTCTTCATCACCATCTTCACGGTCGGCGGCCTCTGGTATGCCTACCAGTACTGGCCGGCCGCGCGCGACGTGCTCGATCCGATCTGGCTGTGGATAAGGGCGATTCTCGCGCCGGGTGGGTTCTGATCTGGTGCGTGGAGGCGGGGCGCGAACGTGAGGTGGAGCGCAGTCCCCCCGCTTGCGGAAGGGGCCGCCGCTCCAACCCGCCGACGCCGGTGACAGTCACGTCGCGCCCATGCGCACCCGGAGGTGCGCGGTCCAGCCCGGTCAGCGGCGCGGTGTTCTCCGGCATCTCTGCGCGCGGCAATCGGGGGCGTCGCACAACCAGTGGGGCCGGACCGCGCACCTCCGGGTGCGCCCGATCTTCCATCAGGCGTTAGCGGTGCAAGACATGGGACCGGACGGGCGAGGGCGCCGTCAGAGGAAATCTCCACGCCGTGAACGAGGTGGTCCATCGAGTTACGGAAGATTTTGTAGGTGCACTGGCCTGCAGTGATTGTTGCACTTGCTTGGCTCGCACTTTTCGCAACTCTTGTGCGCTTGTTTCGAGCGACACATTCGCGGTTGCGTCGGTATTTGCAATTGTGGTGTGGGTCACAGCTGCAGCCAGCGACTATGGAAGAAATATAGCCGGGAAGCTGGCCGCCAACGTCGATTGTGTCGTTGCGCTCTCTCGAACTATTGCCGTATCCGGCTCGTGGATTTCTGTTTCTATTGGACTTGCTTTTGGGGGCGCCTTTTTCATCAGCCCGGGCGAAACATGCTGCACGCTTGGCGAATGTCGCTGCGTTTCGACCTTTAGTCGGAAGTTGTTTTCACAACGGAATATTATCGTGCTTCTTCCACGGGTTCTCCAACTTCTTGCCCTTCAGCGCGCGTAGCGACCGCACCAGGCGTTTGCGCGTTTCGCGCGGCATGATCACGTCGTCCAGATAGCCGAGCGACGCGGCCACGAAGGGGTTGGCGAACTTGTCCTGGTATTCGTTCGTGCGGGCGGCGATCTTTTCGGCGTCGCCGCTATCTGCGCGGAAGATGATTTCCACCGCGCCTTTGGCGCCCATCACTGCGATTTCCGCCGTCGGCCAGGCATAGTTGACGTCGCCGCGCAGGTGCTTGGAGCTCATGACGTCATAGGCGCCGCCATAGGCCTTACGCGTGATCACGGTGACTTTCGGCACGGTGGCTTCGCCGTAGGCGAACAGCAGTTTCGCGCCGTGCTTGATGAGGCCGCCATATTCCTGCTTCAGGCCCGGCAGGAATCCCGGCACGTCCACGAAGGTCACGATCGGGATGTTGAACGCATCGCAGAACCGCACAAAGCGCGCGGCCTTCCGCGAGGCGTCGATGTCGAGCACGCCCGCCAGCGTCATCGGCTGGTTGGCGACGAAACCGACGGTGGAGCCTTCAAGCCGGCCAAACGCGGTGATGATGTTCTTGCCGAAATCCTTGCCGATCTCGAACAGGTCGCCCTCGTCGGCGACTTTCTCCAAGAGCTCCTTCATGTCGTAGGGCTTGTTGGGATTGTCGGGGATCAGGCTGTCGAGCGAAATGTCCTCGCGCTCGCCGTCATCGAAGCTTGGCCGCACCGGGGGCTTTTCGCGGTTGGACGACGGCAGAAAATCGATCAGGCGACGCATTTCCGACAGCGTCTCGAAATCATTCTCGAATGCGCCATCGACGACGCCTGACTTCGACGAATGCACGCGCGCGCCGCCGAGTTCTTCGGCCGTCACCGTTTCGTTCGTCACGGTCTTCACCACGTCCGGGCCCGTCACGAACATATAGCTCGTGTCGCGCACCATGAAGACGAAGTCGGTCATGGCGGGGGAATAGACGTCGCCGCCCGCGCACGGGCCCATGATGACTGAAATCTGCGGCACGACGCCGGAGCCGAGGATGTTGTTCATGAAGATGTCGGCGTAGCCCGCCAGCGACTGCACGCCTTCCTGGATGCGCGCGCCGCCCGCGTCGAAGATGCCGATGACCGGCGCGCCGTTCTGGATCGCCATGGCTTGCACCTTTACGATCTTCTCGGCGTGCGCCATCGAGAGCGAGCCGCCGAAGACGGTGAAGTCCTTAGAGAAGACATAGACCACGCGCCCATTGACCGTGCCCCAGCCGGTGACGACGCCGTCGCCGGGGATCTTCTGGTCCTGCATGCCGAACTCGGCGCAGCGGTGCTCGACGAACATGTCGAACTCCTCAAAGGAGCCGTCGTCGAGCAGCAGCTCGATGCGCTCGCGCGCGGTGAGTTTCCCCTTGGCGTGCTGGTTGGCCATGCGCTTCTCGCCGCCGCCGGCGCGGGCGGCCGCACGCTTGGCTTCAAGCGCTTCGACGATGTGCTTCATGGGGGCGGGCCTTCGGTGAGGGGAGAATGTTGCGTCGGTGCTAGCGAGGGCCGGGGCGGGAGGCAAGAAGTGACCCCGGAGGGGGCGGTTAGGCGCGGTTTACCTGGCGCGAAGGCGTGGGGCAGGTTGTCCGTCGAAGGGAGCGTGGCGTTGCGCAGCCAAGACCGAGGGACATCTACAGTCTCGACATGCCGGCGCCCGTGGCGGCGATGGCCTTCTTTCGGCGTGCGCGTTCGTATTCGTCGCACTGAAGCGCCTGATCTCGATCCGCGTTTTCATCGCGACGGTCGGGATGGAGCCAACCGACCGTGTGCTAGATTGGGCGATTATCGATCGGCGTGCCTATGCAGGCCGTGCCGGCCCCAAACGGGGCGATGTGGTGGCGATTGAAACGTCTCCAGGGGGGGCTCACTGGCCGCCGGATACTGGAAATTCCGGTGGGGATGCCGGTGGGGATGCCGGGCGATATGGTGCAAACTGTCGACGGACGTTTTGAGTTGAACGGCAAAGTGCTCCCTCGATCGTGTCGCACCGTCAGTCTTCCCCCGAAGCCGGCCGGTCGCGAAGGGGCTGCCCTTGGCCTTCCGGCAGACTTGTCCCCGTACATACTCTGCGTGGAGAGACGGCCGGACGTGAAGTCGGAGATAGGGACAATGGATTGGTCGGTCGGGCGACCGGATCAATCGGAGCGGCAAGAACTGCTTCGCTCTGGCGCCTATGACGCCGTCGGCGACAATCGAACGACGATGACGGAGAACTATCTCTTGCGGAGTCAAGGACGCGCCGATGTCACTTTGGCGGGTGATGAGACTATGCGCCGTAAGATATCTTCGGCAAAGTCATCCTCTTTGCACCTTTCACGAAGCTCGCGTTTTGTCCCAGTATTGAGCGTCGTTCAGATCAAAAGGAGCCCAATCCCATTTGCGAATTGCTTTGGGTGAGTGAAGAGCAAAATAGAGAATTCGCGTCATAAGGGTGCTTGAGCAGTGGAGCATTGCAAGCCGTGTCCTTGATGCACCCTATGAGCGAAGCGCCGTGAAATACCGTCCCAGCGCCAGAAACTCCGCCTCGAGATTATCCAGACGCTGGCGCGCGATGTGATCCTCGCCCCACGTCTCCAGCTGCCACAGGTCGTCTAGGCTCGCGGCCTCGAACGCGGCCACTGCATCCAGGCGGCCCCGCGCCAGCGCAAAGCCGATGACGCCCGATCCCGCCATGCCGACGGCGTGCGCGAGCGCGGTGAGGCTGAAATCGTCGTGCGCTGCGGCGGCGGCCTCGAACGCTGTGCGCGCTTGTGCCGGTTGATCGGCCGCTATCACGCCCGGCACGACGCAGAGCGGCGCGTCCAGGGTCTCGGCGGCCCAAGCGACCAGCGGATCCCACCTTTCTGCCTGACGCTTCACCAATGCAACCGGCGTCGTCGCGCGATGGCAGACGAGATCGGTCGCGGTATAGCCGGCGATGCTTTCGACGATGCGATCGCGCGTACGCGGCGTGTGATCGATGGCGACGTTGACGAGGCGCGTAATGGGCATGGTGTCGGGCCGCACCACCTCGCCCTGCGCCCGCCACTCCGCCGCGCACGCTTGCGCCAGCGCAAGCGTCGGTGTGAGAAACGCGGTCTTGCCCGGCGTGCGCAGTTGCCGTCCGTCGATGAGCACGGCGGCGGCGCCATCCTTCCCGACGGCGGTCGCCTCTTGGTATAAGCGCTTGTGGGCGTGCAAATCGTCGGTGCTCATGGGGATCGTGCCTCGCGCGCCGCCCGGCTTGCGTCAAGCAGGCGCATCAGCGCGGCGTGTCTGTCGCGGTTTCGGCGAGCGAGGCGCGCAACGTTTCAGCGTTGACCGTGCGCCCTTGTGCGGCGAACCACTGCCTGAGAAAAGTGCGTTCTTGATAGGCCGCATAGAGTTGCGCGCGCTTCAAAGCTTCATCGTCGGTGGTCGCGTGCCGAGTCTCAAGCGCATCGCGCAGGGCCGGCTGAGCGAGTGCGGAGTCCAACGCTGTCCACTGCGCCGACAGTTCGCGCGATTCGCGCATCGCCCGGCGACGGTATAGACTTTCGAGGAACGGAAAACCGGATTCCGCATCGTGGCGCGCCGCATCGCCGGCGCGATTGGCGAAGTAAATCTCGAGCGCCCGCGTGCGCGCCTCAGGCGTGCGGTCGAGATCGTAAAGGTCCTCTTCGATCGCCGCTGCGACGAGATTGCCGCGCATCCGGTCCGGCAGGCCGAGCCAGCTGGGCGGCGCGAGATCGAAACGCACGAAGCCGAAGGCAAGCAGGGCGCCGGCAAGGACTCCCAGAAAGAACCGAAGCATGTCTTCTCCCGCTGCGCGGCTGTCCGACGAGTGTAGTTCAGGCGCGCGCCCAGCGCACGAGTTCGCTGTCGAGCGTCGCGAAATCGTCGGCGATGTGGTGCGCGCCGCCCGACTGGATTTCCTCGATGGTGTGGAAGCCCCAGCTCACACCCTGCGCGTAGCACCGCGCCGAACGCGCCATGGCCATGTCGAAACTCGTGTCGCCGATCATGATGGTGTTCGCAGGGGAAGCGCCGACGGCGTCCATGACGAGGTTGAGCATGTGCGGGTCGGGTTTGCCGGGTCCGTCGTCGGCGCAGAAGGCGGCGTCGAAGAGGCCCTCGAAGCCGTGGCGCTCGATGAAAGCTTCCACGCCGCGCCGCGCCTTGCCGGTCGCGACGCCGAGGCGCCAGCCGTCTTCGCGCAGCTGAAGCACGATCTCGCGGGCGCCCTCGTAGAGCGGCTCGACCAGACCCGCCTCGCGGTTCGCCACGAACGCGTCCTTGTAGGCCTGCGCGAGCGCCGGATAGCGCGAACGGTCCAGTTCAGGCGCCAGCACCGCGATCGCCGGCTCGAGCGAAAGCCCCACGATCCGGCGCGTCTCGTCGTAACCGGGCGCGGCGAGGTTAAGCGAGCGGAAGGCCGCGCCCATGGCCTCAGCGATGGAGCGGCGGCTGTCGACAAGGGTGCCGTCGACATCGAATACGGCAAGCTTTGCAGTCATCTGGGTGAGTTTCGTTGCATGGCGTACGGGGGGCGTTCAGGTAGGGATGGGCTTCAGCGTTGTCAGCTGAAGCGATGAAGGCGCCGTGGAAACGGGCAGTCGCTCGCCAGGCGCTATGGTGAACGATTCGGTCGGTTTCGTGGTCCGGAGGTTAACGGGGCCGGGCCGGCCGCAGGTGGAAGGGAGCACGGATACGATGGGTTTTCTTCTGTCGCCGTTCGGGCGGGTCAGCCGCAGGGGCCTGTGGCTGGGCTATCTGCTGACGTTCACCGTGTTGCTCGTGGGCGCGTACTTCGGCGACAAGGCGCTCGCCGCCAAACAGGCGTTCGTGTTGCCCTCGCAACTCTTCGCCGTGCAGCCGGCGCTTGACGTAGCGGGCGGGCCTATGCTGCTCGCGGTGGCTGTTTTCGTGCCGTGGGTCACGGGGATGATGATCCTCAAGCGTCTGCACGATCGTGGGTTCGGCGGATTTCTGCTGGTCTGGAAGGCCGTTGTGCTCGCCGGTCTGGTATGGCTTGCGGTCGATGCCGATCGCATCGTCGGCGGCGAGACAGGCGACATCGTGGCCATCGGGGCGCTGGTCCTTGCGGCGCTGATGATCCTGCGTGCGGTGGTCATTGTGCTCTTCTTGCCAGGGCAGGACGGCGAGAACCGTTACGGTCCCGACCCTCTGGAGCGCTAAGTCAGGCTGGCGGCGCATTTATGCCGGTCCTTAGGCTCGCGTTAGTGCATTCGCGGTATGGTTACGCGTTCGGCCAGGGACGAAAGACATGGCGGCATACAACGGCGCGAACTACAAGGCGCCAGCAACCGCAGATCGCCTTGCGGCGGTCCGCGAGAACTCCAAGGCTGTCTCAAAGTACGGCTGGGTCGGCCGCTCCGGGGCGTTGGTTTCGGCCCTTGTGCATGGCTTTTTTGCGGAGATGGGGAACTTGATCCGCGTGGCGCTGTTGGCCGGCGGGGCCGGCGCGGCGGCGGGGTTCGGCCTGATCATGCTCGGCTACGAAGACCCCGTTCTCGGCGCCAAGCACTTCGCCTCGGCGCCGCACTGTGCGTTCGCGGAATACCTCGGCGTGGCCAACGCCCGCATGCGGGAACCCGGCTACTGGCGCCACCACGACGCCGACAGAAACGGCATCGCCTGCGAGTAGGCGCTACGTCAACGCCCTGAACGGGTCCTTCGCGTCGCCTTCCTCAAAGCCGAATGCGTTAAAGGTTTTTTTCATGTGCGCCGGCAGGGTCGCCACGACGCGGATGTCGCCCTTCAGCGGATGCGGGATGTCGATGGCGCGCGCATGCAGGTGCAGACGTTCGGGCAGCGCGCCGGGCGTTTCGCGGTCGCACTTGTATTTCGGATCGCCCAGAATGGCGTGACCGATGCCGGCCATGTGGAAGCGCAGTTGGTGGGTTCGGCCCGTCACCGGTTTCAGCGCCATCCACGTCGCGCGCGGATAGGCTTCCGAAATCGCGACATATTCCGTGATCGCAAACAGCGCGTCCTTTTCGCCGTGCTTAGCCTGGCGCACCATTTCACGGTCGCCGTCGAGCGGACCCACCGCCTTCTTCAGCCAGCCGCGAATTTCGCCGTCCGCCGGACGCGGACAGCCGAGCACGACCGCCCAATATACTTTCGTCGTCTCGCGGCTCTTGAACGATTTCGCCAGCGCCGCCGCGGCGCGCGGCGTACGCGCGAGCACGAGGCAGCCCGACGTGTCGCGGTCGAGGCGATGCACGAGCTTGGGCTTTTCGTCGTAGCCGAACTTGAGACCGTCCATCAGCAGGTCGAGGTGACGGCCGGTTTTCATGCCGCCCTGCACGGGGAGACCCGGCGGCTTGTTCAGCACGAGCACGTCGTCGTCGCGGTGTATGACAAGGCTTTGGACGAACGCGCGTTCCTCGTCGGTGATCGTCTCGCCGATGACGTGCTCCTTTTCGTCGGGCAGCGGCGGCACTCGCACCGTCTGGCCCGGACGCACACGGTCGTTTTCCTTCGCGCGCGCGCCGTCGACGCGCACTTGTCCGGTGCGGATCATCTTGCCGATCTGGCCTTGCGTCAGATGCGGAAAGTGGCGGTGGAACCAGCGGTCGAGGCGCACTTCGCCTTCGGTCTCCGCAATGGTGATGATCTCGACGGTCTTCATGCAAAACTCCGCGCGAGCATGAAGCCTGCAAACGCCGCGCCCATGCTCGCGATCACCGACAGCACGGCGTAGATCGCGGCGGTCGCCACATCGCCGCGCTGCATTAGGCGCACGGTTTCCATGGAGAACGCGGAAAAGGTGGTGAACCCGCCGAGCACGCCGATGCCGGCGAACAGCAGAAGCGGGCGGTTGTCGGCCGCGAAGGAAAACAGCACGCCCATGGCGAAACTGCCGGCGACATTGACCGCCAGCGTGCCCCACGGCAGGCCCGCACCGGTCCATGGCGCCAGAAGATGGACGCCGAAACGACCGCTCGCACCGAGCGCGCCGCCCAGCGCCACAAAAAGGAATTCACGCATGGCGCTTCCATAGAGCCGCCGACGCGCAAGCGATAGCGGGTTATCCCGCTGGTCGAAGCGACTGCAGGATCTGCCGCGCGTCGTAGGCGTTGGCGTCCGCAGGTTTCGAACCGCGCCCGAAGCGGGCTTCTATCGAGGCGTTGGCCTTTGCGCCGCCGCCGACCGGGATGCCGACACTGGCGCCCACGCCCACCGAGGTGTTGCGGCCGTAGCCGCCGCCGCCCACGCCCACCGAAAAATTCGGGCCGGAACGCTGTCCGGGCTCGACGAGGCGTTGGTCGACGATGAACCAGTCATAGCCCTGCTGCACCGCGAGTTCGGCTGCACGGTAGAGGGCGTGGTTGTTGGCGGCCTCGGCGTTCGCCGCGCCGCGATAGGTTACGCTGTAACGATCGTTCTCGATGCGCAGTTCGGAATAGCCGGCGCCGCCGGGCTTGGCGGCTGCGCCATAGGGGGCGGCGGTGGCGCAGGCGGCCAAGGCGGCGGCGAGCAGCAGCGCGGTAAGGGAGCGGATCATCGGTTCATCCTCCTTGAAGCTCGTGTTTGGGAAGGCGTTTGATGAAGGTATCGCCAGACGGCAAAGCGGTTGCGAGGCAAAGCTCTTCGGCGGTCCGGCGGAATAGGTCGGGCGGGCGGGCGAAGATCGAAAGGAATCCGCCGGCCGGATGGGGAACCCGCAGGGCCAGCGCGTGCAGCAGCAAGTACGGCGTCGCCGCGCCGCCCAGTGAGAACAGGCCGCCATACTTGCCGTCGCCGGCGATGGGGCGTCCCGCAAACGCCAGGTGCGCGCGGATCTGGTGCATGCGCCCCGTGTGCGGCCGCGCCTCCACGAGCGCTGCGATCTTTGTCGCCGCCAGCGTCCGATAAGCGGTCTCGGCGTTCCACGAGGGGCTCTCGCCCTCCCGCGCGGCGCGCACGAGGTCGGTCCCGCGGACCTTGGTCTTGACCAGACGCGTATCGAGCAGCCCTTCGAGCGGCTCTGGCGATCCGCCGCAGACGACGGCAAGGTAGGTCTTTTCCGTGGTGCGGTCGGCAAACGATTGGTTCAGCGCAGCAATGGCCGATGGGGTCCGCCCCGCAACGATCACGCCCGACGTTTCCCGGTCGAGGCGGTGGGCGAGGCGCGGCTGTCGGCCCTTCCGGTCGCTGAACTGGGCCAGCATTTCATCGAGCGAGACTTCCACGCCTGATCCGCCCTGAACCGACAGCCCCGCCGGCTTGTCGAAGACCAGAACCTGCGGGTCTTGGTGGATAAGAAAGGCGCGCGCGTCGACGCTCTTGGTGAAGGTCGGCAAGAAGCCAGGGTTTCGGGGGCGCGCGAGGGGGGACACGACCGGCTTTTCGCACGCCCCCGTGTGCGCCGTCGCGTAGAATTTGCCCCTGGTCGCGGCGGCTGTGGACAGCAGCGCCGAAGGCGAGCGTACTCAAAGCAACGACGCGACCGATCCGAAAGGCGGCGCGCAAGGACGGGAGAGCATCATGCGTGTCGGCGGACAAAGCATCCTCGCGGTGCTGGCGGCGGCGGTCGCCATCTATGCGATTGGCGCACTCATCTATGGCCTCGTGTTCAGCGAGATCTGGCAGGGGCTTAACGGCTACACCAAGGACAATATGGCCACGATCTTCGCCGGCAAGGAGTGGCGCATGGCGTTGTCGCCGGTCATGCCTCTGCTGGTCGCCTTCGGTCTCGCGGTGCTCATGGGCTGGCGCGGCCAGAAGGGCCCCATGGTCGGCGTTCAGACGGGCTTGGTGGTCGGGATGTGCTTCCTCTTCGCGAGCCGCATGTACATCTTCGTGTACGGGCCGGAGCCCGAGGGCCTGCTGCTGTTGGACAGCCTCCACCTGCTCGCCGGCGCGATCGTCGCGGGCGCCATTCTGGGTGCTTGGCCTGAGCCGAAGAAGGCCTGAGCCGAAGAAGGCCTGAGCCGAAAAAGGCCTGAGCCGAACAAGGCCTGAGCCGGAGAAAGCCTGAGCGCCACATGCCTCGCGTGGGCCTCAAGGGGGTGCTAAGCGCTCGCGCGATTTCCTTGACCTTCGAGGCTTCATGCGCATCCTGTGTACCAACGACGACGGCATTCACGCGCCGGGGCTTCAGGTGCTGGAGAAGATCGCGCGGGCCTTCACCGACGATGTCTGGATCGTGGCGCCGGAGTCCGAGCAGTCGGGCGCGTCGCGGGCGCTCACGCTCTCGGCCCCGATCCGCGTGCGCGAGGCGGGCGCGAAACGTTACGCTGTCACCGGCACGCCTACGGACTGCGTGCTGCTCGGCGTGCATGACCTCATGGACGGGCCGCCGGACTATGTTCTGTCGGGCGTCAATCGCGGACAGAATATCGCGGAAGATGTGACGATGTCCGGCACCATCGCCGGCGCCATGCAGGGCATTCAGATCGGCATTCCGTCCATCGCGTTGTCGCAGGCCCGCGGCTTGCGCAAGCCGGATGCGCCGATACCCTGGGAAACCGCCGAACACTTCGGTCCCGGCGTCGTCGCCAAGCTTATCGAGCACGGCTGGCCGCGCGACGTGGTGATGAACGTGAACTTTCCGGACCGCGAGATCGTCGACGTGGCGGCGGTCGAAGTCACCGTGCAGGGCCGGCGCGATCACAACATCATCTATTCCGACAAGCGCACCGACCTGCGCGGCAATGCCTACTACTGGTTCGGCTTCAAGGGCACGCTGTCGGACCCGCCGGAAGGCACCGACCTGCGCGCCATCTACGAAGGCCGCATATCCGTGACGCCGCTGCACATGGATCTCACGCACCTTGAAACGCGTCACGCGCTCAAGGGACTGCTTGGCGGCGCCCCGCCCAGGAAGTCATGAACGACGAGCCCGATTTCGGCGGCCTGATGCGGTTCGTGCTTGGACTGCGTCAGGGCGGCGTCACTGACGCGCGTGTGCTCGCGGCGATGGAACGTGCGTCGCGGACGCACTTCGCCCCGCCCCAGTTCGCGGCGTTCGCGCTGGAAGATCGAGGGCTGCCGCTCGGCGACGGCGCGACGATGACAAAACCCTCGCTCGTTGCGCGCATGTTGCAGGCGCTCGAATTGCGCGGCGGCGAGACCGTGCTCGAGATCGGCACGGGCTCGGGCTACCAGGCGGGCGTGCTGGCGGCGATCGCGCGGCGCGTGGTGTCGCTGGAGCGGCGACGCAGGTTGGCGGCGGATGCCCGCGCGAAGATCGGTCTGCTGCGGCTGATGCACGTCTACGTGCACAGCGCGGATGGTCATGAGGGCTTCGACGAGGATGCGCCCTACGACGCCATCATCATCAACGCATGCGTGCACGAGCCGCCCCCTGCAGTGGTGAATCAACTCGCGCCAAACGGCGTGATTGTCGCCTCGGTCGACGGCCGCTTGATGCAATGGCGCAACGGCGGATCACGCGATCTGGGGCCCGCAGAGCTGGCGCCGCTCGAGGCAGGCGTGAGTGGCTAGGCCTGAGCGCGTTCGCCGAGTTCACCTGACAGCGCAGTGATGAACTGCCAGGCGGTTCGCCCTGAACGGGCCGCACGCTCCATCGACCACTGCAGCGCGCGCTTGCGGAGGTCATCGGGTGCGATGTCGAGGTTCATCTCGGCGGCATAGGACTCCACGATCCGCAGATACCCGTCCTGATCGAGCGCGTGGAAGCCGAGCCACAGCCCGAAGCGGTCGGCGAGCGCGAGGCGTTCTTCTGCGGTGTCGGACCAGTGCAGGTCGGTGCGGTCGTTTTCGCGCGCGTCGCGGCTTACGAGGTGTCGGCGGTTGGACGTGGCATAGACCAAAAGGTTGCCGTTCTGGGCGGCGAGGCCGCCGTCGAGCGCGGGTTTCAACGCCTTCATCGCCGTCTCGCCGCCCTCGAAGGAGAGATCGTCCACGAAGAGAATGACCCGGAAGGGGGCTTGCTGAAGCTGCGCAATCAGGGAGGGGATGGCCGCGAAATCCTCGCGCGGCGTCTCGATGAGTTTCAGCGCCGCGGCCTCAGCGGAAACTTCCGCGTGGATCGCCTTGACCAGGGCGCTTTTTCCGGCGCCCCGCACGCCCCACAGCAGGGCGTTGTTGGCCGGGCTCCCGGCTGCAAATCGGCGGGTGTTGGCCAGAAGCGCCCCCTTCTGACGCTCGACCTCCAGAAGAAGACGAAGAGGGGGGCTCCTTACGGGGGCCGCGACCAGTCCCCCTGCCCCCGGCCGCCAGACGAAACTCGACGACGTTCCAAGGGCCGCAGGGTCGGGCGGCGGAGGCGACAGGCGCTCGAGCGCATCAGCGATGCGTGACAGGGGGTCTGGATCAGACCGTGACCCAGATCCGGGGGATTCACGCATGGGGCGAAATCTTGACGCAATTGCAATGGCGAGGAAGGGCCGTATAGTCCGCGCCGCCGCGCCGGACCAGCGTCCGCGCCTCAAGGGTTTCCCATGCTTATCTCTGACGCCTTCGCGCAAACCGGCGCGCCCGCCGGCGCTCCCGATCCGACGACCGCGCTGCTGATCCAGCTCTTCCCGTTCGTGATCATCTTTGTGGTCTTCTATTTCCTGATGATCCGCCCGCAGCAAAAACGGCTGCAGGCGCATCGGGAGA
>Ga0247843_1003971_pt1 | contig 22914 bp, 21 predicted proteins | sample LaCruzMarch2017__FD_192420 | JGI IMG/M metagenome (GOLD analysis project Ga0247843, IMG submission 192420) | Freshwater microbial communities from meromictic Lake La Cruz, Castile-La Mancha, Spain - LaCruzMarch2017_8m | ecosystem: Environmental > Aquatic > Freshwater > Lake | place: Spain...
TCTTTATAGATGATATTTTCAGAGCTTTTCAATGGGTACTGGATTATTTTAAACCCAGTGAGTCATTTAACCCCTCGAGATCGAGGTTTTTAAGCCAGTTTGGTATATTTATAGGTGCTATACCTCTTATAAGCCTTACTTACGGGATATTTAGAAATGCATATCGATTTCAACTTCGAAAGACATCTGTTAAAATAGATAGTATTCCCGATCAACTTCGGGGCTTAAAAATTATTCAAATATCTGACATTCATTCTGGTAGCTTTTTGTACCCCGAAGAGGTGAATAAAGCTGTTGATATTATAAATGCACAAGATGCTGACCTCGTATTGTTCACCGGAGATTTAGTAAACAATACAGCAGACGAGGTCGTTCCCCTACTTCCTGTTTTAAAGAAGATAAAGGCTAAATATGGTGTATTTTCTGTGTTGGGAAATCACGACTATGGCGATTATGTGCCATGGGAAAGTACAGAAAAGAAACAAGATAATTTAAATCAGTTAAAGCAGTACCATAAAGAGATGGGTTGGTCATTGCTTACAAATGAGCATAGCATCGTTAAAATTAATGGGAAGGAAGTGGGAATTATTGGTGTTGAAAATTATTCCACCCACATGAGATTCCCTAAATATGGAAAATTAAAAGAATCTTATGCGGGTGTTGAAAATACCGACTTGAAGCTACTATTATCACATGATCCCTCTCATTGGTCTCATGAGGTGGTTACTGAATTTAAGGAAATTGCCATCACTTTCTCAGGTCACACACACGGGTTTCAGTTTGGGGTTGAAATACCTGGCATTATCCAATGGAGCCCTATACAATATGTTTACAAACAATGGGCAGGATTATACAAAAAGGGAAATCAAATGCTTTATGTTAATCGGGGTTTAGGCCATTTAGGCTATCCAGGGCGCGTAGGTATATTACCTGAAGTAACTTTAATAGAAATCGCCTGATTATTTTTTCAAAGTTCAATGAAATGCAAAAGGACCAATTTTTCACATCAGGTTTATTAAAGAAATACCTCCTCGGTATAGCTACCCCCATTGAATGCGCAAAAATAGCCGCCCTTCTTGAACTTAACCCCGATTGGAAAAATCAGGTAGAATTGCTTGAAAATAAATTCAGGCATTGGGTAAAAATCCAAAATTCTACCTTCACAAAAAAGAATCAACTGAATTAATTTTTTTTTCCTTCTTTTTAGTTAAAAAAATTACATTTCAGCGGATTTTTTTCGTTAAAAGTTTTTCACTTCTAAATATTTTAATTATTATTGCATTAATAAAGTACTAGAGAAGGCGAAAAGTCGCTTTCAATATGTGCTATTTTTTGATCCCAATGAACATGACTCCTTAGAACGCGGATATCCGCAATCATTAACGATTAAAACTAAAGGTCATGTTAATTATTTACACAGCTTTTGCTTCTTTTGCTTTGGGAGGTACTATTATAGCGACGATGAATTCTTTTCAGCGTTCATCACGTCGTTTCTAATTTACTTCCGGCTTGAAAAAACGAAAAACCGTCATTAAATTAGTTTAATGGCGGTTTTTTAATGTAAGGTTGCATTGACTAATTGATAATAAAGCTCCATCGGATTATCGCTATTAAGAAGCAACTTACCTTTCAACGCGACCTTTTCATCTGTTTCCATTCTTTTAATATTTCCTTCCGCTTTTATTTGCATAACGGTTTCTATTTCCGCTCCACTACAAAAAAAACATTGAGCATACGGAAGGGCCGACAAAACAGAAACGGTACTATCGCCTATTTCAGACACGGGAATCCAGTATCCTTCTATAATAACATTTTTACCATTCCACACCATAGATTCCTTAGAAAAAGTAGGTTTACCCAGATAGTCTCCATAATCTGCGTCAAAATAATATTCTATTTTCAAGCTATCGAGATTCTTCCAGGAGAGTTTTTCAAAGGAAACAGCCTTTTCATTTAAAACAGCCTTTTCATTGGGTACATCATTTGTACAAGAAAAAAATAAACACAACAAGAAGATAATTAAATATTTATACATTAGTAGGAGGTGTGATGAACCTTATCTTATGAAGGAAAACAGGACAAATACAAACAACAATGTGGACAAAAAAAAAAACGAATGCCTAATTTCACCTGCCCCCCATTATTGTTTGCTTCATACTTTCAATATACTTGACATGATTTTTATAAAAATCAATCATTACCTAACTTCAATACTTCAAGAAAGGCCTTTTGAGGAACATCAACTGAGCCAATTTGTCTCATTTTCTTTTTACCCTCTTTCTGCTTCTCCAGAAGTTTTCTTTTCCTTGAAATATCTCCACCATAACATTTGGCTGTAACGTCTTTTCGAAGGGCTGAAATAGTTTCCCTTGCAATAACCTTAGCGCCAATAGCTGCTTGAATAGCGATAACGAACTGTTGTTTTGGAAGTAAATCCTTGAGGCGCTTACAAATTTTTCTACCTATATAATCTGCTTTGTCCCTGTGGACCAATGCAGTTAGCGCATCCACATTTTCGCCATTTAGTTTTATATCTAATTTAATCAGATCAGATGCCCGATAATCAATTAACGCATAATCGAAAGAAGCGTAACCTCTTGATATAGATTTGAGTCTGTCATAAAAATCAAATACAATTTCAGCTAAAGGAAGCTCAAAGCTTAGTTCAACTCTATAGGGCGTCAAATAAACCTGCCTGGAGAGAATACCTCTTTTATCGAGACAAAGGCTCATTATTGAGCCAATATAGTCAGGTTTAGTAATAATCTGGGCTCTAATGTAAGGTTCTTCCACACTACTTATCCTTGAGGGATCCGGCAAATCAGAAGGAGTACGAACGACCGCTTTTTCATTATTGGTGGTAGTAACGGTATAAGAAACGTTAGGAACGGTGGTAATCACCTCCATATTGAACTCTCTCGATAAGCGTTCCTGTATAATTTCCAGGTGAAGCATACCAAGGAATCCACAACGGAATCCAAAACCAAGTGCCTGGGAAGTTTCTGCTTCAAAGACCAAAGAAGCGTCATTTAGTTGTAACTTTTCTAAACTATCCCTTAAATCTTCAAAATCATCATTATCGATAGGGAAAATACCCGCAAATACCATTGGTTTAACCTCCTCAAATCCATGAATAGCTTCATTACAAGGTCTGTCAACATGAGTGATAGTATCCCCAACTTTAATTTCTTTAGACTCTTTTATACCGGTAATAACATAGCCTACATCACCCGTTTTCAGAACATCCCTAGGCATCTGATTGATTTGTAAGATACCAATTTCGTCAGCTACATACTCCCTTGAACCATAAAAAAATCGAATTTTGTCACCTTTTTTCAAGGTACCATTCATAATTCTAAAATAGGCAATCACCCCACGAAAGGAATTGAAAACTGAATCGAAAATCAGAGCTTGCAGGGGCTCATCAGAATTACCTTTAGGACAAGGAATTCTATCCACCACCGCTTTCATAATATCAGGAACACCAATGCCTGTTTTTCCGCTGGCCAGGATAATATCCTCTTTCTTACAACCAATCAGGTCAATTATCTGGTCAGATACTTCTTCAATATTTGCATTTTCCATATCCACCTTGTTGAGGACAGGAATAATTTCCAGATCGTGCTCAATGGCTAAATAAAGATTTGAAATAGTCTGAGCCTGAATGCCCTGTGTAGCGTCAATTAGAAGTAAAGCGCCCTCACAAGCAGCAATGGAACGGGAAACCTCATAAGAAAAATCAACGTGTCCCGGAGTATCAATAAGATTGAAAGTGTACCTATTACCGTCGTCATGAGGATAATACATCTGAACGGCATGACTTTTTATGGTAATGCCTCTCTCTCTTTCAAGATCCATACTATCCAATGCCTGGTCTTTCATCTGACGTTTATCAATGGTATGTGTGAAATCCATTAACCTATCAGACAACGTACTCTTTCCGTGATCGATGTGAGCAATGACACAAAAATTTCTTATAAATTTCATATTGTTGTTTAAATAAATTCTGCTATTCAAAATCAAATGTAAAAATAAGCAAGCTTAGGGACTTTAGGTCAACTACAGATAAATTTTAATAAATATGTATTTTTATAAGGCAGCATTTTTACATTCATGTCGTTTCAATAAAACAAAAATGAATATGCATCTTAGAATAATATTGTTATTTTTTATTGTGTCAGGATTGACGACCTGTAAAAAGGAGGTTTTAGAACCAACCATTATTGTTGCAAATATTGAAAGGGAATTTGTAATTGGTTATGTGGAAAAATTTTCTAAATCAGGTCGTCTCCTACAATTTGAGGTGAGTACTATAAAAAATCAACCCTGTGGAAATTACTCCGTGAAAACGTCCTGGCAACAAAGCTCTTCTCTCCTTTCTCTCAATATTGATGGCATTGCAAAAAATAGTGATTGTATTGGTAATGCTGCCATAGCTAAAGGTTCCGAGACTGCGCAAAATCTTTCAGAAGGTTCCTGGCCTATTGATATAAAAATTCAAAATATTATCCGAAACCCTGGAAAACTTTCCATTTCCAAAGGTAGTTATCAATTGATTCTTGAAAGTACCCATGGCATATCGTTGATTCAAAAAGAATTAAAACAAATACCTTCAGGTTCCATTTGGGGCACTATTTCCTATAAACCTGAATATGCAGCAACTGCCAGGGTGTTCATCGAAGATTTAAAAAAGCTAACAAAAAATAATCTTTTAGACGACGGTGAGTACGGGTACTTTACCGTTCAAAATGAGATAATAAAATTTAGAGATACCCCAGCCGATGTATCCTCCTTACCCATACTTAGAAACCAAAGCACGGATGTTGATCTGATTTTACACTTGGTAAACACCTATAGGTTGAAATTTAAGGATAATATTCTGATACAACTTTCCGATACCAATGGAATTAATTATTAATCAATAAATGTGTGACCCCTCTGGGGTCATTTATATTTGCCTGATCCCTGTGGGATCACATGTATCTAACAATTATGCCCCTGGCGGCAAAAATGCTATAAACGTGTGACCACACAGGGGTCATTTGTATTTGCCTGACCCCAGAGGGGTCACATGTATTTAATGGCTATCCTTACAGAGACCCACAATTTCATGAAAAACATCATGAAGAGCTGTTAATTTTTGAGTTAAAACAGCATCTTTAGACTTCTTCTTAACCAGTACATCTAGTTCTTTACTCCCTGCGATGAGTCTTGTTACGGCATCTTTAATAGCTGGCGTAGCATATTCATCAGGATAAGCCTGAGCATTCAGTGCTTCTGCTTTAGTAACCATTTCGGCACTTCTTGCTTTAATAGGCTTTAAATTACCCTCTTCGCTTGGGTGAAAAGTACTGGCCATCACACCATGGAAGGTATTCAACGAAGGCCACTGTTCCCAAATACTTTTTTTAGGAGGCATAGCAGCATCGTATCTTTTACTCACCTCGGTCCAATTGATAACCGACCATATAGCAGCTAGATAATCGGGGCGTTTATTTTGATATTTCAGGTAATATGCATGTTCCCAAACATCAATACCTAAAATAGGAGTACCTTTTACTTCAGCAATATCCATCAAAGGATTATCTTGATTTGGCGTAGAACAAACAGCCAGTTTATTATCAGGAGTAACAATAAGCCAGGCCCAACCCGATCCAAAACGGGTTGCCGCTGCAACATTCATTAATTTTTTGAGACTATCTACAGAGGTAAACTGCTTTTCGATGGCTTTTTGGAGACCAGCATTAGGCATTGTGTTTTTTTCACCTGTTAGGATACTCCAAAAAAGGGAATGATTGAAGTGCCCTCCACCATTATTTCTAATGGCCATGGAATGCTTAGAAATATTTTTTACGATGTCCTCTATAGCCATTTCAGCCGTCGGAGTACCTTTTACAGCATTATTAAGATTATTAATATAGGCTGCATGGTGCTTACTATGATGTATTTCCATAGTTTGAGCATCGATGGCCTGCTCTAGTGCATTATAAGCATAAGGCAACTGAGGCAAGGTAAACTGAGCAAACAAAGTGCTTGTTAATCCAAATGCCATGAAAAATAATAAGGTTGATTTTCTCATTATAGATTTATTTTATACACAATTAAACAACAAAAATACCATTTTGGATGCATGATTATCTGCTTTTTTGCCTCCTGAAAATATATCTTGTTATAAAAATACCCTCACCGCTGGAAGATGCTCCAACGCCAGTCTTTGAATCTGTCACACTCACATCACTTTTACTGTAAACCCCGGAAACGGTGTTGGATAATTCCCAGCCTTCTTCACCCAATTCATTAAATTTTTGAACGACAAGAAGGTCATTAGACTTAATATTTTTAAAATTGATGCCCAATAAGCTGAAAAAGTTTTCCATTTTGTACTCTTCCAACACTCCACCATCATCACTTAATAATAATCTTGATCTTCCAAGACCACCAGGAATAACACTTTCTACTGCAGTGACAATTTGGTATTCCCAAACTATACCGCGCGTTTGCGCCGGCAAGGTTAGAGGCAACAAAAATAGTATTTGGATAAATAATCCTTTCAGCATAACGATTAAGATTTTCATAATATCATTTTTTAGTGAGAAAACTTCCTAACTATCCAAACATCTTGAACATTGCCCTCATTTTCAATGGATATATGTTTCAAAATTACAAAAGAATGGAATAATTTTTCCATAAATAAAACTGGGTGAAAACTGGAAAATGTTCTGTGTCCTTCTTTAACAGCTCCTCTGACAATCAAATGTCCATCGTCAAAATCAAGTTTTTCACTTTGTGTAAGTTTATTCTTAAAAGCGTTACCCTGTGTGGTAAGGAATAATAAGCCACCGGGTTTTAATATTCTGTTGAGCTCTTCTATCCACAAGAAATGAGCCGACAAGGATAGGTGCGTCAAGATAGAAATACCATATATTAAATCAAATGTTTCCTCTGCAATGTCTAAAGGAGGGAGAACCTGTTGATGTAAAAACCGAATAGAAGGAAAATTATGCTTACACCAAGTTAAAGATTTATCATTTACATCGGAACCAAAACAAGTAAAATTATTTTCCTGCCAATGTCTGATTACCCTACCAGGACCGCATCCCCAATCTAAAACCACCCAATTTCCCTTTGGCAACCACTCTTTTGTTATATTTTGAACCCATTCAGCGGTTTTTTTTCCACCAAAATAATAACTGGCATAATCTAATTTGAATGATTCATACATTAAATAATCTGGAGGTAAAACGATGTCGGGAAAGTTCACTTTAAATGCCTCATTATCTTTTTTATTCTGGTATTTAACGAAAAAATACCTTAAATAATCAGCTACATAAAGTAATCTTACTTTACGCAAAAACCCTGAAAATGAATTTTTAATACGATTCATTCATAAAAATTAGCGGTACATTAGGGAGAAACGATTATTTTGTAGGGTTGGGGATTATCATCTACCTTTAACCAGTAAACACCGGGAGAATACCCGGCAATATCAAAGGTACAAGCACCAAAGGAAGTTTTGCTTTGAAGCATTCTTCCCATAAAATCGAATAGATACAAGGTAGAAGGTTTTTCAGACGACCTGTTTTTCGATATAACCTGAAGATACCCTGAGGCAGGATTAGGATAAATCTGTATTTGATTTTCAGGCAGATTATCTTCCGTTGAAGTTGATAAAGAGCAATTTGTTTGACCCAAAAGAGTGGATCTGAATCCGTTTAATGAGGCATTCATTCGTTTCTTTTGACCTTCGGTAAACATGTACATACATTCATCATCGACATAATCCATATAGTTAAAAAATAGAATGCCATTATCTGTTGGCGAACATTCATCTTTTAAAGGATAACTGGCACAATCGTAGGTAGCTTCAAATTGTAAAGGCGTATCTTCCACTTCGTCCCCTTCTTCACATTCACTTTCGTCTGGTCCCCAAAGATGTTCCAGATTAAAATAATGCCCCATTTCGTGCGTCGTGGTCCTACCCTTATGATTAGGAAACGAGGCGATAGCCGTTCCCGTACTACCAAAATATTCAGAAGAAATAACCAGTCCATCAGCTTCGGGAGGATCTGCGGTACCTGGTAAAAAAGCAAAGCCGTATAAATCTTCACCAGCTTCACAAACCCATATATTAATATATTTTTTTGTATTCCATGCATCTTTACCTCCTCTTAAAGTAGTGAACCATCTGTCTTTATCTCCAATATCGACCACGGTTGTTTTTGTTCTGGTAATACCATTGGTAGCCATGCCTGCCGGATCACGAGCGGCCAAACAAAATTCAATACCTACGTCAGCCACAAGATTCTTGAAAAAAGCAGGTGTTTTATTGACATCACTATTCAGTTTTCTAAAATCTTTATTTAGGATATCAATTTGAGATTTGATCTGTTCGTCTGAAATATTTTGATCTGCGGTTCTCCAGACCACATGAACGACCACGGGAATTTTGACCACTGTTTGTCCCGATTTGGCTTCATCCTTCTTATCAATCCAATTTTTTGTAAATTCCTCTATGATTTGTCTTTCTTTAATCAGAGCAGGATTTCTGGACAGGGCTTCAAATCGCTTATTTTCAGTTCCGCACTTTTTCTGACTTTTTCCTGGCGTGTAAAAAAGAAGAAATAAAAAAATATAAAAGAACACTGAACGATACCTCATTTTAAAGAATTAAATGGCTATATATTTATTTGCATAACCCATTGCGGCATCGAGCAAGGCATCCAAATCTGCTTCTGTAGTTAAGGCATTAGTGATGCTTAATCTAAGAAAAACATTTTCCGAAAGAACCGTCTGAACGATATAAAATTTTCCCCCGAGGATTATTTGTTCTCTAATATACTTATTAAGGTGATTAATGTCAATTAAATGAGCAGATTTTGACGGTAAAAATCGAAAACAAATAATATTACAAGAGGGAGGCACGGGTACTTCCCAACTATTATTTGTCCGTAATTGTCCGTAAATGTATTGACATAGATTATTCACCCTATTTATATAGGCAGAAAAAAGAGAGGTTCCGTACTGGTAAAGAAGGGTATACACGGGAAGGCTGAGCATTGATTTTGTGCACTCGAAGGATCTTTTAGCCACATTATGCCATTCAAAAGAGGCATCATTTTCCCAAAGATAGTGAGCATGTTGGGCGAAAGTTTTAAATTGGTTTCTACCATCATTTAGGACGAGCGCGGTAACCAATGAAGGAGCGAGGAGCATTTTATGAAAATCCATAGCTACGCTATCCGCGGTTTCAATACCCTCTACTAAAAATTTCCAATCTTCAGAAAAAGCATTGGCAGCACCGTGAGCACCATCGACATGAAACCAAATATTATTTGCCTTACAAAAGGCACCTATTTCTGTTAAGTTATCAAATGAGCCGGTAGCTGTGGAGCAGGCAGAACCTACCACGGCTATGACCTCTATACCCTTTGACTTAGCGTCATACAAATATTGAGGCAACAAATTGGTATTCATTTTATATTGGTCATCCACGGGAATTTTGATAATGCCTTCACTACCCCAACCCATAATTCTTGCTGCCCGTTCCACACAATAATGGGCTTCCTCAGAAACCATGAGCGCCATTTTAGACATATTCCCTGAGGTCCAAACGGGGAAGGCCGAAATACAAGCTCTGGCAGAAAGCAGAGCAGTTAGATTTGCCAAAGTACCTCCATTACAAAGCAGACCATTTGCATGATCAGAAAAACCAAAGGTTCTGGCTACCACATTTATAACGGCACGTTCCATAGAAGTTCCTGGGACACCCATTTCAAAAACGGCCATTCCATTGTTCATGAAGGCATTGAGCAAACCACCTAAAGCTGCGGAGGGAGCAGGAGGATTGATTTGATGCCCCATATAACCAGGATGATGAAGGTGAATGCCCTCATTTAACACCTTAGAAAATAAATCTGTCAAACTTTTAGTCCCGGGATTTTCGAGTTCACTCTCCCATTGGGAAAAAGCCTCGTCAGGAGCAAAGTGAGGTAAAACCTTAATATCTTCCTGTCTTTCCTCCAGGTTTTTAAGGTAATCTGCTATCAAATCAACCAAGGCATGACCTTCCTTCCTAAAATTTTCAGGATGGTAGGCATCCTGGATATAATTAAACTCTTTTTCAATCATACTTTTGAGTACTAATGGGCAAAATGTACATTAAAATCACCCTCAATTCTTTCTATCGCAGGATTATAATACCCAAATTTGAGGTGAGGAAATAATTCAGAAAGATTCGCCATCATATTTTTAATACCGATATATTCCGGGGTATCAGCGACATTAATTCTTCCGAGATACCAATCTGGATCGATGTTAAAATTTCGCCATTGAATCATTTTTAGTCCGGTTTTCTGAATAAGAGAAATGAGCGCATCGAGTTCTTCGGGAGAGTCGGTCATTCCGGGAAAAACGAAATAGTTGAGACTGGTCCATCCGCCGAAATCATTCATGACCTTGATACTTTTTAATACATCATCGAAAGTATAATTATTCGGTCTGTAATAAGCGGTATAGATAGCGGGTTGTGCCGAATTCATGCTCACTCTCATGCTATTGAGGCCAGCTTTGCAAAGCGCTTCAACAGCATCGGGCTTACTTCCATTGGTATTTATATTAATACTACCTTTATCGGTAAATTTTCGAATTTCCTTTATTGCGGGCACCAACGTTTCCCACATGAGGAGTGGTTCACCTTCGCAACCTTGACCAAAACTAATGATAGGAAAAGGAGCCGATTCCAGGTGAGGGACGGTAAACTCTACAATTTCATGAACGGAAGGTTTAAAATTTAAACGCTCCTGATTAGAAACAATAGGTTCTTCGTCGGGTTGAAGGGAAATACAACCTAAACAATTGGAATTACAAGCGGGAGAAACAGGCACCGGACATTCCCAACGGCCCATAAAATAATTCCTGGCCGCGGGACAAGTATAAGTCAAGGCACAATTTGAAGCCAGGTGTTCCACTAATCGGTTATCGGGATAGGATTTCCTAAAAAGTTCAACGCCTGCCTTTACACTAACGTCGTCAAAACCTGCACATTCCTGTCTGATATCCTCTTCAATGCGCACGGCGGGGACATAAAATTTTTCATTAAAAAAGCCCACTGCGGTATAGCAAAATAAAGAGAGAACCGGCGCATTTTCCTTTCTGTCGAAAGTAGCGAGGTATAAACCAGTATAAGCCGGGGGAATAAAAGCAGCTACGGCATTTCCCTTGTCACAAAACCTAATCTCACCTGACGACACATCTTTGCCGTAGGGAATTCTATCGGGAAGAGTGTAAAGCGAACCTCCATCGGGCAACTCAATCCAATCGTCCAATGGAACTTCATCGGCATACCAACCACTACGCCCCAGAGCATATAAAGAAGTATCTTCAAAAACGTTTCCATTTTCGTCGGCATAAAGAAGAAAAGGGGTAGAAGTTAGAGACATAAATTAATAATTTTTGACAAAAATAGGATTTTTTAGGCCCTTCATCGAAAAAAGTAAAGAAATTAGCCCATAAGGTTTGTAAATTTGTAAAAAAGCCAAATATGCTACATTTTTTCAGAACATTGTTCGCGTCCTGTTTAGGAACTATTCTTGCCTTAGTTGCCATCCTTCTTATTGGTATAGCTATTGCCGCTTCCTTTGCGAGCGAAGGAAATACGCCTCCTGAACTGACGCCTAATACCATATTAAGACTCACATTTAATGAATCGATTCCAGAGTTAACCAATAATGCAGAATTAGATCCTTTTCAGTCCATTAAAGGAGATGATTTATTGGGTTTGCATGAAATCATTGCAACCATTGAGAATGCGAAAAATGACTCCAGAATAAAAGGTATATTTCTGGACATGGAAATGCCTTCATTTTCAGGATATGCCACGGTAAAATCATTGCGGGATGCTTTGGTATCCTTTAAAAAGAGTGGTAAGTTTATCATTGCTCATTCTAAGTTTTACATGCAATCTGATTACTATCTGGCCAGTGTAGCCGATAAAGTATATGCTAATCCAGTAGGTATTTTTGAAGTAAGAGGCATGGTAGCCGAGGTTCCATTTTATAAAAACCTATTGGATAAACTAGGAGTTAAAATGCAAATTTATTATGCTGGTAAATTCAAAGGAGCCACAGAACCTTATAGATTAAACCAGTTAAGTACAGAAAATAAATTTCAATATCGCGAGCTACTGAACGATTTTTATACCAGCTTCTTAAAAGATGTGGCCACATCAAGAAAATTGAGCACTTCACAAGTAGCTGATATTGTTGGTAATTACAAAGCTGATAGTCCTGAGAATGCAAAAATTCACGGATTAGTAGATGAGGTGATTTATCGTCAGGATGTCATGGATATTTTTAGAAAAAAATTGGGCTTTAAAGAAAATGAAAAGATTCCTTTTGTTAGTCTTGCTGGCTATCATAAAGCCAATGCTCCTTCAAAAAATTATAGTGCTGATGACAAAATAGCCGTAATCTATGCCGAAGGTACCATTGCTGACGGTAAGAGCACGCCGGGAAATATCGGAGATTTATCCTACATTAAAGATATTGAAAAAGTTTCTGGTGATGATAGAGTAAAAGCCGTTGTATTAAGAGTTAATTCGCCGGGAGGAAGTGCCCTGGCCTCTGAAAATATTTGGTATGCCTTGAAAAAATTAAAAAAGACAGGTAAACCTCTTGTTGTATCCATGGGAAATTATGCCGCATCAGGTGGCTATTATATTGCTTGTTTGGCAGACAGCATCCTGGCGGAGGAAAATACTGTTACGGGTTCCATTGGGGTTTTTAGAATAATCCCCAGTGTAGGTGGATTGTTGGAAGACAAGGTAGGCGTTACATTTGATACGGTGAAGACAGGAAAATATTCACAAGGTTTAACTGTATTTTTCGACATCGGGGAAGATGAGGGTAGAATCATGCAAAAGCAAGTTGATTTCATGTATGAAACTTTCCTTAAAAGAGTAAGTGACGGAAGACAGCTATCGCGAAATGCGGTGGATGCCATAGCTCAGGGCAGAGTCTGGAGTGGATCGGATGCTATCCCTATTGGTTTAGTAGATAAAATTGGAAATCTGCAGGATGCCATAAAAGTAGCGGCAAAAATGTCCAAATCAAGTGATTATCGCATTACGGAATACCCCCAGGTAAAAAATAGTGTAGAACAGTTATTTGAGGACTTTATGAACCCCAATGACACCGAAACAGCCATAAAACGAATGTCGGCAGAATTTCCATCATGGAGACCATATATTATGGATCTGCACGAACTTAGATCGGCAAAAGGTATTCAGGCAAGAATGTTAAGTAGAGTTCCTGTTCATTAATATTGTTGCCAAACTGTATTTTCTCTATTTAATTATTGTTATCTTTGCATAACATTTAGGTTTTATTATTAAATACCCAAGGAATACTCGAGTAAAAATGGGAAAAATAGTGGCGATTGCTAACCAAAAAGGTGGTGTTGGTAAAACAACAACTGCCATAAATCTGGCTGCTAGTTTAGCAATTTTAGACAAAAAAGTACTGCTGATAGACGCAGACCCTCAGGCCAATTCTTCAAGTGGTGTTGGCGTTCTGTCCTCAGATGTAACATTAAGTATCTATGATTGCCTTCTTAATGGTGTGGATCCGTATGAAACTATCTTTGAAACGGATACCCCTAATCTACACGTTCTCCCCTCCTCTATTAGTTTGGTAGGTGCTGAAATAGAATTGGTCAATCAACCAAACAGAGAATATTATATGCAGGCTGTAGTTGAAAAACTTCGCTTCGATTATGATTATATCATTATAGATTGTTTACCATCATTAGGTATTGTAACGGTGAATGCTTTATGTGCTGCAGATACTGTTTTGATTCCGGTACAATGTGAATTTTTCGCCCTTGAGGGATTAGCTAAATTGCAAGAAACCATACAATTAGTTAAGAAAAATTTAAATCCCAGATTGTCAATTGAGGGTATTGTACTCACTATGTATGATGCTCGTTTACGGTTGGCCAATGTTGTGATTGCGGAGGTCAGAGATATTTTTCCACAGCAAGTCTATCAAACTATTATTCACAGAAATGCTAAAATAGGTGAAGCACCAAATATGCATACCCCTGTTGTATTAATGGATGCCACTTGTAAGGGTGCTATTAACTATCTAAACTTAGCTCAAGAATTTCTCACACGAAATAAAGATTCACAAATCGCAGAGAATATACCCGTTTGATTTAATATTAAAAGGATATACTAACAGGAATAGGAAATAGCATGGCAAAAAAATTGTTTCATAAACAGGAATTAGGTTTAGGCATCCGTGCTTTACTAACAAATATCGATAATGAAGTACAGAAAGATCCGGTTTCTGTGGTCAAAGAGTTATCTAATTCTATAGCAATGATTCCATTGAATCAGATTGAGGTAAATCCCTTCCAACCAAGGCATGATTTTGATTTGTCGGCCTTAGAGGAATTGGCAGATTCTATAAGAATTCATGGATTGATACAACCCATTACCGTAAGAAGGTTACATTCAAATGCTTATCAGTTAATTTCTGGAGAAAGAAGACTTAGAGCATCTAAACTTGCGGGAATTGCAGAGGTGCCCGCTTACATCAGAATGGCTAATGACCAGGCTTTACTGGAAATGGCTCTGATCGAAAATATACAACGCGAAGATTTAAATGCCATTGAAATAGCCATTTCCTTCCAACGTTTAAAGGAAGAATGCAGCTTAACTGATGAACAATTAGCGGAAAGGACGGGTAAAACAAAAAGTAGGAGTACTATCACAAATTATTTGAGATTACTGCGTCTTTCTCCTGAAATACAACAGGCAATTAAAGATAAAAAACTGACTATGGGGCATGCAAAAGCCCTAGCGGGTGTTGAAGATTTTGCCTGGCAGTCCACCTTATTTAAACAAACCTTATCGGACGATCTTTCTGTCAGGGCTCTTGAAAAACTAATTCAGCAGTTTCAACATGCTGAACCTAAAAAAATTGAGCTCCCTTTACCTAACGATTACGATTTTATTCAAAAGCAATTTCGGGCGTTTTTTGGAAATGGTAAACTTCAACTCAAACTTAGAGAGGATGGCAAAGGGCAGATAATTATACCTTTTCAAAATGTCAATGATCTCAATAATCTTTTGGAAAAAATTGAAGATTAAACGGTTCTTTATCCTATTCTTCATTTTTTTCGCCTCTTTTGGTTTTTTATATGCTCAAGATACCTTACTTGTTACTCCCCTTACTGTAAATAAACCCATCGTTATTGATAGCTCTTCACTTGATAGCATAAAAATAAAATCGCCACCAAATCCTAAAAAATCAGCTCTTTATTCTCTCATTCTTCCAGGATCCGGTCAAATTTACAATGGGAATTGGTGGAAAACACCTTTTGTTTATGCCGCTATTGGTGGCTCTATCGCCTATCTGCAATTCAACCAATCCCGTTATAAAAGATTCAAAACGGCCTTAGAATTAGAATTGGCCAAAAAACCACATGAGTTTACTGGAAAAATAAATAGCGCAGAAGCCCTTAGAAATTTGAGAAATAAATATGATAAAAACACCCAAACAAGCTATATTGGGGTAGTTATTGTTTATGGTATCGTCGCCATAGAAGCATTTGTGGATGCTCACTTACAGAATTTTGACATAAGTGATGATTTGAGTATAAAGGTAAAAATGCCTGGCCTTCAATTTGTTTATACTTTTTAAAATATATTATATGGAATATAGAAGATTAGGCCGTTCAGGCTTACAAGTTAGCTTGTTATCCTTCGGTTCTTGGCTCACTTTTGGCAACCAAATTTCAGATGAACTTGCCGAAGAACTTATGATTGAAGCTTACGATCAAGGTGTCAATTTTTTTGATAATGCTGAGGGGTATGCTGAAGGGAAATCGGAAATAGTTATGGGAAATATTCTCAAAAAAATGGCCTGGGACCGAACATCCTATATTGTCTCAAGTAAGGTGTTTTTTGGTTGCGGTCCAAAGGGTCCCAATCAAACAGGATTGAGCAGAAAGCATATTTTTGAGGCTTGTCATGCTGCATTAAAAAGATTGCAACTTGATTATCTTGATCTCTATTTTTGTCACAGACCAGACAAAAATACGCCCATGGAAGAGATTGTGTGGAGCATGAATCAGCTCATTCAGCAAGGTAAAATACTTTATTGGGGAACTTCTCAGTGGTCAGCTCAGGAGTTAATGGCTGCCCAGATGGTAGCAAAAGAATATCGTTTGATTGGACCAACCATGGAACAACCTCACTACAATATGTTTCACCGCGACAGAGTAGAAGAGGAGTATAAACTTATTTATACCACCGTAGGACTGGGCACAACTATTTGGTCGCCTCTTGCCTCTGGTACACTGACTGACAAGTATTTAAAGGAAATTCCAACAGGTACACGCATGGATTTACCTGGGGAAGAATGGTTAAAAACCAGGAGTTTAACACAAGAAAAACTAGATAAAATACGCGGGTTAAACAATTTAGCCCTTGAGTTAAATACCTCCTTAGCCAAATTAGCCGTAGCCTGGTGTATCCAGAATAAAAATGTGAGCACTGCGATTTTAGGCGCTTCAAAAGTAGTTCAACTAAAAGAAACTTTATCTTCCATTGATTTATTACCAAAAATGACGGCGGAAGTCAATCATTCCATCGAGAAAATACTTAAAAACAAACCAAAGGAGACAAAATACTAAAAAAAGAGGCTGTCTAGAAGATAGCCTCTTTTTTTATATTAAGGAAATTGTGCCGCCAGGGGCATAATTATCACAAGAGACATGTGACCCCAATGGGGTCAGACCTGTCCTAAAAATACTTTACACCTTTCATTCCTGACCCCTCTGGGGTCACACGTCTATAAACCATCATGCCCCTGGCGGCATCATTTAGCACTTCAACATGTTTAGTCTCGGGCATAGCCCACCATCTTCCTAACACTCCGCCGTAGGGTCATAAATTAAACAACTTATATGCCAACGACGGGCACCAGCCAACCGTTTGAATCAGCCACTGAACCAGCCCTCAAGTCTTCGATTTCTTTTTTCAAAATTGACCCAATAGAGGAAGCCGTCGGCGCTTCGACGAGAATGGTTTCATCTTTGTAGGTCAATTCTTTGACAGGTACCACTAAAGCGGCAGTACCGACACCAAATATTTCTTTTAGCGATCCATTCTTATTGGCCTCTAATACTTCAGATATAGTAATCACCCGCTCTTCGAAAGGGATATTCATGTAAGTCAAAATATGTAAAATAGTATCTCTGGTTATTCCCTTTAAGATAGCTCCATCTGTTTTAGGCGTAATCACTTTACCATCAATAACGAACATTAAATTCATGGTACCGACCTCCTGAATTTCTTCGAAATGAACGCCATCTAACCACATAACCTGATCATAACCCTTTTCCTGGGCTAATTTAGTTGGTAAAAGGCTGCCTGCATAATTTCCCGCTGCCTTCGCCTCTCCTGTACCCCCCTTTACTGCGCGAACATAAGTTGTTTCGGCCAGCAATTTAACGGGATGAGCATAATAAGGCCCAACGGGACAGGTTATAATCATGAATGTATATTCATTTGCTGGTCTTACCCCTAAAAAAGGATCAGTGGCAAACATAAATGGTCTGATATAAAGAGAACTCCCTTGAATAGTAGGGATCCAGTCTTGGTCTAATGAAATTAAGGCCTGCAGACCATCGATAAAAACCTGTTCAGGTAAAGAAGGCATACACAATCTCTCCGCCGACCTGTTTAATCTTTTCGCATGTTGTTCAGGTCTGAACAAGTAGGGTTTTCCGTCAAGCGCTTTCGTTGCTTTCATACCCTCGAAAATAGCTTGTCCGTAATGAAGAGCCATTGCGGAAGGAGAAAGGGAAAGAGGACCAAATGGCTCAATCCTAAAGTTCTTCCATTCTCCATTTTTATAATCAGCTATAAAAACATGATCTGAAAAACTAGCACCAAAAGTTAAGTTAGAAAAATCAATGTTATGTATTTTGGTAGTATCAATTCGTTGTACCTTTATGGCAGTTGACATGTTGTTGTTTTTTTTTGCTAAATTACGCAATTTTGTTTATAACAGAAATAAGATGTTCCCTAAAAACGCCATTCCTACCCAGTTTTTTGATTTTGATGTGTATCAATTTCCTGACAATGAATTAGTTGACAAAATAGTTAGAGGCTTAAACAAAAAACAATTTTTCATTATTTTCTCTTGTCCTAAAGAGGATGAAAAGGAGCTAACACCTTATTTGCAAAAGATTTTAGCGGCCTTGGGTATGCAAATAGACGAGGATACGCATTACCTGAATTTACCTCCGGGTGCTGAAATCAATTTAAGTCATTTTTTACAACATACGTCAACGAGAAAGATTTTACTATTTGGTATCCAGCCTCATTTGTTGAGTTTGAATATTCAAATACCACCCTACACCGTTTTTCCATTTATGGGTTATAAATGGCTTTGGGCTGACCCCTTAGGTGATATTTTTGCAGAAAGAAACCAAACGACCAGACCCAAAGCGGCAGCATTGTGGACAGCTTTAAATATTTTAAAACAAGATTAGTCATTGTTTAAAAACATAGCATTGAAAAAATTATTATTTGCTACCCAGAATAAAAATAAACTAAAAGAAGCCATTGAGATCTTACGTGATACTTATGATGTTTCATCGCCGCCCGCGTTAGACAATGAGGAGGAACTTCCCGAAGATTTTTTTACACTTCAAGAAAACGCCTGCCAAAAAGCCTCGTTTGTTGCAGAAAAATTTAATTTGAATTGTTTTGCAGAAGACACGGGGCTTGAGGTTTATGCCCTTGACCTGAAACCCGGGGTTTTTTCAGCTCGATTTGCCGGTCCTGAGAGAGACGATGAAGCGAATAAAAAAAAGTTACTACAATTACTTGAGGGAATAACAGACAGGCGTGCACGCTTTCGAACGGTCATTGCATTATATGAAAACGGAAAAGTAACCTATTTTGAGGGGACTCTGGAGGGCGAAATCAGTCTTGAACCTCTTGGAAACAGCGGATTCGGATATGACGCCATATTTAAGCCCAATGGATCCCAATGGACATTAGGTGAAATGGAAGAAAGTCAAAAAAATAAAATCAGCCATAGAAAACAAGCCCTTTCATCCCTGGTAAAATATTTATCCGATTCATTTGAAAATTAATGCATAATTTTGCATATTACTGAAAACGAACTGATAATGAATATCGATTTATTCATCGCATGTATTGAAAATCCCCTTCGATTAAGAATAGTTTCCTACCAGGAGCTAAAGACCTTGGCGCATGATTTTCCCTACGCCGCCAATATAAGGCAAATGCTATGGGAAAAAAGCCAGCTTGAAAATCATTTTGAAAATGAAAAAAATTTACAAACAGCTGCCCTGTATAGTATAGACCGAAAACATTTATCCAAAAAATTTGACTTGTTGCAGTCATTTTCGGAAAATAAAAAAACGGATCCTGCTATTCCTGTAAAAACACCGCCGCTACCACCCTATTCTCAGTTACAAAAAGAGGAAGAAGTGTTACTTCCTGTATCGAAAGATTTATTTTCGTCATGGAATGAATCCGTCGGGACACCCTTTGCGAATAAAAACATACCTGTAAATAAAAAAAGGCTCCCTGAACATCTTCCCGTATCCATAAATCATTTTAGACATTCCGAACAAGAAGCTTCGGTACAAGCGGAGCGCAGTATTCAGGAAAATTCAATGCCAGTAAGCGAGACGTATGCCAAAATTTTAGTGCAACAAAATCAAATTGACAAAGCCATTGAAGTTTATGAGCGATTAATTTTGATATTTCCTAAAAAAAGTGCGTTATTTGCAGTTGAAATAGAAAACTTAAAAAATATTTAGCATGACCTTTATAACTGTTCTTATTGCATTTGTCAGCCTTTTGTTAATGGTTGTTATCTTAATCCAGAATCCAAAGGGTGGCGGCGTTGATGCTACTTTCGGTGGTGCACAGGCAAATCAACTATTTGGCGCTGCTAAATCTGCTGATTTTATTGAAAAAGCGACTATTGTTCTAGCTGCATTGGTTTTTGTACTTTGCATTGTTGCCGCGGTACTTGCGGGCGGTGGAGCAGCTGCTGGAGGAGAACAACTTCTTTCTCAATAATTACATTTCTATTCGCCGTATTTATTTAAAACGTCTAAAAACATATTGAAACATATTATTTACGTCCGCATTAAAGTTATAATGTCGGGCGTAAATAATATTTTCCCCCAGTACCTTTTCCTTCGAAGGGTTTTCCTTATTTATAGCAAACGATATGTCAGAGAGTGTTAGAACGCCATCAGGAATTGATGGTAGATTCTGGTTTTCGTCTTGCGATGTTTCTTTTCCGTATCCTATCCAGGTTCGTTCACCTTTCAACACGGCTAACCACTCTCCCATTCTTCTTGAGATACTTTTTCGTTGAAATAGTATAAAAAAAGGAATCAAGATTAAATAAACAAGACAAATAATGATGTCGAATAATCTTTTTTGCTTTAGGAAACGGGGATCGGCAAGATTTAAATGAATGCGGTAGGTAAATAATTCTCCCGGATCATTTTTAGAATAAGAACTAATAATACTGGCGTTAGACTCCTGCATGATACGAAATTGGTACTTTCCGCCCATTTTACTCATCCAATACATGATTTGAGTAGAGGTTACATCTTTGGAGCAAAATATAATATCATCGATTTGATTAATACGGCATATATCGTCTAAGTCATTTATATTACCAAGAAACTGAGACGAGGCAGCTTTTAGTTCAAAGGGAGAAACGATACCTAAAGCGTAAGCATTAAAACCAATAGCATCTAATAATTTTTGGGTGCGCAGACCTTCATTTAAAGAGCCTACCATTAAAAAGCGCTTTTTACCCTGTTTGAAAAAGTCCCGTCGAAAATGGGAAAACAACAAATATCTGCAGCCTACAATAGATACAGCGCTCCATATAGTACCCAAAAGGATCAAAGCACGGGAATTTCTATAAGCTGGTTCAAAGAATCCATAAATAGCTGCAATAATCAAACTTCCTATTAAAAGACTGGAAAGAATTGATTTTGGACTTATTTTTTTGTCATACGCGCCACTAAAAAACAGCATGGTAATCCAAATGACAACATAAAGAGGAGCATTTACGACGAAAAAACGTTCATCGTAGTAATTTTCGTCAGAGAAACGGTACCACCCCCAATAAAATTGGAGGATTACTAAACCCAGATAAGTTAACAGACCATCCAGCAAAGGAAGGCCTGTTTTTTTAAAGAAAGTACCGATGAGCGTACCAAAAGCTCTTAAATAAATGGCTGTATGAAGCAAAAAAACGTATAATCTTCTATTTTTACCAGCAAAGTGTTTTTCAGCAAAAAGAATCATAGCCTGGTAAAAAATCCTGACATAGTTAACGGTTCCTTTCCTCGTACTCTCCCCTTTGTAATGAATAATGGTTGTTTCTGGAAAATAATAATTCTTAAATCCAGCCTGTAAGATCCTAACGGAGAGATCAATATCCTCACCATACATAAAAAAATCTTCATCTAACAAACCAGCTTTTTGTAAGGCCTCCATTCTGATAAACATAAAAGCACCTGAAAGAACGGGAGCTTCAGCCGTTTCAAACTCTGAAAGAAATCCCAGATGATAGGTATTGAATTGTTTAGACGAAGGAAAAAGCGAGGAGAGCCCAAAAGTTTTACAAAATGCCACCCATGGTGTAGGAATCCCCCTTTTTGATTCGGGGAGAAAATTTCCAGTGCCATCAATCATCCTAACCCCTAAAGCGCCCGTTTTCGGGTTATTTTCCATAAAATGGAAGCATTTACTGAGGGACGATTCCTCCAGTAAGGTATCTGGGTTTAAGAGAAGGACATAATCGGCATCAGATTGCTTTAAGGCCATATTATTTGCTCGGGCGAAACCCACATTATTTTTATTTTCAATGATTTGAACCGTTGGAAATTTCTGTTTTACCATCTCCATGGAATCATCAGAAGAAGCATTATCTACCACCCAGACTTGAACGGACAGATTAGCCGTAGCTTTAAAAACAGATCGTAAGGCTTGTTCTAAAAAAAACCGAACATTATAATTTACAATAACAATAGAAATAGAATGAGCAAAGGGGGTGTTGTCCATTTTAATCTTCTGAAATAGATGAATAAGGAACTCTGGAAATGATAGAACGGCCTAAAGTAAGTTCATCGGCATATTCCAATTCGCCCCCAAAAGCCACACCTCTGGCAATAGTAGAGATCTTTACCTGATAAGATTGTAATTGTTTGGATAAATAAAACAAGGTAGTTTCACCTTCAATGGTGGGGCTGATAGCCATAATAATCTCCTCCACCTCATTATTGGCCACCCTACTGATCAGACCATCAATATTGAGGGCTGACGGCCCAATGCCCTCTAAGGGAGAAATAATACCACCAAGCACATGATAAGTCCCCCTAAATTGGTTAGTATCTTCAATGGCCATTACATCCCGAACAGATTCCACGACACAGATAAGTTTTTTCACTCTCGATGGATCCCTGCAAATACTGCAGATAACATCATCAGACAGATTGAAACAAACCTGGCAATGTTTTATGTCCTTTTTCATAGAAACAATGGCACGAGAAAAGCTTTCTACCTGATCTTCAGGTTGATTAATAAGGTGAAGAGCCAATCGTAGCGCTGTCTTTTTACCTATTCCAGGTAAGGTTGACAAAGCCTTAACGGCATTTTCCAGAAGTTTAGAAGAGAAATTCATTTTGTAAAAATAACAAGATGTATTCAATTAATTTCATTTCTACTAAAACTTATCCGCAATATTGACCATATTACGGAAGTTTACTATACTTGCAAATATATAATTATTTGAATCATGACAAAATTTATTGCCGGAATAGGCTTTTTGG
>Ga0247843_1003973_pt1 | contig 22902 bp, 15 predicted proteins | sample LaCruzMarch2017__FD_192420 | JGI IMG/M metagenome (GOLD analysis project Ga0247843, IMG submission 192420) | Freshwater microbial communities from meromictic Lake La Cruz, Castile-La Mancha, Spain - LaCruzMarch2017_8m | ecosystem: Environmental > Aquatic > Freshwater > Lake | place: Spain...
ACTGAAGATAATGATCCACATTCTTCGGTGGGTTTCAACTGTCCGAAATGAGCCCATACTCAAGATAATGATCCACACAAATTGATCATTGTGTGTGACCACCACCCCCTGAAGCGTTGATCATATCTCGGCACTCCAAGTAATAATACATCTCTATGATGTTGATTGTTGCGTATGGATCTATCGTTGGCAGTGGCACTCGGAACGTCTCTCATCTTCTTCTACAGGGCCTGGGGATTGAACCCGCCAAAACGGGGGATGCAGATTAGAGCGTGCACGGACTGGGCTGAATCTGTAGCATTCCTGCTGTTGCCTCGGACGTCGTACTACTTTTGTTCATACTTTGTTCTAAGTTGTTCACGGGTGAATCAACCTAAAAAAATTCTATCCTCACACTCACGAACATAATGGCCCTGCTACTGCTAATTGCTGTCGCAATTGTGTCAATTGCATTGTTTGCAAGAGTGCAACAGCGACGTCGTCAATGGAAGGAGGACGAAGAAGAGCGAGTAGTGACGATGGCCGCAACAAAGTATAATCCATATCCTCGTGCTACGAATAATAATCATCGTGGCCGCGGTGAGAATTCAACAGCAGGCTGTAGAGGGGGTAGTAATCGTCGCGAACGTCGTCGGAATTATCAACAGAAGCGGGGGAAGAAGGAATTTTATAATGATGCTAACAACAATGACGATAATCATCGTTTGCTGTTCATAATATCCGCATTGGAACATCTGTGCTCGTATTTTCGGTCATATATAATATCACTCATCACTCAATTTGTTGTGTTCGTCACATCAAAGACTGATAATGCAGTGTCTAAGTCAACGTCATTTGCATCATACTCCGATATTGGAGGTGGCGCCTATTCACTAGATGAATACTACAGTAACACAATCGTTATTGGTCTAGATTGTGAAATGGTCGGTGCTGGACGAGGTGGGAAGGATAGCATGCTGGCACGGTGTTCAGTTGTTACACTTGACTTTGTACCAAATGAACATGGTGATGATGATGATGATGACGATGATGAAGATGAAGATGACAACTATAAGAACGATGTAGTCGAGGAGAATGTTTCAACGTGCACGTCAGTGAAAGTAGACGAGGGAGGCTTGACAACGACGACGAATGATAATACAACTGACTTTGCAAATTATGATCATTCTTCAAACGAACTGACACATCCCAAACTCGAAAAACAAAGACACAGGAGGAAAGCACCGACTGGACCACTTGATACAAATCTAATCATTCTGTATGACAAGTATGTCATCCCACGACGTAAAGTTACTGATTATCGAACTGAGTGGTCAGGAATAACAAAGGAAACATATGCCAAGCGACCATCCTCTTCGTCAACGTCTGATAATAATAATGATAGCACAACTATACCCATTGTAACATTCGAGACATGCAAACACGATATATCACAATTATTTGCATCAATCAATGGTAAGAATGTGATTGTGGTTGGACATGGATTAGTTAATGATTTTGATGTATTAGAAATTACTCATCCAATAAGTAACATTCGTGATACGTCAACCTACAAGCCATATCAACGTGAAACACGAAAAAAATTATATCCAAGAAAGTTATCGACATTAACTAATGAGGAATTGGGTATACATATACAACAGCAAAAGCAGCAACAACAGCAACCAATAGCTGGTCATTCGAGTGTCGAGGATGCCGCCGCAGCACTACGTTTGTATTGGCATAAACATGTGGAATGGGAACGCTCGCTTGGCTATCCACTGCTAAGACGACGGCATGATGGCTTGGATACACGACAACAGCCACGACGAAAACCATTGAAAATGTATTTAGATGGTTGTAATTTACCAATCAGTTGTCGGGGTGTGAATTTTAATGACATGATTGGCAATAATGCTAATCTCAATGACAATAACAACAACGACAATGATGGCAACAATTCCACTATCAAAATTAATAATCACGATGGAAGAGACACAACAATAATAGTAGTACCCTCCGATGACTTTCAAATTATATCTCGAATGCGACAACAACAACAATATAATGGTGGTGGATATCAAACATCAAGCAATACCAACATTTCTACTGCCATTATTGATTGGATGCCAATATTTAAATCGGCACTTTGGTCACCACAATCTACCATTCTTGATAGTATTACTATCATGTTTGATGGTGCCAAGTATGAAAACTTAAAGAAATATGTTCGTAACAATAGTACTCCTGGTAGTATTAATAGTAATAATAGTATTCGAGAAGAATTGGGTAGTGCCGAAACGTGGAAGTTTCGTATAGACACGTCATCATCGTCGTCGTCATCGTCTCCGAGTGGTACTTGTAACAATGGTGGATCAATTATGATTGAAATTACTGATAGTGGAGACTCTACCGATGATGTATTAGTTTATACCACTTCATTGTGCAAAATCACAACGAATGATGGTGGAAAAAGTAGCTCGAACATAATCAACAATTCCGATACAGAACGTAGGATTATATCTCTCGAGGAAGTTATTGATATACTTTCGAACTGTACTGACAATGATGCCGAAGTACTTTCGCATTATATAGTTATTCGACGTAAGGCTGGTGGGACGAAGACACATCGTCGACTATTTGATAAGCTTCATTTACGTAGACCGAATGAGGGTGCACTGTGTCTATCATCATTAACAATGGGTTTACATAAGAATAGTTTGGCAATTGCACGTGAATTACGGCGAGAGAAGAGTATTAATTCTGTTATTGAATGTGAATTGAGAGATAGAGATGAATTACGGCATTTGGTAGTCACAAATGATGTATATCTTACTGATAGACTAGTTCGAGAAAATCGTGTGCTAGTACTGAGTTACAATCAATTTACGAACATGTGGTAGTTCTTCTTCCGTGTAGAAACTTGGAATAATGAATGTGTTGATAAATAATACAGCTAATTCGATTAATCATCCATACGTTAACTCAATTGGTGACTTTCGACATGCAATTCGTTTGACAGGGATTGAATTTTGTACTGCTTGGTTGGTAATAACATCACAGTATGGGTAAAGTGATGTCATGGATATGTCTTTTGGTGGAGCAATATTTTTCTTCTTGCTGTCGTTATTTTTCTCCTCGACATATCGTTTCCATAGCTTTACATTACAATCATCGGACATGTCCTGATCAACATTGCATTCATGAGTATTGCAATTCCAATTGGCAAGATGTGGACCAATATCAGAGCTATCAAGACAGAATATTCCCACACGACAGCTTTTCATGCGCCAATTGACGGCCAAAATATTGCACCACTGTTTCATTGATGAGGAATCAAAACAGGAAGGATGTTGTACCCATTGTACTTCAGTGTATGATTGATCGAATAAATTCAATTCAACAAATACACCTAATGCCGATGGAGCATTTTTACTTTTTGTGGTATTGTGCATCATCAATTTTTCCTTGTTGGAGAATGTCACAATGAGCAATGCTTTAAATATATCCATTGATGCACTGATTAGGTTGTAGTAAAAGTTGGGCATGAAGAATACTGAATTCTTGTGATAGGGACTATTTTTGAATAATGACGACCGTCGTCTTCGACTAATAATGTCAGATAGTAGTGCATCAATGTGTAAGTACACTTCATATGCTACATTCACACCATCCAAATGCTCAGTTGCATTACACTCATTAATAGGAGCAGGGGCAGGACAACCCGTCTCCGAATCAGTCAAACATTCCTGCCAACCAAACCCTTCCGACGGTGTGGCAATAATATCATGTCGTGATGGATGAATTTTGCTTGAAGTGCATGTGAAGCTCTGTACATCGTACATCTCTTCGTGTTCACCCATGGCTCCGATTGTTACCCAAGTTAGACGAAAACCATCATCTTCATCATTGAAGAGAACGTATGCTGAGAGTGCTCGACGGAAATGTTGACATAGATAACGAGAATCATCCCAACTTCCTATCTTCTTAGTTGGAATGACAGTCGTAGGCCATAATGCATTCCTTAATGTAAACGATTTCCATCCGGCTATTGTAACATTACATAAACGAAAAGATTTGGTCATTTTACTAGTACTGACGCTACTATCATTCACACCACTTCTTCCCCGTTTCGGTGGTTCAAAGATAATAATCGTCCCTATAATATTGCTGCCGTCATTGTCTTCCTCGTTCACTTGCCCTACACTACTCGATTTTGACAATGCAGTTGACAACATGCCATGTCGTGTCCAAATATTTGCTGCTATTGAATTATGATAAAGGAAGGCAATACCCAATGATCCACAATCACTAAAAAGAAATTGCATGGGTATTTCTGCTACCGGAGATGCATATTCATTGTACTGCTGCTGACCACCGAGGATACACGAAGATGGTGAATTATTTTCGCTCTGGGAATACTTTTTGAATAACAATGGAACTGTATGAATAAGTGGTGATATTGTGCTTCGTTTAGATGTAGTTGATCTTTTTCTCACGCGGCCATCCTGGTTCTTCTGAATCAACAGCTGGTGTTGATGTAACCGAGCTGGACTTGGTACACCATAGAATTTAATTGATAGGTAAGGAGGTGTCATTGAATCTTCGCCATCATCATCATCATCATCACTCCCACCGCTTCCGCCGCCACCACCACCAACACCAATCAAATAACCACCCATTCGATCTAATGCTAATATAGCATCTGAATACGGAGTACATAGTTTTGAGAAGGGGATAGAACGACGGCGTGTGTATGGTCTCCATGTTTGTATAGTATGCAATAATTGATTCACATTGGAGCTGCTATTGTTGTTGGAAATGCCATTCGTTGTACCGATAGACGCGGATGTCGATGACGCGATAGGATTGTTGTTGAGGTCTGTATTGTGGTAGTACGTGGGCGCAGAATATTGTAACGCATTCCATTGAGACGAGGCATTGGTCGTCGTTGTCATCATGCGTTGGGCAGTTATTGGATGCGTGGCGATGAAACAACCCAAGTCATCATCATCATTATTGTCATTGTTGTCGGTATGTGCTCCTCCTCCTTTTGCAGTTTTTAGCATGCGATCCATCCATTGACGTTGTAAATAATTACGACATCGTTTTGGCGGTAAGCGACGTGAGCAGTACCCAATTTCGCGAAGGTGGAGCTGGACAGGTAAACAACATGTAGATATCTTTGTATTAGTCGTAGTCACCATGATATTATATCATCCGTAGACTGATATTGCAGCGCTGCCTTTTATGTGCGGTACCCAACATCATCGTCATTTTTTGTTTGAACCCAGTTGGCATTGCCATTTAGGTTTGTATTCAATTCTCTTTCAAGTGCAGCGTCTTGTCTACAACTAGCAATAATGCTGCGATTCTATGGTTCGTGGACATCGAGTAGCTTCGTGTTGTGGCCACAGGTGGCCACCGCTTCCAAGCGCGGGAACTGGAACAAGGCCAAAATTGAAAATTGATCACCTCGTCACCACAATGGCAGTCTTTGTCTACACGCGTGGGAGAAGGAGCTGTCGTTCCGAAAGATGTTGTTCGTGTCCGGATCGATCCTACCGTGCTAGTGATACCAGAAAGAGCATTCGCACGTCTGGCTCAGTTGGAGGAAGTACAACTATCAGATGGAGTCCGGAGCATTGGAAATGCCGCATATTCCGGTTGCAGAAAGTTTACTAAATTCAGATGTCCTCCACTCGTTACCATAATTCCTGGCGATATGTTCAACGGTTGTAATAACATTTTTTCCCTGGAGTTCACAGAAAGTATTATTCAAATAGAAGACCAAGCGTTCGGCTGGTGCTTTTCCTTGCGAAATGTTGCACTCTCGGTCAACACCTTGGTCGATGTACATGATATGTATCATGCATTTGTTTACTGCACGGACCTTTTACAAATTTTTGACACGGTAGAGGCAATTGTGAACGCACTCAAGATTCGATTTGCTGAGCTTCCAGTTCACAGCAAGATGTACTTCATATCTTACTACAATACAGTGACTTCTGACTTCTGAGGGTATCCACAGTGCAAGTATCATTGGTGAGCATGAGCTAGATCCAAGTGGATTGCAGCAGGACTGTTTGGGCATGACACCCCTTCATATTTTGGCATGCTCAACTGTCCAGTGTCTTGAGCTCTATCGACTGTTGGTTGAGAAATACCCTGCCAACATGATTGTCGAAGACTCATGGAGGGCCACACCACTTCTATATGCCATATGGGGGGATGCTCCAAGTGAGGTAGTTTGTTTTCCTTGTGGATAGTTATCAATCTCTCTTCCCAAATCACCAATTTGATTGGAATGCCATGCTACTAACATTGGGGAGAGCTAGTGTATCAAAGGTTGTAATGCAGGATCTGCTCAACATTCAACACGCATTGTCTCCGGGATACAATATTGATTGGGATCGTATTCTTGGGGAGTTGGCTGTACCTACAGAGTGGAATGAACTTCATGCGAATCCAAAGACATTTTGCTCTCTCACCCGATGCAGCATTGCAACGCGCGTAAATGCAATAGGCGTAAAGCATTTTCGAGATGTCATGGATGATTATTGGATGGGTGACAACAAGGATGATTTCGACAGAGAAGAGTGGCGTGATGAGACGCTTACCAAACTTGAGTACTATGAGTCCAAGTATCGGAGTTTGAAGGAAATGACATCGCTGTTGGAACTTGCATTGTGGAAGATAAAGTTCGATGATAGCAGGGACCACAGCAAGGCGATGAGTAGAGGCAAAAAGCAATTGAAAATGGATCCATCAGATTTTAGACTTCAGTGTCGCGTCAGTTGTGGAGCCGATCATGTGGTTGAAAATGTGTGGCCGTTTCTTCTACCTCCCGAATTTGTGCGTTCATACGTCAGATGAGAATGTAGAGGATCACAGAAGAGCGTCACATAATAAAAGATTATTCTCTCTCAATTATCTCTACAAAGATCGATGGATTTCGTCACCTCTCCCTATTACAGTCACGTTTTGTATTTTGAAATATGCTTACACCGTTTCCCAATTACTTTTACTGCTACGACTAGAACAACTCGTCCTCTTCCATGAAACCAGATTTCTTCTTTTGCATATTTGGCAACCATGGGATTTGTACTAATGTAACATGCCCCACAATATTGGCATTCATTGGCAACTCCTCCTTACTCCCGAATGCAGCAATAGTTAACATCCCCGGAGTAGTAGTAGTATCTTGTATTTCGAGTACTAAAAATCGTCGTTCGGCAAAGTTTGTGCGTGCACGATCGCATAACACAATCAAATCTACCGGCTCGGTAATAGCCGGTGGGAGATTCACGCCCAATGATATATGATCGGCAATAATAACAACTGGGTCTTCGGTCTCATAGACTGATGTCATTCCGGGTAATGCAACTGTGCCCATTTGTGGTCCATCGGGGTCAGAGAAGTCATAATTCCATTGACCTAATATGGCCGAGGGGTCCGATGATACGGCCATGTAGGTTTGTATATCAACTCCAGGATAGGCACCTGCAATCTAAAAAAAACGATAGGACAATGGCGTGGGTTGGTAGACGATGAGTACAAAAAAATAAGCCCATCTCAAAACGCATTATCCGCACACATACAAATAAGCATCCTCGAGAAAATGTTTTAAATATAGCCATCATATAAATCCCTTATCACAATACTCAACATAGAATGAAAATTCTCTGATCGTCATCTAATTGTTTATTTTTTGTATGATAATAAATCATTTGGCTTTTTGTGTGTATCTCCCCCGCAAATTCTATATGGTGTGTCAACACACGTACCTGAACAATCCGTGGAGCTATATAATCTTCATCATTCTGTAATAATGGTAAGAAGCACGAGGATTGACCATGTAAATTCCCCAGTGTGCCAGCGGAATTACTCATTGTCATTGCTGACATTTGTAGTAGTGATGATGAAGGGTGTGATGGTGATGTCCGCCGAAGCTTGGTAAGACTAAGGCATGGTGATGAAGATGTTTGAAATGCGTGACAGCAGTGCCTTGTTGATACGACGATGAAGACTGTGACTATTTGTATCATCCTTCGTGCTAACGACAACGATGACGACGACGAGGACATGTTTGGATATTCGTTATGATACTCGAGTTCCTGTGTCTGTGTGGTGTTGTGTTGTGATTTGGGTGATATCTACGGTAAAAACTACGTAAAATCTTCTTCGTCGTCTTTGATGATATATTATTCTGATACGTCAAACCAGCACGATCTTCCTCGCCCTACCATGGTGCAATTCAAGGACAACGATGATGTACATAAAGCAGTCGTATGTGTCCAAGAGGGCAGCACTGCTGCTACCCCCGTCACTGCTGCTCCTTCCTCCGTGAGAGGATTTGCCGTACCAAGCACTGCCGATGAATTGCATCATGCCAAAAGTCGATGGAGTGAAGATTCATGGCAGTTCAAGACGCTACGGTACGTGTACATCTCCATGTTATTGGTCGTTCATATAGAATTATTGTATTCGTCGCATTTTCGTCCAGCAGCTCTCTCAAACAAATGGTATCTTCATCTGCACATTGTAATATAATACTTTTCTTTTTAGATTCATCAATTCGCATCCCGTTCAAACTTTCATGATTTGTCTTCTATGTTTGGATGTACTAATTCTCTTTATTGAGCTGCGTGAGTTATATATCCATTATTTTTCTGCCACAAAAAAAACATGTATCAAACATAAGACATCATTTTTAATCTCTCTGTCAATCATCGTATATAATATATAAATTTATTTACTATCGGGCACATAGTGCTGGAGACGTATTTTCCATTGTGTGCCAAAGTCATACCCAGTGCCGTATCGTGCTGTCCTGCCATTGGTGATCAGATAAGTGCCGAAGTTGAGATTCGTAGAATCCTTGAAGACGAAGAAGAAATGGAAGGTACTACCCATTCGACTGAACACCACAGTCTATGTACATCTCCGTTAGTTGAAACCAGCTATGCAGCTGGGTGTGACCCACATGCTCACCATGGGATGCATATTACTGAGGAAATTCTCTTTTGGATGACAGTTTTTATACTCGGGTTATTCGAAGTCGAGCTACTATTGTTGATTTACCTTCTCGGGCCTATAAAGTTCTTCAAGCAATTCTTGTATGTCCTAGACCTTGTTATAGTGTCTGCCTCCTTGGCACTCGAACTATCGTTGCAATATATTGGTGACAATACAGTCGCGGCGGTACTGCCAGAATTGTTAATCGTATTTAGAGTTTGGAGGTTTGTTCGGATTGGACATGGCCTCGTGGCATCAGCACATGAAGTTGGGTTGGAGAAGATGCATACAGCATTAGAGCACATTGAAATGCTAGAGGAGATGGTAAAGAATAGTGGGACTGCAGTCCCAGAAAGACCTAAAAAATTGCATCAGGAGGAGGAGTGAATCAATGAAAAACCCCAGAGTGATCGATTTGCAAAATTAGAATACAACAAATGCAAATGTTGTGGTAGTGTGTATCATGTATGGTTAAGGATATGTATAATATTATTGTTGAACACTGGTCAAACCTTTGCCCCGGCTCGTTACACCATGCCATGACAACTGTCGCACCACTCCCAACGTGTAATATCAGTCCTCTGCCACTTCCGTCCTGTCGAGGCCGTGAATCCAACAAAAACCAAGCTGTCGGGCAAATTGAGAAGGAGGCTAAGGTTTACAGGTATAGCAAAGAGGGGTCGATCCTCTGTAATACCTTGGTCGACAAATACGGCCAACGTCCCTATTTTCCTTCCCTCACCATTGTCCTTGAGGTATGGGATAAGGTTGTCGTTTGCAGTCATTAGTTCGTAGTATCGCGTTTCAACATAGGGCAGATACTGAATTTTGGCAGTATGTACCTTTCCATCCGCGATACTGTAAGGCCTCCAATATCCGAGAGAGGTGGTTTTGTTCGAATTGTTTGGCGCTGATGGACCGCCTGAATGGATTGAAATGTGATCCTGGAAGACATCGTCACTTTGCTTCTGATTGTCAACATTTGTCCACGTATCAAATTCAATTGCAATGCTATTCGCAATGCCACCATAGCCAAGCTGCTCTCCATCACCACCAAGAGCTGAAGAACCCATGGAATCGGAATGGATGACGAAGGCAAAGCCATCTCCTCCGTTGACTGCACATGACCTGTGCAGATTCCTCGAGAACGATTTGTCAACAAGCTCCGTACACTCGACAGAGTGATTGGTAATTTGCCAGCTAAATGTTGTTTCGAAGCCATTGAGCACTGGTACTCGTGATTCATACCAAACAGATCCAGCCCTAGAAGGGTGTGATGGTGTTAGCCTAAGCCTCGTATTGTTGCATCCATTTGTCAACGACGACCCGTCCACTGTAATGTCTCGGCGATGACCAAATACTCCGTCGTGTATCGTATCAGAGGAGGTATTGTACTGATCAACCGTCTTGACAGTTGAATACACGTCCATCGTCGCTGTCTGTCCGTGCTGATGCACATCACTGTTAGTATCAGCAGAGGAGTATTCCTCATCATTGCAATCGGTTGGTTTTGCCGCTCCATTGAAGACTAATCCAGTTGTTCTATTGAAATCAGCATATATGAAATCGGAGAGAGCGACATGGACTCGTAAGCAAAGAAGTGCAAATACGAGAGAATAGATTACCTTCATCGTAATACTCGATAGCCAATGCTGCGGAGTCGGTGCCTTTGAGAAGAGTTCCTCGCGGTGTTTTATGAGCTGACGAATTCAAATTGAAACTCATAAACCTTGAACTCATAAACCTCGTCAAAGGTTTACATTGAGCCAATAGTCCCCAAGCTCGCTTGTACCACAAAGAACGCAAATCAGCATCATCATGTTTTGGAAAGCACTTACGCATATTCCAAGGAAGCATCCATTGGCCTTTGGCCTTGCTATTTCAACTGTCAAGACCTCCGTGTGTGATCTGCTAGTGCAAACAAAGTTTGAGAAGAAGGACGAGATTGATTGGCGACGAAACATCTTCTTTGGTGCTTTTGGTTTTGCATACCTTGGAGGATTCCAATATGCAATGTATGTATCGCTCTTTGGAAGGCTGTTTCCGGGTGCTGCAACATTTGCCTGAAAAACGATCAAAGAAAAGCTCAAAGATAAGAACGGAATTGTGGCAATGCTGAGCCAACTCTCTCTTGATCAGTTCTTGATCGGTCCGTTCATCTACTTCCCATGCTTCTACATTAGTAGGGAATTCATCATGAGGGATGCGAGCGACAGCATTCATGACAAACCTGTCGTCATCCGTGCTTTGGAAGCGTACAAAAGGAACATTGTTGAAGATGACTTGGCCTGTTGGAAGGTGTGGGTACCAGCCATGTTCATCAATTTCTCAGTGATGCCAATGTGGGCACGTATTCCCTGGGTTACCACAGTTTCTTTTCTGTGGACTTGTATTATTTCGTCAATGAGAGGAGGGGAAATCGCGAATGAAAAACTAGAGAAAACGATTCAATCTAATGTGAGACCGTTATCGAACCTCAATTGGTACAATCAATGTGCAGGCAGGATGTTTCGAAACATATGAATAATCAGTGAAGCATTTTCTTCACCGAATTCTTATTCCTAGAGTCTGTATTCAACATTGCTAAAGTATGTTTATATATATATATGGATTACACAGAGTGCTTCTTGATTCTATTCATGTACACGATTATCTCCACCGCCTCCATTGCCGCCTTGTGCCTGCTTGGCATCTACATATGCATCTAGACCAAACTCCTTGGTAATGAACTTTTTGAATGCGGCACTGTACCAACGATTCTTTATATGATTCTCACTCCTCGTCGAGTGAAAGACCTTGACACTAATTTCAACCCACCGTTTTCCAAGTTCACTGTGCCCACGCCACAAACGTAAATCATCATCACGACTAAAGGGTAGGTGGTTAATTGCTGGGTTTAGATAATTCACCCACCGATCACGGATCTGCTTTCCCGTGCGACCTGGTAGTTGAGGTGCTAGATCGGCCCACTGGGTAAACGTTGATACCGAGGCATTACCGTTTGAGCTTGATGCCGAGATCTCTGGAGGTCCTTCCTCCTCCGAAGCTGCGGTTGTTAAACTATTACCAACTCCACCATTGGCAAATATAACACGCAATACGATGGCATCCTCCTCCTCCTTCCACTGACCCTTTCTACTTCCTGGACGTAAGTATCGAGTCCACCTATCATGACACTCTCGTGCAGTACGTCCTGACATGCCATGTTCAAGACTTAGTGCGTCCCAATCAACATTTGACGATTTGTGATTGGCCATAATCTCAGTTAAACGTGCATCTTCCTCGGATGGCCAACCAATACCAGGAGCCTGTGACCGAGTCAAGCTTTTACCATCGGGTAAGACTAGCAGAGCAGTTCCAGATACGCCGGGTAACCTCTGATGTGGTGGATGATGCTGATGGTGATGAGTGGCATGCGGAGTGGTAGTCCAGCCACCCTTGGGATGAACGGGTGACATTGTTGGAGCCAAGGCAGACGCCTTGTTACCCCTACTCCGTTGCTGCTGCTGAGACGAAACATCCGACGCAAGAGGGTAGTTATACGTTGGTTGTGGAGGTGGTAGATGATGTGCGTACTGTGGATAGCCACCCATCATAGACTGTACATGGGGTGGTGGAAGATGCTGCTTCGACTTGTCGTTCATCATGCTATTGCCCTTTTGTGTCTTAGACGCAGGCGACGCCGCTGAACTATGGGCTTTGAAAGGGATATACACCTCGCGTGGTGGCAATGCGCCAGATGCCGGATGTGGAGACGATCCAATACTTGGCTCGGGGGGCAAGAAGGCACTGTGGAATGTTGAATCAGCTTTGTGTTGTTGGCTGCCAACAGCTCCAGAGCCCTTCGCACCACTCAATAATGATGCAAATTCAGGATACGGAGCAGGAGGGATACTACTACCGTGAGGATGCCACGTTGATGGATGTGGTGGAGGTTGACGGCTAGTACGACGATGAATATTGGTATCATCACGATGACTCCTGCTTCTTAAACTATCACTGCCAACAGCTGCAGCAGACGATGATGCATCTCGACTTGACGATCGATCGTTACGACGACGTGTTGTCTTTGAACTTGGATTCCTCCGTTCATTAATGGGCTGTTGCAATGACGGAATCGCATTGTTCAGGAGTTTGGCAGGAGTGCTGCTACTGCGCTCACGTTTCTTCCTCTTCTTACTCTGACTATGATCGCCATCTCCACCACTACCACCAACACATTGCTCTTTTTTTCCATCCGTCATTGTCGTCACACGCGGAGAGGGTAAACTCAAATTTGGTTCACCAAATGCAAACTTGAATAAATCATCATCATTAACATCGACATGATCTATTCTCATTGTTGTTGTCTTGTCATTCACCTCGCTCCTTAATGATTGATTGGGATCCGATTTATATGAATGATGAGGGGGAGGAGCAGTATTGTGATAGTGATGAAAGTAAGCCGATGGTGAAGGTGGTGGTGGCCCACCACTGCTAGGATGTACATAGCGATGTATGACGTTGGTTCCGTGATGATATTGCTGATGCTGATGGTATTGCTGCTGTCGTTGGTGGTGATGATGTTGATGGACTTGAGTGGCAGCGGCATGATGCGCTTGATGTGTCGAAAGGGGTGGTATCCAATTATGATTCCTACTATTAACAATCATCGTGGCTTCATTATTCCCCCCCATCATCATCTGACCATGATGATGATGATGATTTGGGTAATGTATTTGTTGCTGCTGTTGTTGATGATGATTATTACGATGGTTGCTGCTGATGTTGCTTCCTCCATAATGATTCGACGTTAGCCAGTCAACATTAGTATCGTCAAGTGATGCAGTGACTGTTGACGATAGTGACTTGCCACTACGATCTGCTACATCTTCTCCGATATTTACACGTGATCCCTCCAACAGGGCAGTAGTAGTACCACTACTACTCTTTTTATTGTTATGATAATCATTGAGAATTTCTCCATCCGTATCAAAGCTAAGTGAACCCAATGTCCCATGTAGATTAAAACCGAAGGAGTCTTGATTTAGTAAATCCCATGAGGGGTGATCTACGCCAATTTCGGCCACAACATCTTCTGGAAATGAGTCGGCGTCATGGTCCCCTCCCTCAGTATGATCAAGTGAGTTGGTACGATCAAGGGGGGCAGTTCGGTTAAGCTTCGTTCCGCCATCACCAAGGACCAATGCCGACAGTCCATCAAGAGAGCAGTCGGACGGAGGCGCTGACCGCCGCCCACTGCCCTCCTCTCGTTCTTCGTCGTCTTCCATTTTATTACGGATGCAGTGACGTGGATTGCGCGACTCTTCATGCGGCTGCTGCTCGTCATCATCGTACGATTGGGACGCCCCTGCTCTCCTATTCCGCTGACCACGACGAGTGTTGCTTCGTGGCAATGTCGTTTGACGGCACATTTTCATGCCCCCGCCGCCACTAACATTGTTGTTGGTAGCATTATTATTGCCACTCCGAGTGCTCCGGGTTGACATTGCTATGCTGCTGCTATCTGCATCTATAATATCCTCGCCGACCATATCGCCGCTCTTATGATACCTCACACTACGAAAACAAGACTCCTCTATATATCACAGCCAGACACAGATCGTTCTTTTTGGCTGACCACCTTCCCCGTTCAAGCGGACACACCAGGGATGAGAAAAGACTAGTTGTGCAGTCCGTCCACCTCGCGTTGAGAGTTTGGCACACGATAGGTGCGGCGGCAAATGGCAATGGGTTTTGGGCGATCGGAGAAAAAATCGGCGAAGCATTTATTAACACTTTTCCCGAAAGACTTCTTCAAGCAAGAAAGTCCCTTGGATGATATTTAGTAGACCTACGTCATAAATCCAAGTCCCTCAGGGGATCCTATTATGACTAATTGTGGATTGCTACTTGATTAAGGTTAGTGAGCTTATGTTGGTTCTGATTGGGTCCCATCTGTCTGGATGATATAAATAATGAGAGAGTTTGATACTTCATCTTCACCTCACTTTCACTGGCACCAAATTCAAGGCCAAGAATCTTGTGCGAATCGTATATTGTACGTCCCACTTGTTCTGGGTCATAGTCTTGCTCATTATCTGTTGAGCTTGGTTGAGGCCACCGTGGTGGTGACTGACGACGCGGTAATGAGGGAGGGCGTTGGTTATTACTTGCTCGTGGTGGCGTTGGTGGAAATGCGTTGGTGGGAATGCTTGATGTTCGGGAGGCACATTGTTCTGACGAAGTTGGTCATGATCTCTAGGGCTTCTGCGTCGGTTTTGATGCTCTGGTCTCTCGGGTATTGTCGCATTTTGATTAGAAGGCATTTAACAAGTTGGTTCCAGTAAGGAGCATGGGACACTTCTTGAATCCAGCTCTTGAGTGATCCAAACTCGTCAATTTTAACTTCTGTTGCATTACACAGGAACAAAAAACAATGAAGATGAATGTTGTCGATCGACTAAAGGGACAAGAGGCATGCATGGGAAAGAGATCAAGTTTCGTACAATTATGTTATTTCTTCGGAAAGATTAAAGGAACAGAATGGAAGCACCAAGTAGTAAAACCCCGTAAAGTTGACAGCTGGTCCCCTCTCTCGCAGAATTCCGATCCTTTATCCAAGTTTCACTGCTCATTGCCCAATTATCCCAGTCGTTAGAAATAGGAATAATATTCGGATTGTTCACAGCTGTTTCGTTACTACTTCCATTATAAAATCCATCTACCTCCTCAGCACCAGTAGTCGTTTGTCCATCTCTCTCGGCAACCCAAGATTCCCAAAGTGTTAATGGAGCAGCGGTGGGCACGCCATTGCTATTGTTCAACGTAGTACTAGTAGCATCATCAACTACTTCTAACAATGGGTCTTTAAGACCACCCCCGCCACAATTCTCTACCCATGAGCTTTTGCTATTGCAAAAGACAATGCCCTCACCACAAAATCCCAACTCTGAACGACATTCACCCTTATAATCGCATGGTTCTCCACGACATTGATTACCGGTGGGTGTGTACGTAGCGGGTGTCTCTGTCCAAGATGCAGCAGGAGGAGGACTGCCATTAATTGCCTCATTCTGAGCATCCCAGTATTGTGCCGTCGTTGTTGGTTCATTCGATATAGGAGCAGGTGTGGGCTCGTACGTTGGCTTCACGCCCACCATCCCAGGTGCAACCCCGCCAATCCCAACACAGGGTGTGAAGGCATAACAAAACATACCCTCGGGACATTGTGATGCCTCTCCAGTAGGACACCGGTGTGGACAATCTGTGATGGCATGATTCCAATCAGTTCCACAGAAGAAGTACCCGGCAGGATCATCAGGAGCAAATTCCATCTCATCAACATTGCCAATGGTTGGCAAGGCACTCATTTTTGTAGGAAGTTCTGTTTCAATATCGAATGTATATGGCTCCAAGGTTGGAATACTACTACTAGTACTACTAACACTCATTGACATTGATAGCGACATTGACTCGTCCACTAAGTTTGAAGGATACTCATTATTATATATTTCCGTCACAGTATGCGAAGGTGTCCCGGTGGTTGGGGATACCGTCGAGGCAGGACTGATAGTCGGCACAGGACTAATCGTTGGCACAAGTGTTTCCGGTTTAATCTCACCCTGACAATCTGCCTGTGCAAAGCATTCCTCATCCTCATCGCATTCGGTATGAAAACCAGATTTACACCATTTATGACATCGAGTAGATGCATCCGTCCAATTTTTGCCGCAATAGAAGAATAGTCGGTAATCATCTGCCAATAGTGGCGATGCTGTTGGTAATAGTGATTCCTCATCGTTTAGGATGGTATCATTGGCAACAACCATTGGTGGTGCAGTTATAGTTGGTGACCAGGTACTACCATCAGGTGACGGCGTACGCGCTGCTTCGAAATTTTCGTCTTCATCTTCTTCGTCGTCAATGTCATCTCCACCCTCTTTGTCACTATCTTCATCATCCTCTACCAGTTCAGTTGGTGGTGGACTAATAGTTGGTGACCAAGTACTTCCATCCGGAGATGTTGTTCTTGGCGCAGAAGCTCCGTCGTCTTTTTCCACCTCCTCCTCGTCACTTTCATCGTTCTTCTTTCCCTTCTTGCAGCCGCTAACATTTGCAAAGCATTCCTCGCCCTTGGGACAGCTCGAGTGGAATCCATCCACGCATGCCAAATGACATCGTTCGGATGCATCGCCCCAATCAATCCCACACCAGAAGAAATTACGTATATCATCCGGATCGAGCTCGGCCAGCGTTGGCAAATCGGTTGCATCCGGATCGGTTACCGTTGGCATTGGCGTGCTCTCCTCCGTTGGCTTGGGTGAAATGGTTGGTTGTGGTGCAGGTGTGGGAACGAATGTCGGAAAGTCCGCCACCGAGCAGGTAATAACAAAGCAATATTCATCACTTGGACATTCATCTCCCATTGGACAATGAGTCTCGCGACTACAATTGTCGATGGCATCGGTCGTGTCTTTACCACAAAACTTTTGATCGTTTATTGGATCATGAACATCCTCCTTCTCTTCCTCCTCCTCCTCCGCTTTGGCAACTTGAGTCTCCTCGGAACCGCCCTCCTCGTTATCATCATCAGCCTCGGTCGTCGTCTCCTCCTCTTCTTCCTCCTCCATACTCACGAGACGTGCATCACAGGGCGTATTGAAATAACAAAGCTGTCCATCGGGACATTCCAACGGAGATCCGTTCGGACAATTAACGGCACAGTCGAATAAATTATCGAACCCCAGGCCGCAGAAATTATGATCTCCGGGATCGCTGCTAATTTTCGTGATCGGCGCGGTCGTGGTGGGGTTCATCGTTGGCGGAGCGCTGATGCTCGGCGAATACGATCGCATCCCCGACGGCGCCGACGATGGCGGGTCCGTGGGCGGAGTAGTAATCGTCGACGTCGGCTCGGTCGTGGGCGATGGCGTGGGAGGCAAAGTACATGGCGCGTCCAGTGCCCAACATGGCAAGTCGTACGCACAGTCGATATCGCCATTCGGACACGGCAGCGATTGCTGTATCGGCAAATGACAAAACCGACGCGCCTCCTCGTGCGAAATGCCGCAATACCTGTTCAGCGGATTGTTCATCGAGCCGGGCGGGATGCCGCCCGGATCGCGATTCACCACCGCCACGTCTTGTCCGTGGACGTGGTGATTATTATTCGGGATCAGGAGGACGACGACGACGACGACGAGCGTGCGTCGAAGTCTCCTCGTCGCCGAAACTCGATGACGGAGCAGCATCGAGCATCGTCGACGACGCAGTAGCGACGTGGCGACCATTATTGTCGATTCCATCATCAGCGAGCAATGATTGGTCATTGTCATTTTTTCTGTCATATGCTCGTGCTGAGGTTGCTGCTCCGGTCTACTACTGCTCCTCCGATCCGACTCGCCGTCATGAAAATAATCGCCGCATAACGACGACGATGAGGACTGTGATATCGAGCTGTGGCGGCACCGACGCATGATGCTTCACCCTCAGTAGAATGGAGGGGCTGGCCTGGAAGAATCGGGTTTGGGGGCTGCTCTATTTAGGAATTTAGTGTCATTCGTCATTCCACTCACACAAAATCAAATCCACTTCAACGAAACGATGGCCCGTTCATCATCAGTAGTCTTTCTATTATCACTGCTCCTACCAGCAACGCCAACATCGTCTCAATGTATCGGCATGCCATGCCAATACAAGGGCGAATGCCGTAGTAAGTTAGGCGAATGTGGCACCACGACGGCGCATTGTGACGCCGAGAGTCAATGGGTCGCTGCTTGTGGTGGCGGATCGGAGTTAGTCAGACCTGCCGTCGTCATTGACACGACTGCTAATAATGATAATAATAACAATCAGCAGTCAACGACGACGTTCCATCCCATGGATACGAATCGAGATGGATACATTGAACAAGCAGAAATAGATGCCGCCAGTAATACCAACACTTTACCACAACAGCAGCAGCAGCAGCAGCAGCAGCAACAACAAACTCAGACTACATCCTCGGGAGCGATGGATGCGTCTCAACAAGTAGTAACCACCACTACTGCTACTACTATCGCGACAATCCCTCCTTCGGCCATGACGCAAACGTCACTGGGACAAGAGGGAGCAGTGTCAGTGGAAGACAACGCGGCAGCAGCAGCAGCAGCAGCAGAACAGGCAAAGATTAAAGAGGCAATAGATCAAGAGTTAAATGAAGCATCAACTTCGATCGAAAGTGGACAACAACAAACGCAATTGCAACAACAACAAACACCTACAATTAGTCCCATAACCTTATGGGAGGAATGGTCCAATCAACAATCCGGCGGTAGCGCCGGTAGCACATCTAATACTGATAGTAGTAGTAGTAGTAGTACCATCTATCAACATCCGAATACCAATGAAACAGAAGGCTGGGGAGACCTCAATGCATGGGATAATGGACGTACCGAAAAGGAAGATGGTGGTGTATTCGATATGATGGAGGATTATGTATTTGGCGAAGATGATACGTCGTCGTCGTCATCATCATCATTGTCGACGTTTGGGAGTGGAACGATGAGTATCGAGGGAAGAATAATGAAAACATTGGTATTGTTCAAGAGTATGTTGCTACTACTCGGTCATTAAAACGATTGTGAACGGCCTTGGAAGTCACGGGTGGTTATTTGTTTGATAAGAGAATTCGTTGAATCTTTTGTATGGACACATCTTTGAAAGTTAAATCTTGATTAAAGGCATCGATTAATATATATACTCCAACCTCATTAGTTCAACCGTCTACATGTACATCGAATGTTTCACAACATATCAATCAGAATTACTTCAGCATCGGTAGCAACGGCATCATAGGAAGAACAAGTGATAGACGACGATAATTGGTCACAGTTGTATGGATTGCCACCACTAAACAGTGTGGTTTCCACAAACTTGAGTTGTCGTAGAAGCGCCAACGCCTTAGTTTGTTTCGAAGAGGAGAGATATAGATCAATCTTTGCCTAAAGAGAAGATACATACAAACAGAGATATCATTGTTGTTAGACTTTTAATCATCAATCATGTGTAAAGATATGAAAACAAGAAAAATATAGTTGCCTTACCTTCAACCGCAAGTAGTAGTCGATCCGTGGTTTATCACTCTTTGCTCGTTTCGTTGCTGGTTGCTTAGACTCGTCCAATGGTCTCTTACATGAGTTTTCAACGGCGATGCCAAAATTTAGTGTTGGTAGTATACTACTCTCGCTCTGTCCTGTCATAATTTCGTGCAATCCTCTGTATGAAGATTTACGTTGCAAGGCAGATTGTTTCAACTGCGGCGATGGTGACGGTGATGATGAAGTACTCCACGTTACTGATGTAACGCCATAACCGCCGCCGCCGAAGGATTCTCCTTTCTGCTTCGGCGGACATAGAATACCACTATGAACGCTGCTATCACATTCGTCATCCGTATTTGGCTCCAACGGTGCGTAAAAGTAATGATGTAGCTGTAACAAATCAGCGTGTGCGTACGGGAGCCGTGCCATTTCATTTAATGAACGGTAATGCAATCGTAAGAATTCCAAGTTCCGTCTCTTCACGACAGGATCGACGGGTGTTTCGGGACTTTCCTTCCCATTGGTCATACATAATAAACTCTCGGAGGATAGATGCGCGGTACTGGCTTCTAACCGAACATTGCTCGGTATTCTACAATGAATCTCGTCCTCTAACCCATCAAGGACGGGCACTCTAATTGTTCCAGAGGGGGTCTTTTCGAGCATGACTGCATCCGAAGAAACCATCGGCGATGAGTCTGGTACTGCTCGTTGAGACTCCTCTGTTAGTAAAAGTGCCCCACCAGCATCCCCCAATGCACGAAAGGCACTCTTGGCAGCAGCCACAACAGTTGCTGGGTCAGATGGACCCGATTTTGGTTCCGCTGTTATACAATTATCTATCGGCTGTTCGGAAGTTGAACTGGACATTGAAGCTTTGGAGGCAGTAGTAAACATAGATTGTGTGCCATCATTTGACGTCAATACTGCTCTTTCATTCTCGTGTCGATGACGATCCCACATAACACGTATGAATTTCAATACTTGTTCATTCGACCATGTTTCCATTGCTCCGGGCAGTCCAAGTGTAACTGAAATGGCACCAAGTGGGAAACCCGACATGACCCGTAATGCCAAGTTACTATTGGATACTATCCCCGCTGCAATATGACGTTGTGCGGCATAACTCAGTGAACAGTGATCGATATATATCTTCTGGATCGTCTTATTGTATGCCAACGCGTACGAAACCGCCTTGGATGCATTCGTATCAAGCACATTCCCAGACAATGTCAGTGTCAATAGTGTACGATTTTCAGCCAAACTCTTCATCAATGCCTTAACCCCCACAATCGTTAGTCGATTAAATCCCATATCTAATACCTCTAAATCCACAGACGTCATGACGACGGCAGCAAGCTGTGCTCCTCTATCCTTAATTTGATTATTATCCAACTTAATTTCACGCAATGTCTTCGATCCCCATATCGCATTCATCAAACTTTCAACACCGAGACATGATATTTTGTTAAATGATAGACGTAATATTTCAAGTGGCAATTCACGATTCCGTGAAAGCGACTGAGAAAAGAGGGATAGGTCCTTATCATTCAATCCATTGTCTGATAGACAAATAACACGCAATGTTAGATTCGTCAATAGCATATTGGATACTGATAGACACCCCACAGATCCCATATGTGTACCACCGAGGTATAATTCTTCCATACATTGAAAGCCATGTAATCTTGTTACATCATCCGGTAGTGGCGGATGTTTGATTGTATTCCTCGTATTATTTTCATCATCATTAATGCCCAAAGATTCCAAGTCAACATCATCATTCACATCATCTCCACTACAAGAGCTTGTAATCCGTTCATGACCTTTCTTGTCTATGATAACATTAACATCTGTCATTTTTTCTTGATGAGACTGTTGCTGCATCGCAACATCAAACTCGGTCATAGATTTCATCAACTCTTTCACGCCGATTGGACCAATACGATTGGCGGTTAAATGTAATGATAGTAAGCCACATCCACGTCCTAAAACATTGGATAATGCTATCGCTCCCGCCTCTCCGACGGCATTCCCACTAAGGTACAGTGTCGACAATGTCGGATTACATGATACTGCATACTTGGATAATGATGTACATCCCTCATCGCCAATATTATTAAATCCTAAATCAAGTACCTTAAGGGAGGGATGATGTCGATATCTCCTTCGTAGACGTCGTTGACGATCACAATGTTCCTCACCACCACCACCACCACCACAACTACTATTATCAATATTAAATTGACATTGAGGAGGATCCACTGCCACTGTTGCTGCTGCTGTTGTCATCTCCATAGACATCGTCGTACCCTCATTGTGCCCATCGGTATTATCATTATCATCATCATCGACATTCATCATCATACTAGCACTAACGTTACCATAATGATAATCATCATCCATTGACCTCGTCGTCGTCGTCGACGTCGTTGCAGAAATATCAAATTCTCCTTCCTTCTTACTACCATCATCCATCGTTGTCGTTGTCGTTGTAGTAGTAACGACGACGCCACCTCCGATATATATGGCGCTGGCGATCAAATCGACGCCGGCATCGCCCAAATTGTTGTACCCCAATTTTAACACGCTCAATTGCGGATTGGATATTATTGCCGAATATATCAATTGCGCATCGGTACGGTTCAGACTACGTTGGGAGAAATTAATCTTAATTATATATAGACGACACGACAGGAGTGAGGGGGATGGGGATGGGGGGGGGGTGTGAGAAATAATATGTTATACCATCTACCTACTTACCATGATAAGTGTTCCTCTTCCTAATATATACGATAATCGTTCTAATGTATTTTGATTATATCGCGAATGATGATATTGT
>Ga0247843_1003974_pt1 | contig 22902 bp, 15 predicted proteins | sample LaCruzMarch2017__FD_192420 | JGI IMG/M metagenome (GOLD analysis project Ga0247843, IMG submission 192420) | Freshwater microbial communities from meromictic Lake La Cruz, Castile-La Mancha, Spain - LaCruzMarch2017_8m | ecosystem: Environmental > Aquatic > Freshwater > Lake | place: Spain...
TTTTAACCACGCGATCCGCAAGATCACGCCCGGCGGTGTGGTGACGACGCTGGCCGGCAGCACGGCGGGAAGTCGCGGCTACGTGGACGCCACCGGCACGGCGGCGCGGTTCAACAATCCCCACGATGTGGCGGTGGACAGCACGGGCAACATGTATGTTGCCGACGCTAACAACAATGCGATCCGCAAGATCACGCCCGGCGGTGTGGTGACGACGCTGGCCGGCAGCACGGCGGGAACATCCGGCTACGTGGACGCCACGGGCACGGACGCGCGGTTCCAATATCCCGCTGGCGTGGCGGTGGACAGCACGGGCAACGTGTATGTCGCCGAAGGCGACAACAGCGCCATCCGGAAAGTCAGTCTCGCGCCCTACGCCATCACGGTGGCAGCGAACAGTGGCCTGAACACGACGAACGCCGTTGCCTCAAACATCTCACCCGGCCCGGTGAGCGAGTCGGGGCAGACGGTGAGCTTCACGGTCACGAACGACAACAACGCCCTCTTCAGCGTGCAGCCAGCCATTGATGCCAGCGGCAACCTCACCTTCACCCCGCTCGCCACCGCCAGCGGCACGGCCATCGTGACCGTGACCGCCGTGGACAACGGCGGCACGGCCAACGGCGGCGTGGACACGAGCGCCGCGCAGACCTTCACCATCACCGTGACAGCGCCGCCGCCCACCGTCACGAACGTCACCCCCACCAGCGGCAGCACCGCAGGCGGCACCAGTGTGACCATCACCGGCACGAACTTCACCGGAGCCACGGGCGTGACCTTCGGCGGCACGGCGGCGACGAACGTCGTGGTTTCCAATGCCACCACCATCACCGCCACCACACCCGCTGGGACGGCAGGTCTGGCGAGCGTGGTGGTCACCACTCCTGGCGGCGCGAATGCAGCCAACGCGCTCTTCGCCTATGCGGAGCCCGTGCCGAACTCATTCCCTGCCACCGGTGCTCTCACGGGGACCGTGAAAGGGTTCATTGATCTTGATGCCGCCCCTCTCACCGGTGGTGCCGAGATTCCCGCCTTTGACCCGGCTTCGAAGCGCGCCTTCACTTCATCCAACAGCGGCATTCAGGTCATTGACCTCACGAACCCGTCCGCTCCGGCCTACATCAGCACCATCGCCCCCGCCTCGCTGGGCGTGAGCGGTCTGACGAGCAATGACGTTTCCTCCGTGGCAGTGCGCAAAGGCGCCGGAGGCAGTCCGAGCGTGCTCGCCGCCGCGATCATTTCCTCGCCGAAATCCAGCCTCGGTTACGTGGTCTTCCTCAATGCCGCCACCGGCGCACTGCTCGGCTCCGCCCAGGTGGGCGCGAATCCAGACCACATCGCCTTCACCCCGGATGGCACGAAACTGCTCGTCGCCAACGAAGGCGAGCTGGATGCCGTGAATGCAGCGCCCACGGTGATTGCTTCCGACACCACTGTCGGCTCCGTGAGCATCATCCCGGTCAATGCTGCAGGTGCCGCAGGCACGGTCAGCACAGCGGATTTCACCGCCTACGATGCCCCCGCCACCATCACCACGCTCAAAAATGCGGGCGTGCGTATCTTCCAGGGCGGCAAGCCCTCGACTGACTTTGAACCCGAATACTTCGCCATCAGTGCCGACGGCAGCAAGGCGATGGTCACGCTCCAGGAAGCCAACGCCGTGGCCGTGCTGGACATCGCCACCGCCACCTTCACCAGCGTCTCTCCGCTCGGGAAGAAGAGCTTCGCCAGCGGTCGCCACGATTTCAACGATCGCGACGGAGTGGGAGCCACCGCACTTGTGAACCCAACGACCGGCAACCCTGTCTTCGGTCTCTACATGCCGGATGCCATCGCCAGCTACAGCGCGGGCGGCCAGACCTACTACGTCACCTCCAACGAGGGCGATGACCGGAACGACTTCCTCAACCCCGACGAGACCACCACCGTCGGCAACGCGGGTTACAATCTCGACGACACCGTCTTCCCGAACGAAACCGCTCTGAAAAACCAAGCCAGGCTCGGCCGACTTACTGTCAGCAATGCTGCTGGCCTGCGTGGTGATACGGACAACGACAGCGACATTGACGAAATCCTCAGCTACGGCGGCCGCTCCTTCTCCATCCTCGACTCCAACGGAGCCATCGTCTTCGACAGCGGCGACATGCTGGAGAACATCATCGCCTCCCAGTTCCCAGCAAACTGGGATGACACCCGCAGCGACAACAAGGGACCGGAACCGGAAGGCGTGACCGTGGCCACCCTTGGTGCCCGCAGCTATGCCTTTGTCTCCCTGGAGCGCTCCCACATGACGCTCATCTTTGACGTGACGAATCCCGCCGCAGTCACCTTCACCGGCGGCCTTGCCCGCAGCGGTGATCTGAACCCCGAGGGTCTCGTCGTCGTCCCCGCCAGTGACAGCCCCAGCGGCAAAGCCCTGCTCCTGGTGGCGAGCGAAGCCTCCCAGACGCTGACGGTCTTCGAACTGAACCAGACGACGGACTACACGCTGCAAGTGCTGCACTACTACGGTGAGAGCGGCCTGCTCGGCATCCAGACCGCGCCGATCATGGGCGCGATGATTGACCAGTTCGACAACGAGTATGCTAACACCGTAGTCCTGGGCGAGGGAGACAGCTATATCCCCGGCCCCTGGCTGGTGGCGGGCGCTGACCCGGCCTTCAACTCCCTGCTCCACACCACGGCGCAGGTCTATACCGGCAACAACGGCACCCTCGGGGCGGCTGGCTCCTTCAATGCCACCGCGACGGCGACCACGGCGGTGCCCTTTGGCCGCGCTGACATCGCCATCATGAACGCCTTCGGCACAACGGTGTCCGCCCTGGGCAACCATGAGTTTGACCTCGGTTCGCCAGTGGTGGCCAGTGCCTTCTACCCCGCCACCACCACGGGCCCGACAGCGGTGGGCAACTGGGTGGGCGCACAGTTCCCCCTGATCACCACGAACCTCGACTTCGCGAACGACAGCTCGCTTCGCGGTCGTGCGGATTTGAGCCTCGGTGGCGTGAGTGGCTCGGCCAACAACGCCCCCAATGTCAATGGCATCACGGCGGGCACCATCGCCAGCCTGGAAGTCTCCAGCGTGAACATGAAGGGCAAGATCGCCCCCTACGCCGTCAAGACCATGAACGGCCAGCGGATCGGCTTCGTCGGCGCGACCAACTGGGATCTGCTGACGAAGACCTCACCCAACGGCACCGTGCCCAAGGATGACGCCAATGCCGCCACGAGCGATCTCCAGGAAGTGGCCGCCTACCTGCAGGGCGCGGTCAACGCCCTCCAGGCTCTCGGCGTCAACAAAATCATCCAGGTGGATCAGTTGGACGATCTGCAACGCAACAAGGATCTAGCGCCGCTGGTCTCCGGCATCGACATCGTGGTCGCCGGTGGCGGTCATGAGCGCATGGGCGATGCCAACGACACGGCAGTGGCCTTCAACGGTCATGACGCCGACTTCATCGCGGATGCCTACCCGATCGTCACCGCCGGGGCCGATGGCAAGCCCGTCCTCATCGTCACCACGGACACGGAATACACCTATCTGGGACGCCTCGTGGCGGAGTTTGACGCCGACGGCCTGCTGATCACTCCGAAGCTGAACAACATCGTGAACGGAGCCTACGCCTCCACCGAGGCCAGCCTCCAGGCCGCCTACGGCACCAGCAACAGTGCCGCCACCATCATCGCTGGCAGCACTATCGGCAGCCAGGTGAAGACCATCGTTGATGCCATCAATAACGTCGTCGTCACCAAAGACAGCAACGTCTATGGTTACACCAACGTGTATCTGGAAGGCGACCGCGTCTTTGGCCGCACTCAGGAAGTCAATCTCGGCAACATCAGCGCTGATGCCAATGCCATGAAGGCCCGTGCTGCCCTGGGCGTGGCGGAGAGCGGAGCGGTCTTCTCCCTGAAGAACGGCGGCGGTCTGCGCGCCTCGGTGGGTTCGGTGCTTGCGAATGGCACGAAGGTCGGCCCCCTGGCCAACTCGATCACCGGCAAGCCTGCCAACGCGATCTCGCAGCTCGATGTGGAGAATGCGCTGCGCTTCGACAACAAGCTCATGGTGTTCGACACGACCCCGACGGGGCTGCTGAACATCCTCAACTTTGCAGCGGGACTCAGCAATGGCCCGGCCCAGCAGAGCGGCGGGTATATCCAGGTGGGCAATCTCCGCTTCTCCTACAACTCAGCGCTGCCGACCGGCCAGAAGGTGCGCTCCGTGGCGCTGGTCAATGAAGCCGGACAGATCACCGCCCGCGTTGTGGAAAACGGCCTGGTGCTCGCCAGCGCACCGTCCACGATCCAGTGCGTGGCCCTGAACTTCACGGCAAACGGCGGCGACGGTTATCCGATCAAGTATCTGAACCCGCCGACGAACACGACGGTGAACAATGAGACGAGCAACTTCCGCTATCTCCTCACCAACGGAACGCTCTCGGCAGTAGTGGCGCGGAACCTCGATTTCACCGCCGCCACCACCTTCACCAGCCTGGGTCTGACTGCGGCCGACATCCTCGGTGAGCAGAAAGCCTTCCAGGACTTCCTCGCCGCCCGTCACCCGAATCCGGCCACTGCCTACAACATCGCCGACACTCCCGTGGCCCTGGACACGCGCATCCAGCAGCTCGCCTTCCGTGCGGACAATGTGCTCAACGACCCGACCGTCACGAACGTCACCCCCGCCATCGGCAGCATCTCCGGCGGCACCAGCGTGACGATCACCGGCACGAACTTCATCGGAGCCACGGGCGTGACCTTCGGCGGCACTGCGGCGACGACCTTCACCGTGGACAGCGCCACGCAGATCACCGCCACCACCCCGGCCCATGCGGCGGGCGCGGTGAGTGTTCTCGTCACCAACCCGAACGGCACGAATCCGGCGAACACGCTCTACACCTACGTCCCGCCTGAGATCGCCATCACGGGCAACGGCATGGACATCACCAGCGGCGACATCACGCCGAACACGGCAGACCACACGGAGTTCGGCCTACAGATCGCCGCCAGCGGCAGCAAGAAGCGCACTTTCACCATCCGCAACACCAGTACGGTGGCCCTGACCATCGGTGCCATCAGCTTTAGCGGCGCGGGCATGGCGGACTTCTCCGTCACCAGTGCGCCCTCCTCGCCCGTGCTTCCTGCGGGTATGACCAGCTTCGAGGTCACCTTTGACCCTTCAGCAGTCGGTCTCAGCACGGCGCTGCTGAGTATTGTCAACGATGACCCCAATGAGAACCCCTTCACCTTCACCATCCAGGGCACGGGTAGCGATGGCACCCCGGCGGTGACGATGGAGGAGTTCGCTGGTCCTGGCAGCGCGGGCACCCAGCTTGGCGGTGCGCCTGCGGGCACCACACTGGTGCAACTTCACGGCACGCCCTCGCTCAAAGAAGATGGCAGCAGCGCCTACAGCGGCGTCGTCCGCTACCCGGATGGCACACAGCATCACGCGATGGTCGTGGGCGGCAGCATCCTGCTGGATGACATGACCAACGTGTCAGCAATGGTCAGCTTCTCCGGCCCGCTGCCTGCAAATCCGCGGTTCATCAGCTTCCGCAGCCCACTCATCAATAGCAGCGGACGCGTGGCCTTCATCGCCGACCTCGTTGGCACGGGCTTCAACCGTAGAGGCGTCTTTACCAATATCGCAGACGGAGTGCTGAAGATGTTGATGCGCCAGGGCGGCCCCGACCCGGCTACCGGCAGCACCTTTGCCAACGTTGGCGTCATCGCGCTGGCAGGAGATGGGGTGATCTTCACGGCCACGACGACGGATGGCCGCACCGGCCTTTATGGCTATGACCAAGCGCGAGGCGTGGACCTACTATTCCGCACCGGCAACACCATCAATGCCGGAGGCACAGCGAAGACCGTCTCCGCCTTCACCATCTTGGCCACCAATGGCTACACCCCCGGCCAGGGCCAGGAACATGTGCAGGATGAACTGAACCCCGGTGACCGCCTGACCACACTCGTCTGCACCTTTACCGATGGCAGCCAAGGCGTGATCAAAGGCCGCTTCAACAGCACCGCAGGCAGCTACAGCGGCTTTGCTGAGACCTACGCCGAGAAAGGCCGCCTCATAGACTTCGCCGCCGGTGCCGATGCAGTGCTGCCACTGGGCAAATTTGACAATGGCTTCACCAAACCCGGCTGGGACCAAACCGGCACGTATTACGGCTTCATCGGCCAACTGATGCGCGGAGTCGCGGCAGTGGGCGACCAAACAGATGCGGCCATCTTTGTGGACCTGGACCCCGAACAGCTCGTCATGCAAGTGCGTGAAGGCAGTGCCGTGCCCGGCCTAACTGGAGTGACTTACAAGGACTTCTACAGCCTCATGGTCGGCGGTGGCGACTACGAATTCGCCTTCCTGGCCGATATGCGCGGCACGGGCATCACCGCTGCGAACGACCTGGGCCTCTTCACCAAGCACACAACGTTAGGCATCATCCAGGTGGCACGCGAAGGCGGTGCCGCAGCAGGCGTAGCAGGTGGCGTGTTCCAAAACCTCAACCAGATGGCGCTGCCCGGCGACGGCCAGCCCATCCTCAGCGCCACGCTGCAGCTAGGCACGGGCGGAGTAACCACCGCCAACGACAACGGCTTCTGGGTGATGAACGGCAACGGTGAATTGAAACTCGCCGTGCGCGAAGGCGACGTCATCACCATCGGCGGCAGCCCGCGCACAGTGAGCACGATCCAGAGCCTAAGCCCAGGCAACAGCGCCACCGCTGGAGCACGCATCTTCACTGCGGATGGCACGCTAAAAATCCTCGTCGGCTTCACCGATGGCACGCAAGGGTTCATCGAAGTGCTGGTGCCGTAGCGGAACCGCGTGAGCGTTCCGTGCCTTGGGGCGCGTTGGAGCACGGCTACCTTCAAAGAAGCGGAAGGCTCACGCCTTCCGCTACGGGGACCGGAGCGCCGCAGTCCACTGCGGCCAGGAATCATTTAGCCTAAATCCGGGAATGACGGACAGGGGAATGGGAGACAAAAGAATGAAATACAAGTGATGGGTGCCCAGTTCACCTTCTGAGTGAGTTGGTGCGCGGCTGCGGAAGCCAGAGATACACTCCCCATTCCTTTGTCTTCTATCCCCGTTTCTAGGCTCAGAGGCCAAGAGCAGCATTTACGATTAGGACACCTGTCCGCCCCCGCCTAGCGGCACTGAGAAGCGAGGGGGGGAGGTGGTGGTGGGTGGGATCACCGTGGCTATAAATCGCCGTCTTCCAACTTTGAGCGTGTCGTCCGACCGGCCAAGGCGGCGAATGTCCCGTGTCCCGCAGTCGCTTGCTAATTCGTTCTCGTCCTCGCTCTCCTACTCGTCCTCGAAATGCGCCCCGCCAGAGCCTTCGACGTTCAAAGGTTCGAGGAGGAGGATTGAAATGGCTTAGCCCATCGCTGCTTCCATCAAGCGCTCTTGTGTGGCCTCAGTGTGTGCGAACTCGCCGCCCACGTGACCGGTCTTGAGCATGAGGATGCGGTCGCTCATGCCGATAAGTTCTGGCAGCTCGCTGGAGACGAGCAGCACGGCTTTCCCCTCGGCGGTGAGGCGGTTAATTAGCTCGTAGATTTCCAGCTTTGCGCCCACATCAATGCCGCGCGTCGGCTCATCGAGCATGACGACTTGCGGGCCGGTCATCAGCGCCTTTCCCAGCACCACTTTCTGCTGGTTGCCGCCGGAGAGGCGACCCACCACGGCCTCAAGTCCGGTGGCCTTCACGCGCAGGCTGTCGAAGAACTCCTGGCTGCGTGCTGTCTCCTGGCTGCGGTTGACGAAGCCCGCGCGGGTGAACTGCCGCAGTGAGGACAGCGGCAGATTGAAGCCGATCCTTTGCTCAATGACCAGGCCGTAGCGCCGCCGGTCCTCGCTGACGAGCACCAGCCCCTTCTGAATGACGCGCGCGGGATCGCCCTGCGGCAGCGGTTTCCCGCGCAGCATGGCCGTGCCGCTGGTGCGCCGCCCCCAGGCACCAAAGAGATGCATCAGCAGCTCCGTGCGCCCCGCGCCCATCAGCCCGCCGATGCCCAGCACCTCCCCGGAACGCAGGTCAAAGCCCACGTCATGCAGCCGCAGCGCGCCAGTGGCGTCCGCCACGCTCATGCCTTTGACTGAAAGCACCACCTCACCCGGCTGTGAGGTGCGCCTTGGGAACAAATCACTAAGCTCACGGCCAACCATCTTTGCGATCACCTCCGCGCGTGTCGTCTGCGCGGTCTCCAGCGTGCTGATGCTCGCGCCATCACGCAGCACGGTGATGCGGTCGGCGATGGCGAAGACCTCCTCCAGCTTGTGGGAGATGTAGATGCAGGCGATGCCGCGCCGCCGCAGGTCCCGCAGGATGTCGAGGAGGATGCGCACCTCATGCTCTGACAGCGCGGCGGTTGGCTCGTCGAGGATGAGTAGCTTCGAATTCTTTGCCAGCGCTTTCACGATCTCCACCAACTGCTTCTGCCCGACGCCGAGCGCACCAACCCGCGCCGCTGGGTCCAGGGCCACCTGGAAGCGGTCCAGCAGCGCCTTTGCCTCCCGGTAAACTTTTGGCCAGTCAATGAAGCAGCCCATGCGGCGCGGCTCGCTGCCCAGAAAGATGTTTTCCGCCACCGACATCTCCTCCACCAGCGCCAGCTCCTGATAGATCACCGCGATGCCCGCCCGCGCCGCATCCGCGATGGAGCCAAAGCGTGCCTCCTGCCCGCCGACCTCGAAGCGCCCCTCATAGCTGCCCTGCGCATGGATGCCGGAGAGCAGCTTGATGAGTGTGCTTTTACCCGCGCCATTCTCCCCGCACAGCGCATGGATTTCCCCGGCCTTCAGGTCAAAGGACACATCTCGCAGCGCGACGACGCCGGGGAACTTCTTGGTGAGGTGATGGGCTGAAAGCAGGGCCATGTCCACATGATGATCCATCGTCGCCTGCCGATGCAAGACGGAATCTGCGCCGACTCGACAGTCATGCTGACTGCTGCCCATGCCGTGAGGTTTGCGTTACCTCCGGCTTGCCACGCGCCGCACCACTGTGACCACCGCATAGCCTACCAGCAGGCCCAACCCGATGGAAGGTGGGATGTCGCCGGGCCAGTGCGCGCCGACATAAATGCGCGAGTAGGCGATGAGGGTGGCGAGGCAAAAGGCCACGCCGCCCCAGCCGCGATGAAACAAGGCCACGCAGATGGCCACCGCGAACATGTTTACCGTGTGGCTGCTAGGGAAGGACTTCCCACGGGTCTCGCCACGCGGCTGGCTGGGACTTTGGACGGGGGCTTTGAACAGCCGCACGATGGCGGGACTGCCGGGGCCGAGGTCGCGGACGATGACGCCCGTGATGGCATCGCGCGGACGCACGCGGCCAATGGTTTTCTTCAGGGTGTTTGACACCACGCCATCGCCAATGCCGACGGCGAGTCCGATGCACAGGAGCATGATCCGCGTCTCTTTGCGGCCACGCCACAGCAGGTAGAGCACCAACGGGATGAGCAGGGGCACCCACGCATTGATGGCGGACACGGCGGGCATCAGCCAGTCGAGCGCCGGATGCGCCCAGTCGCGGTTGATGCGGAGCAGAAGATCAATATCCCAGGTGTTCATGGCTGCTTACTCTGGCCGATGGTTTTCCAGCTCTTGAGCCGGTGGCCCAGGAAGACATCGAAGACGCGTTTGCGGTTCTTGCCCAGCGGCACCTCGACCCGGCCCAGCGGCTCCCATTTTTCAAAGTGCTGGGCGATGACATTGGCGAGCGGCTTCGGCTCGTCATTGCCGACCTGGAGGATCATGGCGTCATCGCCGAGCCGTTCCTCCGGGCCGGGCCAGACCTCATACTGGGACATGACCTTGCCGGAGGCCTCCCAGCGGTAAGTGCGCGGATGCTGCGGCATGTGGAAGGCCATCTGCGCGGCATCGTAGCGGTAGCCGATCACCAGAACAAACGTGACGTTAGGCCGTGGCACCTTGTCCAGGCAGGCACCCGCTTGCTGGCCCGCCTCCTCCCAGCCGCGCAGGTCCGCCAGCTTCTTGTGCGTCTTTAGCTGCGTGAGAAACACCATCGGCAGGGCCAGATGCAGCACGAGTACAAACGCACCGCCGACACGCAGCGACCAGCGCCGCCAGAAGGCCGGTGCCGTGAAAGCCAGCGCGCCCTGCATCCAAGCTGCCGCAAGGATGAAAGCGGGTAGGTAATACACGGCGGGCCAGTTCGGATTGATGGCCTGCCGTAGCGACAGTAACAAAAAGACGACGAGCGGTGGCACGGAGAAGACCAGCAGGAAACGCGCGCGCCGGTCCATGCGCGGCCACTGCCAGATGCTCAATCCCATCACCGCGACCACTGCAGCGAAGGTGATGGGCGAATAGATCAAAGCCTGCGCCACCGGGAACTCCAAGGTGCGCGCCAACCATTTGCCAAGGCCAAGCTCCTTGGTGTCAAAGTGGTGCTTTGTGTGCTCCAGCATGATCCATTGATGCTGCTGATTCCACAGTAGCACTGGAGTGAGAAAGGCCGCGCCGAGCAGGATCGCAATCCACAGTCGCGGATTCCGCAACAGCACGCGGTCTTGCTGCGAGAGGGCGGCAAAGACGACGATCAGCAGCGGGAAGACGAGCATCATCTGCTTGCTGAGCACACCCAAGCCCAGCAGCAGCACCAGCGCGCCCCAGCGCCACAGGCAGGTCGGTTTCTCCAGGATGAACCAGAACATCAGCAGCGCCAGGGACCAGGCCAGGAGCAGTAGCGCATCAATCGTGAAAAACAGGTTCAGTCCAGCATTCCCCGGAGTCAGCAGGATGAGCGTGGCGGCGAGGAAGCCCGTGTGCGCAGAGAACAATCTGCGGGCTAGCAAGAATACCGCCGCAAGTGTGGCGGTACCCATCAGCAGCGCAGTCAGGCGGATGCCCCATTCAGCATCGCCGCTCAGCCAGCCCACCAGTCCCATCAGCCAGCCGATCATCGGCGGCTTGCTAAAATAACCCCAGTCTGGTCGGCGACCCCAGTCCCAGTAATACGCCTCATCGCCAAGCAGGTCGGCATGGGCGCTGAAGAACAGCAGGAAAGCGGTGCGGAAGATGAAGACACCAGCGAGCAGTGTCAAAAAACGGCGAGTCCAAGTAGTGTCTGCAGAGGTCAAGAGGGCGGAGCCTAGCGGGCCACGCGGAACCATCAACTACAAGCCACTCTGCGCCTGCATCAGGCTCCGCACATACTTCCCCAGCATGTCGAACTCCACATTTAGCCGTGCGCCCGGTTGTTTTGTGTGCAGGTTCGTGACCTGGAAGGTGTGTGGGATGATCCAGCAGACCACGCACGTCGGCTTCACCTCCGCAGCAGTCAATGAGATGCCATCCAGGCAGATGGAGCCTTTTGGGATGACTAGCCCCCGGTGCTCCACCGGCAACTCTACCTCCAGGCGATGATCCTGGCCGTGCGCGCTCCAGTCCAAAATGCGCACCGTGGCATCCACATGCCCCTGCACAAAATGCCCACCGAAACGCGCGCCCAGGCTCATCGCGCGCTCCAGATTCACCAGGCTGCCAGTCGCCAGATCGCCCAAGCTCGTCACCTGCAGCGTCTGCATCAGCAGATCAAAGCTGGCCGTCTGTGCGGACGCATCGGTTTCCGTCACTGTCAGACAGCAGCCATTCACCGCCACGCTTTCACCGTGCGCCAGTTCGGCTGCCAGCAGCCCCACACGTACGGTCAGCCGCGCACTTTCTCCGCGTGCTTCCATAGAAAGGACAGTGCCAGTGGTTTCGACGAGGCCAGTGAACATGGAGAGTCGGTATGCGGAAGCAGGTGAAAGGCAAGAGGGTTCACTTGGCCTCTGACTTTGGCTCTGTACTCTCAGCGGTTTTGAGATTTTCGTTCTTCATCTTCCTCCTTTGATTGATGGCCTTCGCATCCTCGCTGGTGGCCGGGGCTTTCGCTGGCGGCTTCGCAATCGGCTCCACTGAGACGGGGGAAAAAGAGGCGAGGTCAGGCAAAGTCGTCTGCACTCCCTCTGGGGGGACTTCGCGCTTGGCGGTCCAGACGATGGCGTTGAGGATGCAGCGGCGCAGATTCTCGTTTGTCCAGTTCTTGTAAAAATGCGGCATTACAATGCCGAAACCGCGTCCGCCATCGGTGCGCTCCACGCTCCAGGCTACGGTTTCACGCTTTGGTGCCTCCGGCGGCAACATAGAAGTCGCCAGCGCGGTGACGTTAGGCGCGAGCTTGTTTTCCCCCTTGCCGAAGTAGTTGTTAATGTAAGGCTCGTCATGCAGCGTGAATTCCTGCCAGCCGCGAGTGATCGGGTGCTGCGCAGCGGGCGTGATGGTGGCGGCTGTGAAGATTTTGGCGATGGATTCGTGGTGCGGGCAGGAGCGATTGGCAAAGTAGCCCCCCAGCCAGACCAGCAGCGGATGATCTCCTTCCTGAGTAACATCCGCGCCGAGCAATCCGGTAGCATAATGCACACACACGATGCCGCAGCCGCGCTGCATGCTCGCCGCGAGATCGGCGAGGTTTTGCGTCGGATTCGGGAAGCGTCCGGCGGGAAAAGTGTCGCCAATGAACACGATGGTGGCCGCGCCTTCACGCAGGGCTTTGTCTGGCCATTCATAGACCACGTCGGCCTTCACACCCGGCACGTTGGCCATGTTCTCGATGCAGTGCTTCATCAAGCGCCCGCCTGCCGCGACTTCATGCGAGCCGGGCGGATGCTTGCTGGGGCCGACGACGATGAGCACACGCGTTGGATCGGCAGCAAATGTCTGCGAAACGCCGAACAGCAGGAAGGCCGTGAGTAAGTGATTCATAAATGGGGAGGGGCGCGCGTGGCAACGAGCACCGGCGCTAGCTTCTTGCCGTTTCATAAGTTCTGAAGCAGATTCGCGCGGCGATGCAGCTTGGCCTGCGGCTGGAGAATGCGGCGGCAAAAGCTCGCGGTGCCGAGCTTCATACTCGTGTTGTGTCTGCGGCTGGTTCAAATCATCGAGCAGGCCGCAGCACTCGTTTGATCAGATCGTAGCTGGCGAAGCGTTCGGTGTCGGGGAAGTCGTGGTCGCTGTCAGGGTGGGCGATTTGCAGGTTGGCTGCGGCCTGGTGGAGTTCAAACACCGGACGTGCAGCGGAGGCGATGCGGTCCACGCTCTGCCAGCGGAAGTTGGCATCCCGCAGTGGTGCATTGACGAACACATGACGCGGGGCGAGGCAGGCGATGAGTTCGTAGAAGTCAAAGGGCACGTCCTGGGCTCTGCCGAGGTAGCCGCCCATCTTCGCCATGTAGCGTTCCTGGTTCCAGCCTTTGAGGTTGCCGCCGTAGTAGTCGAGGAAGGAGTCAAAACCGCAGCTTGAGACGATCACTTTGAGGCGGTCGTCAAACACGGCGGTGTAGATCGAATTATGGCCGCCGAGGGAATGCCCGATGACGGCAAATCCGCACGAGCTATCCACGAACGGCAGTGATTCGAGGTAATCAAGGCCGCGCATGTTGTCCCAGATGGCCTTCATCGTGCCGCTGGGCATGTGAAACGCTTTTAAATCAGGCTGGTAGTCGGCGAGCAATGGATAACTCGGTGACAGCGTGATGAAGCCGCGCTCGGCGAGTTCGGCGGCATACTGCCGGTGCGGTTTGCCGCCGAGACCGACGACAACTTTGAAACCGATCTTGTTTTCCGTGGGATGCAGGCAGAGCACGGCGGGTGTTGTGGTTCCGGCGAGCGCTGTTTTGGGAATGCAGAGGTAGGCGGGCACCTTGCCGCCGGGTTGTGAGGTGTAGGTGAGCAATCGGCGCACGTAGCTGCCGCAGTCGGTCTCCTCGCTGATCTGCGGATCAAGCGCACAGCGCATTTCCGGGCGGGAGAGGGGACCGGCGACCTGCTGAAAGCCTGCCAGCGCTTCCTGCCGCCTACTGTCCCATTCGGCGGTGGTTCTGGCGATCTTCTTCGTGCCGTCGTCGGCGTGGTATTCCAGCAGGTTCGTGCGGCTCAGGCCGCGGATCGGCGGAACGTCATCCGCGCAGATCGAAAGCGGCAGGATGAAGGATAAAAGAACGCGGCACATGAAGCTCATACGCCGCGTTCGAGTGCGATATCTGCTAGGAAATTGTTTTTGCGGGTGCCGGGCCGCAATGGCCCTGGGCTGGGTTTGAAGAAAGGGGCGTGAAGGGGTCTGTCTGATTTTTCCGTGCTGTTCTGAGAGTTCCGTGGGCAACCACTACTTCGCCAGCGAGGCACACACGATCTCCTCGTCGTTACGCATGAACACACATTGATTTGCAAACGCCGGGTGTGACCATACCACCGCTCGGCGTGGATCGGTGGTCGTGGGTTTGAGGAGCTTGGCGCGGCTGAGTTCCTCGTAACCCTGCGGTGAGAGCTTAGCGATGATGAGATCGCCTTGTTCGTTGGCGAGGAAGAAGCGGTTGTCGTGCTTCACGATAAACGCATTGGCCCAGCGCACGGGCGGGCCGCCGGTGGTAGCGGCGAAGGTTTCCCAGAGGCGCTCACCAGTGTCGAGTTTCAGGCAGCGGAGCTGACCGTAGCTGCACACGCCGTAGATGTGACCGTTCTCGATGAAGGGTGTACTCATGAGGCTGTGTAGCGTGTCGGTGTTCTTCTCGCTGAAGCTTTTGCCTTCCCAGTGCAACTCTGCGGACGGCTTTGTGGCATCAAGCTTGAAGCACTTTGAACTGGTGTAGAACGAACTGAGTAGAAGCAGATCGCCAGCGAGTCGCGGCGTGGCGATGGTGAGGCCGGAGCGCACTTCCCATGGATGCGACCAGAATACTTTGCCCGTGGTCGGGTCGAGCGAGTTCACGGCCTGCGGGTGCCAGAGGATGAGTTGCTTCGTGCCATTGGCCTCAATCAGCGTCGGCGGAGCATAACCGGGTTCGCGGGCGTCGAGAGCGCGCCAGAGTTCTTTACCGGTGTCCTTGTCAAAAGCCACCGCCACACTGCCCGGGCCGCCGCAGAGGCAGATGAGGCGCTGGCCATCGAGCAATGGATGACCAGCGAAGCCCCACATCGGGGTGCGGGCATCGTAGTCCGCTTTGAAATCATGCGACCAGAGCACTTTGCCATTTGTGGCGTCGAGACAGAGCAGATTGCCCTCCGCGCCGAGCGTCCAAACTTTGCTGTCGCTCACCAGCGGTGTGCAGCGCGGGCCGGTGGAGTAGCTCATTGTGTAAGTGCAGTCGTAGCGGTGCTCCCAGAGCTGTTTGCCGCTTGCAGCATCCAGACAGAGCACACGCTCGGTGCCTGGAATGATGCCGCGTGCGAAGGCATTGCCCGGCGCTCTCGTCTCCACGGCCACTTGGCGATCCATGAGATACACTTTGCCGTTCGCAACGGCGGGGCCGGTGTAACCTCCGCCGATCTTCACGCGCCAGCGTACGGGCGGACCACCTTGCGGGAAAGATTCGATGATGCCGGTTTCACGCCACACACCATCACGTTGCGGGCCGAGCCATTGCGGCCAGTCGTCGGCATAAAGGGTAGTGGAAACGAGGAGTAAGAGCAGCAAGCGCATGGATAAACAAACTCATGAGCATGAATCATGTTGCAGGTGATTTCTGCATACCGCAGCAGCACGGTCTCATTGTTGGAGATCACTCCTTGAACTCTTCGAGGCTGGGGATGCGCGTGAAGGCGATCTTGGTGCCGGAGAAAGTTTTCACCGCGTCAGGCAGGAAGCCGAGTGCGATGCTGTCGCGGCCATAGTGCTGGTTGAGATCATCCATGATCTTCGAGAGACGTTCCCGGCGGTCTTTGCTGGCGGCGACGGGGCTGCCGAGTTCGGGGAATAGATCGAGCTGCTCGGGCGCGTCCCAGGATTCGAGGCCGTGAAGTGTGACGGAGATTTTTTTCATGCGGACCGGGCCGGTCTGTTGTAGGCAATCCAGCCAGAGTTGGTCCATGATTCGTACCAGGGCGAAGCTGTCTGACACGGCTGGGAAGCGCAGATGCGCCTCGCCCCGGCTGCGGTCTTCAGCGCGGACTGAGACGCTCATCTCCGTTGCGCGGTATTGGAGACGGCGCATACGGCTCGCGGCTTTGAGCACCAGTCTTTTCGCAACGATGGCCGCCGCCTCCGGCCTGCGGAACTCGGGTGCTAGAACATGGCTGTGGCCAATGGTCCGGCGCTCTGTGGGCAAGTCGTCCAGCTCGCCACCGTGGAGCTGCTGCCAGAAGCGATCCCCGCCCACGCCACCCCACGCGGCATGGAGCATCTGCGGCGTGGCATTCCACAGATCCAGGAACGTGTAAATGTTTTCCCTTTGCAGGCGCGGCTCCATATTCCGCCCGATGCCAGGCAGATCACGCAGGTCGAGATGCTGCAGGCGTCCGGGCATGTCATGCATGTGGATCACCTCCAGGCCGTCCGGCTTCTTCAAATCCGAGGCGACCTTGCCGAGAAAGCGATTCGGCGCGAGGCCGATGGAGCAGGTGGTGATCTCGCCAATGTTTTTGCGCAGACCGGCTTTGATGCGCCGGGCCAGATCCAGCGCCTTATCCTGCGGCTGGCGCGGCGGATCCAGCTTCAAGGCCACCTCATCAATCGAACACACGGCATGGACTGGGAAATGCCGCTCGACTTCATTGATGATCTTGTGGTGGAACTCGACATAGAGATCGTGCCGTGCGAGGACGAGCACGAGACCGGGGCACATCTTTTTGGCGTCGCCGATCATGGTGCCGGTTTTCACGCCAAACTGCTTGGCCTCGCGGCTGGCGGCGATGGCGCAGGTGTAGTCGGTCATCACCGGAACGACTGCGACGGGGCGTCCGCGCAGCCTTTCGTCCACCTGTTGCTCGACACTAGCGAAGTAGCTGTTCAAATCGAGGAACAGCCAGCGCAGCAGGGGCGGTGGGGAGGGATGGGGCACGGGAAGGGTGAAGGGTGGCAGACAGGCATAAATGTTCAAGTGAACAGTTTTTCCAAAAAGGTATTTTGGAGGAACCTCCCGACTAATTAGATCTGAGTTATGCAGCGTGAGCGAGGGTGAAGCCGAGGCAGGCGGCTTGTTTTTGACGGGCTTTGAGTCGTCGTGCGTTGGCTTGAAGGCTTCCTTCTCATCGTACCTTTTCTGCACATTGATGCCTGATCCATCCCTGGTCTGTCAAAGCGCCGCCGGGGACGAGGTAGTGGGTGTGCGGGTGGTAGCGCAAATCACGTGTTCAGGTCTGCAGCACGCCGATCATGCCGATGTCGCCGCCGAGGTGCTGCGGATCGGCGGCGAAACAGTTGATGTTTTTATTAGGGAAGCCAGACTGCGCCGACGCGGCACACAAGCAAGCCCGCACCGCCATGCCCAAGCCTCCGAAATCCCCCCAGCACCGACCACCGCGAAGCGCTTGAGCATAGCGATCTCGTTCAACCGACCTCGGCACCATTTTCGAGAGCGATGCCGAGGGAGTAGCGCTTCATGCAATGTTGCATTGGAGGGAAAGCGACACTGATTATGCGCAGCAACCTCCCCCCGTGGCGAGCAAAAAGCCAAACATCGCACACGCGGCCCTGCCTCCGATATTGCTAGCAGGGTTGACGTACTTGCGGGCGTCCGGTAATCTATGCCCATGTTTATTCAGGCACCCACCCAACCTTTCGAGACTGACAGGGCCGGGGAACTCATTTATCCTGTAGATAACGGCGAACCCTTGAGCAACGACACTGAACATCTCAAATGGATCACCTTCCTCAAGAACGGCCTTGAGGACTGGTTCGGCGACCGCACGGACGTGTTTGTCGCTGCGGACCTGCTTTGGTATCCCATCGAAGGCAGGCCAGACATCAGCAAAGCGCCTGACGTGATGGTCGTACTCGACCACCCAGCAGGAGAGCGCATTAGCTACAAGCAGTGGCTGGAAAACAACCGTTGCCCGAATGTGGTCTTTGAGTTCATCTCAAAGAGCAACACGGCAGACGAGATGATGGACAAGCTCGATTTCTACTCGGACATGGGCTGCCAGGAATTCTTCATCTATGACTACCGGCGCGGGAAGTTCAACGCCTTCCGCCGCAATGGCGGCAACTGCCTGCAAAAGAAGCCTGCGGAGGCTGATGGAACTTGGCTGAGCATGACGCTGGGCATGACCTTCGGACTCGACGAATCTGGCAGACTCTGGGTGCGGCGTCCAGACGGCAAGCTCATCGAAACGCAGCGCCAAATCGCACGTCGCGCTGAGCAGGAAGCCAAGCGTGCTGAGCAGGAAGCCAACCGGGCCGAGGTGCAGACCAAACTTGCTGGAAAGCTTGCGGCGAAACTGCGCGAGTTAGGCATTGACCCGGACTCGCTCTGAACGGCTTTGTAATTTGTGGGTGGGAACACGCTCTTTTGCTGTCAGACTGGTGCGGGAGCAACGTTTACTACTGCTCTATGAAAATACATCGCCTTCTCTCCGTTGCCGTCTTTTGCCTACTGTCCCCGGTTTTTGCAGAGGATGGGTTTGTCTCCCTCTTTGATGGCAAAACCCTCACTGGCTGGGAGCAGCACAGCGGCAAGGCGGATTATCGCGTGCAGGATGGCACGATTGTGGGCAAGACGGTGCCTGACACAGGAAATTCCTTCCTTTGCACGGCGAAGAAGTATTCAAACTTCATCCTGGAGGTCGAGTTCAAGGTGGACCCCTCAATGAACTCAGGCATCCAGTTCCGCAGCAATTACTACACGGAGGAGACGGAGGTGGAGATCGCGGGCAAGAAGAAGAAATTCCCTGCGGACCGCGTGCATGGCTACCAGTTTGAGATTGATCCGAGCGCGCGTGCCTACACGGGTGGTGTGTATGATGAGGGCCGTCGCGGCTGGCTGTTTGATTTGAAGAACAATGAGGCAGCTAGAAAGGCCTTCAAGCAGGGCGAGTGGAACACAGCGCGCATTGAATGCCGTGGCAGCAGCATCAAGACTTTCATCAATGGCGTCGCGGCGGCGGATTTCACGGATGAGATGACCAAGGAAGGTGTGATCGCCCTCCAGGTGCATGGCATTGGCAAGAAGGTCGAGGCGGTGGGCAAAGAAGTGATGTGGAGGAACATCCGCATCCAAGAGCTGAAGTAGGCCACTGACCCATGCCCCCTTCCTGCGGTGGGAAAGGATGAAGCCCAATGGGGTTGGGGCTTGCCCAGCACGGCGCTGTGTTTCATAGAGGCTGCGTTTTGAAAGCCCATCTACCCAACCACCCCACCCAGCTCTATCTCATCCGTCATGGGGAGGTGGAGGAGCGCTACCACAAGGTCTTCGGCGGCAGCCGCATTGATATGGGGCTTTCACCACTCGGGGTACAGCAGGGACAGGCCATCGCCCGCTGGCTGGCGGATACGCCTGTGGATGCGCTCTATGCCAGCCCCATGCTGCGCGTGCAGCAGACACTCGCACCGCTGGCGGAGGCGCGCGCGTTACGCCCCATCATCATCCCCAGCCTACGGGAGGTGGATTTTGGCGACTGGACGGGCTACCGCTGGGAGGGGGTGCAAGAGCACTTTGGCGTGAGCGCCTTTGATTGGCTGGAGACCATTGAGGGGAAAGGCATCCCGAATGGTGAATCGGCGCAGGATCTCATCCACCGCGTGCAGCCTGCGCTGCTGAAAATCCTGCATGACAACCCGCACCGGCGCGTCGCGGTCTTCTGCCACGGCGGCATCATCCGTGTGATCCTGGCGCTGATGCTGGGACAGCCGCTGAGACAGATGGCGCACTTCAACATCGAATACGGCAGCATCTCTGTCGTCGAGGTGCAGCCAGAGAGGAAGCACGCCTTTGAGATCGAGCTGCTGAACTTCTGCCCGCCGGTGGTTTTTCCAGAGACTCAAACCTCAACTCCCCTTCCCGCTTGAAGGACGGCAGGCCGTGCGCCCACGCTGTGTCATCCGTCGTTGACATCCTGCGCCCGTCCCGCACTTTCGCACCCAGGCAGTAGCCTCCTCATCATGTCCTTCTCTGATCGTCTGGAACGCGTCTTCTTCTGGCTCGCAGGAGCAGCATCTGACAATCTCGAAGCCTGCCCGGCCTGGGAACGGCGCAAGTACGTGGCTTTTGGCGCTACGGTGCTGGTGCCCTGCACCTTTGCCACCATTGCCTGTGCCTATGCCATCTCCACGCTGACGGACAACTGGCTGATCATCGCGCCCGTGTCCCTGGTGTGGGCCTTCATCATCTTAACTGTGGACCGCGCGCTCCTGGCGACCTACCGCGCCTACCAGAACATTTTCCGCAAGGCGGCGCAGTTCGGCCTGCGCATCGTCGTGGCGGCGCTGATGGGCATCACCATCTCCCACCCGCTGACGCTGCTGCTATTCAAGGACACGATTGTCTCGGTCATCGAGAAGGACCGGCAGGTGGAAATCGAAGACGCACGCAAGCTGGCCGCCGAACAAAAAGGACTAGTGGAGGCGCGCGTGAAGCCGCTGGAGGAGCAGATCACGAAGCAGCGGGAGGCGTGGAATGCCAGCTTCAGCGCCAAGTTTTTGGATGAGAACGGCCAGCCAGTGCAGAAGCTTTTGACCGATGACGAAAAGCTGGCCAAGGCAGCACGCGAAGCCAAGATTGCTGAGGCAGTGGCTCCGGGCAAACTACGGCTCGATGCACTGGACGTGGAGATGGCGAAGCTGAGCGCCGACTCCCTGAAGATCACCACAGAGCTGAACCACTGGCAGACGGAGTTTGAGCGTGAGGTGAATGGGCAGCGCAGCGGCATCATCGGCCTGGGGCCGCGTGCCAAGAGCATCCAGGAGGACCAGCTCACCTGGCGCCGTGCGGAGTCCGCGCGCCTCAGCGGTCTGCTGGACACGATGACGAACAATCGCGTGGCGCTGGTGGCAGAGATCAAGGCGGCAGAAGACGGCGTGAATAGCGCGCTGGATGCGAAGGCGACCGAGGAGGCGATGAAGATCAAGGCGGAGCAGGACCGCATCGCCGCGCTGAGGCACCAGGTGCAGCAGGAGCAGGCGGATCAATTCGTGGGCCAGCAAAACTCCATCCGCGAGACGCTCAAGACACAGATTGACGGCCTGCTCGTCCAACTTGCCAGCCTGCACTCAGAGATCGCCCGCCTGGCCACCGACGAGGATGCAAAGATCGCCCAACTGCGCGCGGAGCCGAGGCGGGACATCCTGACGCAGACGCTGGCGCTGCATGACCTGTTTGAGAAAGGCGCGGAGGGCGGGCAGTTCGCCCTGATCGCGTACATGGTGCTATCGCTGCTGTTCATGCTGGTGGATACCATCCCGCTGGTGGTGAAGTTTTTCTCCAAACCCGGCCCCTATGACACGCTGCTGGATCGGGACGAAGTGAAGTATGACCGCGAGCGCCTGGCCTTCCTCAAGAGCTTCGACCAGTACATGAAACAGCTCGCGGACAGCCCCTTCCTGCACCTCACCAGCAGCCGCCCGCTAGAGCGCGCGCTGATTGACGGCGTGGACCGCAGCCGGATGGCAAAGGCCTTCCTGGAGCACCTGATGGACCTGGAGCAGGCATTCCAGGAAAAGGTGCGCCTGGAGCGCGAGCGCATGGCCGCCAGCGGCATCGTCGGCAAGGCAGAAATGCTGGAGGAGATGGCGCAGCAGTTCTACGCCAACTTGCGCGAGCGCATGGAGTCCTTCTTCCACGACAAAAGCCACGCCTCAACTCTGAGCGCTTGATTTAACTCTGAGCGCCGTCACTCAGCGCCTATTTCCCGAGATCGAATCAGCTCCTGAGCCTGTGCAGATGGAGGTGCTGGATATTGTGCCATTCATGCCTGCCAAAATGTGCTGCAAAGCCGCGCAGCAGCCTCACCCCAGCACATCACTGTGTAACAAAAACCAGGGCGATTGTTTGGAAGCTATGTAAACCGAGTGGAGTCGAGCAGAGCGATCAGTCGGGACTTGTGGTCGCGGTAATATTCCAGGGTGGCGGCTAGGCTGCCGTGCTCGTTGTCCTCTGGGATCACGGCCAGCAGGGTGTTGCGCAGGATGGCGAGGTTTTGCGCTGAGACGGCTTTGCGGGCAGGCAGCGGTCTTCTTCACACAAGCGATGCTCGGCTGGTTGCCTTTGAGCAGCAGGATGTAGTCGCCCCCGCCTTCGACGATGATTTGCGCGGTCTTGCCCCGGGTGTGCAGCGCGTCGGCGGTGACGATGGCGCGGGTGGGGTCCACCTGCGGGTCTTCCAGCAGCTCTTGGCTGGCGCTTTGCTCTCTGTCCTGCTTCTTGCCGCTGGCGCTGATCATGGCGACGGGGGCTCCGCTGCGCTGCTCGCCAGGGTGATGATGCAGCCGAGGGTGGCGTTGATGTCCTTGCCATCCAGGAAGACGAGCTGCCAGAGGCTATCGCCAGCCGTTTTAGCGGTTCCGAGCAGGTGTTGCGAGTTGAGCGCATCCAGCGCCAGCGCTTTGTCAGCGTCGCCGCGTGCAAGGCGCACCTCCAGGCGCACGGCATCAAGCCCTTCATCGAAGCCCTCAAGGACAAGGCCGACCTCGCCAAGGAGAGCGACTTTGACCCAGTCTTCTCGTTTATACCTCGCGTCCTCAAGGTTTGGGAAAAAGGGGGACTGTGTCACTGTCGGCGACAAGCAAATCCTCGCGCCGCACGCCGCCCTGCTGCGCACCGCCATCAGCGAAGCGAACGCCGCCTTCAAAGCCCACGACGAAGCCGTCACCGCCGTGCAAGTGGCCGATGCCGCCGAATCCCTCGCCGCCAGCAACCTGCGCAAGCAGTATGAGGCGAATTACCTCGACGCCCGCAAGCAGCTCAACCGCGCCCTCGCCGAGCGCCTCTTCCCCGCCAGCCGCGCCTCTACCCCACCGCCCGCCGCACCCGTGCCAGCACCAGCGCCCCAAAAGTAACCGCCGGAGCGCCGTCACACCTGCAAGGGGCAAGTCAAGAGCATCAAGATTCCGCGTGAAACCTGCAACCTGCCCCTTGCACCCCCCAAGAGCGCCCGCGAGCCCCACG
>Ga0247843_1003975_pt1 | contig 22900 bp, 16 predicted proteins | sample LaCruzMarch2017__FD_192420 | JGI IMG/M metagenome (GOLD analysis project Ga0247843, IMG submission 192420) | Freshwater microbial communities from meromictic Lake La Cruz, Castile-La Mancha, Spain - LaCruzMarch2017_8m | ecosystem: Environmental > Aquatic > Freshwater > Lake | place: Spain...
GCCTACTCGCCTTTGCCGCCGCCTCTGTGTGCTTCGAGCCCCAATATACGACGGGCACCGCCACGAAACGGCTCGACCCAGTAAGGTTCAGGACCACCATAAATGGTCTCGCTTTTCTGGTTCTGTCGGCCTACGCGATTTTCCTTTTTCCGATCGTTTTGAAGCCGCAACTCTTGCTTGAACATTTTAGCGGTTCGTCGACTGCCATGTACACGCTGCGCGAGACGCTCAATCACGTTCCAGGATTGACGTCGTTGATGGCGCTTCAATCATTGCTACTCATTTTAATTTTGAGCTACCGGCAACTAACCGGTGAAAACATGCCGAGCAGTTATCCCGCGATCATCGTGGTGACTGTCATTGCATGCCTTTTGCGGGTGTTGTTGTGGTCCGAACGCCTGGCGCTGATCGAGCTGGCACTGCCCGTTATTATTTTGTTGTTTGCGCGGGTGGCACCAGCTTGTCGGAACGTCGCCATTCCGGCGCTGGCTTTGGCACCCCTTGGCGGCGCACTGGCGCTCGCCCTGTTGTTTGCGGCGGGCGAGTACTTTCGCACTTGGCAATACTATCAGTATCGATATTCCGGCACTTTCTTGGAATTCATCGCTGTGCGTTTAGCTGGGTATTATGCGACTGCACTTAATAATGGTGCCGCATTGACGACCCTCGTCGACCCCTTCATGGCACCAATCGGCACGGCGCAATGGATCGCCAAGTTTCCGATGTGGGGCTGGCTCGGCTTAGACCCGGGGGGGTACACCTTCAACAATATGACGTTCCTGGAATCGTATTTGAACGTCGAGTTCAACAATATGGGCGGAATTTTTCTCCCTATCGCTGATTTTGGGATCGTTCTGGGCGTGTTGTGCTGGGTTATGATGGGCTTGGTCAGCGGAAAGCTGTTCAATTCTTTCGCCCTTGGCCGGATTACGGGCCTGTTGTTGTATCCAGTCTGGTTTACGGGCATCGCCGAAATGCTGCGTGTGTTCTATTGGGGCGAAACGCGTTTCTTTCCAATGCTAGCAGGTGGGTTGATCGTCATTTGGATTGTCGGTGGGTTTGCAGAAGACGACACCGACTGTCCGCTCCCGGACACTGAGGCGGTGCCGAGCTAAAGTTATGAACTTCGCATTCCTAACCCACCGAAAATGGCCGCCTGTGCGACTTCACCGAGCAACGGTAGTTGCTGCCAGCTTGTCGGTCGCTCTCGCTTTCGCGACGATGGCCACCAGCCAGTCAGTTTGGCAAACACCCCTGACACCAGCGGAGTGCCGTTTTCGCCTTCCAGAGATCATGCAGCCGGTCGTCGACATTCGAGATTTTGGTGGCGTGGGTGACGGCTTCAGAGAGGTGTCTGATGCGCTTGATCGTGCCATCGCCTCGCTTCCAACCGGTGGCACGGTGCATTTTCCTCGCGGCGTTTATGTGCATAAAAATGTGCTTGAGATCAAGGCTTCGAACATCGTTCTCAGCGGCAAAGACGCCACGTTGCTCGCTACCGATCCGGACCGAGCAGCTATCCTGATTTCTGGCACCAACAGCGGACTTCGCGAACTTGCGATCGACACGCGTTTGCCTGGCGAACGTGGCGACAGGGACGAACAATCCGGTATTGTAGTTTCGGGTCGGGCCAACACCGTGTTTGCCACATCGGTCTCAAGCACCAAAAGTGCAGGCATTCTGGTCGTCGGCGGCCAGGACTACATCATTGCTTGCAATAATGTTTTCGACACGCTTTCAGACGGAATTCATTCCACCGACGGAGCATCGGGCGGTCGCGTGATCGGTAACCGCGTCCGAAATTCAGGCGACGATGGGATTGCACTTGTTTCGTATCATGGCCGCGCGCCGGCCTCGCAGATCGTCATCGAAGACAACGATGTGGCTCAGATCAGATGGGGCCGGGGCATCTCCGTGATCGGTTCGACGGGTGCCGTGATCCGCCGCAACCGCGTGTCGGCGATTGCCATGGCTGCCGGTATCATCGTTGCACGCGAAGCCTCGTTTAACACGCCCGGTGCCCGCGAGGTCTTAATCGAAGACAACACCATCGGCGATATTCAGCAATTGCTGCAACCAGCGCCTGGACGTCGGCGCACCGGCCACGCTGCAATCGAAATAAATTCGGATGGCGGCAGCGAGGAGCTCGCTGTGACGGACGTTAAGATCCAGCGCAACCGTGTGAGCGGTAGCGGCCATGACGGCATCCGTCTGCTCGGCAACGTCGACCGCATTACCATCGACGGCAACATGCTCGACGGCATCGCAGGCCGACCGATTCGCAACATCAGCGGCACGCAGGTGACCTGCCGGGCAAATCGGGCCTCGGGCGCTGCGTTGCGCTGCGATTGAAATGGGTGCTTTGACTTACGACGGGGAACGGCCGCCTACCGAACGGCGGGTATCCAAGCGATGGATCAGGTGCGGGACCGTTTCTGCAGAACTGCCCGGAAGGCCAGCAGATCGGCGTTGAGTTCGTGGTTGGTGAACTTCAACGCCAACAGCCAGCCCGCAACAGCAGACAAGCCGGCCAGAATTGTTGCGGCAAGGCTCATGCCGGCCGCTCCCCCGCAGGCTATCACGACTAAGAGAGGACCGGCTGCACTGGCGGCTGTCACGATCGCACTGCTGTAGACTGCGTCCAAAAACTCGGCGGGCGTGAACGAGACGTGTTTGCGGATGAAGTACAGCGAGGATACGAGTTGGAGGGCATACGTGATCCAGTAGCTTGCTGCCAGCATCGTAACGCCGATCGTCGCGCTCAGCGTTGTGATGATGGCGCAGGTTGGGAAAACAATGAGGCTGCGGCGAAGGATATCGGGCATGCCGTCAGTAGCGACCAGAATTGACGTGTCCAGCTTGCCGATGAACATCAAAAGCGCTGCAAGCGCCATAATCTGTACCAACGGCGCGGCTGCGAGCCACGCTTCGCCATATAGAATGCGTACGATCGGATGGGCCAGAAGAGCGAGGATGACCAGCGTTGGCCAATAGATCGCCGTAACGTAGCGGATCGTGAGCAGGAACGGCTCTTTGAGACTGCGCGAGCGCTCCAGATGCTGGATCAATCTGGGCAACATCAGGTTCTCGATGCCATTCAGCAGCAGTTTGCCTGGAAGCTGAGCCAACATCAGCGCCCGGTGATAAAAGGCAACGACCTCGAACGATAGAACATGGCCGAGCACTACGTAGGGGACTGATTCATAGAGCTGGCGCAAGACGGCCTGCGTGCCGTTGTAGCCGCCAAATTCAAACAGCATTCGCCAGGCACGAAAGCTGGGCCGCGCTCGCCAAAACCGAGGCCGCAGATAAACGCCCACTATGGCGCTCACGAGCATACCCGTCGAATATCCGATGGCGAAGCTCATGTAACCGAACCCGGCAACCGCGAAAGACAACGTTATGATCAGCATCACCGACGTTCCGCTCGCGCTGATCGACGCGGCCCGGTCGATCAACATTTCCCGTCGCAAGATCGCAACAACCGGGGTGGCGAATGCTTCGCACATCAAACCAATGGCCATTACCCTCAAATAGGCTGTAAGCCGACCGTCTGAGTAGATTGCGCCAAAAGCGGGCGCCATTGCCACCAGCGCCAGCACCAGCGCGATGTTTACGACGATGATGCCTGTGAGTGCGCCGTGGATGTCGGCTGGCGGGAGGTCGCCGTTTTTAATGAGAAAGGTCGATGTTGCGAATTCGCGCAACGAGGCGAAGATCCCAACAATCGCCGCCCCGACTACGGTCACGCCGATCTCGTCGGGAAACATCAGGCGGGACGTCAAGACTGCGATTATGAAGTTTGCTGCGAGTGCGAACTGTTGTTCAAACGAGGCCAGCAAGACCGCTTTACGCATCGAGTTCATTACAATCTCAATCCTTGCCAAGCCGACACGCGCATCCCCCAGGATACCCTCGCCAGAACCGACGCGGGGCCCGTTGAGCGGCCTCGCTACAGTGTGCCTTGCTTTCAGCGCCGCGAGCCCTACGCCTTTTTACCGATTTGGTCCGGCAAACAGAGCGTTAACCCACCTAATTGGGTACATCAGCGCCTTAAACGCAAAGGACAGTTTCAATCTATTATTTGTCACCCAAGCAGTTTTCGCAGAGTGAGGCACCATGGCACGACGCTGGAGCATTAACGGTCGTTTTGTCACACAGTCGCTCACTGGCGTGCAACGTTGCGGCCACGAGCTCTTGAAAGCGCTCGATCAGCACGTCGCCGATGGGCACCCTCTGACCAAAGATCTCGATCTTGAGCTGATCGTACCCAAACAGGCGCAGGCGATACCGGAGCTGAAAGCCATCCGTGTCCGGCGTTTCGGGTCTGCAAAGGGCCATACCTGGGAGCAGTGCATGCTGCCGTTTGGCGTGAAGGGGGGGCTCATAAGCCTCTGCAGCACCGGACCTATCGCCGTCCGCAAGCAAGTGGTGTGCGTTCACGATCTAAACACGCGTTTGATCCCGGGTAGCTTTTCGATTCCGTTCCGCGCTTTGTACCGCGTGCTCATTCCTGCACTTGGACGCTCTGCCGAAACCATCACCACTGTGTCGCACTTTTCGGCCGACCAGCTTGCTGGCTACGGCGCAGTTACACGCGACAAGATTGTTGTCATCGGCAATGGTCATGAACATGCTCTTGCTTGGAAGGCGGAACACTCCGACAAAACACGGGCGGTCGCTGGACCCAACACGATCGTTGTATTCGGCACTGGCTCCCCGAATAAGAACGTCGGCATGCTTGTGGCCATGGCCGAACAGCTGGCAAAAGCCAATTTGCGCCTTGCCGTTGCTGGCGCGACCGATTTGCGCGTATTTTCCGCCGGGACAGATATTCCAGCTTCGGACGCCGTGACTTTTCTGGGCAGGCTCACAGACGGCGAAATTTCAGCGTTGCTTCAAGATTGCCTGTGCTTGGCTTTTCCGTCCTTTGTGGAAGGTTTCGGTCTTCCGCCAGTCGAGGCCATGGTGCTGGGCTGCCCCGTTGTGGTTTCGAGTTCGACTTGCCTGCCGGAGATCTGCCGCGATGCTGCCCTCTATGCATCGCCCACTAAGCCCGCCGCTTGGCTTGACCAATTCATACGGCTGCGCGACACACCCGCGCTGAGGGAGACGATGATCGAACGCGGCCTCAAGCGAGCCGATAACTATCGCTGGTCGGTATCGGCCGAACGCTACCTCAGCTTGATGACGGAATCCGACGCTCGCAAGCGCGGCGCTGGCAACCGTCAAGCACCGCTTTTGCCCAGCTCTTCCGGCGCTTCGGGCCATGTTTAACGCCGGTCGATAGTCAAGACTGCACTATGACGGGGACGGGATCGGGTTAGTACCCGGTCCCGTCGTGGCCGCTGCGCCTTGGGCAGCGTTTCAGCCCTCTGCTTCCGCTTTAGTCTCTGGACGAGAAAACTGTTTGCCGAGTGGAACCGAGGCGGCCGCACCGGCCAATCCGATCAGCGCTCCCATCACAATCATCAACCCAGCCAGGCGGTTCTGAGACAAAGGCGGCGTCGCCCTCGTAATGATCCGGGCATTGACCATTGGGAACGACTGCTTCTGGATCGCGGTCATATAGAGCTGGAGAAATGTCTCGTACAATTTCCGCGAGGTGTTTGCCGTCGACTCCAGGTCTTCGAAAGTCGTCACGGCGGCGGTGGATTCAGCTGGCGGTGCGGCCGCCCGCGCGCCGGTCAACGTGTCCTGGCGACGCGAAAGCGTGTAGTCCTGGCTGGCACGATGCTCCTGCAAACGACGGGCGGATGCATTCATCGACTGGCGCAACTCTGCCAATCGCTGTTCCAGCCATTGACCGCCCATCCGTGCTGCGCCAGACCGTGATTCGAGCTGGTACTGCATGTAGGATTCGGCAAAACCGTTGGCAATCTGAGCTGCAAGCTCTGGAGAACTCGACGTGTAAATGATGTCGATCGCGTAAGAGACACCAAGTCGGCGGACGAGCAGCATTTCGCGGAATTTATCGAGCATGCGGCGCTGGCGAATGCTTTCGGCTTCGGCGCGGCTGGCGGCGCTGCTGAACCAGCGCGGCAAGTAATCTGCCAGCGATGAGATCTTCAAATTGGGCGAGTCTGCCAATTTGAAGCGTTGAAACACCATTCGCGCTACTTCTTCAGATCGCAGCACCGCAATCTGCGTTTCGACCTGCTGGCTGTCCATGGATGTGAGCGTCGAACTGGCCTGTTCCTGCAAAACGCTGCCGTTTTCGGGGTCGATGAGGAGTTGCGCGTTGGCTGTATAAATCGGCGTTGCCAACATCAAATACAGCATCGCCAGAGCAGCGCCGACCAGCGCGCCCAATGCAAACCGCCACCGGTGCGCCAGCAGAAACGGCACCACCTTCTTGGCATCGAACAAATAAACGCCACTCGGGCTCTGCGCGGCATTCATGGCCCCGTCAGCACTTGGCCGGACCACAGCGCCATCCGGGACGACCATACGCACATTCATTTCAACCTCTTAGCCGCTATCCCGCTGACAAAGCCCATCTATTCTTCAACTAGTATCAAGAACCCGAAAATAATCACATGTCTCAAAAGACGTAGCGTGCCATCGTCTGAATTCGCGGGTATTCCGATTCCGACATTTGCTTCCCACAGCAGCGCGGCATCACGCAGATGCCGAAACCATAAGGCACACGAGCAAGCATATGTTTCCAGTGTAGCTTTTGCATCTGACGTTCAAATTTTGCACATACCGCGAGCGGGACCAAACGTCAGATGCCCACTATTTGCACTGCGCGTAAATCTAATACGCCGCGACACGTCTGCTCGCTGCACAAATTGCGAGCAGAGTAAACGCCCGAGGCCCCACTCATTTCGCAACCGACGATCGGGGCTACACCGGAAGTGTTAACTGACCGGTTTGCGACGTCTCCAATCTACGCCCTTTGCGCGCCTTGTTCGGGCGCTGATCACGTGTGGAAATGGTGAATATTTTGACCAGCCACGAGGCGGAGTTGCATAATGCTGACGAACGCAAGCCGACAGGCAAAAATTTCTCTTCACACTAAAACAACTGCCAATTCAGCGATCGTTTTATCGGTCTTGCCCACCGGGCAGCAGGCGGCACGGGCAGACAGGATGCGAGCCAGCTTATCCGGCAATCCTACTGCGGACGACTTTTATGTCGATTATGTCGATCGGCCGTATATCGATTTTACATTCATGCCGGCCGTCAATCTTGTGCGTGGTATTCTGACTTGCTTCATTCGTGCAGCCATTCACGACAGCAAAGCCGTTTCGCGGGATTGGGCTTTACGGCGTTCGGAAATCCGGGCAACTTTGGGCGGTTTTCCAAAACGGGCACTCGATATTGCCGTGGCCTCAACAGCGCTGGTCCTGCTGTCCCCAGTTATGCTGGTCATTGCATTGCTCATCCGGACGACCATCGGGGGACCGGTCCTGTATTCACATACACGCGTCGGCTACAGGGGAGCGCAATTTCCCTGCTATAAATTCCGCAGCATGGTCACCAACGGGGACGAGGTGCTTGCCGCGCATTTGGCCGCAAACCCGGAAGCCGCCAAAGAGTGGAATACAACGCGAAAACTGAAGGATGATCCGCGCGTTACGCCTCTTGGACGTATTCTGCGCAAGACCAGCATCGACGAACTTCCTCAGCTTTTTAATGTGCTTCGCGGCGATATGAGCTGCGTCGGGCCGCGGCCCATCGTTCAGGCTGAATTGGAACGCTACGGTTCCCATGCGAGCTTCTATCTACGTACCCGGCCCGGCTTGACCGGCATGTGGCAGGTCAATGGGCGGAGTAAACTCACGTATCGCCAGCGCATCGCACTCGACTGCCACTATGTTCGCTTCTGGTCGCTGAAACGGGATTTTATGTTGCTGGTGATGACAGTCCCCGCTCTGCTGGCTTTTGAGACGACATCGTAAGACCGGCGCTCCGCCTTTACTCGAACTCATGCTTCGAGACATTGGTCCACACAGTCATCGGCAATATTTGCCCCCGAAGAAAACTTTGGGGGCCATTTTGTCTCTAAATGTCGACTTGAGAACCCATATCAATGTTGCCGGGCGCATCAAATAAATTTTGAAGAGCACACGGGATACTTCGGCGGGTGATAACGTCATCAGTTGAAAGGCTGTCTTTCTTTCCTGATTACCCAGCCATGTCCGCAGGCGCCCTTATTTATACTCCAAGGTCGACCTCTGAGGGGGCCATCCAGGAGTTCCGGGCTCTGAATTCACCGCCCGCGGTCGTGACTGGGGGGGGGACGATTACCGATAGAGCTAGATAATCACGCTTTCTTTTGCTGGCCCTGGGTAGGGGCAAAGTTGCGCGCCAAAGGAAAGAGGGTTTGGGCGGTTGGCGAAAGCCAATTATGCCAACCGGCATAAGTTAGACCTTATGACTGTTGGTCTTGTATATAGCTCAACGCTCTTTGAAAGCTCGAGCAATTTGATCGCTAACAGGCTTTACGAGGTAGGAGAGTGCCGTGCGGTCCGACGTTTTAATCTGGACCTCGGCTGGCATTCCAGGAAGCAAGGCCAATTTCGAGCGGTCGAGCTTGTCCGCTTCACCGCCATCCAAGCTCACTTTCACGGCATAAAACGGTTGGCCGGTCTGCTCATCTTTGGTCAGATCGGCTGACACGCGGGTGACGATGCCTTTGAATTCCGGGGTGGTTGGCAGGCTGAAAGCCGGAAACCGAACATCGACCCGATTCAACAACCTTACTTGGTCGATATCGCGCGTGGCGATCCGCGCCTCCACGACAAGCTGATCGCCTTGGGGTACAATCAGCATGATCTGCTTGCCGGCCTCGATGACCCCGCCGACCGTATGAGCCGTCAACTGATGCACCACGCCTGTTTGAGGCGACCGCATCTCAATCTTCTTGAGTTGATCTTCGGCCGCAATTTTGCGCTCCACAAGCTCACCTTGTTTGGACTGAACTTCTCGGAGTTCCTTCACAACGTCTCCGCGCCGTTCCTGGATATGACTGAGAAGTTGCAGTTCGGTTTCGGCCACTTTGCCTTTGAGTTGGGCCGCCGTGGCAAGGAGTTGCCCCAGTTCACCCTTCAGACGGGCGGATTCCCGGCGCAATGTCATCATCTTGTTAGTCGTCACCAATCGCTTGACTTCGAGTGGTGCCAAGCCTTCGAGTTCCTTTTCGAGCAGTGAGAGTTCGCTGGACTTTGCCGAGACCTGGGAAGTCACGCCGCCGATCTCTTGCCGGTATTGCGCGATTCGCTCTTCAAATTGGGATTGTTGGCTGTCGCACGTTTTACGGCGGCTGAGGAAGATCACCTGCTCAGTCGCATAGAGCGCGCCGATCTGGGGATCCATTCGTTGAGAATAGAGCGATGCGGGCAGGGTGATTTCTTTGTCGTCATCGCGTTCTGCCTTGATCCTGCTTTCGCGGATCGCCAGCTCGTTCAACTGATTGGTCACGATCTGAAGGTTTGTCTGGGTGACTGTCTGGTCGAGGCGCAGGAGCAGATCGCCGGCCCGGACTTTATCGCCCTCTTTGACGAGGATTTCGCCAACGACACCGCCAGTTGGATGCTGAACCGTCTTGACGCTCGTTTCAACAACCACCGTACCCTGAGCGATCACGGCGCTTGAGAGAACCGTCGTGGCGGCCCAACCACCAAAACCTACGAACAACACAAGGATGGTCGCACACCCCCCTAAGATGTAGCCGACCGCATTGGCGCTGGGGTCGAGGCTCAATGGGATGCCGGGCTTCAGCGCGGCTGCAGACTGGGGCGACATGGCGTAGCTCATCAAGACTTCTCCGCTGACCGCGCCGCGCTTACGACCGTGACGGGGCGAAATGGACTTGCGCCACCGGATTTGGTCGGCGCTTTGGCCACGGGCGCATTCGTTGGAACCGGCGTACGATCGGACGCCGTCATCACTTTTGCCAGAACCTCGTCCTTAGGTCCGAATGCCTGGGTTTTGCCATTATGCAGAGCCAACAGGAGTTCGACGGACGCGATGGCGGATGGCCGGTGTGCGACGATGACCACGATGCCACCGCGCGCTCGAACGCTTTTGATCGCAGAGGTCAGCGCCTGGTCACCGAAGGAATCGAGGTTGGAATTTGGCTCGTCAAGCACCACCAGAAACGGGTTGCCGTAAAGGGCACGTGCGAGGGCGACGCGCTGCCGCTGCCCGCCCGACAGACGCTGGCCGTCGGGGCCAACCTCGGTGGCATAGCCTTTGGGAAGTGCAACGATCAGATCGTGCACCCCAGATAGTTGCGCCGCCGCGATGATGTTTTCGCTGGAGGCTTCCGGGTCGAAACGGCAGATGTTGTCAGCGATCGTGCCTTCCAGCAGTTCGATTTCCTGCGGCAAGTAGCCGATGTGCCGCCCCAGCGCATCGGGAGACCACTGGTCGAGGGTGGCCCCATCGAACCTGACTGTGCTTTCGCTATGGCTGGATATCCAGGCACCGACCATCGCCTTGGCGAGGGTGGACTTGCCCGATCCGGTTGGTCCGATGATGCCCAGCCCCTGGCCGCTTTGAAGGGAAAAGCTGACGTTCTGGAGGATGGGCTGACTGTCTCCGGGTAGGGTTATCGTGAGCTTTTCGACGGCGAGGCTGCGTTCGGGCGGCGGCAACATCACCACCGGTTTAACGGTGGCTGCTGCCTTTTCCAGTTGATCGCTGAGACGCTGATAACCCTGACGCGCCGCGAGAAAGCTGTTCCAGTGGGTAATGGCAATTTCGACCGGCGCTAAAGCCCGCGCCGTCAGGATCGACGCTGCGATGATTGATCCGGCCGATATCTGGTCGATGACCGCGAGGTATGCACCAAGCCCCAGAACGCAAGACTGGAGCAACATTCGCAGCGTGCGCGATACCGCACCCATTCCCGAGGTCACGTCGCTGGCTTTGACGCCATTCGAAAGACTGCGTGCGCACATAGCGTACCAACGATCGCTCAAGCGCTGCCCCATGCCCAGCACGTGGATCGACTCGCTGTTGCGCCGGGCGGAATCTGCCAGTGCCATCCGTGCCGATCCGATGGCTGCGGCGTCGCGCATGGGACCGCGGGCCTTGAGGTCGGTCACAACCGTCAACGCCACGACGAGAAGCGCTCCGCAGAGCGCCATCATGCCCAGCCACGGATGGAGGAGCGTGACGAAGATCAAAAACACCGGGATCCAGGGGATGTCGAACAAGGCCGTCGGCCCCATCCCCGACATGAACGTTCTAATTTGATCGAGATCGCGCACCGGCTGGAGACCGTCGCTCCCTGCCTGTCTGCGCTGCGCCCTTACAAGATCGAAAATCGCGCCGCGCAGTTGCTGGTCAATTCGAATGCCGACTCTCGCCATCGCGCGGGCGCGAAAAAAATCCAACAGGCCGTTGCAGATGTAGAACCCCATCATGATGATCGTCAGCCCGATCAAAGTCGGGATGCTTTTTGACGGAATGACCCGATCATATACCTGCAGCATGTAGATCGAGCCGGTCAGAGCGAGGAAGTTCATCACTCCGGAAAATAGAGCAACGGATAGGAAAATCGAACCGCACCCGCGCACGATATCCTTGATGGGATTGCCAGCTCCAAGCCTCCTGGATTGGGGACGCTGCACGTGCACTTTCCTTTGAACTTGAGAAGACCAAACGACCGGGCTGCGATCGTTCAGTTTCAAATAATGAAGTCGTTGGCCGTGAGATTGGTCACGTATCCGGCAGCCGTACCCGTGACGACCAGAACATCGCCATTGCCGAAATCAAATACCGTGTCACCGCCGACACCGCGCTCAGTTCCATACGTGGCTTTAATCACTTCGTTTGCGGAGGTGAAGCCAAACGCAGAAAAGTCGATGAGGTCGATGTTGCCTGCCAAGCCGTCACCGAAGTCTGTGATCGTATCGTAGCCAAAACCGGGACGATATATGAACGTATCATTGCCAGCGCCGCCCGCCATTGTGTCGTTTCCGGTGCCGCCCGAAATGGTATCGTTTCCGGCACCCCCGTTCAGGTCATCTTCGCCGCCATTACCTTCGATATTGTCGCGAAGCCCAGTGCCGACAATAATGTTATCTTGAGCATCACCTATCAACTGATTGTAGGTCGTGGCGCCGCCAGCCCCTTCCAAAGCCAATTCAGTTCCAAATTCGGACGTTGCGTTTAAGGACGTGAAAGTGACTTGGGTCTGGTTGAACAATCCACCCGTTGCCCCGGTTACACCAAAATAGACGTTGTCGGATCCGCCGAAATACTCGGCTGCCAAGTCGCCGGTCAGCGTTCCAGCCAACACACCATCGACCGTATAGGAGAGCGTGGTGCCGTCCCAAGTGACCACGACAGAATGCCAAGCCCCGTCTTCTAGGTTGCCGAGATCTACGACTGGCGAAAGGTCTGTTTCGGCGTCGGTATCGACGAAACTCGTATGATCGTTTGCGATGTCGTTGGGATCGCCTTCATTCTGATAGGTGTCGAACTGGATCGCGAGGCCGTTCGCAATATTCATTGCGCCCATTGCGCCGCCAAGACCACCCAACGCGTTCGCGCCTGCCGCGTCGTTATGGAGGACGAACGCCATGCCGTCGGCTCCCGAGTCGCGGGTGCCGAGGTTGATATCGAATGCGATCTGGAATGCCGAGTCCAGCGATATGCGCTGTTGCGACATTACGCTGCCGCGCTGCAGTTCAGCATCCGGCGTTACGGTGTAGGTAAAGTCTTGTGCTGTGGCAGAGGCGTTACCGTTTGCGACCAACACGACTGGCTGAGCGCCTGCGCCAGTTACATTGATGGTCACCTGCGCATGGCAGCAGGATCTGCTATCGCCCATGTAGTAGATGAAGCTATCTGTCCCGACAAAGCCAGCGTCGGCGACGTAAGTAAAGCTGCCGTCCAAGTTCATTGTCACGGTGCCGTGACGAGGAGCCAATGGCACATCGCTGTGCTCGCTGGTAGGCTTATAGCGTATCTGGATAACATCGCCATCCGGGTCGTAGTCGTTGGCAAGGACGCCTCGCTGGGCATCAATGACCAAGGTCCCACCGCTTGCAATCGTATAGGTATCATCCACAGCGACCGAGACCGTGTTGGGCTCAATAACGGAACTGAACGACAGCGCCGAGCCGTCCTCTGCGGTCGCGTCGAGCCGGTCGATGCGGACCTGGGTTAACTCGCTTTGACCGCCGGTCGCAGCCGTCAATCCGAGATAGGCATATTGCGATCCGGCGAGATAGTCGGCGACGATGTCCTGTGTCAGTGTTCCAATCTGGACACCGTCCACGGCATAGGTGAGTGTCACGCCGTTCCATGACAATGTAACCGTATGCCAGGCACCATCTTCAATGTTGCCGAGGTTGATCGACGGCTGAGCCAACACTTCGCTATCCGTGTCGATCACCTTCAAGAAGTCATTTGAGACGTCCGCAGGGGTGGCGCCGGCCTGGTGAGTGTCGAACTGCAGCGCCAGGCCGTTATTGATATTGAGCGCACCGGTTGCACCACCCATGCCACCCAACGCATTGCTGCCCAGCGGATCGTTATGGAGCACGATAGCGAAACCATCGGCGCCGGCAGCGTCCTTGTTGCCGACGTTGAAGCGGAATTCCAGATCGAAGCTCTGGGTCAAATCGATCCGGTTCTGCGTCATGATGCTGCCGTGCTGCTCGGGCGCATCGGGCGACAAGGTGTACGTGTTGCTTGCGGCATCGTACGACGCGTCGCCGTTGGCGACAATCACGGGTGCTATCGAGACACCGCCACGGTCGACATTCAAGGTCGCGCCGCCTTCGAGCACGCCGTCCAGCGCCATGAGCCGGACCTGTTGTTGCGCAAATCCTCCGCCCGTACCGGCCGTGAACCCGAAATAGGCGAAGTTCGATCCGCCAAAGTAATTGGCCACGAGGTCTTGCGTCAGCGAACCGATCGTTACGCCGTCAATGGAGTAGGACAGGGTCGTGCCAGTCCACGTGACCTGAACATTATGCCAGTTCCCGTCTTCAATATTGCCGAGGTCGTACGCTGTGGACAGCGCCGCTTCACTATCGGTATCGACGAAGTTGGTGTGGTCGTTTGCAAGTTCGTTTTGCTGTGCTTCGTTGAAGAAGGTGTCGAATTCGATGGCCAGGCCGTTCTGGATCCCTAACACGCCCATACCGGAGCCGGCCGAGCCGAGCGCATCGGCGCCGCGCGCGTCGTTGTGGAGTACGAAGGCCAGCCCGTCGGAACCGGCATCGCTGGCACCGACATTGATTTGGAAGGTGATCGAAAACGCCTGTGTCATGTCCAGCCGGACGTCGGACAACACGCTCCCGGCCTTCAATTGTGCGTTTGGTGTCAGCGTGAAACTGTCGTCGTAGCCATCGTAAGCCGACGCACCATTTGTCGAGAAATCTATCCCGTCTTCGAAGGGGACCACGGTCGGCAGACTGTAGTCGACGCTGCGGTTGATTGCAATCGTGGCGGCAATGGAGGGCGTTCCGGAAGCGTCGAGAGCGAACAACATCCAAGAGCCTGGCGTCAGGATATGAGCGTTGTCCGGCAGGTCAACGTTGAGCGTACCATCGGGGTTGACCGTGAAAGCCAGTTCGATGCGCTGCGAGGACGTGTCGAAGGAATGGGTCACTGACCCGAACTTCATGAGCGCCAGCGTGACCACGGGCTCTGCACCCGAAACAGTGAGGGTAAAGTCCTGGCCCACATCAAGCCGGTCCGGGGCTGCCTCAATGACTGGACGCGGGGCAAGAATTCCACCCTCGTCATATAGATACTCGGGTGAGAAAATCTCCGCGTTCAGGTTAGCGAGAGGCCCGGGGGCACCGCCTGCTTGAGTCAGGACGGTACCATCGGGTAGCAGGATCGCAGTCGAATGGTACAAGCGGGGTACCGCTGCACTTGCTTCATCGGTCCATTCGCCCGTGCGCGGATCCCATATGCGCACCAGGGTCTGCACGCCAATTAGTTCCAGGTCGACGGCACTTCCGCCGCTGCACATGATGCGGCCGTCGGGCAGCACGGTCAGGTTCGCCCAGATGCGGCCCGGTCCGACATCGTCGGTGCGTTCATAGACCGGTGCGGGGCCACTCATGTCCATGATCCAGGCACTGCCGTCATTACCTATGAGCAGCACGCGATCCGGCGCATACATGACCGAGGGTATGCTCCACGAAATAGCGGTCGGCATCGCCCCGACCTCAGTCACACTGCCGTGGCCGTCGAGGTTGATCGAGTAAACCAAACCGGTTCCGTCAGATGTGGTCCAGATATCTCCATTCGACGTCATCCAGGATCTTGGATAAAGCGATGTGATGTTAAACGTATCGATATAAGCGCCGGTCAGCGTCCTGAATCCGAATCCCGGCGTGTAAATTTCGACATACGGGCTATATTGAACGTTATCGGCTGGACTACCGTCGCGGCCACCGATTAGAACGATCTGACCCGTTTCCGTCGTGACCGACGTTCCATACCAGCGCGCGAACTGCATCGGCCCGGTTGGAGAATGCTCAAGACTCAGATCGCGATAGTCAAAAATGGTAACGTCGGAAATGCCTGAGTTGTAGCCGCCAGCAGGCCGGGCATCGCCTCCGGCGATCAGAATCTCGCCGGTTTCGGGGATAATTGCCGCGACCGCGCAGAACAGGTCAGCGTTGGTCGTGTGGGACAAGGTTGTGTGCGTATTGGTGACCGGGTCCCAAACGTCATAGATATGAAGACCGCTCTGCTGACCGTTTTGATCGGTGCCAAACGTCAACACGCGACCGTCGGGCGTCAACGCCGCGTGGAGCCCAATAATCGGCCAGTCTAAAACTTCTGAAAAAGAACCGATCTGGTACGCATTTTCTGCAATTGGCATAAATCAACCCCTGACGCGCGAAACAGATGGGGTGAATAAAATTGTATTGGTCCCGGCGAACGATTTTGGCACCGGCCAAAAACCGCTTCCAGCACAGACCAGCGTTACCCCGCAATCCCAACCGGTTGGCTGGTTGGTTGGTTAAAGGAATACGCCTTGGGCTAGGTGATGCAATTCATCAAAAAGTGGTAAACGCAACGAGACGACTTGCGAGGCCCAGATCCTCGCAAGTCGTCCGAATGTGCTGTCGACTTACTTCAAGGGTGCGTGCTCTGCGGTGCGATCGCCGAATCGATAGGTCAGGCCGACACGACCCAACCAAAAATCGTCATGCCAGCCATATGAAGCCGTACAGCACGTGGTCGAATACGTTTCGGTCTTATCGCCGAAATCAACGTAAAGCGCCTCAGCGCGAAGGCCCCAGTTTCCGCTGCGTGTCAGTTCAACGCCGCCGCCGACCGTCCAACCCACGCGCAGATCGCTGTTTGTCTTGGGAAAACCACCGTCGATGATCGGATCGGACAACTTGTGATCAATGTCGGCGAAGGCAAGTCCACCGGTGAAGTAAAACAGGACGTCGTCGCTGCGAGCAAGACCCACGCGAAGGCGCAACGTGCTCATCCAATTGACATCGCTACTCAAGCGCGCAGTCGGCGCAAGTGGGTCCGCTTGGGATGTACCTGAGTCAAGGAAACCAACATCTCCTTCGATCCCGTACACAACCTGACCGCATTGCCAGTTGTATCCAGCCAAGATGCCGCCCGTCGCAGAGACGGTTTCATCGTCGAACTTCGAACCGAAATAGCGGTCGTTCTTCTCGTCGCTGTGGCCTGCGGCACCAATGAAGGCCCCGATGTAAGGCCCGCTATATGGGCCGTGACCACACGCTTCGCCGCCACCAGCAAGGGTAGCCGTCGACGTCGACACGAGCAACGCAAGCGCGCAGATGGAGGATTTGGTTATCATAGCAGGCGACCTTCTGTGAGCAAGGCTTTGCCTTGAACGGATCAATGGCGGATGAAGCTAATTCCTTGTATCCACGCGTGATTCGAGCGATTTTGGCAAGGCTGCACAGCTAAAGCCAAGGCCGGTGTGTCTTTACCGGCGCGCCTCCGCAGAGAGGCAATCTTGCTGAGGGGGGCATATGGACGCGCCTCGATGCCCGCCGAAATGGCTGGATTAAAGAACGGCTACGCTTGAATAAGGTCGGCTACGCCTTCCGGCGTATGTTGGTCGGCGCGCCCGTCGGAAGCGAGCATGGCGCACGCAACCGGGTCATGTTTGTTGTCGTGCACCATTGCTGCGGGGAGCAGGCTTGTTGCAGAGGAGCGCCCCGCAGCAAGCCCCGGCTGTTACAGCAAAGACCAATCCGCGACGGCGAGAGCCCAGAAGAAAATCACGGCATTGGCAATGGCGTGAGCATAGATCGCGCCGCCAAGCTTTTGCTGGCGCACCATTACGAGCGCAAAAACCGCGCCGGCTAAAGCCGCAGATAGTAACCGACCGTGCATCAATCCGAAAAGGACCGAACTTCCGATCAGCGCGACCCAAGAAAATGCAGCGTACGATACCGTTTCATATTCGCGCGATATGATCCAGCGATAGAGGAAGCCACGGAATGCCAGTTCCTCGGCAACAGGTACCAGGACGATCGTGCCGATTGCGCGAAAGGTCAGCCACAGAACGGCAAAGCCAGCGGACTGGCTTACGAGCCAAGCCTTAAGTGCAGGCTCTTCGGTCGCAACCGGTGCCGTTGCGATCCACACGACGCCGACGACCACGCCGGCAATGACCGATTCGGTCGAAATGGCGCGCCAAAGTCCGGCATATGCGTGCCGGAAGTACCATAGCGCCGCGCCAATCGCGACCACCTTCAAGATATAGAGGGGATGGCCGTGAGGTTGGGCTGCCGACATCACCATCGTGGTCGCCAGCAGCGCCATCAGCGGGACTAAATGAGCGAAAACTCCATTGTCGTCTGTCGCAGCCATGCCCGCCGACTTATCGGTCACGGCACCTGACGATATCGCATTGCGGGGCAGACTAGATGAACCGTCGCCATCGGGTTGTGCTGTGAAAAAGCGAGATGTTTGCGCCAACGCGATCAATCCGATGGACGTCGCCAAGAAGGTGATCCAACCCGCCTGAGAGTGAAAGCCGTCAACCGCAATCTGCGGGGAAACGTGTGCGCCGAGCGAGATCAAAGCTGCGATGCGGACCGAATTCAGGACCCACACAACGGCGATCCCGAGGGGGAACAATAGGAACGCATGAGGGAATCGCAGGGTTTTTCGAAAGGCCCCGATAAAGATGGCAAGAAACGCCGAAACCAGACCGACGCCCTCGTAGCCAGAACACGTTTTTTCGACGACCGCTTCGAACTTTCCAACCTTGATGTAGTAATCGGCGTGGCGCACGGTTACGTCTGTCTCGTACAGCGACAAAATCGCGTGCGTCAGGTCAAGAGTGGCACCCGCGAGGGGTTCCCATCCGAGCTGGGAGAATTTCGCCAACAGCACCGTGAACAAACCCGCGCAGATCGCGATTGCCATGTGCACGCCGTGAGCTTTTGCTGCTCGCAAGGAAGTTGCCAAAGGCACGTCGAGGCGCACCAGTGCTGCAGCGGCCCCCGCGAGCAAGACAAGACTGGTGAACCAAAGTATTTGCGCTCCTGTGCCGCCAATGACGCGGGCCAGACCCGCCGCCGCGACGAAGCCCGCAAAAAGGCTTAGATTGGTTCGCAGCAAGCTCCGTGGATCGTGGGTGGTCTGAGCCGATCGCCACGACTCGATCAGGGCCGATCGCTGCGGCCAGACGATGAGGGCAAGGGCGATTGCACTTGCGATAGCCCAGAACACCACGGCGCGCGCATAAAATTCCTTAAACAAGAAGCCCGCGCCGCCAGACACTACAAGGGCTACGATCACCTCGATTGCGGCAAGTGTCAGCCACGCTCCCGTACGCCAAGCACCGGGCCTATCGAACCATCCTCCCGAAACAAGTCCCGCAGCATTCGAACCTGCGTAAATCGATGGGGCGCGTTGCGTCCCATTGCGGGGAAGTTCCATGGACATCGCGGACACTCTTACTCGTTGCAGGGATTTAGCTCAGGGGTATTCGCTGCAATCACGGATTTCGCTCGGTTAGAAATCTGACCGCAGATCGAGCGGGCGGAGCTGCAGCAGGTCATTTGTTCTCAGTCGGCGGGAGAGAAAATTGCGGCTTCCGAAACTGGCAGCGGAGATTAGATCCGCTGGCCAGTCGCAATACTTGTGGGACGTTAACAACGTGCCAAATCGCACGGATTAACGTACGCTGCGGCGGCGCTGCGACGAGATCAACGTGGCGACAGCCAACATTGCGATAGCCGAAACGCCGGCGCCGGCATCGATTTCAGGAACGCAATGGTAACCGGCCGAAGCCGACGTCACGGTTGCAACCAAAGCGGCTCCAACCAAGGCCACTCGATTAAGAATATTCATCAATCATTCTCCATAGTTCTATCATCCGGCTGTATGCCGCATATCGCACGTTAGGGAGGTGAATCGGGCAGGTCAAACCACCAAAGTGAACAAGCAACTAAGCCTTTTGAGTACTCGTTGCGCCAGGACGGTGGGAGCAAATTTCACACGGAGAGCTAGCGATCTTGCTACAGACTATCCGCGCACAACTAAACGGGCCTTGCAATTTCAGAAGGTTTTGTCTCCGCAGTGCTCTTCTCAGCAGTGCTTGCCTTTACTCAGCTGCTCGGCAATGAACGCCACTTGGGTTCGATTTTTTGCCTTCAACTTCTTCATGATATTTCGCACATGGACTTTGACCGTGCTCTCACACATGTTCAATTCGTAGGCGATCGTCTTGTTGGGCTTGCCGCGCCGAATAGCTTCAAGAACTGTCGTTTGTTTCGTGGTGAAAATCGCGAAGTTCTGTTCTGGCCCATTGGGGGCTACTGCTGCCGGCGGCGTGCTTGACGCTACCAGACTGCACGCAGGAACGAATACTCCGCCCACCCTCACGAAATGCAAGGCCTGCAACGTTACGTTCAAAAGCATGCTGGTGGGAATGTAACCGCGCGCGCCACGGGCTACGATGTCGAAGACATCCCCGGGCTGCTCGCAGTCCCCGATCACGACAACTAACGATGACTGGTCGAGATTTGCCAACAACAAGTCAACTTGGTGATCCGGGGTCGCTGACTGGTTCCCCTGATCGTGGACGATAAAAAGCGCTGGACGCTTGTTGCTAGATTTCAGCCAAGCCTCGACGCTGGGAAAGGCTAGCACTTCTTCGTCCGTCGACGCCTTGATCGCCTGCATCAGGCAATCGCTATAGAGTTGGTTGGCGTGGATTATAACGGTCTGCCGACTTTCAGGTGCTACGCTAGGCTGATTGTGCACCGCACTCAGCGCGCTGTCTTGATCCTGATGGATATGCCCGGGGTCACGTGTCATACGCATCGTACCAACCCTTTATTAGTTAGCAGTATTATCAACATCTAGCAAAAAGCTGTACCATTATGATAACAAATTTTTCACAGTTGTGCAGTCGCGAAGACTACCTCTTTTGGACATTCCCAGATCTGTCGCTAAACATGGTCAACACGCCCGACCCGCGGTCGCCGATCATTCGTACAGCAAGCAGAGCGACGCGGCCGATCCGCCGCCCGCGCTTGGGGTAATGCCGCTCCTTCGACTGTGCCTCAGGCGCGGATTTTTTTGCATCTTGCAGAAGCGTGCTGCGATCTCAGCGCCTCTAACTCGCAGGCTGAGACGCACTTGCGGGTGTGCCCCATTCAGATGACGTACCCCTTTAGAATAGGTCGGCGTGTGGGGGATTACTGGCGTAGTTGACGGACCGCATGCCGACGCTATAGAAGCGGGCTTCGCGGTTTTGCGAGCAGCCCCGGTGGCGGAACGGTAGACGCGGCAGACTCAAAATCTGCTATCGCGAGGTGTGGGGGTTCGAGTCCCTCCCGGGGCACCAATTACTTCACGACGGGAAGCCTGAATCGGTTAATGCGGGCCGCTACGGTTGTCGTCGTTGCAGGAGCGCGGTTAAGAGCGCGGGACCTGGATGAGCATCACACCCACAATGATGAATGCGGCACCGGCGGCGCGGGCGAGCGTCATGGGGCGGACGGCGAGACCGACCAAGCCGTAATGGTCGAGCATCAGCGACGCGATCATCTGGCCGGCCACGAGGGCTGCAATGAAACCGCCGACGCCGATGGCCGGGGCCAAACTCAAGGCTGCCACGACGAAGTATGAGCCCGTGATGAAGCCGATCCAAACCCACCATGGGGCCTGAGCGGCAGTTGCGGCAAACGCGGGGGTTGGCACGCGCAAGACCAACATGATCGCAATGATCAGCACCGTGCCAGCAGCGAACTGCCAGAATGACGCCCACATCGGATGGCCGAGCATCCGGCCCAGCACGGCGTTACTGCCCGATTGGACGGCAAGGCCTGCGCCTGCAAGCGCTGCCAGCAGGACGGCGATGATCGGGTGGATCGAGGTCATGGACGCGTCGTTTCCGAAGTTGGGCCGCGCCGCATGTCGCGGGGCTGGCACGTTAAGGGGTGCGTTGGAGTTGCCCGACAAGGACGCCTACAATAATCAAGCCCGTGCCCAGCGCCCGGCTCAACGTGATTGGCCGAACCTCCAGACCGATCAGACCATAGTGATCGATCACGAGCGACGCCAGCATCTGACCGGCGATCATGGCGGCGAGGAATGCTGCAATGCCGGTCCTGGGGGTGAGAATTAGAGCGGTGGTAACGAAGAAGACGCCGATGACGCCGCCGGTCCAGATCCACCAGGGGGCTTTCGCCGCGAGCGTTAACGCGGGTTCGGGGACGCGCCAGATGAACAGCAACGGGATGATGAGCAGCATTCCGATGGAAAACGACACGAAGGTCGCCCAGAGCGGATGACCAAGAGTGCGGCCAAGCTGCGCGTTGACGCTGGCCTCCATTGCCAGAGCGGCACCAGCCAGAGCGGCCAAGAGCAGCGCAGCCGCAGTCCCCAAAGAGGTCACGACACTATTTCCAACTATGCGTTCTGCGGCCCGTCGCGTGGCGGTGCTCAATGATTTCGACGGTTTGTCCGACCTTGGGGTCGGTGATCTGGTTCACCATCAATTCAATCGACTTGCCGTCCGGCAGTTTCACGTCGACGAGGAGGCCGGTTTGCCCAGTCTGAAGGGGCATCGGGCGGACGTTCATGACCGTTGCCGGGATGCGGACCTTTTCGACGGCGTGATCGGCAGAAATCCAGGCGAACAGACCTGCCATGCCAATGCAGACCGCAAGGCCAGCGCCAATCCATTTGGCCCGCTCCCGCCAGAGGGCCCGTTCAAGGCGAAGTTTTGTTTCGGCGCGCATGTGATGCTCCGTGCGTCAGGTTTCGTCGCGGCGTTGCCGCGAGCGGGGCCAGCCCCGCCTCCCCGCTGGGAAGCGGAGCTTTCCAGACCCATCAGTTTTTTGGGACTGAAGGAAAGGGGGGGCGGCTATTGGGGTGTCCAGTACCACACCGAGCCCCAGGGCGTGAGACGCTCCTCGATCGTCAGTGTCGCACCGCAGGGCGGGAGGGGGTTGGCTGTGCGCTCGACGCGTACGAGGCGGCCGTCGGACAGGTAGGCCATCAGCATATACCGCTTCAGGCCCCGCAGGCCGGGGGGTTCTTTGGGGCCGGAGTTTGCCGGAAGTCCGCAGCGGGCGTGGAGACCGGTGAGGGTGGCGCGCGTGGTCGAGACCGTCGGGAGCCATGCGTCGTAGGCCAGCGACAGGCCAATGAGGGCCGCGAAGGATGCGACGAAGCCGGTAACGCGGATGCGTTGACGGGGTGTCATTGGGAGTGGGTGGGTCGAGGTCGGACCTTTTGAACGGGGATGCCTGGTTGGATTTCGTGGGCTTCGAGCGCACGCCCCCCAGGAGCGCGGGGGAAACGCGCGCGGCGGAGCGGCTCGGCTTCCGTGAAGATCAAGCGGCGGCGGAACGAAGCGGGGCTTTCGGCAAGGCAAAGCGCTTTGAAGCCTTCCAAGGGCGTTGTGAAATGGGGCCGCTTAAGGAACCGGCTCGGGTGTCCG
>Ga0247843_1003977_pt1 | contig 22892 bp, 19 predicted proteins | sample LaCruzMarch2017__FD_192420 | JGI IMG/M metagenome (GOLD analysis project Ga0247843, IMG submission 192420) | Freshwater microbial communities from meromictic Lake La Cruz, Castile-La Mancha, Spain - LaCruzMarch2017_8m | ecosystem: Environmental > Aquatic > Freshwater > Lake | place: Spain...
TTAGAAGGTAAAATGTATACCGATGCTAGCGGCAATCAAGATTATCCATCGCCCGAAGCCATGACCTTGGCCGACATCCAGCAGGCGCAAGAGGAGTATGTAACAGCATCCAAAAATGCCATCTCGGCCGGATTTGATGGCGTAGAACTGCATGGCGCCAACGGCTATCTTATCGATCAGTTCATCAATCCTGCTTCCAATCAGCGCACCGATGAATATGGAGGTTCGTTAGAAAACCGCAACCGATTTGCTATTGAAGTTGCCCAAAAAGTAGCCAATGCCATTGGTGCCGACCACCTAGGCATCCGGCTTTCTCCCAATGGAGTAGCCAGCGGTATGGCCATTTATCCCGAAGCGCAAGAAGCATACAGCATGCTAGCTAAAGAATTGGCAGCGATTGGTTTGGTGTATCTGCATATTCCCGACCATTCTTCTATGGGCGCTCCTGCTGTTGGCGATGAAATAAAATCGGCCATCCGCACTGCATTTAATGGAACGATTGTGTTCTGTGGTGGATTAAACAAAGATTCTGCTGAGTTGGCACTGCAAGAAAACAAAGGCGAATTGGCTGCATTCGGTCGTCCTTTCATCAGCAATCCCGATTTGGTGAACCGCTTGAAAAACAATCTTCCCTTGCAAGACCCCGATTTTAAGACATTCTACGCGGCATCCAAAGAAGGCTATACCGACTATCCAACCGCTTAGTTTCCTTTTCATAACTCGTTCACGTTAAACGCCTCATAGCGAGGCGTTTTTCGTTTATTGCAATCTAAATTGAGCCCCATGAGCGAAACATTACAACAAGCCGAAGCGCGCCTTAAAACCCTAACCAAAGCTCCAACCAACGAGGAACTATTGGAGCTCTACGCCCTCTACAAACAAGCATTGCTTGGAAACTGCTTGCAACCTAAACCGGGAATGTTTGATGTGAAAGCGCAGTTCAAATGGAAAGCCTGGAAAGCAAAATCTGGCCTCACTCAACCCGATGCTACTGTAAAATATGCCGCCTTGGTAGAGGCCATGTTGGTGAAATACGGGTAAATGGTAAGGGTTTGGTGATTGCCGTTTAGCGCTTTATTAGGTTTCCCTAGTTTGATGAAACAGTTATGAAAGCCACACCTACTACAGAACATTTGGTTGGGCTTGGGCCAACACATAAACAGCAAATAGCCGAATATAAAACGGCTTTGACTATTTACAGAGCTTACTACTTTGGCTACACTTATATGATTTCCCAAATCCCATTTATAGGGATTGAGGGAGTATATTTTCCTACTCCTTTTTGTGACTTAAAATTGAAATCTTCTGATTGGAATAAATGGATGTTAGTATCAAGTGTTTTGCTCCAATCAAAAACTTTCTTCGTCAAAGTAATTCTATCTCTTTTCTGCTTAAACCATTTGCTCCAATATATTTTGTTGGCACAAACAATCAATTCAGGAAATCCATTATTGGTAATCCATTCCCATTGAAAAGGCTTTCCACTTGTATGGTGAACATTACTTACATCAAGTGCTAACGCATTAAATTGAATAAGACAGTAGTAGGTTAACAATTCAATCACCGCATACTCTGGACTATCCCCAAACCCTTTGTATGAATACTTCAATTCACAAAGTATCGGTATACCATCTAAAGAACCAATTAAATCAATACAAGGCCTTCTTCCTTTATTAGTTAAAACAATTGGCAATTCACCATCAAGCCATTCGGCAGTTTCAAAACCTTTGACTCCTTTGTAATCTAAAAGTGTTGTTTGTGATAATAATAATCCTCGTTGAAATGCCTTTTCTCCGTAATCTTTGATTTCAAAAGTCATTGGACCTGGCTTAGTAGGATAATTTCCGTAATTGGAACTATCCAACAGCATATCTTTAAACCTCAACACTTTTGGGTCCTGTGCAACTGTACTATCAATAATGTCTATTAGGTTCTTTTTAAAATCTTCACGTGAAACTATGCTGCTCATTTCCTTCTTTTTAGTTTTTCATAAATATTTATAGTCAAAATTAACGCATAACTGCAAATGGGATTGTGATAATTTCTAAGTTCTTATCTGCTATAAATTCAATCTTAACTTTTAGAGTTGATACTCTTTCCCATCGTCCCAAAGTTTTATGTTGGTGAATCCTTCTTTCTCAAATGTGTTTTTAAATTCTTTCGGATTAGCTGTATGAATGGGAACAATTTCTTTCGGGCTAATCGCATTTGCAAACGTTAATAAGTCAGCAACGGTGGCGTGCCCACTTGTATGAATAGTATGGAAAGAAATGTCGCTGGCATTTTTTAGCGTGTTAATGTTGTCGGTGCAATAGTTTTTGTGTTCTTCAAGTAAGTAACCTTCCCACTGCGAGTAAATAATATTTATAGTTCCTTTCGTTCGCAATTTATTCACCAGTTTTTCATTTGGACAACGGGCAAAGTAGACAAAGTTGGAAGGGTTTTCAAAAACAAAGTTGCCTGCCTTTTGCTGTTTTATCCGATTGCGAAACTCATCAAATGACTTGTCTTTTATTTTTTCCAACTGTGAGGGATGGTCATACACCTTTATTTCTTCCCATTCTATTGCAGGTACATTTTTCGACTGCTTTCTAACCATTTCCAAAACCCAAGCAGAGTAAACATCTATTACAAGATACTTTTGAGTTCTTCGACACGCTCTAAAAGCAGAAATGAAACGGTCAATGTTCTGCGCGGAGCTTATTACAAAAGTTAAATTCTTTTGGTCTTTAATGACATTGTAAATGGCTTGCTCTACGCTATCTTCCGTTTGATAAAGATGATTGACCCGACCAATCATTGTCCCTTCCATCAAGAGCAAGTCAATATTTTGGGGAGGATTTTTAATTAGCTTTTCATAAACAATATTTTTTCTTCCTGTTGTTCGGAAATCTCCACTATAAAATATTCGCTTTCCATCTGCCTCAATTAAAAAGGCAAATGCCTCTGGTGTTGAATGGTCAACTAAAAAAGGTTTAATCAGAAACGTATCAGCAACCGTAAAACTTTCCCAGGCTTTAAAAATGTTAAAGTTCCCGCTTAACGGTTCGATGCCTCTAAATATTCTTGTCGCATTTATCAAGTCGAGTGACACTTGCCCGATGTAAATAGGAACTTCGGTTCCTACTGTTTCCATAAGACCAAAATGGTCTTGATGTGGGTGAGAAATTAAAAGTGCATCCACTTTATTTTGAGCATACGCAACATTCGGATTTTTGTCGTCAAGAGGCGCACCAAGGTCAATCCAAAGAATTTTACCGTTATCTGCCGTAAGCTCTACACAAGTTCCGCCAATCTCTTGAGTTCCTCTATAAATTTTTGCTTTCATTTTTCTATTCAAAAGAAACTAGAGAATATCCGTTTCTGTTTTTATCAAAAACAATTTCTTCGCCCATACTGCGCAACAGAGCTATATCTCGTTTTATAGTTTTCTCCGACACATTAAACTCTTGACACAGTTCTTCAACTCTGACCAATTCTTTTGGACGCATGAGTTTCTTTAAAACATAAATTATCCTGAACACCGTTTTATCATAAGAACGATTATTCTTTGAGTGCCTGTTAATAGAGTATCTCTTATTTAGAATTGTCGCTTTCAAAAAGTCGCTTGTTACTCCTTCTTCTGTTTGAATGAAAAACTTTTTAATCGCAACAGGTATCTTTAAACTTACATCACCTATTACTAGTATTCCCAACTCCTTATAGTTTTCATTACAGATTATCTCTTTAAGGTTCATCAAAATGACTTTACTAATCTTGTCTCCGTCAACGACCACAAAAAAGTATGGCACCCCATACAAATCTTGTTCTACTTCAGCTTCATAAAGATTTAAGTTTAGTTCTTTGGAGATATTCCGTAATGAAGAAAGGACTCTCTTATCGTTCGTCCACGACAGTATTGTTGTTTGCCAGTAGTATTCCATTGCTTGTTTTTAAAATGCAAACATAGAGCGACAAAAAGACAGCGTATTGTCCCACTGTAAGAATAAATATTGTGGGAGTAACAAAACATTCACCCACCCAAGTTCGGAACGATTTTGGCCTCACCATGCTATGTGTTTCAATTTGCCCGTAATTGTGTTCCGAAGGATTACTCGCACTTCCTTTTCGGCCCAAAACCAGCTCCCAGTTTTCTGACCTTTCTCATAATTGCGATTGCATTATTTCGTTTCCTTTGAGAGTTCAATTGTCTAATCAACTCGAAATGAAAAGATTTTTACTCCTTGCAATCTGTTCGATTCCATTCGCTACGATTGCTCAAAATGCCAAGGTTGTCCCAACCGATGCTACCGTTTCAGCGCGGCAGGCTAGTTTCCGCAAATCCGAATGGCATACCACTCCATTGGCAGCTTTTATCGATCCAAAAGAAGTGAAGTCTAACTGGAAACTCAAGGTTTCTCACATTGCCCGTACCCACGGTGGGCCAAATAGGCCACTTCTTGAAGATATGAAACGCGCCAAAACAGCATCGAAAGTTTCATCTGCCGAAGGCGAAATTGCTTCTGCGGCAGCAGTTACACCGCAGTTGGGCATCAATTTCTTAGGGAATGAAATGTTTGATGGAACTCCGCCCGATAATTCATTTGCCATTTCAAATGGCGGCAAAGCGGTCAGCGCAGACAATGCCACCCTCGAAATTTATGATGTGTATGCATCCGATCCTTACCTCAGCTATTGGGTCAGTCACTACGATTTTTTTGCGGACAACCTGAATCCCGCCCCCAACGCAAGCATTTATGATCCCCGCGTGATTTACGATTCTGGAGCAGATCGCTTTGTGTTTTGCATCCTTAATGGGTCGTCATCTAACGAAAGTGAAATCCTTTTGTGCTTCTCTAAAACCAACAATCCGATGGATGGATGGTGGGTCTATCGCTTTGCGGCAAATGAAGGCCATCCCAATCTTTGGTTCGACTATCCCAATTTGGGCGTGTCAAACAATGAAGTGTATGTTTCGGGCAATATGTTTACCGATGGGGGCAACTTTCAGGGCAATGTTCTTTTCCAAATCCCCAAACAAGTAGGATATGATGGTCAGCAATTGGGCTATCAATATTGGACAGATATCACGGATACTGATCAAAACCTAGGATTTACCATTATGCCACTTTCGCATGGGCGTCAAGGCAATTATGGTCCTGGAATTTATTTGGCAGCAACAGAATCGAACACAACAAACAACAGCGTGTTCTTTTTTGATTTAACAAATGATGCCTCGGCAAACGATGAAACCATCAATGTGTATGAGGTAAGCACCAGCAATTTTGAAATTGGCGGTAATGCAGCCCAAAGCGGTTCAAATGCTGTGTTGGATGTAGGTGATTCTCGTATGCAAAGTGGCTTTTACTACAATGGCACGGCTCATTTTGTGCATACCACAGATATAGGTGGAGGATGGAATGGCATACGCTACAGCCGCATCAATGCAAGCGACCTCAGCATCACTTCTTCCAATTTTGGAAACCAAGGTCAGTTTGATTATGCCTATCCATCGGTAGCAGCATTTGCCACAGGGCAAAATGACAATTCGGTTATGATGAGTTTCTTGGCATCCAATGGCAGCAGTTTTCCGCATATCCGGGCTGTTAATTGCGACAATAATTTGAATTGGTCATCTTCAACTATTGTAAAGGCTGGCGAAAGTGCCGTGGCTATTCAAGGTGGCGCTAGCGAACGTTGGGGCGACTACAGCACCATTAGCCGAAAACACAATGGCAGTTCTCCCGAAGTGTGGTTGGCAGGTTGCTACGGAGCGGCCAATAATCACTGGCAAGTTCCTCAAGGCTACAATGCTTGGATTGGTCAAATTTTAGCTGGGCCTGCTGGAGTTACTGATGTTGCGGAAGCGGCAAAACTTCAAGTATATCCAAATCCAACAGTGGATATGTTCACCATAGACTTCTCGGTTCCCGAGCGTCAGCAAGTGCAAATTGATATTTCAGATATTTCGGGCAAATTGGTAAGACATTTGTTTACCGACCACGTGAAAGCTGGAACCAACAGGCTAACGTTTAATCGCGGAGCCTTACCAGCGGGTCAGTTCATCATTTCGATTACTTCAAACAACAAAACTATTACTCATGAGAAGCTTATTATTCAATAGTCTTGTGCTAATTCTGTTAACGGCCTGCAGCAATAAAGCGCAGAGTCCAGTTGAGGAGGAAGTGACGGTTACTACTACAGTGACAACCGACAATTCTTCGTCACCTGATAGCGTAACCACTACAACTACCATCACCACAACCACAGATAATACTGGAAATGTGGTGAAAGAGAACACCAATGTTAACACGAATTCTGTGCAGCAAAAGGAGGCGAAAACAGGAGGTTCACTAGTCCCGACATCAGATAAAGACACTGAAATCCGAGTAATTGAGCATGGCTCGCCCAATCAATCTGCAATCGATTCGCTCAAAGCAGCCAAGACAAAAGGCAAGAAATAACTAGAGAACAATGGGCTCAAAATGCATGTCGTGTTAGTCCATAGAAAAAACTAAATTTGCGGCCGATTGCCCAGGTGGTGAAATTGGTAGACACGCCATCTTGAGGGGGTGGTGCATTATGTGCATGCTGGTTCGAGTCCAGTTCTGGGCACTTTTTCCAATATTTTCAAATGATCAGAATCATGTTCGCTAATCTTAAAGTTGACACGGTTCTGGTCTTTTTTTTACTCCTCTCGCTGGCTGGGTTTAGCCAAGAGGTAGTGGTTTGCAAAAGCCAACAATCGGGTGTGCCAAGCGGTGCAGCTGCAGAGTGGAAAGTGGATGCATTTCCTATCGAACTCACATTGTTCTACAACAATGGAAAAACCACCATCAACGAACGCGTGGTCAATTTTATTGTAGAATCTGAAAAACGATTCGGCCTTGCACCAGTTGAGGTGAGCATGGTTGTTTCGCAAGGTCGCAACTGGATAAGTGCACCGTTTGCATTTGAACTTCCGGGCAAATATGTGATTACCGCCTTTCGTCCCGACAAATCTGTTTTGGCAACATCGCTTATTTCCATAGAAGGCCCCGAAGTTGTGGTGAAAACAGAAACGGTTGCTGCTGCGCCTGTTGTGGCAAGCAATTCCAAAGCCGAGATTATTCCTGCCGACAACCGAAGATTCGATGCTGTGCAACGGCCCGAAGCTCAAATAGCAGCAGCCACCCCAGTAAAATTGGCCACTCCGTTGACTGTCGAAGAGCAAAAAACGTTGAAGTTTGAAGAAGTGAATATTGCGTTCGGAATAGGAGTAGCTGACAAAAAGCTGAAATCGCCCGCAACAACTTTTACCGAAGCCCAAACGCGAAAAGGAATAATCGTACAGCTTTCCAATTCAAGTCAGTTTGGGGTGGAGTCTGTGTCGCTAGATATTTGGAAAAAATCAAACGCTTCTGCTAGCGATTATGACGAGCTCATTGTAAACACGAAAGTAGCTGTGAGCCCCAAAGGCTACACCACGCAAGCGCCAATTACCTTGTTCAAAAAAGGGGAATACAAAGTATCGTTTTTCACTCCCGATTTTGTGTGGATTGGCTCAGCCTATCTCACCGTAAACTGAGAAATCAGTTTTTTAGGATGCACACCACTTCTAGGGTGTCACGGTAATACACACAGTCATAGGGCAATCCAGATTGCGTTGCACCATCGCGCCATGCATCATTCACGCTGTCTGTAAAATTTCGGTCGCCACACAAAAAGCCTGATGAACTTTGTCCAAAGCCGGTATTCACAATACACTCAATGCACGCATATTCGTCTTGAATTAACCGATTCTCTTCCTCGTCTATGTCGTCACTTGTGCCACAATATTCATCAATGGTGGCTACGTTTAGAAAACCTTGTTTGAGGTCTACATCGCAGGTTACACATTTGGTGCATCCTCCAAAAATGAACGGCATGGAAGCAAGAAAAACGAAGAGAAAACGGTTTTGCATCACTAGCACACTTTTACAACCCAACCATGCGTATCCGCTTCTTCACCGTAGCGAATGGCATTCAATTTAGTTAGCAATGCCTTAGATAATTTGCGTTCTTCAACGGCAGGAAGCAGATAATCTTTCCCATCAAGGCCAATAAGTTCAATGGGTGCAATGGTGGCAGCGGTGCCTACTCCAAAAGCATCTTTCAATGTGCCAGCTTGATGTGCGTCAATCACCTCATCCACAGAAACTGGACGCTCTTGCACATCTATCCCCATTTCGCGCGCCAAAGTGAGCACACTATCGCGGGTAATTCCTTTTAGAATGGTTTCGCCTGCGGGCGGAGTGAGCAAACTGTTGCCAATTTGAAACATCACGTTCATGGTTCCGCTTTCTTCCACATAGCGATGTTCTGAAGCATCGGTCCAAATAAGTTGATGGTAGCCTTTTTGTTGCGCCAGTTTTGTGGGCAATAATGCACCTCCGTAGTTGCCACCCCCTTTGGCTGCTCCAGTTCCGCCTCTTGCAGCGCGGGTATAGTTGTGTTCCACCATCACCTTAAGCGGGGTGGTGTAATAGGGCCCAACAGGACCAGTGAAAATGATGAACTTGTAGGTGTCGGACGGACGAACTCCAATAAATTCATCCGTGGCAAACATAAACGGACGAATATATAAGGATGCATTCTCGTTGCTTGGCACCCAATCTCTATCCACGTTCACCAATTCTTTAAGGCATTCCATCAATGTATCGATAGGAATGGTAGGCATGCACATCCGCTCGGCTGAAATGTTGAAACGAGCAAAATTGTCCGCTGCGCGAAACAGCGACACATCACCTTGCTTGTTGCGATATGCTTTGAGGCCTTCAAATATGGTTTGACCATAATGCAACGCCAAACATGAAGGGTTCATTTCCAATTTCTTGTAGGGCATAATTGTAGGCGCGCCCCACTGCCCATTGGCATAATCCATAACCAACATGTGATCGGAAAACTGCCGACCGAATGGGATATTGCTAAAATCCACTTCGCTAATGCGCGATTTGGCCACCCGATCTAACCTGATATTCATAATGTCGCTTTCCATTGTGCTGCTAGTTGTGTGCTTCGACCAAAGTACAGTTTCCCCAATTCCCCCCAACAAATGATTTTACATTTAACGATGAACAGCTAACCGTTTCACAGTGCGCTGTCCGTCTATCAAAAGTTCGACAAGGTATATTCCGCTATTTGCAGGAGTATTGATAGAAGTCAAGTTCTGAGTTAAGGTCATTTCGGGAGAAATAACTTTCCCGCTTATGTCCAAAATACGGGCTGATGCAGTATGAAATGCCTTAGGCACCATTACCTGAAAAGTGCCAGAAACCGTAGGATTTGGATAAACAAACACACTTGGTTGCATAGCATTTTCCCCAACTCCATCCGAATTTTCTATGCTAAATTGATCAATTCCCGCCTCCACCAAATGTCCTGGTGGTGTGTCGGCTATGTGAAATTCAACCCTCATATTATCGGTTATATTGATGAAATCGGGTAAATACAACTGCCAATCGGCCCACACTTGGTTGGTGGTTGATAGACTTGCCACTGTAACGATATCTGTTCCGTTGCTCACCTTTACTATAAGTTCATCGTTAATCGGTTCGCTTCCTCCACCATTAAAAAACCAATAAGAAAGTTTAATAATTGGGGAGATTGTCGTTAAATCCATAGATGGGCTTTTCAGCACGGTGTTGCCATCATCCACATCATCAATGTTCACTGGCATTCCACCATTACCTGTTACGAAGGCAAAATCACCACATCCTTGTTCAGAATCTGATCCAGGATTTGCGGCCACTCCTTGATAATCTGTAGCTATCGGAGCTTCGCGTGTCCAAATGCCCGATGTGGCCGAACCACTTACCTGCCAGCCTAGGTCTAGTGCAAAGTCATCATAATATTGTTTGGTAAGCGAAAAACTCAATCCGTTGTTCAACTCATCAATAGTAACGGTGGTGCATTCCGTTACATAGCCCCAATGGCCTACGGTTACATCATATGTGCCTTCATAAAAGGTGTCATCTTCTATCGTTCCATCTCCACTTGTGGTTGCAGAAATATCGAAAAGTTGGTTTACAAATGTGACAGTGCCTCCCTCAATGGGCAATCCACTGCCTCCGTCCGTAACGGTCACTTCCAATGTGAACGGAACATCGGGCACCAATTGCACATCCAACACAGTAGTTTGTCCATTTACCAAAACAACATTGGAAATAGTTTGAGGTAGAAATCCACCTTTTAGGAACGTTACATCAAAAGTTCCTCCTTGGGCTAGGCCGCTTGCGTATGTACCAAAAGCCGCTGTGTTTTCTTGAATACTGGTGCTCACCACTTCTACCGAAACGCCACTTAAAGGCACTCCAGTGTTAGAGTTGGTCACGGTTCCTTCAATGCGGGCCGCTCGGGTATATTGCGGGTCAAAAATGAAAAGTCCGCCTTCGATATCTGATGCTACAATAATACCAGAGGGCAAATAAGGCCATACGCCCCAAACACTGTTGAAACCACCTCCCGACAAAGGGCTAGTATCGTAATATCCAGTAAGAATCAGGTTGCTCGGGTCGGTGGCATCGTGAATAGCTACTCCATCCCTATACTGAGATGAAATAAGGTAATCATTCTGGTAATAAACATTATGAGGAATAACTCCTTCAGATAATGGATGTTGAATACGGTCGAGCTCTTGGATATTAGTTAGGTCGGTTACATCATAGGCTGTGATAAATGCGCTGCTCACTTCATCGGTAGTAAAAACTACCGTGTTATCGTCAGTAGGCCAAATGTTGTGAGTAAAATTGCTGGGCGTGTTCCAAGTGGTAATAAGTTGAGGGGATGCTGGGTTTGAAATATCCAATCGCGCGGCAAAACCATTGTTGATGCAAGCGGTCCAAAGCGTATCTCCTCTAGCAAATCCATCGTGCACATAATATTGATTCCAAACCCCAAGTTCTACCGGATTTTCTGGGTCTTGCGACAAGTCAAGAATAATAACTCCCCCAACGCCATAATCTGACCCGTAGATATAGGCATGACCGCTTTCGTCTACGCTGGTAGTGTGTCCTGTTGTAAATGGGTAAAGATTACCAGTATAGTAGGTTACTGGCAAATTAAACACTGAAGGCGCAACACCTGGAGGTGGTAATGCGCTCATATCAATAATAGATAGTCCTTCAGAATCTTCGTTAACACAATAGGCATGTCCATTGTAATAAAATGGGTCGCGCCAAATGGTGTTTGGCCCTGGCGTAAATGAAACTTCAAATGGATTAGCAGGGTCGCTCAAATCAACAATCGATAGCCCATCTACCGTCCCTACAAACGCATATTCACGTCCATTATGCACATCGGCCCAAATATCATTTAGGTTTTCATCATAAGTAAGCTGGCCAAGCAACGTCATGTTTAGCGCATCTTGACCAGAGCTAGAAAAACCGAGGCTGAGAAGCAATACAAGTAGTAAAAATGATTGACGCATGATAGAGTTATTGTGAACAACAAAGGAACGTTTTCTCTGCTACGAGTTTGTCAGTGCTGGGACGTCCATTGCTTTCAAAAACGGCTTGCGAAAATGCTGCGATTTCAAGGCGAAAACCTCAAATGGAAGTGCCATCTTTGCGGCAAATATGCAAGGCAAGCTTATCATATTCTCAGCGCCCAGCGGGGCTGGCAAGACCACCATTGTGCGCCACTTGTTGGACCAGTCGCTTCCCGTGGCATTTTCGGTTTCGGCCACTAGTCGCGCCAAAAGGGTAGGGGAACAAGACGGAAAAGATTACTGGTTTCTTTCTGTAGAAGAATTTAAGAACCGCGTTGAAAAAGGCGATTTCGTAGAGTGGGAAGAAGTCTATCCCAATCAGTTTTATGGCACGTTGCGTTCCGAAATAGAGCGCGTTCATGCCCAAGGCAATCATGTGCTATTCGATTTGGATGTTGTGGGCGGACTTAGCCTAAAACGCCAATTTGGCGATAGAGCTTTGGCCATTTTTGTGATGCCACCCTCTGTGCAAGAATTGGAAAACCGCTTGCGAAGCCGCAGCACCGAAAGCGAAGAAAGTCTCCAAAAACGTGTGGAAAAAGCGGCCAGCGAGTTGGAGTATTCCAAGCATTTTGATAGGGTGGTACACAACGATAACTTGGAAGACGCCCAACAAACGGCCATTAATTTGGTCAAAGCGTTTATTGATGCATAACATCGGGCTGTTTTTCGGTTCATTCAATCCAGTGCATGTTGGCCACATGATTATTGCAACGTGGGCTGTGGAGCAAACCGATTTAGACAGCGTTTGGTTCGTGGTTTCGCCCCACAATCCACTCAAAGCCAAAGAGAGTTTGCTTTCTGGTCGCCATCGTTTCGAAATGGTGAACCGTGCTATAGGGGACGACCTTCGTTTTCGCGCTAGCGATATTGAATTCAATTTGTCTCAACCATCCTACACTGCCCACACGTTGGTGCATTTGCAGCAGAAATTTCCAGACAAAACCTTTACGCTACTTATGGGAGGCGATAATTTGGCCTCGTTTCCAAAGTGGAAAAACTACCAAGCCATATTGGATACGCATCAGATTTTGGTCTATTCTCGGCCATCGTCAGACAGATTAGAACTACTGCATCACCCCAATGTTACCTTGCTCGAAGCGCCAGCATTGCACATTTCTTCCAGTTTAATTCGAGGCATGCTAGTCGAAGGCAAGGATGTGCGCCATTTCATGCCTTTTGAAGCGTGGAAGTACCTGGACGAAATGAACTTTTACAAGTAGTTCTTTCCAATTTCCGCCATTCTTTGGTCCTCAGGGTGGGTTTCTTAACAGAATAATGACATGCTATTAAACGTGATAATTTTCACGTAATCCGCTACAGTACTGCCTTTTGGACAGTTCTCTATAGCTTTTTCTAGGGCTGTCAATCGCGCCCTTCCTACGCGTACCTTTGCGCCCTCTTAAAAACACCCAATGATTTCAATTCGTAATATCGCCATTATCGCCCACGTTGACCATGGCAAGACTTCGCTTGTAGACCGTATTCTAATGGCGGCCAAAGTTTTTGCCGACCATGAGGTGATGGGCGAACTGATAATGGATAGCAACGACCTTGAGCGCGAGCGCGGCATTACTATCGTTTCCAAAAACGTTTCTGTAACATGGAATGGCGTTAAAATCAATATCATAGACACTCCTGGTCACAGCGACTTTGGCGGTGAGGTAGAGCGTGTGTTAAACATGGCCGATGGCGTGCTTTTGCTCGTTGATGCTTTTGAAGGACCAATGCCACAAACCCGCTTTGTGCTTCAAAAAGCAATCGAACTTGGATTGAAACCAATTGTAGTTGTCAATAAAGTAGACAAACCCAATTGCACACCCGATGAAGCAATGGAGGCCGTGTTCGACCTTATGTTTAACCTTGGTGCAACCGAAGACCAATTGAATTTTCCAACCGTATTCGGTTCTGCGAAACAAGGATGGATGTCTGAAGATTGGAAAACTCCAACAGAGGATATTTCTTACCTCATGGAACGCATTATCGAGTTTATTCCTGAGCCAAAAATTGCCAGTGGTGCTTTGCAAATGCAAATCACATCGTTGGACCACTCTCCTTACACAGGTCGTATTGCCATCGGACGTTTGTTCCGTGGTGAGTTGAAAGCCGGCCAGCAAGTTGCCTTGATTAAGCGTGATGGTACGGTTCAAAAAAGCCGCATCAAAGAGCTTTATCTCTTCGAAGGTATGGGAAAGGTGAAGGTGGAAACCGTTCAGCCAGGTGACATCTGTGCCTTGGTTGGCCTCGAAGGATTTGAAATTGGCGATACTGTAGCCGATGTGGATAATCCAGAAGCTATGTCGCCAATCACCATTGATGAGCCTACCATGAGCATGGTATTCACCATCAACGATAGCCCATTTTTTGGCAAAGAAGGCAAGTTTGTAACCTCACGCCATTTGCGCGAGCGCTTAGAAAAGGAATTGGAAAAGAACCTTGCCATGCGCTTGGAACCAACTGATTCTGCTGACTCATTCACTGTTTTTGGCCGTGGCGTATTGCATCTTTCTGTGCTTATCGAAACTATGCGCAGAGAGGGCTACGAGTTGCAAATAGGCCAGCCTCAAGTAATCATCAAAGAAATTGATGGTGTTAAATGCGAGCCTGTGGAAGATTTGAGCATCGACTTGCCCGAGGCTGTTCATGGCAAAGCTGTGGAAATGGTAACCACCCGCAAAGGAGAAATTGTAAGCATGGGCCCAAAAGGCGACCGTATGCTACTCGAATTTATTATCCCATCACGAGGCATTATTGGCATGCGGAACCAATTGCTTACTGCAACCGCAGGTGAGGCAATTATGAACCACAGATTTAAGGAATACCAACCGTATAAAGGCCCTATTCCAGGACGTCAAAATGGTTCGCTTATATCCATGGAGCAAGGTTCGGCCATCCCTTTCACGCTGAGCAATTTGCAAGATCGTGGTAAGTTTTTCGTGGATCCAGGAGCAGAGATTTATGAAGGTCAAGTAATTGGAGAAAACAGCCGCGCGGGTGATATGGTGGTTAACCTCACTAAAACCAAGAAGCTTACAAACATGCGCGCTTCGGGTACGGACGAAAAGGTGCGCATAGCTCCAGCCATTCGTTTCTCGCTCGAAGAAGCTTTAGAATACATCCAAGGAGACGAATACGTAGAAGTGACGCCTAAGTGCATTCGACTTCGCAAAATCTTCTTAAAAGAGCACGAGCGCAAACGTTCAGGTAGCAAGGCGTAAAACGTTTCAGGAACTCGTGTCTTTCAGCTCGCCCAACACAGCTCAAAAGGATTCCCTTTATACCAGTTTATTCGCCCGCATCTACGACCCATTTATGCGCAATATGGAGCAGCGCGTGCTGTCGCGCCATCGCGCAGCGTTGTTGGCTAATATTTCGGGAGATGTTTTAGAAGTTGGTTCGGGTACAGGCATCAATTTCCCACTTTACGGCAGCGATTGCCATGTCATTGCTTCCGAACCTTCGGTCGAAATGCTCCGTTTCGCGGAACAGCGGTTGGCGAGCTCTCCTTCAAAAGCCAAGATTACGTTAGTGCAAGCAGGCATTGGAGATACTGTCTTGGACCAATATGTTCCTGCCGATGGATTCGATGCCATCGTGTGCACACTCGTGTTATGCACCATTCCCCATCCTGCAATTGCGTTACAACGCATGCACGAATGGCTAAAACCAGGCGGAAAGCTCATTATTTTGGAACACATTCATGGCCAAAGCAAAATGCGCAGAGCATTTCATACCATGCTAAATCCAGTGTGGAAGCACGCTGCCGAAGGATGCCACCTCACCAGAGATACCGATAAACTAATTCCTAAAATGGGATTCATTGCTCAGAAGGAGGACTATTTCACTAAAGTCCTCCCTTTTTACGAAGCCGTATTTACAAAAGCATAGTTCGTCCCCCGTCACTCGTCCAGCTTCAGTCGAAGTCATTTCACCGAAACCCATTTCGTAATTCGTAATTCGTAATTCATAATTCGTCCCCCGTCCCCCGTCCCCCCTCCCCTGTCTCTCGTCCCCTCTTTTTAACATCCCTGCATTCCGAAGAAGAACACCAAACACTGATCCACGTTCGCCCCTTTAGCATCCGTAGCTGGAGTCCAACGCTGCGGCATGGTCCTTATTTGTTCCACTAGCGCTTCGTCAATCATCTCGTAGCCACAGCTAGAAGTCAGCTTCACATGGTCCACCGTTCCATCTCGGGTCACGGTAAAACTCACCTGTCCTGGCTTTAGTTGGTCTTTCGAAATAAAGGCAGTCTTTTCTTTGAGATTCGCTTTCAGCAAAGCAATCAATGCCTCGCGTCCTCCAAGGTAATATGCCTCTTTTTCGGGAGTAACCGTGATGTAATACACCAGCTCATAGTTTTCCAATTGCCCTGTGGTGGCATCCCGTTTCATGCAAAAGGAATTCACATGAATATTGGTCGAATAGTCAGCCGTTTGCAACAGCGCTATTTGGGCAGCATTCAATGCATCACCATGGCCCGCTTCGGTAATATCCTCACCATTGCGAATCACAGAAACCGAAACCGTGTGAAAATTTTCAAGTCCTTCCGTCCCTTCCTCAGGCACAATATCTAAGATAGAAACAGCATTATGCAACTTATCCTTCGAAATAGTGGCTATAAACCGAGAACTCACATCATACAATAAGTCCGATTCGTCCATAGGTTTTAACACGTAGTTAAACGAATACGCCATAGAAGAATCGGGCGCTTTACACGCTGCAATCTCCTTCTTAGGTTCTGGACCGCATTGGCTCCAGTTCATATACGCGAAAGCCGTTACGCTTAGGGTGCTAAGCGCCAAACAAGAAATTAAGATGCTCTTTTTCATGACTTTAGGTTTTAGTGAATAATTATTCGACAAAACTATTGCACCCTTTTCGGCCCGCCATCATCACGAATGTAAAATGATGTAAATGCTTTGTAAAATGTTGATGTGAGGCTTTTCTAACTCAGCTGGCGAGAGCACTTTTTATTGGTGCCAATAACGGGCCTTTAGCATTGAAACTTGTATTACAAACAAATCGCTAGTATGGGCAAGTTTAAACGACATCAACCGAACGTAATGCGACAGACAAGAGAACCACCGTAAAGCGATTTTGAAAATTCGTGAAGGATTATTCCTTAAATTGCAACCACAAAATATGGAGACCAGCAACCATCACAAAAACGGGGCGACACCGAAAAGCCAAACGAGTAGGGCCTGAATAATAAATAAAATGAAAAAAGCATCTCTAATAATTGCATTTACAATTTTGGCATGTTTCACATATGCCCAACAATGGACCACAAAAACACCAATGCCAACTGCTAGAGTTGGAGCAGGTGCAGCCGTAATAAACAATTTAGTTTATGTCATTGGTGGAACTAATGACAGCTATGTATTAACAGGAGCAAATGAAGCATATAACACCACCAACGATTCTTGGATTAGCATGAGTCTTATGCCTACGCCTCGTATAGAACATGGTGTTGCTGCAGTGAACGGTAAAATTTATGCAATTGGCGGATATAATGGCTCAGTACTTTCAACTGTTGAAGAATATAATCCAACAACAAATTCCTGGACGACAAAAGCATCAATGCCAACTCCCCGTTCCCAAGTTTCAGTTAGTGTTCTGAATAACGAAATTTATGTAGTTGGTGGTTGGCCCGGCAACTTTAATACAGTCGAAGCTTACAACCCCGCCTCAGACACATGGACAACAAAACCTTCTGTTAGTATTGGTCGTGTGCAACTTAATAGTTGTGTTACTGCAAATAATGAATTGTTTTATATTGGCGGTAAAGATGCAGCAAATGCTCAATTTTACGCAACAAATGAATCCTACACTTCGTCTACTAATTCATGGACAACAAAAGCACCCTTGCCAACTCCGCTTTGGAACGGAGCTGCGGCAGTTCTAAACAATCAAATTCATTATTTAGGTGGGGCGGACGCAGCATATACTCCAAACTATAATTCTCATTTTATATACAATCCATTATTAAACACATGGTCTAATGGGTTACCAATGCTTAATAAACGTTCAGGACATATTGCTGCATCAGTAAACGGTAAAATCTATGTTATTGGTGGTATAGACAGTGTTTCAACTTGCAGTAATGGTTGTCCAATAAATTGGAATGAAGAGTATAGTTCAGGTGTTTGCTTCACCTACATTACTGTTACAGATACACTAATTATTAATACTAATATTACTAGCTATAATCCATTAACCTTTCAAAACACAATCCGAATTTATCCTAACCCGACTAACGACTACATTACTATTGATTATGGTGACTACACAAATCTGAGTGGTCATCAGTTAAATATAATTAACGCTCAGGGACAACAAGTTTTTCAAACTACTATAACTCAACAATCAGACTATGTTAGTTTAGGTTCTTGGACAGGAAGTGGTTTGTATTTCGTTCATATAATTGACGGACAGGGCAACACCACGGATATAAGAAAAATCATCTTACAATAAGTATTAGCCCGTGCCATTAATTGGTAACGTCAATCTACTTCACATAAATGATTATAAAACCATTCTATTCATTGCGAAATTCAGTTGGAGACTATAATTTTCATCGGAAGTCTGGTAGCAATGCAAAGTCAGGTGTATATTTTTGGGGCTTTAATCTCCGTGAAGACAATGAAACACCTGAAACTTCTAAAGACATTCTCATTTGGTATATAGGAACTCATGATAACATTGCTTCTCGTATTATTGAAGAAGTAACACAATTTATTTTTGGTGGTTTTGGAACAATAATAGACCCTAAATATTTGGTTAAAAACCCACATAATGCAAGGCTATTAGATTTACAAGAATCCGATTGCAAACGGACTAAACCATTGCACCATGCCGTATTATATAAAGCAGATGGTATTCATGTTCTTTATCATTTTTTCGATGATTACAAAATTCAAGAGTCTTTAAAATGGATGAGAGAACGCTTAATATTTACATGGATAGAAGAATGTGATTTAAAAAAAAGAAAAGAAATTGAGAGTGAGATGCACCATATAGTCGGAACTAATTGCTTTGGAACAAAAGGCAATAAAAACAAGAAAAGCATCAATAATCCAGCTGTTACCCCACACTTTCATCAGATTAGCTGGAACAATAATTTAATTCTAAAAGAATGGTTAATTAAGGTTAATGACTTACTATAAATACGAAGAAAATCAGCCCTCGTCAGGCTAAGTGTTCCGAAGCTCGTTGAAGAGTTCCGTAGAGCTTGCCCAGAGCCTGACGAAGGAATCTCTTCAATGGAACGTAACACACACGGTTTGTAACCGTGTTAAAGCCACATAATCAACCTACTACCCACCACCTCCATCCAACCCCAACCAACCCAAAAATCCTAATTCCACCCAACTCTCTTCTCCACCTTATAACATCCTAGAAGTCGCGCTCCCACTGGTTTCTCTGCTTGTTTATTTGGTTTCTCTGCTTGTTTAATGAGTTTCTCTGCTTGTCTAACAGCTTTCTCTGTTGGTCTAATGAGTTTGTCTGCTTGTCCAACGGCTTGCTCTGCTTGTTGAATGAGTTTCTCTGGGTGTCTATTGGCTTTCTCTGCATGTTTAATGAGTTTCTCTGCTGGTCTAATGGCTTGCTCTGCTTGCCTATTCCCTTTCTCTGCTTGTCTATTGGCTTTGGTTGCTTGTCAAACGGCTTGTTCTGCTTGTTTAATGAGTTTCTCTACTTGTCTATTCCCTTTCTCTGTTCGTTCCTCAACCTACAAAACACCCCAAAAGGAAGTGTCCAATCAACCGGGTGAGTTCGTTGTACACTTTCTGGGCTCCGGCTTCCTTAGCAGACATTCTTCTGCCCAGTCCATACCATCCTCCTTTCACCATCGCCCACTTTGCAACCTGCATCACAATCAAATCGCGAGCAATCCCATACATTTGGGCAACTACCAGCACCATGAAGAAACTGCTATTCACCATTTTGCTCCTTTCCGCTGTAGCGGCCCATGCCCAAAACTGCACATCTACGCGTTACCGCGATGAAGTCTTCACCGATGTAGATGAAAGCTTAGGCATCCAATTCGGCCAAGCCGATCCCTACGGTTTGCTCACCTCGCAGGATCTGCGAATGGACATCTACATGCCCGCAGGAGACGACCTTGAAAAACGCCCACTGATCATCTATGCCTTTGGTGGTGGGTTCCTTATCGGCTTGCGCAATCAACCTCCCATTCCGCAGTTTTGCCAGCACTATGCCCGCTTGGGTTATGTGGTTGCTTCCATAGATTACCGCATCGGGTTCACCACCACCAGTAGCGGCAGTGCCGAGCGCGCTGTTTATCGCGGGGTGCAAGACCTCCGTGCCGCCATGCGCTTTTTAGCACAGAATAGTGCAGTCTATGGCATCGACACGTCCAACATTTTCCTCACAGGCAGCAGTGCCGGGTGCTTCTCTGCCCTCCATTCTACCTTTATGACCGATGCCCAACGCCCGCAATCAACCTTTGGTATCCTCCTAGAGCCTGAGGATATGGAATGTTCCGATTGTTCGGGAAACACCTACTTCAACAATGATGAAATACGCCCCAAAGGCATCATTAACAATTGGGGCGCCATGCTCGACACCAACTTTATCGACCCAACCGCTTTCGATAATGTTCCTGTCATTTCCTTTCATGGCACAGATGACCTCATCGTGCCCTACAATTCTGGCAGCCCATTTTCCTACCCCATTTTCCCTACTGTTCATGGCAGTTCGCCCATTCATCAGCGCTTGCAAAATTTGGGTATAATGAATCAATTGGTTCCCTTGCAGGGCATAGGCCACGAACCTTGGCTCACCAATGCCGCCCTGCTCGATACGGTTTATAGGTATTCCCAACCATTTCTCTACACCATTATGCAACCGCAAACATCTCCCATTGCTGGCGATGCGTTGGTTACATTGGGAAACACACGCAGCTATGCCGTGGTGGGCGAAGTTGGCTCTAACTATTGTTGGTCGGTTACCAACGGCACTATTGTCAGCGAAAATGGCAATACCATTGATGTGCTTTGGAATACTATCGGGACAGGCCAAGTGAGTGTGGTAGAAGTAAGCTGCATTGAAGTGTTGGGAGAGGAACAAACTTTAGTTGTGGAGGTGGTGGAGCCTACCGGAGTCAATGAATCCGCCCTTCCATTCGTGGCCATATATCCCAATCCAGCTTCCAGTCATATAATCCTTCAGCTCTCCGAAAGGGAGTCTGCTCCCGTGCCCTTCAAAGTGTATGATGCACTTGGAAAAATGGTTCTATCCGCATCCGTACCTGCGCACCAGCAATCCATTTCCATTGATGTTGCAGCCCTGCCTGCGGGCATTTATGCCATCACGGTGGAAGCCACAAACAATTCCACCACCTTTCAGTGGATTAAAAGTCAGAACTAACTTCCCGCAGGTAGCATTCCCTAAAGTGCGAATGCAATGTAGCGCATCTCCCTTCTTGCAAGAAAACCATAGGTTTGCACGCTAGTTCAATCGCGCTAGTTTGCACCAGATTATCTCATCATGTTTGACCAAGAAGGACGTACCGAATTAGAGAACTTAGGAGAGTTTGGCCTCATCAATCGCATTGCCGAAAGTGTCACAATCCGCAACGCATCCACCATCAAAGGCATTGGCGATGATGCCGCGGTTATAGGCGAAGGCGACCAGCGCACCCTTGTTAGCACCGATATGTTGGTAGAAGGCGTTCACTTCGACCTCAGCTATGTTCCACTAAAGCACTTAGGTTACAAGGCTGTGGTGGTAAACCTCAGCGACATCTGCGCCATGAATGGCAAGCCCGAGCAAGTAACCGTGTCTATTGCCATGAGTAATCGCTTTTCCCTCGAAGCCGTGGAAGAGCTATATGATGGCATACTGGCCGCTTGCGAAAAATATCAAGTTGATTTGGTGGGTGGCGATACTACCACTTCCAATGCTGGCCTCGTGTTAAGCATTACCGCTGTTGGCACTGTTCACAAAAATGATGTGGTTTACAGAAATACCGCCAAGCCTACAGACCTTATCTGTGTTTCAGGCGATTTGGGTGGCGCATACCTTGGTCTTCAAATACTGGAACGCGAGAAGCGCATCTTTATCGAAAACCCCGCCATTCAACCCGACCTCACTGGCCACGACTACATCCTTGAACGCCAACTAAAACCCGAAGCCCGCACCGATATTGTCGATATGCTTCGCCTCGAAAAAGTGCTGCCTACCGCGATGATTGATATTTCGGATGGCCTTAGTTCAGAATTGATGCACATTTGCACCCAGAGCAAAGTGGGCTGCCGTGTTTATACAGAAAAACTTCCTATTGATGCTGCTACGGGCATCGCAGCCGAAGAGTTGAACCTCGATGTGTTGACCTGCGCCCTCAATGGTGGAGAAGACTACGAACTACTTTTCACCGTGGATATCAAGGACCACGCTCGCATCAAAGACAATCCTGCCTTCCACATTATTGGGCACATTACCGAGCCAGAAGATGGAACCAACCTCGTTTCCTCTGGTCAGTTTATCCAACTAAAAGCCCAAGGCTGGAAGCATTTGGGTTAGTTTAGAAATGGCTTAAAAAACAAAGGCTCCGAAGTCCATTGCTGGGTTTCGGAGCCTTTTTGTTTATAGTTGAAGTGGGGGCCTATTGAAGTACCACACGTTTGGTAATTACCGCATCCGCAGCTTGCAACTCCATCATATATACGCCTTTGGCAAAGGTTGTGGCATCTAGTCTGTGTTTACCAGCAGTCACACTTTTATTCAACACCACATGACCGGCTACATCAAACAAACGCAATTGAACCTTGTCTCCAGCAGTAGCAGGAATAACCACATCAAAATTGCCATTAGAAGGGTTTGGATATACATCTAAACCAGAGAACACGCCTTCTTCTGTGCCTACCACACCAACATTAACTGTCACTTGAGATTGAGCACTTGTGCAGCTGTATTCTTCGCTTTCTACCTCCCAATCATAGAAATAGTAGTAGTATTCTGGAGTTCCAGTGTTAGCCCCTGTTATAGCACCAAGGCCGCCAAGGTTGTATGGGAACGCAAGGGCAGTGCCTTGGCCATCTCTCCAAAGACCATGATTATTGGTAGAAACACGCATTCTATATGCAGTTCCAGGCTGAACAGTCCAATCCAATTGCACTCGCGATGTGCCATCAGGAATAGTAAATGTTCCCGTTTGCAAGGTTTGTCCGCTCGCATCTTCAATGTAAATAGTTCTATCTGAAGCGCCAACGGCATACACCTTCACCGAACGAATAATCATCGGTTCAGCAGCATCGAATATCAAATAGAACCCTGTGCTTTGGTGCGATTGCCCTGTGCTTGGCGAATTGTTCACTTTTCCACCGTAGTAGGTATCGCCACCATAGGTTAAGGTTTGTTCCACATAAAAGTTGGTAAC
>Ga0247843_1003979_pt1 | contig 22869 bp, 9 predicted proteins | sample LaCruzMarch2017__FD_192420 | JGI IMG/M metagenome (GOLD analysis project Ga0247843, IMG submission 192420) | Freshwater microbial communities from meromictic Lake La Cruz, Castile-La Mancha, Spain - LaCruzMarch2017_8m | ecosystem: Environmental > Aquatic > Freshwater > Lake | place: Spain...
ATCAACCATTAATATAATGTTATAATGTATGATTAGTCAATAAAATAACATTTTCATTGAGGTAAAGCTATAATATTGACATATATACACTGTTTTTGGGTGAGTTGTACCTAAATCCCAGCACCCATAGGTACAAATCGCGTGAGTATGATGTGGTAGTGGCCTTGGACCACTTCAGAAACACTCTCACACCTATATTAGATATATAGAAGGTATTCAATCACATTCTATTGCAGTGAATAGGCCTTGGGAGCACTATCTGTCCATAGTATGTCACTGCCATGTCCTGGCCTTGTCCCCCAAACTGGGTACAAATACAAATCACACCACCATGACAAAGTATAGGCTAGGATCCACTTCATACTCTTACCAGATCCCCTTCATACCTATAGAAAGTGTTTAAAAGCCTTCAACCATGGCTGGCAGTCATAATGTCACAACACCATACCATACCATCACTCTAGAAGGGGTGGGCACAGTCGTAGGATTTTCAGTGGGTTTCTCACTGGGGACATACTGTAGGATATGATTGGGACCTCCCATCCACTTCATACTCTTACTAGATTCACTTCATACATATATAATGTGTTTAAAAGCCTTCAACCATGGCTGGCAGTCATAATGTCACAACACCATACCATACCATCACTCTAGAAGGGGTGTTCACAGTCGTAGGATTTTCAGTTGGTTTCTCACCGGGGACATGCTGTAGGATATGATTGGGATCTCCCATCCACTTCATACTCGTACAGATTCACTCTATACCTATATAATGTGTTTAAAAGCCTTCAACCATGGCTGGCAGTCATAATGCCACATCACCAAACCATACCATCACTCTAGACAATGTCGTGGGATTTTGAGTTGGTTTCTCACATCTCACAGGTGATATGTTGTAGGATATGATTGGGACCTCCCATCCACTTAATACTTATACCAGATCCACTTCATACATATAACAGGTGTATGGCATGCTTTATATGTGGTGGGTGGCCAGAAGGTTGCAACACCATACCATACCATACCATACCATACCATACCATCACTCTGCAAGTGGCAGCCTGAGGAGTAGTAGGAGTAGGTCTCAGTTTTTAGCTGAAATGTTTCTATTTTGTTATGATAAGTCCTCTCATCCACTTCATACTCATACTAGATCCACTTCTTACATATAATAGGTGTTCGGTATACTTTATATGTGGTGGGCAGTTGTATGACTGTGTCCTTACTCCACTACTATCATCACAATAGCTGTCAAGTCTGTGTTGATCAATGGCAAAATTGTGAGTCTGTCTATTTCTGCCGCTGCCGCCTTTGCTACTTGTTTTAATACCTTCTCCAATGCCTCATTTACATCTCCAAATGCACCTACCACCAGCGGTATCACTTGACCTGTAAAGAACCGTCCCTGTGCTGCCTCAAATAGTCCCATAATCTCGGTGGTTCCATCTCCCACTACGTCTGAAGCAAACACCTCATCAAGCTTCTTGAACCTCTTGTGATAATTCACATTAATTGCCTTCGCTCGTCTTTCTGCTGCTGTTGTATCAGTATTCACATGTCCATATTGTGACACGCATGCTGTCATAGTCTTGAGTTCGAAGAATGCCTCGTCCGTTGTTGATGCTCTGCTATCATTGATCCTCTGTCTTCCTGACGGATAGTAAGGGTTAATGTAAGGTATTATAGAATGTCATGCACTCTTTGGGTTGGAAACTCTGTTATGTGGTTGATGTAGTTGGAAATGTACGGCTCTCCAATTTTACCGTTGAGGAAGTTCGCCGCCTCCATTTGCGATTGTATACCGGCTACTTTCATTATGTCCAACATCATATGTTGTATTGCGTTATGTAATGCTCGATGTCCTTGTCCTGGCAATTATGCTGCTGCTAGTTTCTCCCATACTTGTCAAGTTGCTGTCCCCTTTGTCTAAAGTATCTCCCTACCATTGGTGCCATGACTGGTTATGGCTGGCCCAAATATCTTGCAAATCCCATTCGTAGTGTCTCGTTCTCCATGTATCTGACACGATCTGGTGGTGAGTGTAGAAATACATAACTCATCCTATCGCAGTTCATAATGCTTGCCGCTCGAAATCTTCTTTTGGCAGCGTCTCCACTAGTCGCTTCGTAAGTTGCTTCCCTCTTGCAGTCTCAATTTCTGTTGTGATTGCTCTTGTCACCGATTTTGGCTGTGTACCTTCATGACAGAAGCCTGCCTGATTGATCTCTTGTGTTAGTAGATATGACCTTCTTGATCTGTCTGCGTCGGGCGTCGGAATTCTGATATCCTGGAAAGTTGTAGTTAATTGGCTCCAGGTTTCTCTTATTGCCAATGCAATCCCTCGTGGTTGGTTATCCCTCCCTAACATATGCTCCCAAGGGTTCCTTGACTGGACAGTTGAAGCTTCCCTCGCCAAGGTATTCAATGACGCCTCTAGTTTTAAGTGGCGTTTGTATGTTTGGTACTTTTGTCAACTCCATAATTCGGAAATCGTGTCCCCACGGACCACCTTCCTTCTTTCTCCGCCTGCATTATCATGGTCCAGCATGGCAGTAGTAGCAACCAGCAACAACGTCCCACAAGCAACCGCAATAATGGTGGTACTACGACGTCTACTCGTCGTCCAACTGTGCGGCTATTTATCAAGCTTATACAAATAGTGGCATTAGTTACCGCTACGATATTTGTGGGCATTTCTACAACCATAGTTCGACGTTATAATGCTTATTCCAACGTGAACAATATTCATGGAGAGAAGAGGAAGGATGATGGGGGAGCTTCGTTATTATTCGACGCCTTTGTTGGAGGTGCCAATGACAGTAGTCGCAGGGCCCAAGATCAGGATATCAACGATGACAATGACAACAACAACAACAACAACAACAACAACAACAACAACAACAATCGTGAGATTGACACACTGGAGAAGGAACTGGCACAGTTAATGGCCGAGCACGATTCGATTACAAAGGAAATTAATCATCTCAATCACAACGATAAGCACAATGACGTTACGAATAAAAAATTGGATCTCGTGGGATGGGTAACAATGTTGGCAGAGCCTAAGAATAATGTCAATGACGTCGAGAATGACAGCAGCAACAATAATGAGGACAATGACAACGTCGAAGAAGCAATATTTGACAACAGCAACAATAATAATGAGGAGGACAATGACGAATACGATAAGGACAATGATGATGAAGAGGTAGAAGAGGAGGAAGGTGACGAGGGAGAGGACATAGAAGAGGAAGGCAAAGAAGAAGAAGAAGTCGAAAAAGAAGAAGAAGAAGAAGACAAACCGAGAACAAAATTATCATGGAAGGAAATTAATAAACGTGCAGTGGAGGACTTACGAGAGTACAAAGCCCGTCAAAGAATGAAAGGAAGGCATGGAGTGGAAGAAGAAGAAGAAGAAGAAGAAGAGGAGGACGACCTCGAGAAGGAAGAATTGAGAGATCACAAAAATGATAATAAGAGAAGAAGGGAGAAAAGGAGGAGGAGGAAAAGTAATAACGACGATGATGAAGAAGAGGAGGAGGAAGAGTTGAGACACCACAAAGATAATAATAAGAGGAGTAGGGAGAAGAGGAGGAGGGAAACGAATAACGACAAGTATAGTACTACCGATGACCAAGGAGAAGAAGATGAAGTAGAAGAAGACAATGACGAGGAGGAAGAGATTGATTCCCCAACACCTAAAAAATATTGGATCAAAAAGCAAATCTTTCAATCATTATCAATATCTGGTATTTCTGCCAATAGTAATGAACATGATGGTGGTGATGATGATGGTAGAGGTGCCATAATCCCAATCGATCTTAGTGTGAATCATCTCCAACGTATAGTTCGGGCATCTGGTTCACCAAATACATTTAATAGTTATATTACTGAAGAATTCTTACCAATAATATCATCATCTGATATACTTGGTTTTCGTTGGCGGAATCAAGTACGTGCTGGGTCAGTAGGAGGTGGTGGTGGTGGAAATAATGGTGGACATGCTAGTAAAACTACTGCCTATAAAATTATTACTCGTCATCCTCATTATCAGCATGACAATGACAACAACATTGACAAGGATGATGATGACAATGAGGATGATGACGATGAGACTAGTACACTGCTTTGGGATTCTGGTAAGGTTGATACACCCGACGGCTTACCCGATGTGGTACTATGCACCGATGATTGTGTCACAAAGTTAATGTCCAAAGAAAATATCGGTATCATTGTGGAATGGAAGGTAATAGTATGGGATTCATCGTATTCCTCCTCCACATCCTCCTCTTTGTACTCCTCATCCAAATGGAGCAAATTTGCCATTGGTCCAAGTCAGTCGAATGGTCATGAAATGGGTAGTAGTAGTAACGATGATGATGATGATACTAATGAATGGATGGCAAAATGGATATCTCATCCCATTGATGTACAGTCGTGGAGTACTACCGATGCTGGTGCATTTTGGAGCAATGTTAATGAGAATAGAGAATTGGCATGTACTAATTGGGAAAAGAGGAGTCAATTACCAATCTTTCGTACCAAGTTGGACATGAAATCGCTTAGTCTTATCGGCGACGTGAAGGAGGAAAATAATGATGATGATGAAATTGCATCGGCATTACTGGTAGTATCAGGCCTAGGGTCATTCCGTGTTAGTTTTGATGGTGTACCATTATCATCGTCGGGACCGCTCGACCCACCACTGACAGACTTTGCCCAACGTGTGTCATACCGTGGATTTGATGTAACTAACTTCTTAACGTCGACGAAGGGTAGAAATAAGATTGATGGAGCAGCAGTGTACAAACAACAACAAGAACACGAGCACGTCATTGGTATATCCATGGGATCAGGATGGTGGGATCATCGACCTGTTACCGGAGGGTTTATTCGACTATACCTCATGCCACATGGTGCTGTGACGTGTATCGCACAGCTATATGTGACGTACAAGAAAAAATCGTCAATCACCACGAAGGTACTTTTACCCACTGGACACAAATCGTCGGGATGGCAGGTGGCCAAGGGACATTTACGTGAATCGAGTTTGTTTTCGGGTGAATATATTGACTTGCAGACAATGGCCATCTTTAGTGAATGGGACACTCCGGAGGGATGGAGTGGTGTACAAGATGTGGATGAGGACACAGTTGCTATCGGAGGAGGAGCAGGTGAAACAATTCATTCCTGGGTGGAACCGACGCTATATCAAAGTGATACCACATTAGAAAAATGGAGAACGGCATTACACTACAAATCATCGGCAAGGAAATTGATGGTCCGACAATCAATAATACCGGAGCATACGCTAGCACCCATTGGTCGGTTAATACCGAATGAAATTCCTCCTGTAATGCCAGTTGAGCGTGTTGAGCCGGATGAAATATATTCGCTAGGACAGGGCCGGTGGATGATAGATTTTGGGAAAGGATTTTCTGGCATGGTTCGCTTTGATTCTGGATTGCCCGAACCTATAGTACCAGATGAGTATCCCCGTGGACATAGTATGAGCACTTTGAGTTCAGATGAATCATATATTACTGTTGTCTACGGAGATTCGATCGAGTTGTCAACTGGTGATATTAATATTGCACTAGTTGCTGGGATGGGTTTACATGATGGTGGACCGAATCATAAGTCAAAGAAGCTTGGTCATGCAATTGACAAGGGTGGTCCATGCTATCCCAAGGATCATCATGAGCCTGGATCGTTGCTGCAGCGTGATGTGTACATCCTCCCTCGGGCGCCAAATGATATGAGGGTCAAAGGCAGTTTCACTGATGCTCGTCAATCACATTTTACGACACATGCCTTTCGCTTTGCTGAAATTTGCTGCACGTCCGAACCACCAGCTGGCGTACATGCATTAGCATATCGAACCGCATTCAAGGAGTGGGGTGACTTTAGCTCGAGTAATGTACGGATCAATGGTGGGTACGAGCTTGTGAAGAATGCCATGAATAGCAACATGTTAGGTGTACAGTCGGATTGTCCACATAGAGAAAAAATTCAGTACGGAGGTGACATCCTTGCGGATTCGCCGGCAAGTCTTCACTTTTACGATATGAGCTCATTTTACCGTAAGGTAGTAATGGACTGGCGAGATCAGCAGTGGGACAATGGGGCATACGCTGGTACTAGTACTTGGCTGGCATTGAATGATTATGCCGGTATTGGCGATGGTGCCGGCGAGACTGTTTGGGCAAGTGCACCCGTCGTCATGACGGCACGACACATGCAGCACTACGGAGATTTGAATTTCCTTATTGACACGTATGATAATCACCTTCAATGGTTTAACTTCCTCCGAAAGAATTTCGATAATGGTATGCGTGTCAAAAAGTACGATGACAACTTAGTAGGCTACATCAAGGAAGGAAGTGGGTTAGGGGACTGGCTAAGCTTCAGGGCGCGTGATACATGGATAGCTCACCAAAGTTTCTATATGGCTACTGCACGAAGTATTGCTTACATTGCATCGAAGATTGGCAAATCTGCAGAGTCCAAAGGTGCTCTGGCAGTGGCGAATTCAGTGAGAGATCGTATAACTAGTCTGTACCTACAAAAGAATGGTCAGTTCCGTCCTCCTGACACAGATGAACGTATGAGCCCTGGACCGGAACTAAGTCTATATAACCGTGTTGTACCTGGTGAGAAGCGGTGCAACGTGTTACATCGTTACTTACATCGTGAGGGACATACATGGCCTGGATCGGAAGAGGCGGGTTTGCTCAAAAATATCTCCGACGCTACGTTGAATGAGATGATAGAATCTGGTGAAGTTACCAAGCGTGGCTCTCAATGGGCGATGGGTTGGAGTCAATGGCATGGATTCAGTGAAGGCATCCTGGCTATTAGGTATGCCCTAAAAACATTGAGTGATAATGGACTACACAATATTGCACTTGCCAAGGCAAACGGTTTTGGGGTGGGAACATTTGAGTACATGCTAGCACACAATGCCACAACGCATTGGGAAAGTTGGTGGAGATCCGAGGATTTATACAGTCATAATCACCCGATGCTGGGAGCGTCCGCAGAGTGGATGGCATCGGCGGTTGCAGGTGTGTCACTTCATCCCACAACCACGGCTGGTAAATTGGTAGTATTCTGGCCAAGATTTCCCAACTCTGCAAGCACATTAGTGTATGCCAGTGCAACGCAGGGTACACGACGAGGTGATTATTCCATTGCATGGAAATTTGAAGATCTCCCTACGGATGAAGACTTATACGACTCAGCAATTGTAAAAATTCACATCCGGCTACACGTACCACCAGACGGGAATGCAATTTTTCGTCTACCAGAGTATGGTAACGGAGAGGGAGTTCGTTCGGTTATTAAGTATGCAACACAAATTCCGGACATTGAACAAATCAAGGACATGTCATCACAAGATTGTAACAAACGACGAAATGCAAAAATGGGATTCAATTACAACTGGGAGTTTGACAACGAAGATTTAATATTCGTGAAAGTTCCTCGTACGAAAGCGATAGGGACTCCATGTAGTAGCTTTCTGTTCCACCCACAATTAGACAAGGTTGTATGGAGCTCATCTGAAATGATAGTTGGCAGTTTAGAAAATGGGATTGAGGTAGAATTAGTTGCTGGGTTGTACGATGTCATGGTAGACAAGTGGCAGCTCAAGTCTGAAGTTAAGGGAAAGAGAGGAGATTGGCGTATTGCATCTATAAAAGATTTTTATCGATCAATTGAAGACATTGGTCCATACTGCTCTGACACTGACACCTTTGAATGGAATATAGACGATGCATCTCACTTGATATAAAGACTTTGGTTGTGGCAACGTAATCCGTCGAAAGCGAAAAATTCATATATTGATACACATCTGGACGAGAACCAGAAAACATTGGCCTCTCACTCTCTTATGACCGAGGAGATCGACAATAAGCAAAGCACACATGGAGATGTATGGATGATCATTCCGCGTAAGGCAGAAAGGACACGTCCACGGTAATACTGGGGGAATAGGGTAAATTTAATTGCCTTACAAAATTACTAATTCTAGTGATAACTAGCAAAAATTTCAACTCCTGTAAAAACTGTCGTCTTCTTGATTGCACTTTTATTCCATCAAAGAAATGAAGCAATGCTACAATTATTTCGCTCAATACTTCCCAATCCATCAAGCGTAAGTGTGACCAAATCTGCCATCATCGACTTGGCCTCTACTGTCACCTTCTCCGTTCCGATCAACTCGTCTACAATTCCTACAGCCTTACATGATAGAGTATTATTATTACGGTGATTCATTAGCACAGACAAGGCACTTGGAATAAAGTTCGAATTGGAACGCAAATTAATCGTGTTTTGCTTCGTTTGTTTTCCCGTCGCCCATGCCGAAGCCGCTTGAAGAACCTCCATCGTACGATTATAATCAGTAATAAAACTATTTTGGAATGTCCAATTAGTGTATGATTGTCCATCATTTAATCGTCCACTATATCCGGCATGTAGAGCTCGGTCTAAATCAAATTGGTATATATTACCCTTGTCATTAACAAGTATTTGATGATCATGCACAAGTAGTGGGATAGACTTGATCACGCTAATAGCACTTTGAATCTCTTTACTAAATGTGGAAATAAATGAAGATTTGTCAACAACAATCTGTTCATGTACAAATCGTTCAAATTCATGTCCCCATGTATCTTTTTTAATAGTGAACATGGGAATAATCATACGCACGTTTTGAACAATGGTGTAGTCCCAATGTACGTTTCCACCTCTATTGCATCTTTGTCGACTTTTTTGGAAGTAACGTTTGCCCTGTCGTTTGTTCGTGAATATCTTTTCCGACGAGGGTGTCGTTATTACTCGGTATGGTGCATCAATGTATATGTGTCTGATTTCATGTGTGTCTTGTAGGTATTGTGATAGGTTGTATGCCAGGTGCATTTCCGTTTCGTATTGACGACGCCGACAGTTGAAGCCTACGAGGTAGGCAATTTCTCCACCATCATTGCCACCACCAGAAACATCATATTCTCTTTCATCACTCTTTTTACGGAATAAACATTTGTACTTTCCACATCGCGCTTGCTCCTTGACATCCAACGACTTCCAAAATATTTCCGAGGAGGATGCATCCAGTCCTGCCGTGGCCTCCAGTCGTTGCGTTTTGTCATTACTGCTTGATAAAGCAGGCGGATGGAATGATAAAGGAGGAGGTCGGAACGACATGTCGTTGTATTTCATTGTTCCCCACAACGCCACCTTCATTGATATATACATAGAATGCACGAAAAGCATCGTCCCGACGAATGATGCAATGCATGACTTGCGGCTGCTGCTAACCATCAAGTGGCAATACTTGGAGGGCATGGCTACGAGTAAAGATGGGTATGCTTGGAAAATCGACGTTGTGGGTTGGAATCAATCTCGACTTTCTTTCTTCATCAGTACTGGTATTTCCGTTCATTGAACACGACGTTTATCGTATTCTTCAGTACCTATGCTATCTCCGTTCTTGAACACGACTCGTTTATTGCTTTTTCGGCGGGGCGAGTCCACGACTTCCAACACCTTGCCGATTTTGTTGGCAGCTTCTTGGCATCCGAGCGTTCGGTGCTGGTGGGGGCTTTTGCAGTATCGGTGCTCGATGTTATTATACTTCACTTATGCATGAATGAAATAGTTCGAGTACGTACACTAACATCGTCTAGTAAACAAAAGGAGAAGACGGTTGTGTGCGTCATTCATCTTCATCATGAATCGTCGGGAACGGACTCTATCCCCAGTCTGTAACTCTGGACGTCATCAGCCTCTCCTCTTGTCTCGGATCGTGCGCTCCTTCCACAAAAATGCTACCACTGATTCGTCGCGGAAAGACAAGATGAAGATGCGCAGTCAGTCACTGCAGCCCCAGTCACGTGGACGACCTCGACAGAAACAGCAGCAGCAGCAGCAGCAGCAGCAATCGGCCACACAAGCGTCCCTCGCAGACCTGATCAGGAAAATAGACTTGCTCCCAGATGATCACTTCGACAAGACTACCAATGTCGACGATGGGCATGGAGCAGGCTTGACGATTACGACTATCATGGAGGAGGATGGCGGTAGTCAGGATGGTAGAGATAGCATATTTAGCATCAATGACGATTCTATCGTCGTAGAAAGTGCCTCCAACTTGACTAATCCAACACATCACCACACACAACATCAGCCAGATATTTCCAATAAACATCATCAATGGCAGATGGATGCTGAGAATTTACAACTCAGACGTCGACTACGTGAGGCGGCACTATTGGAGGCAATGGCCGCACCTGGACGCTGTCGTCGTCAGCTACTGGCAATGTCATCGGCTAGGGCTAAAAGAGACACGGCTCGTTCTGATTTCTCGATGACAAGCGTAAGCGTTAAGTCTAGGACGGCCGACGCATCGATAGTGAACATCAATGCAAGTAATAGTAGTACACACGCTACCACCCAGACACAAACCACCACTGATGACCATTATAATGATATTCGTCGTGCCAGTCGTGGCATTTTCTTAGTGTCAAGCGTAGAATCTAGGACCGAAGACGACTTATCGATAGTGAACATTAATGCAAGTGATACCAGCGATACCACCGAAATCACCACCGACACCTATGCCGACAAAATCTGTGATACCAGCGATACCACCGAAATCACCACCGACACCTATGCCAACAAAATCTCTGATCCGATCCCAGCTCCAGTCGTGGTAGTCTGCGATGACTCACCCACGGAGTACAGACCGGACATGCTGACTATCACGAGTACGATCATTAAGGACAACGCGAGCGATGAGAACCGTGATTCTCCAGAACATTCTACGTCAAATGACTCACTCACGTCATCCGTGTCGTCTAATAATAAAGTAGTGTCATTTTCCCATCCTATTATATCCATGGAGTATCTTCAACATGAAAACGCACCTGAATTACCCCTTGACACTCGCTGTCAGGACAGCCTCATCCTCAAGCCCAGGAAATATGTGGTAGGTGCATTAAGTGAAGAGAAAGACATGGTATCGAATGATTCGCACTTGAATCATGTAAGCACAGCTCGAGTGTCGAACAGAGGAGGGGTAGTAGCGGAAGGTCAAAACCATAAGAATCCAACCAAACTAACAGCGTTTACGACCGAATCGGAGTTGCGTACTTGGAAGCTCACTGCCATCAAGACAGAGATTAACGAATTGCGTGCATCAAAGACAGAGGCAATAAAGGAGGTGGCCAAGCTAAGATTAGAAGTAACGAGTGCTGCCCAATCTTTGAATGAGGCTCGTGAGAATGAGCTTAAGTTACTTGCATCAAGGACAGAGGCCCTGGAGGAAGTGGAGCAGCTACGATCGGAAGTGACGTCATTGAAGAGTAGTGCTGTCGAATCATTAAATGAAGCCCGTGAGACTGAATACAAACTGCTTGCATCGAGGGCAGAGGCCTTAGAGGAAGTGGCAAAGCTGAGATCGGAAGTGGTAACTCTGAAGATTAGTGCTGCCCAATCTTTGAATGAGGCTCGTGAGAATGAGCTTAAGTTACTTTCGTCAAGGACAGAGGCCCTGGAGGAAGTGGAGCAGCTACGATCGGAAGTGACGTCATTGAAGAGTAGTGCTGTCGAATCATTAAATGAAGCCCGTGAGACTGAATACAAATTGCTTGCATCGAGGGCAGAGGCCTTAGAGGAAGTGGCAAAGCTGAGATCGGAAGTGGTAACTCTGAAGATTAGTGCTGCTCAATCTTTGAATGAGGCTCGTGAGAATGAGCTTAAGTTACTTGCATCAAGGACAGAGGCCCTGGAGGAAGTGGAGCAGCTACGATCGGAGGTAACGTCTCTTAAGAGCAATTTTGAGAATGAGCAATTGGAATGGAAGACGGCGGCCGAGCAGGCTGTGCTGGAATGTATCAAAGAAACAGCCAACCTTACCACGAGCAATGATCAATTGAAGGCAGAGAATGTTGAATTACAAGCTGAAGTTGATGCTCTACAAATCAATATGGAATCAATGTTAGAGTTGGCAGAAGTACGACATATGACATATGAGGAGGCACGAGGGTTGCATATGATGCTCCAGGCGGATATCAACCTTCTTGAGAGCAAATTGAAAGAAAGTAAGCGTTCGATTGATGAAAAAGACAAAGAACTTGCAGACCTGTCCACGAAGTTCGAATTACTAACAAGTGAATTGAAAGAGGAAGTGATCGTCCACGCAGCCAGCAATGAGATGTTAGCTGCCACCAGACGCGAAAATCAAATCATGTCAGAGCAGCTCGAGTTACAGTCGGCACTGTTGCAAGAAATGAAGACCGAAATAACGAGTATATCTAATAAAGCTTCTATAGAGCAGACACTTCTTAATGACAAGATGAATGCAATGAGTCAAGAATTGTCTGACATGAGCATGCTCAAGACTAAATCCGATGAAAGCATTCAAGCCACAGCCGCTACAATCAAGTCATTACAAGAGGAGTTGGCCAGATTTACTTCCATGGAGAGTGATGCTTCGGATGATTACATCGGTTTCATCGGAGTCGTGAAGGGAGTCGCGGACAGTACTGATAACGATGAAGTTCAGGCTGCAAATGCTTCTTACGAGGACATCCTATCACAGCTTGGATCTAATAGGAATGAGTTGGACGAGAACAAACTTGCACTCCGCCAAGCTTGTCAAGAGGCCATAGAGCTGCGAAATGAATTGAATGACGCCACACAAAAGTTGACCCTTCTTGAGCAGTGGCGACATTCGTCTGAGGAGGCGAGCACTGCTAATCGTGCACTCAGTCTGACACTTGAGAGTGTACAGGGTCAAGTTGAGCATAGAGACGGTGTGATTAAATGCTTGAAGGATGTGATTGATGACCTACAGAAGAAGCTTACATCATACACAACTTCAAACAAGCAGACAGAAGTCATAATTCATTCGATAACTGATGGGATGAATCGGCTAGAAACAAGAGTAGTGGATCTTTCTGAAGACTCTACATCCGTGCTCTTGCATACTCGTCAACTTCTCTGTGCCATGGGAGAGGAAGAATCTCAACGATCAGCGTCCGACTCTGGAAAGCTCACGATGGTGTCAAGGGATAGCGAGATTAATGAATTGATGAATACAATTAGGAACGGCTCGCAGAGTATTGTTTTGAAGAATAAGGAGCTGTCTGAGATGAGCGAGAAAGTATCCGCTCTTGAGCGTCTATGTCAAGAAAAGCAAGAGATAATCATTGACAAAGAAGCTGAAACATCCTTTCTATACAGCGAATGTGAGAAGCTCAATGTCCTATTGGATGATTTCGAAGCCGAGTTTTCTTTAATGAACCAAGCCATGGAGGATATGGAGCAGCAGTATGACTTGCTTCACCGAGAGAAGATATCGAATCTCCAGCAGGAGTCTTTTGTTAAAGAACGAGAGATGCTAAAGCAGGATGCCGAATCAAAGCTAATTTTAATTTCTCAGCTGATAGCAAGTAATAATGAAATTCTTGGACAAATGAACGATTTATCTCTGTCGAAGGAAGAGGTAGAACAGCAGGAGAGGATAAAGTCTGACACTCTGACACAACGAATTGTCGAGCTCGAGAGTGAGTTGGAGCAATTAATGTTCAAGTATCAAAGTGCCAAGGTGGCCCTTGCTGATATGGAAGAAATCTGGATGGTACGTAGCAATATGACATTTATTCTTCCTCAGATTACTATATTTCCTTACCAAGTTCGTATATCGTGTCAATCATTGTCAGGTGGTCGAAACACAGAGCAGTATGGATGGACAGATTTCTCCCTTCGAGGACGAATTAGAACCATGGGGATACGTTGCAGAGTTGAGAGGGAACAATGAGGGAGAGGAGGAGTCCATCGACAATGGAAATAATAGCCTGGAGAAAGAGATGATCTCAAATGACAATGAAGAAGCTAGCACAGCAGCTAGCACCAGTTCTCGGAGTGCAATTAAAACATTTCGTAACATCACTACCAAAGTTCAGGGGGAGAAAGAAAAGATGATCTCAAATGACGATGAAAAACCTAGCATCAGTTCTGAGGGTGGCAACGAGGACGAGTTGGATTCTATTGTCAAAGGACTTAAACGAGAGAAAGAGAAGATGATCTCGAATGACGATGAAGACGCTAGCACCTGCTGCTCTCACAGTGACAACGAGGAAGAGGATTCCATTTTCGAAGCTCAGGAGGAGACGGAGAAGATATCGAATGCCAATGAAGAACTTATTATCAGTTCTCAGGGTACCGACGAGAGAGATGATTCCATTTTCGAAGAAGGAATTAACGGGGAGAAAGAGACAATCTCAAACGATGTTGAAGAAACCAGTTCTCAGGGTGGCATTGAGGAAGAGGATTCCATTTTCCAAGGAATTAGCGAGGAGAAAGGCATTATCTCAAATGACAATGAAGAACCTATCATACTGTCTCTGAGTAGCAGTAAGCGTGTAAGTTTTGGCAAAATTGTCACTTACGAAGGTCAGGAGAAGGAGATATCAGATGATGATGATGATGATGAGAAATATTGCACCAGCTCTTGGAGTTGTTGCAAGTTTGTAAGTTTGGGTGACGGCAAATTTCACGAGGAGGAGAGGAGGATATCAAATGAGTACTGCACGAGTTGTATTGATAACAAGGACTCTATTGACGAAGAGGGAAGCAGTTATTTCAGTGACATTGATTAAATAGATTATTAACTCAATTGATATTGTATCCTTGCTGTGGTTCTACTACGCTTTTTTCCTATGTAACCTGTAATCTTTACTCTGACTAGTTTGATAGATATTCATTATCAGAGGTGTGGAATAAAGTTCCTCACTACACAACAACAGCCTCACTTCACTTCGTTCCGTTCGATAGGAAGAGAGAGGAACGTCCGGTAGGACGTGATGTCCCTTCTACGCAAAGACGAGACGTCAGAATATAAAGTCGTGACGTCGAGCGTAGCGAGGCTGTCGTCATTGGCGGGAATATTGTAATCTACAGTCGAACGAAGCGAGACTGTCGTCATTTTTCTTTAGTCGAAATAGATAAAAAGTCGTTGATTAACAGTATCTAGTCACGTCAATGTCACGCTAGATAATAATATCGATAGATCATCTCTTCAATACTACGATGCTAACGGTGGCGTCGTTGAAATTTCGGTCATTTTTTTGACCGCAATGGTGTCATATGACGACCACTTTTTTAGCCCGGTCAGCTTAGAGGTCTATCGAGGCCCTGCACCAGTTCCATTCCGATAGAGCTCGTCGTTATTTATCAATCGTGGTCGACTTTTTTGGACGACGAATTTTGCACATTTCCTTGACTGCCACTTCATCCCAAATGTTCTCGTCGTAGTCCATATCAATCATTGTCAAGCGATGCCCATCTACCTCTGTCGACCGGGCGCGGACACGAAGGAGCCATGGCGACGCGGGGTACAAGTCCACGCTCGTCCTTTCCCCATCGATGGCGGTGGCCGCTCGTCGCATGGCCACGACGACGACGACGAACGCGGGCAATTATTGGCTCGTGATGATGTGGCGGGGAGCAGCGATTCGCCGCCACGACCGTCCCGCTGCCTTCCGGAGCAGGCGGTCGTCGTCCTATGCGGCGATCGCGAGGAGGAGGGGGAGGGCGGCCGCGGCGGCAGTAAAGGAAAGGCGGGAATGTCGATAAATAATGGCTCGAATAGCAGTCGTGGCGACGAGGCAATGACGAGACGACGAAATATCCTACTGGTCACGATGCGACGGTACCTCATTGAAAAGTTGGCCGATCCAGTTCATGACAAGGTGATTATATTCTGCAGCAGCAACAGCAACAACAACAACGTGGAGGGAGGAGGAGGAGGGGGGGCAGCATGGGTAGCACGAGGGCTCATGCAAGATGGGTTCAGTGCAACGACGCTCTATTGGAGGGATGATAGTCGTGCCATGAGCATTAGTGGCAGTGGCGATAATAGCCACTGTAATGAAGCAACGATAGCAAAGCTGAGCCAGTTCATCAATTCATCATCATCATTATTGTCATCATCATCATCATCGTCGTCATCTACTGGGGATGGTAATAGTAATATATTGATAATTGTTTCAGATGTAACACTAACGAATACACTAACAGCAGCAGCAGGTAGTGACGACGATGATGACAATAATCAAGGTACACGAAAAACAACAACAACGGTGGAGGAAATTATTCTTCGACAATTTAATAGCGATGATGACCATGGTACTACCGCCATTGACACTTCTTCGTTTCGGTATACCGATGATAGCAAGACTGGCAATAGTAGCAGTGGCAGTAGTAGTTGCAGTAGTAGTAGTATTGCCATGGTAATTAATATCGATCTGCATACCTTGAGGATACAACGATATAAAACAAGATTGCATCTAACAAGTGGTATATTAGTTTCCATCTTCTTCCTACCACCCGAAAATAAGGACAATGATGACGATGATGATGATGATGCCAAATTGATTATTGTGGATGGGGAGGAGCATGGGGAGCAAGGAAAGGTGATGAGGAAGAAGGTTGGTAGTGAAAATGTGATGGAGGAGGTGGCACCGCCCCCCTCACGGACAATGGCAGGTGAATTAGTGGATGTATTACGTGCATACAAACAGCATGTTCCACGAGAGTTACTAAGTTTGGCACCACCGCCATTATTAATCGATCCACCCCCAATGTCGACCACTCCTCCCTTTAATGACGCAATTGATGATGATGGCGTGGATGACTTACTCGATGATTTATTCACGATGAGGGGGAGAGGTGGTGAGATCACAACGACATTGCGAAATCGACGAGCACGACGACAACCACAGCAGCAACAACAACAACAACAACAACCTGTATATCATCGAAGTAGGAGTAATCAACGTGAGGCATCCAACTATTCGTCCGAGGATGATAGTGAGAATGAAGATGATCATTCTCCCGGCGCGGGTGGTGCTGGGACAACATTAGGTATTAGGCACCCTGTACGACAACAACGTCGTCGGGGGGGGGTCGAACCCCCCCCCGGTAGTACCGATGGTATATGTCGTGTGGTCGATGGCAAAGTGGCAGCAGAGGAAGGATACGACGATCATGAAAAAAATAACAATAGACGAGGGCGTAGACGAGCATTGTACAACAGCCATCACATTGGCAGACCAGTACGTCGGATTAAACATTCGGAACTTGTTCTCGTCGATCAGGCATTGCGTGCCTATGGTCGTACATGGCTACGGTTACGTTGGCCAGGTGAGAAGGGTGGTTTTGGTGGCTTTGTGGCCCTTGGCAAGAATGTTGAAGGTGATGGTGGGGTAGGGGGCCTAGCAGCATCACAAACCGAACAAGCTTTGGAGAATAGTAACTACAACGTTACCACGAACAATGATGAGGGATACACCATCTCTCAACCGACCGCAACAGATGCGACTGCGGCGTTTCATGCAACGACTCAGACCACACTGCTCTGTCAGGAGACAGGTGTGAATTATCCAACATCTGCATTGATGAAGTTATTACCATTATACGACGATGGTTTGCAACCACGAGGAAGACGGGAGGGAGTTGCTGGTGAGGATGGAATGATAATTGGTGAGACATTGTTGATAGGGTCATTGGTAGAAGTGGACCATGAGGAGCCTGTATTTTGTCGTATCTGTCGTGAAGGTCTACATGATGTTGACTACGGTCTAGAGACACCGACGTCTACCTCCTTACCCCAGCTCCCAGTAGGAGGAGGGGTGCCTACAGCAGGAGGTGAAGCATTGTGGTATACTTCGGCGATTGGCAAGGGTGGATTGTCTCATGATTCAGACCCACTTACGTCCACAGTGGCGCGAAAGCAGCAAGAACAGGGACGTCCTCATACATCACAATCTCGCCACTTGTCAAACCTACCTCCCATTGTACTTCACCACCCCACCGCCGAAAATCCTCTCCTTGCTCCGTGCGACTGTACGGGCACGATGGCATTCGTACATTACCTATGTATCGAACAATGGCGATGCCGATCACGTCATCCTGGTGCTCGGAATGGGTTGAACTGTGAGACATGCGGGGCTGAGTACACACTACCACCTCCACCATCGCGTCCCACGTCACGATATGATATTATGAATGGCGAGCTAGGTGTGGGAGGACCTAACAACAATGTGATGGCGGACGACGAGTGGCTCGATGCGATGCCTCCTCATGTACTAGCGGCATTACGTCGACCACATCCAGCATGGCAATTTAGCGCGGCAGTCATTCGACGACGGTGGCTACGTCCGGTAGTTCCCATACTTGTTAGTCCACTCGTGGCTTTATATTGTCGTGCCCGTCGGACTTTGAAGAAGAGAGGTGTGAGTCGACGTCGGTGGGCGTGTAGTTTGTGCCGAAGGAGAGCACGGTGGAAGTGTGTGCGTTGCTTACGGTCCTACTATTGCAGCCGTCAGTGCCAGAACGTGAGCTGGCATATAGTGCATAAGCATGTATGCTATAAGCCGCAAAGATTCTGGTGGAGCTTGGTGGTTTACACAATATTGATACGCCTTACGGTACCAAAGCTCGTGGAGAACTTTCCAATATACGTTGAAGCTATTACACTTGTACCTGTGAATTTCCACGCCCTTGGAATTATTGGCGGTGGAATCGCGTCCACCCTCAAGCGTATCGTGGATATCCGCGGCCGGATCCTTGAACTGATTGTGGTGACATTAACGTTGCTCCTGACTTGCATTACGTCAGGTTTAGTACAAGGATATTTTGGTGATTCCTCACGATGTTGGGGGATTCTTGCATCATCACCAATTGAGAAAAACATGCTGATCGACTTTCCTCTGAGGCAAATGAAATTGTGGTACCTCAAGTGGGACTCTATCCTATCCAACCTAGGAATTGTCTCTCATCGATTATTGTGCGTCCCAACTCCCGACGGATCCAATGATTATTCTGCCGTTGGCTGTTTTCCATCGATTCATTTGATCAATCCAGAGTTTTATCTGGATGATCAGTGCTCTGCCGACATGTCGCTTGTGATAGGTGTGGGACTTTTCTCGCTCTGCGTTTTTCTTATAGGTTATGCATACAGGCAGCTACGGGGTGCTAGGAGGAACAATGATGTCGTCCCTCGTGGGCATCGGCGACCGCATGAAGAATGATTTAGTATTTGTTTAAACTCATCTCTAGCTTGACACGCATTTAAGCATATGTTAGAATTATCTAGTACGATCCTCCTTTGAATTAATGGAACAAGTTTAACTCTTTCCTCGAATGTAATATAATTAAACATCATCAATTGGAAACATCCTGTGAGTTCGTCTTATCACTTTAAGCAGCTGTTTCACATTTGAAGTCCCCGCGGAGGAGTCATAGAAAAAGTGGGACAGCTGTGCAGAGAGACCTGCGGATTGTTGGAACACACGAAAAAATGCTTGCTTTCCAAGCCACAAGGCATCTATCCACGATAGCTGAAAAGTCATGTCATCCTCGCTTGACGAATTTGCAGCGGCCCTTCCATTTCCTTGTCTTATTTTGGACGAAATCAAGAGGTACGCATAGCTTATAGTGTCAACAGCCGAATTGTAAATGAAGCTGGGATGAGTTAATGAAGCCGTTTCATCCCCACATCCATTCACGTAATGTAAAAGCTTAATTGCACAGAGCAAAAACATCTGATAAAAGTTTGACTGGATTACTTCGATTCCATTTATGCAGCTGCTGAATAGTAGCTTCTGGCAGCATCGTGGTCTAACAAAGTCTTTCATCTTCTTCTTGAGGTATAGCCCTTCGTTTCCTGCTCGATGAATGACAACGGTGTCAATTGCATGTGATCCACCAAAACGTTTATAATCTAACCTAATTTCACATGTTCTTGTATCAATTAGTAATCCACACCATGGAAAATAATCCCGACAGACAGATACCGCTTCCATTTTACCAGTAGAAGAATTTTTGATCGAAACCTGATAATTCGCTCGAGACTTCTCACCATTAATTCTAACGCCAAAGACAGGGAAACCTCTGCTGAGCTTAGTCAAAAATCGAGTCGAAGTGTCTTTGCAAGTTGATATAAGTAGAAAATCATCAACGATACGCACAAGCAAATGAATATGAGAATTGCAATGGGCAACTGCAGCATCACAGTTGCTGGTCGTGGACCCCCGTATAAAATGTGAGTTTCTTTTGTCAATGGCATTATCCAAGAAAATATCTTCAATGTTGCCAAAATATATATTGCAAAACATTGACGATAGAATACTTCCCTGTGTAGTGTAAAATTATAATGATAAGCCCATGACTAAAACGACAAAAGACATAAGAAGCAACTCAATAAAGCACACTAACTTACCTGAGGTATTCCGTCTCGCTGGTGGAGCAACCGTGTACATCGATGACCATTGGCAACAACCACTTGCCCAAATATATGATCACGCAATAGCCCAATGATTCTCTCCCTTTTCTCCAGTGAGCAGTAAACACTGTCGACAAATATAGAATTAAAGTAGCTCGAAAATGCGTCCGAGGTAGCTACTACATGAGAGAACCTTTCCGGGGGGAATGTGCTTTTCTTCCATTGGCAGCGAATTGCGCTATCATTATCTTTCGTATGAAGGACGCAAATATTCTTCGTTAAGTACACATCCTCTTTGATGACTGATCGTAGCACATCGTACAAATATTTTTGATTAATAGTGTCATAGCAGTGCTTGATGTCTGCACTCGCAAAATAGAGGTCACTGTTCTTATTGCTACGCTGTTGTGTTTTGCTGTTGGTTGTTTGTATGTTAGATTTAAGTTTGAGTGCGTTCACAAAATGACAAAACGAGGGGAAAACCTCCGTCAAACCAAGAACCCCTGCTCCAAACAGGGTTGGTTTCTTTTCATATTCGTATTTCAGTGCATTGAAAGTGGATTGCAATATCTTATTCGGTGGAGGAACAATATTGCGATTCTTGAATTTCAACTGCTTAGAATGATTCGTGTTACCTTTTTCAGAGATACCTCTCCTATCCTCAACCGCACATGTCTTGTTAAGCATAGCAATTGCACGTATGCCGGTTAGTTTCGGAAGGATACGCAAAGGCGCTGGAGGACATCCAACGTTGTGATTCGATAGTACCTTCTGAATCTTTTCGACGCTCATCTCTCGATATTGCCGTTGCTTGAGTAATGTCTTCATAGAGAGACTCTTAATTCTGCTCCATACTGGCCTGCGGTAATAGAGTACACTTGAGCCGGTGAATTCAGTCTCAGTAATGTAGAAGGTTGAGCGTAGGAGTGGGATAATAAATTGACGGTACAACCAACGTAACACGTTACGCACAAGCGTGGTGGCCGTGTCGTGATCAGAGAGAGAAAGTTTCCTGATGCATCGTTGACCCAGATCATTGTTACAATTATTCATCGCTTTTACAGCATTAGGTTGTCGGACCTGTTGTTGATTATGATGGTCACAACGACGATGGAGCCATGTCATGTCCAAGACACGTATTCCATCGACGATCACCTTCTCAGGAAGTTGTTCCGTCCGACCAAGTCTTGTGAATAAACTCATGGTACGAACAACTTGATCGAAGTTGTGACGCGAGCCCCAGAATGAATGTGGGAATACGTCCCCCAACACAGATTCAAGGAAGGAGCCAACATTCTCGACGGGCGTATGATGTAAAGTCACATGACGAGAAAGGGCTGACCCAGATTCATCATCATCATCAACAACAACATTAGAATTCGCCAAATAAGTAGATTTATTTGTGGATGATTTCCTTCTTCCGTGAAAGATATTTGGTAAAGGACAATGTCGTTCAAGAAGTCGTGCATAGTCACACTTTTGTTGCCGTCGCCTTATTTCTCGACACAAGGCAATACCACTTTGACGAAGACGTTGCCACCGACGTCTACGTTTCTTATTACCACCAACGACGACGACTCCACTTTTACTATCCCGAAAGCTTCCACTGTCTTTGAGTGTGCCTACTGGCCGCCATAATCCCACCATGGCATTCAAAAGTTTGACATTCACACAAGTCGACTTTCGTTCAGCAATTTCTTCAGTTTGGGTACTTGTCTTAGATCCTTCCTCGTTATTATCACTTTGATTGAGTATATGTCGAGGTGACAGACCAACGTGGTTAGTATAAAATTCACAGTAAAACAAACTGCCCCGAGGAATCAATTTATTTGGATCCCAACGTTCCTTCTTCAAAGGTTTGCATGATAATCGATCATCATTTGACGATCGTATAGGTGAAGTGATAGCAGTATCAGGAACCGATATTTGTTGTCCATTGTCGTTACTCTTCTTCTTCTTCCTACTGTTACTACTACTACTAGTATTACCACAATCAGATTTCAAGTTGTCAAACTTCTTCGATAGCATCGTAAGCGGAGGTCCACACAATTGGAAGTAGTTACCACGTTGAAATAATAATGACGAGGAGGAGGATGGATTGGATAACAACTCCGATGTCATAGACGTGGGTATTACCGGTACGAGTACAATAGTATTAACAAGTATTTCTCTCATTATTGCATCATCACCAATTGTGGCATGTAAGAATCTTTTTTATGCCAAGGAGAGCATATATATATATATATTATATATATATATATTCATTGTTAGATGTATACTTTATCAGCAAAATACAAAGAATACAAATATATATATATGAGTGTTTGAGTACTTACTTCATGAATGAAGACGATCGTGCATATGATGTTAATGTATTAGGATGCAGACAATGTACGCCCGGTGCCATGTTGGGACAACCACGTAATGATTGACGTTGTTGTTGTTGCTGCTGCTGCTGCTGTTGTTGTTGTTGTTGGCTATTAGAGGATTGATCACCACCACTACCAAGGGAATAACCGGATGAGAGTAAATTTTCACCAAGTAACCAATTATTGTTACTCCCATCATTGCCA
>Ga0247843_1003982_pt1 | contig 22845 bp, 23 predicted proteins | sample LaCruzMarch2017__FD_192420 | JGI IMG/M metagenome (GOLD analysis project Ga0247843, IMG submission 192420) | Freshwater microbial communities from meromictic Lake La Cruz, Castile-La Mancha, Spain - LaCruzMarch2017_8m | ecosystem: Environmental > Aquatic > Freshwater > Lake | place: Spain...
TCCCGCGCCGCCGCCGCCGCGCCGCTGCTGGCGCGGCTGGTCACCGGCCGCGACGCGATGGCGCGGGCCGAGGCGATGGAACTGGCCGAAGCCGCCGCGATGATCGGGCTCGACCGGCTGGCGCAGCTGCTGGCCGAATTGTCCGATGCGGCCGGCACCGAGCCCGCACTGGCCCTGATGGGCCGGCTGCGCCGCGCCCTGCAACTTCTGGCCAGCGCCACCGGTGAGGATGCGGGCGCCGAGGCGCTGATCCTTCCCTTCAGCCTGGCGGCACCGCGGCTCGGCCCGCGGCTGGTCGCGCTGGCGCATCGGCTGGAAGGGGTGATGCAGGGCGCGCCCGCCGCCCCGGCCGCGCGCGAAGCCGCCGAAGCGGCCCGCCTGGCCGCCGCCTTCGACCTGCCGGGTCTCGAACAGCTGCTGCTGCTGGCCGAGGACCTGGCGGATCGCAGCGCCGAACCGGATGGCGCGGAGGCGCTGGCCACCGCCGCGCCGCGGCTGGCCGACCGGCTGCGCGCCATCGCCGATGGCCCGGCCGCGGGCTATGCGGCCGCCACCGAGGCGCTGGCCGGTGCGACCGCCGCCGACCCCCGCCTGCCCGGCGCCTGGCTGCCGCTGCTCGGGCCGAGTGCGCGGCGGCGCACCCTGGCGGCGCTCGATGCGGGCCGCGTGCTGCTGCGGTTGCGCCTCGCCAGCAACCTGCCGGCCGCCGCCGAGGCGGCGTTGATGGGCGTGCTGACAGCCAATGCCGAGGTGCTGACCAGCCGCACCGTGCTGGACGCAACGCCCACGCATCTCGACATGCTGCTGGCCGGCCCCGAGACCGTCGGCGAGCTGGCGGCGGCGCTGGCCGCCGTCGATCCGGGCGGCGCGGTGCTGGAATTGGGGCGGCTCGGCGCCTCGCCGCCGAGCCCGCTGGCCACGCCCGTCACGCTGCGCGTCCGGCAGGAGACGGTGGACGAGATCATCAACCTGGAGGCCGAGGTCAGGGCCGCCGCGCTGGCCGTCGCCGAGGCGCTGGAGGAGGGCGGCGGCACCGAACAGCTGCGCCGCCTGGCCAGCCTCGCGCGACAGCTGCCGGCCGGGCTCGCCGCCGATGTCGGCGGGCTGGTGGCGCGGATGTCGTCCATGCAGGCCGCCCTGACCCGCGCCGAGAATCGCCTGTCGCTCGGCATGCGCCGCCTGGATGAGGCGGTGATGGAATTGCGCGTGGTGCCGGTGGGCAGCCTGTTCGCGCGGCTGCCGCGCGTGGTGCGGGCGGTGGCCCAGGCCTCCGGCCGCGAGGTGGAGCTGGAGCTGGATGGCGAGGATGTGACGATCGACCGCAGCCTGGTCGAGCTGCTGGCCGACCCGCTGCTGCATCTGGTGCGCAACGCGGTGGATCACGGGATCGAGCCGCCGGCGGCGCGGCTGGCGGCGGGGAAGCCCGCGCGCGCCGTGCTGCGGGTGCGCGCGGCGCGGCTGAGCGGCCAGGTGCTGGTCTCGGTCGCCGATGATGGGCGCGGCCTGGATCACACGGCGATCCTGGCGCGGGCGGTGGCGCGGGGCGTGGTCTCGGCGGCGCAGGCGGCGCGGCTGTCACCTCAGGCGATCGAGGCGCTGCTGTTCCGCGCCGGCTTTTCGACGGCCGAGACCGTCACCGAAACGTCGGGCCGCGGCGTCGGGCTGGACGTGGTCCAGGATGCGGTGCGCCGCGCCGGCGGCACGGTGGAGATCGAGAGCCGGCTTGGCGCCGGCACGCGCTTCACGCTGCACCTGCCGCTGACCGCCGCCGTGCAGCCGGTGCTGTTGATCGAGGCGGGCGGCCACCCCTATGCGCTGCCCGCCGCGCGGGTGGAGGCGGTGCTGGCGGGCGATGCCGCGCCGGGCTGCGAGACGGTTTCGCTGGCCGCGGTGCTGGGTCTTGCCGTGCCCGAGGTGCCGGGCGCGCTGGTGCTGCTGCGCGCGGGCGGGCGCAGCTTCGGGCTCGCGGTCGATCGGGTGCAGCGGCGGACCGATTTGCTGCTGCGCCCGCTGCACCCTTCGCTGGCCGCGCTGCCCGGGGTGGGTGGCGTCGGCATGCTGGGCAATGGCGACCCCGTCATCGTGCTGGAGCCGGATGGGCTGCTGCCACCCGCGTGATCATCGCGGTGCTGGACGTCAGGCGGGGGCAGGGCTACCACCCGGCCGACCGATTCCGTGGCCCTGCCGTGCCGGCGCGCCTGACTGGGAGTTTGTGAATGAATGCCCCTGCCGTGCGACGTCGGCCGACTTCGGCGAGCGATGTCCACGGGCATTCAGGCGCAAGTTCGGTCTGTTCACACTCGCTGAGAGGATTGCCCGTGATTTCCCGACGCCTGGCCCTGATCGCTGCCGGCACCACACTGCTGGCCGCCTGCGAAGCCGCCCGCGCCCCGCGAATCCTGCCCGAGGATGGCACCATTCGCCTGCTCGACCTGCTGGCCGACAAGCCGGAATATTCGCGCTTCCTGAAGGCCATCGAGATCAGCGGCCTTGGCCAGCGCCTGGGCGGCGCCTCGGGCGCGGTCACGCTGTTCGTGCCCACCAATGAAGGCTTCGATGCGCTGCCGGCGGAATTGCGGGCGGTGCTGGACGGCCGGGCCGAGCCGGATGCCGCGCAGCGCACCCAGATCATTGCCCTGGTCCAGGCCAATGCCGCCTGGGGCCAGCTGCGGCTTGAGGATATCCGCCCGCGCAACGGCCGCGTGGTGACCTGGGACCGGGCCCGCCTGCAGGTGACGCAGCTCGGCCCGCGCAACGCCAACCTGGTGCGCGAAGGCCAGCCGGTGCGGCCGGCCGGCGCGCCGGCCTCGATCCTGCGCGCCGACGTGCTGGCCGCCGACGGCGTCTTCCACGTGACCAACACGCCGGTGCTGCCCGCCATCTAAGGCGGCTTGACAGGGGCTGCCCGCACTCCCTTCTCTGCACGCAGGAAAGGTCGCGCGCGCCGCGGCCTTTTTCCGGAAGCTTGCTGCAATCGATTGGTCGGGGGAAATGTTGATGGACGGGCGGATCGCCGGCACCGAGCATTGGGCGATGAAGGGCGATGTGCGGTTGTTCCTGTTCCGCAAGGTCCTGGGCGACCCGGCCGCGGCCCGCGGCACCATCCTGTTCGTCCACGGCTCCTCGATGGGCAGCCAGGCCACCTTCGACCTGGACGTGCCGGGCCGCCCCGACGTCTCCGTGATGGAGGTCTTTGCCCGCGCCGGCTATGATTGCTGGTGCCTGGACAATGAGGGCTATGGCCGCTCCTCCAAGCATCGCGACATCCCCTGCGACATCGCGACCGGCGCCGAGGATCTGGCCGTCGGCACCGCCTACATGGCGACGCAGGGCGCCGCCGGGCCGTTGCTGGTCTATGGGATTTCCTCAGGCGCGCTGAAGGCTGCGCTGTTCGCCCAAAACCATCCGGCGCGCGTGGCGCGGCTGGCACTCGACGCCTTCGTCTGGACCGGGGAGGGCAGCCCGACGCTGGCAGCCCGCAGGCGGAAGCTGCCGGAGTATATGGCGGCGGGCAATCGCCGGCCGATCGACCGGGCCTTCGTCCATTCGATCTTCACCCGCGACCATCCGGGCACCGCCGACGACGCCACCGTGGAGGCCTTCGCGGATGCCATCCTGGCGCTGGACGATAGCGTGCCGATCGGCACCTATATCGACATGTGCCTGCACCTGCCGGTGGTCGATCCGGCGCGCATCACCTGCCCGACCATGGTGATGCGCGGCCAGTATGACGGCATCGCCGGCACCGATGACCTGCTGGCCTTCTTCGCGCGCCTGCCCAACCAGGACAAGCAGTTCGTGGTGATGCCGGGCATCGCGCATGCTAGCTTCCAGCAGAAGAATTACCGACTGGTGCAGCACATCCTGGCCAGCTTCTTCGCGGTTCCCGCGCCGGTTTACGTGGGGTCGCCCGACGACCATTAGACGACATCGCAACATATGGGAGGGACCAAGAAAATGAGCATGAACCTGAGCCGCCGCGCCCTGGGCGGCCTGGCGCTTGCCGGCGCGGCCGTGGCCCCCGCCGCGGCGCAATCCTTCCCGCAGCGGAATTTCCGCGTGCTGATCCCGACCGGCCAGGGCGGTGGCGCGGACCGGCTGGCGCGCAGCTTCGACGATGGCTGGACCAAGCATCTGGGCGGGCGCGCCTTCGAATATGAATTCTTCCCCGGCGCCTCCGGCCAGGTGGGGTACGAGCTGTTCGTGCAGCGGCGCGACGCCGACGCCCACAATCTGCTGTTCGGCAATATGGGCCCCGAGATGATCATGTACGCCCTGCAGCGCCCGCGCTTCCGCTTCCCCGAGGATCTCACCTATTTCTGCCGGATCGATATCGATGACAGCTGCGTCTATGTGCGCGCCAACAGCCCCTTCCGCCGGATCGAGGATGTGGTGGCCGAGGCGAAGCGCCGGCCGCTGAACGTCGCCACCAGCCGCATCCCGCACCCGGCCTCCATCGGCATCCTGGCGCTGGGCGAATCGCAGGGCGCGCGGTTCAACCTGGTGCCCTATGGCGGCGGCAATCCCACGCTGGTCGCCGTGCTGAATGGCGAGGCCGATATCGGCGTCCTGCCGATCGCCCTCGTGGTCCAGCAGGGCGAGCGGATGCGCACGCTCGGCGTCTTCAACGATGAGAATATCCTGGCCGCCAAGTCCAACGACGCGCCCGCGATCAACAAGGTGTTCGGCACCGCCATCCCGCCGCTGCCTTCCTCCCGCGCCTGGGCGATCCATACCGCCGCCATCAACCGCTATCCGGATCGCTTCCAGCTGCTGAGCGAGAGCGCGGCCAAGGTGTTCGACGATTCGGCCTTCAAGGACGCCTATGAGAAGACCGGCCTGCCGGTGGAGACGCTGCGCTACGGCGACCGCGCCGTGTGCACCGCCTATGCGCAAGGCATGATCGAACTGGCCAACCGCTTCCGCGCGCAACTCTCGGCGCAGCGCTGAGCATGGCGCGCCAGGGCGCGACGCCGACGCCGGCGGCGCAGGAGCTGGTGATCCCGGGGCTCGCGCTCGGCTTCACCGTCTATTTCTTCTGGACGGTCGAGGAGCTGGCCTGGGAAGCCAAGGCCAACGGCATCGTGGTGGGCGGCATCCTGGTGGCGCTGGTGGCGCTGCTGGCGGTGCGCATGGTGGTGCAGCTGCGGCGCCGGCAGATCAGCCTCGGCTTCTCGCTCGGTGGCGATGCTCCAACCAACCGGCTGCGCCTGCTGCTGTTCGGCCTGGTGCTGCTGATGGTGCTGGCGCTGCCGGTGATCGGCACCGTGCCGGCGCTGGCGGGGATGCTGTTCGCGTCCATGTGGCTGCTGGGCGGGCGGCATTGGCCGACGCTGCTCGGCGTTGCCATCGTCACGCCGCTGCTGGTCTGGGGCACGCTGATGGTCGGCATCGGCACGCGCTTCCCGGTGGGCCCGGTGGAGCGGCTGCTGTTCCTGCTCATCGGCGCGCCGCTGGAGGATTGAGATGGAACTCGACGCCGCCGCGCTGGCCGACCTGTTCGCCCGATCCTTCGGCCTGTGGTGGGCGATCATTCCGGGCATCGCGCTTGGCCTGCTGGTCGGCGTGCTGCCTGGCTTCTCGCCGCAGAATACGCTGATCATCCTGCTGCCGGTGACGCTGACCATGAGTGCCGAGGCCGCGCTGGCCTTCATGATCGCGCTCTATTGCGCCAACCATCTCTCGGGCGGCATCCCGGCCATCCTGGTGAATATCCCGGGCAGCGCGGGCGCGGCCGCCACCTGCATCGACGGCTACCAGATGACGAAGAAGGGGCAGGCGCAGCAGGCGCTGGTGCTGTCCTTCGTGGCGTCTGTCGCGGGCGGGCTCATCACCTCGGTGGCCGTGCTGGCCATGCTGCCCTTCCTGGCGCAGATCGGGCTGATCGTGCGCTCGGTCGAGATGGTGGTGATCATCCTGTTCGGCCTGACGCTGATCGCCGTGCTGGCCACCCGCGACATGCTGAAGGGCCTGATCGGCGGCATGTTCGGCCTGATGCTGGGCGCGGTCGGCACGGATGCCGTCTATTCCACGCCGCGCGCCACCTTCGGGCTGCTCGAACTCTATGACGGCATGCCGCTGGTGCCCGTGCTGATCGGCCTGTTCGCCATCAGCGAGGCGCTGATCATGCTGGAGGAACGCTTCAGCGCCACGCCGCCGGTGCAGACCCGGGCGGCGCAATGGGCCGACACGATCGATGGGCTGTGGATCAGCCTGCGCTACAGCTGGCAGATCGTCTGGACGGCCTTCATCGGGTTGATCGTCGGCGTGATCCCGGGGGCGGGCGCCTATATCGCCGCCTTCGTCGCCTATCAGCAGTCGCGCCTGTTCTCGCGCACGCCGGAACTGTATGGCACCGGCCACCCGCCCGGCGTGATCGCGCCCGAGAGCGCCAATAATGGCGTCACCTCCGGCACGCTGGTGCCGACCATGGCGATCGGCGTGCCCGGCGGATCGACCGCCGCGGTGATGATGATCGTGCTGCAATATCAGGGCATCACGCTCGGGCCCCGGCTGTTCCAGGAACAGCCGCAGATCGCCTACGGCGTCTTCGTGATGATGACGGTGGCCTACCTGTTCATGATCCCGATGGTGCTGCCGCTGGCGCGCTACGCGTCGCGGGTGGTGACGGTGCCGATGCACGTCATCGTGCCCCTGATCCTGGGGCTGACCGTGGTCGGCGCCTTCGCCGACCGGGAATATCTGTTCGACATGTTCCTGGCACTCGGCTTCGGGGTGATCGGCTATGTGGCCATCCGCTCGGGCTACAATGTCACCTCCATCCTCATCGGCGTGCTGCTGGGCCCGATCTTCGAACGCTATCTGCTGCGATCCTTGCGCATCGGGCAGGGGGATATACTGGTGCTGTTCTCCTCGACGCTGGCCAATATCCTGTGGGGGCTGCTGATCCTGTCCATCATCCTGCCCTTGTGGCGGGACCGGCAGATTGCGCGGCGCGCCCGCGCGGCCGCCGCGCCATGACCGGCGCCTTCCTGGCTGCGGGCGTGGTGAAAAGCGCGGTCGAGCATCTGGCCGCCGCCGGCCATCTGCCCGGCATCGAGCTTCGCTTCGGCACCGCCGGCGCGCTGCGGGACCGGGCGATGGAAGGCGAGGCGGCGGACGCGATCTGCACCTCGATGGAGGCGCTGGCCGCGCTGGCCGCCGCCGGCCGTCTGGCAGGGGAGGCACAGCCGATCGGCGCGGCCGGCACCGGGCTCGCGGTGGCGGCGGGCCTGGCCTTCCCCGCCATCGACAGCGAAGCAGGCTTCCGGGCCGCCCTGCTGGCCGCACGCCGCATCGGCTGGGCCGATCCCGCCAAGGGCGCCACCGGCGGCCGGCATTTTGCCGGTGTGATCGCGCGCCTCGGCATCGAGGCTGAGGTCCGCGCGAAAAGCCTGCTGGTCGATTTCGGCGTCGACGCCGTGGCCGCCTGTGGCCGGGGTGACGTGGACCTCGCCGTCTCGCAGGCCACCGAGATACTGGGCCGCCCAGGCGTGGCGCTGCTCGGCCTGTTTCCGCCGCCGCACGATCTCTCGACCTTCTATGGCGTGGCCGCGCTGCGGGACACGCCCGCGGCCGCCGCCATCCTGGGCGTGTTCGCGGGTCCCGCCGCGCGGGCCGAACTCGCCGCCACCGGTTTCACCCTGGCCTGAGGACCAATCCCATGCAGCAACGCACACTCGGCGCTGGCGGCCCGCGCGTCTCGGCGATCGGGCTCGGGCTGATGAGCCTGTCGGGCACCTATGGCGCGGCGGATGACGCCGCCTCCACCGCGCTGATCCAGGCGATGCTCGACCGCGGCGTCAATCATCTGGACAGCAGCGACGCCTATGGCTGGGGCCATAATGAGACGCTGCTCGGCCAGGCCATCGCCGGCCGGCGCGATGCCGCCTTCATCTCGACCAAGTTCGGCAATCTGCGCCGGCCCGATGGCAGCGCCCATGTGGATGGCAGCCCGGCCTATGTGCAGGCGGCCTGCGAGGCCAGCCTCAAGCGCCTGGGCATCGCGACCATCGACCTGTTCTACCAGCATCGCGTCGACCCCACCGTGCCGGTGGAGGAAACGGTGGGCGCCATGGCGCGCCTGGTCGAGCAGGGCAAGGTGCGCTTCCTCGGCCTGAGCGAGCCCGCACCCGAGCGCATCCGCCGCGCCCATGCGACGCACCCGATCGCCGCGGTGCAGACCGAATTCAGCATCCTGTATCGCGAGGCCGCGATGGAAACCCGCGCGGTCACGCGGGAGCTTGGCATTGCCTTCGTGGCCTATGCGCCGCTCGGCCGCGGCCTGCTCTCGGGGCAGATCCGCAGCGCGGCGGATGTGGATGGCAGGCGGGCCGCGCATCCGCGCTTCCAGCCCGGCAATTTGGAACGCAACCGCGAACTGGCCGAGACGCTGGAGGCGATCGCCGCCGCGCGCGGCTGCTCCGTGGCGCAGCTTTGCCTGGCCTGGCTGCTGGCGCAGGGCGAGGATGTGCTGCCCATCCCGGGGACGCGCAGCCTGACGCGCATGGAGGAGAATCTGGGCGCGCTCGATATCGCACTGTCCGCCGAGGAGCTGGCGCGGATCGACGAGGCCGTGCCGGCAGGTGCCGCCGCCGGCAGCCGCTACCCGGCGGGGCAGATGAAGGCGGTGTTCATCTGACCGTCCGCGATCAGGGCTGCACGCCGCCACCCAGCGCAACGAAGGCGCTGACCGCCGGCAGATCGAGCGATTCCGGCAGCGCCACGGCATAGACGCCACCCAGGATGGGTGGCGCATCGATCGGCACCGCGGCCAGGCGGGCATCGCCGCCCAGCTCCCCATCCAGCACGACACCGATCCCGATCCCGGCCGCCACGGCCTCCCGCGCGGCCTCGCGGCTGCCGACCTCGAGCCGCACCTGCGGCGGCAGCCCCTGCGCGGCCAGCGCGCCCTCCAGCATCAGCCGCGTCATCGAGCCGCGTTCGCGCAGCACCAGCGGCCCGGCCGCCAGCGCCGCGAGCGACAGCCGCGCGGGCGCGTCTTGCCGCCTCATGCAGGCGACCAGGCGCTGATCCGCCAGCTTCCGGCACGCCATCCCCTCAGCGGGGTCGATCAGCGTCATCACCGCCACCTCGATCTCGCAGGCCGCGAGCGCATCCAGCAGCCCGGCTGTATTGCCGAGGCGGGTGCGCAGCGCGATCGCCGGATGGTCGCGCAGGAAGGCCGCGATCATCGGCATCGCGAAGAACGGCGTGGAAAAGCCCACCGACAGGCCGCCGCGGCTGAGCGCGCGGAAGGCGCTGACGGACCCCTCCAGCTCCTGCATCCGGCTCAGCACCAGCCGCGCCCGCACCAGCATGTCGCGCCCGGCATCGGTCAGCACCAGGCGCGGGCGGCGATGCAGCAGCAGCGTGCCGCAGGCGCGCTCCAGCCCCGCGAGCGTCACCGAGACGGTGGGTTGGCTGAGCCCGAGCAGATCCGCGGCGCGCGACAGCCCGCCGCCATCCACCACGGCGACGAAGCAGCGCAGCGCCGCGAGGCTGATCCGCCCTTCCCGTCGTTCGCCCGCTGCGTCCGCGCCGGGTGCGTCAGGCATCTTCACGCATTCGCCATGCAGCCATCGTCAGCCTGTCACGGTCTTTCATGGATGGATGGTGCCCACAGTGCAGTTGCCATAGAAAACTTCTATTCCGGCGCCCCGCCACCCGTCGAGCCTCGACCCGGAGATCCCATGCAGACCGACCCCGTCTTCGCCGCGCCTGGCCGCTTTCTGAAGGGCAATATCCACACCCATTCCAACGTCTCCGACGCGCGCATGAGCCCGGCCGAGGTCTGCGAGGCCTATCGCGCCGGCGGCTATGATTTCCTGGCGCTGACCGACCATTTCCTGGCGAAGTTCGGCTTCCCCATCGTCGATACCAGGCCCTTCCGGGCGCCGGGCTTCACCACGCTGCTGGGCGCCGAGGTGCATGCGCCGGCAACCTCGCTCGGCGAGATCTGGCACATTCTTGCGGTCGGCCTGCCGCTGGATTTTTCGCCCACCGGCCCCACCGAGACGGGCGCCGACCTTGCGGCGCGCTGTGTTGCCGCCGGCGCCTTCGTGGCCATCGCGCATCCCGCCTGGTACGCGCTGTCGCTGGCCGATGCCGAGACCCTCGCCGGCGCGCATGCGGTGGAGATCTACAACCACACCAGCCATCTGCGCACCGATCGCGGCGATGGCAGCCACTTGGCCGACCAGATGCTGGCCGCCGGGCGGCGCATCAGCCTGATCGCCGTCGATGACGCGCACTTCCACTGCACGGACTGGTTCGGCGGCTGGGTCATGGTGAAGGCCATGGCGAACGAGCCCGAGGCGCTGCTGGCCGCACTCAAGGCCGGGGATTTCTATTCCACCCAGGGTCCGACGATCGAGGGCATCGCCTGGGGCGAGGACCAGGTCGAGGTGACCTGCTCGCCGGCCGCCAGCGTGATGGTGCTCGGCCGCGGCTCGCGCGCTGCGCAATCCGTCCTGCCGCTACAGACGCGGGTCATCCTGCCGCTGGAGCGGGTGCGCAAGGGCGGCTTCGCCCGCATCGTGGTCGCCGACGCGCTGGGAAGGCGCGCCTGGTCCAACCCGCATTTCTTCGCCTGAAAAGCGGCTTTCAGGCGAGCGCGCTCGGCGGCGCCGGCACGGCCGCCAGCAATTCGCGCGTATGCGCGTGGCGCGGCGTGCGCAGCAGCGTGGCGCGCGGCGCATCTTCCACGATGCGGCCGCCCTGCATGACCAGGATGCGATCGCAGCAGGCGGCGACGGCGGCGATGTCGTGCGAGACCATCAGCAGGCCAATGCCGCGCGCCGCCCGCAGCCGGTTGAGCAATCCCAGCACCTGCGCGCGCACCGAGACATCCAGCGCCGAGACCGGCTCATCGGCGAACAGGAAGTCCGGATCCACCGCCAGGGCACGCGCGATCGCCACGCGCTGCTTCTGGCCGCCCGAGAGCTCATGCGGCCGGCGCGCGGCGAAGCCCGCATCCAGCCCGACATCGGCCAGCAGCGCGGCCACGCGCCGGGCCCGCTCGGCCGGGGTGCCGATCCGGTGGATGTCCAGCCCCTCCCGCACCAGCCGCGCCACGTCCCAGCGCGGGTCGAGCGCGGCGGTCGGGTCCTGCTGCACGATCTGCAGGGCGCGCCGCACCCCGCGCCGGTCGGCCGCCAGCGCCGCGCCGATCGGCTGGCCGCGGTAGCGCACCTGCCCGGCTGAGGGCGGGATCAGGCCCAGCAGCAGGCGCCCCAACGTCGATTTCCCGCTGCCGGATTCGCCCACGATCCCCACCGCCTCCCCCGGCATGAGGGTCAGGCTGACCTCCGCCACGGCGGTGACCCGGGCCTGGCGGCGCAGCAGCCCCGCCCCGAAGCGCCGCGTCACCCCGATCGCTTCCAGCAGCGGCGTCATACCAACGGCCGCTTGCAGCGACTCGTTGGTATCTCTTTTGCGCCCTCAGGCGCGTCATGCCGGAGGCATGCCTTCGGCGTGACGCGGCCGCTCCGCGGCCTTGGCTCGCCGCACGGGCGGCGGGCCGCGTTCGCGGCCTCGGCCAGCGTCGTGCCGAAGGCACGCCTTAGGCACGACGCTGGCCGTAGGGCATTCAATTCGGCCGGTGGTATCATGCGGCGACCAAATGGCAGGCGGCCGCGAGATCGGGGCCGCGAGCGCGGAGCGGTGGCGGCGCGCCGGCATCGCACAGGCCAGGGCGCGCCAGCGCGCAGCGCGGATGGAAGCGGCAGCCCGGGGGCGGGTGGCGCGGGTCGGGCGGCGTGCCGGGCATCTCCTCGGCCGGCATCACCGCGCCCTGGGCCAGGTCCAGCCGCGGCACGGCCGCCAGCAGGGCGCGCGTATAGGGGTGCGCCGGGCGGGCCAGCAGCGCGGAGGTCGGCCCGCTTTCCACCACCCGGCCGCCATACATCACCGCCACCCGGTCGGCCACCTCGGCCACCACGCCGAAATCATGGGTCACCAGCAGCATGGCCAGCCCATGGCTGCGCCGCAGCCCGGTGAGCAGGCCGAGCACCCGCGCCTGCACGGTGGTGTCGAGCGCGGTGGTCGGCTCATCGGCGATCAGCAGGCGCGGGCGGCAGGCCATGGCCAGCGCGATCAGCGCCCGCTGCCGCATGCCCCCCGACAGCTCGTGCGGATAGGCGCGGGCCACGCGGGCGGGGTCGGGCAGCCCCATCTCGGCCAGCAGGGTGGCGACGCGCGCGGCCACCGCCGGGCCGGCGACGCCATCATGCCGGGCCACCGCCTCGCCGATCGTGTGGCCGATGCGCAGCACCGGGTTCAGCGCCGTCATCGGCTCCTGGAACACCATCGCCAGGCCGGGGCGCGATGCGGTGCGCAGCAGGTCGGTCTCGCCATCCCAGATGGCGCTGCCCGCGACATGAGCCCGCGCGCCATCGCCGCCCGGGCCGAGCACGCCCATGACCGCTAGCGAGGCCACGGATTTGCCGCTGCCGCTTTCGCCGACCAGCGCCAGGATCTCGCCGGGCGCCACCTCGAAATCCGCGCCGTCCAGCCCGCGGACGGGGCCGAAGGGCGTGTCGAAGGTGACGGCCAGGCCGCGCACCGCAAGCAGCGGCGCCCTCATGCGCGCGGGTCCGCCAACATTCGTCATGCGCGCGGGTCCGCCAGGAAACGTCATGCGCGCGGGTCCGCGCGATCGCGCAGCCAATCGCCGATCGCCTGCACGCACAGCGTCAGCGCCAGGATCACCAGCGTCGGCACCACCACCACCCAGGGCGCGGTCAGCATCTGGTGCCGGCCCTCGCCGATCATGCGCCCGAGAGTCGCGGTGGGCGGCTGCACGCCGATGCCAAGGAAGGACAGCGACGATTCCAGCAGCAGCACCGCCGGCAGGCCGAGCGTGAACTGCACCGCCAGCGGCGCCGCCAGGTGCGGCAGGATATGCTGGCTCAGCACCCAGGCCGGGCCCGCCCCCAGCGCCCGCGACGCCTCGACAAAGGGCCGCTCGCGCAGCGACAGCACCTGGCCGCGGGCCAGCCGCGCGTAATTCTCCCAGCCGGCCAGGCTGACCAGCGCGATCAGCACCCAGGTGGAGGTGCCGAACACCGCCAGCCCCAGCAGCACCAGCAGCAGATAGGGCAGGGCGATCTGCGCATCGACGATCACCATCAGCGCCGCCTCCACCCGCCCGCGCAGATAGCCCGCGACCAGGCCGATGAAGGTGCCGATCATGCAGCCCACCACGCTGCCCAGCAGCGCGATGCCAAGCGAGGTGCGCAGGCCGGCCAAGGCACGCGACAGCAGGTCGCGCCCCAGCTGGTCGGTGCCGAACCAATGGGCGGGATGCGCGCCCGCGAAGCCGGCGGGCGGGCGAAGCCGGCGCAGCAGTTGCGTGCGATCGGGATCGAAGGGCGCGATCCAGGGCGCGGCAAGGGCGGCCAGCAGCAGCAGCGCCGCGGCCAGCAGCGCCAGCGCCACCGGCCAGGGGATCGGCGGCGCGGCGCGGCGCAAGCGGGCGCCGGCGCTCATGCCTCGGCCAGCTTTTCGGCCGCGCCGCGCCGGATGCGCGGATCCGCCACCGCGTACAGCGCATCGACGCCGAGGTTGACCGCCACCACCACCAGCGCATAGGCCATGACGCCGAATTGCAGCACGGGGTAGTCGCGCAGCTGCACCGCGCCCACGAAGGTCTGGCCAACCCCGGGCAGGGCGAAGACCGTCTCGATGATCAGGCTGCCATTGATCAGCCCGTTCAGCTGCATCCCAACAATCGTCAGCACCGGCAGCGCGGCGTTGCGCGCCACATGGCCCCACAGCACCCGCCGGGGCGAGAGCCCGGTGGCGCGGGCCGTCCGCACATGATCCTGGCCCATCACGTCGAGCATCTCGCCGCGGAGGAAGCGAACCACCGCGGCGACCAGCCCGGCCGCAAGCGTGATCGCCGGCAGCACATAGTGCCAGGGCGTATCCCCGCCGACCGAGGGCAGCCAGGACAGGGCCAGGCCGAAGACCAGCACCAGGATGATCGCCAGCACGAAATGCGGCACGGCATAGCCCAGGAAGGCCACGCCCATCGCCACGCCGCCCCAGAAGCGCCCCCGCCGCATCGCCGCCAGCACCCCGAGCGGCAGCCCCACGGCCAGCGTCAGCGCGAAGGACGCGGCGGCGAGGCCGAGCGTGGAGGGCAGCGCCTCGGCATACAGGTCCAGAACCGGCCGCCGCTGTGCGATGCTGACGCCGAAATTCCCCGTCGCCAGCGCCCCCACATAGGCCACGAACTGCGCCGGCAGCGGCCGGTCCAGCCCGAATTCGGCCGACAATTCGGCGCGCTGCTCGGCTGACAGCCCGTCATCGTACAGATAGTCGAACGGGTTGCCCGAGATGCGCGCGCCCGCGAAGGTCACCACCAGCACCAGCAGCAGCGTGACCCCGGCGCGCGCGACGCGCCCGGCGAGGAAACGGATCAGGCGACGTTCACCAGGCCGGCGCGGAAGGGCAGCTGGTAGGGCCGCACATTGTGCGGGATCTCCCAGCCGATGTTGGCGCGCATCGCATAGGCCTCGGCCGGCTGGTACAGCAGCACCCAGGGCACCATCTCGGTCTCGGTCAGGATCACCAGGCGGCGATAGGCGTCGCGCCGCGCCTGCGGATCGGTGCCGAAGCGCACCGCGTCATAGAGCGGCTGGTAGGCCGGGAATTTCTCGGGCGCGAACCATTTGTCGCGCGTCACCCACGATGCCTGCGCCCAATGCGTGTCGAAGGCGCCCAGCATGTCCGGGTAGTAGAGCGGGTTCGACCAGTCGCGCGTGAAGAACTGGCTGCTGTCCTGGCCGAAGCCCTCGATCACCTGCAGGCGGGCGCGGAAGCCCACATCCTTCCACATGTCGAGCACCGCCTGCGCGCCCTGGTCGCCATAGGTGTAGTAGGCGGATTGGAAGGACAGCACGATCTCGGCGCCATTGTAGCCGGCGGCGCGCATCAGGCGGCGCGCCTCGGCCGGGTCATGCGGCAGCAGGTTCAGGTCGTTCAGGAAGTCATGGTCGGCGAAGCCGCGGAAATAATGGCCGCGCGGCGCATGCGCCTTCCCGCCCCACAGCGCGCTGGCCAGCGCATTGCGGTCGATGGCCAGGTTCAGCGCCCGGCGGATGCGCGGATCGGCGATCTCCGGCCGGTTCATGTTCAGCACATAGAGGAAGAACATCGGCCAGGTCGTCTCCACCACGCGCAGGCCGCGCCGCGCGCGGATCGGCGCCTGCTGGTCGGGCGGGATGGAGACGATGAAATCGACATCGCCGTTCAGCAGCGCCGCGACGCGCGGCGCCATCTCGGACACGCGCGTGAAGCGCACGCGATCGAGCGGCGCGGCCGGGCCCCAATGGTCGGGGAAGCGTTCCACCGTCAGGTCGGCATTCGGGCGGAAGGCGGCGACGCGATAGGGCCCGCTGCCGGCCGGCGACTGCGCGGCGCGATCGAGCCCCATCGCATCCGCCTGTTCCTTGGAGGCGATGCCGGCATTGCGGCACGACAGCAGCGCCTCCACCAGCGGGTCGGGCCGGTGGGTGACGATGCGCACCGTCATCGCATCCTGCTTCTCGACGCGCGCGAAATTGGAGAAGTAGCGGCCATGGTTGCCGCGATAGCGCGCCTCGGTCGGGGTGAAGACCCGCTGGAGGGAGAACACCACGTCATCCGCATCCATCAGCGTGCCGTCATGCATCCGCACACCCTCGCGCAGGCGGAATTCGGTGACGGTGGGCGAGATGCTGCGCCATTCGGTGGCAAGGCCCGGCATGTAGCGCGGGGTGGCGCTGCGCGTGTCGATCTCGACCAGCGTGTCGCAGAGGCAATCGAGGAATTGCGCGGTGTTGTTGCCGGTCTCGGCCTGGAAATCGAGCGTGCGGGTATGGGTCTGCACGCCCACGCGCAATTCGCGCGGATTGGCCATGGCGGGGATCGGCAGGCTGGCGGCCAGGGTGCCGGCGGCGGCGGCGGCCATCAGGTCGCGGCGGGCGAGGGACATGCGCGGAACTCCCGTTTTCTGTGTCCAGCGCGGCGCGGCCGGGGGCGCGCCTGACCTGGACTATAGAATACGCCTATGTTTAACTGCGCGACCATGAATAGAGCAAATGACAGGATGATGACGCCGCCCGGGCCGCTGGGGCCGGCCGCGTCGGCCAGGAGATCCGCCATGACCGCGCCCACCGACATCACCGCGCAGATCCGCCACCTGCTGGAACAGAAGGCCAGCGGCCGCTACGGCCTGTCCTTGATCAACCAGCAGCAGCACGCGCTGCAGGGCGCCTGGATGGCGGAACGCGAGGGCAAGGGCGATGCCATGATCGTCGCCGCGCTGCTGCACGATATCGGCCACATGGTGCACGATCTGGGTGAGAACCCGGCGGATCACGGCGTCGATGACCGCCATGAGGAGCTTGGCCACGCCTGGCTGCAGGCGCATTTCGGCCCGGAGGTGACCGAGCCCGTGCGGCTGCACGTGGCCGCCAAGCGCTATCTCTGCGCGGTCGAGCCGGACTATTTCGCGAAGCTTTCCTCGGACAGCGTCAAGAGCCTGGCGCTGCAAGGCGGCCCCATGTCGCCCGAGGAGGTCGCGGCCTTCGAGGCGCTGCCCGAGCATCGCGATGCCGTGCAGCTGCGCCGCTACGATGAACAGGCGAAGGTGAAGGGGCTGGAGACGCCGCCCGTCGCGCATTTCATGCCGGCCGTCACGCGCTGCCTGAAGGGCTGAAGGCCGGCCAGGGGGCGTCAGCGGCGAAGCTGGAAGAAGTCACGCAGCAGCGTCGCCGCCGCCTGTTCCTCGACCCCGCCGATCACCTCCGGCCGGTGATGGCAGGTCGCGCGGTCGAAGATGCGCGGCCCATGCTCCACGCCGCCGCCCTTCGGATCATAGGCGCCGAACACCAGACGGCGGACGCGAAACAGGCTGATGGCATGCGCGCACATGGGGCAGGGCTCCAGCGTGACGGTCAGCGTCACCTCCGGCAGGATCTTGCCGCCGAGCCGTGCGGCGGCGGCGCGCAGCGCCAGCATCTCGGCATGCGCCGAGGGGTCGCCGCGCGCCTCCACCTCATTGCCGGCGCGCGCCAGGACCTGGCCGGCCGCGTCGGTCACGACGGCGCCGACCGGCACCTCGCCCCGGGCGGCGGCGGCACGGGCTTCTTCCAGCGCGATCCTCATCGGCGTCATGCGCTGTGCTTGCCGCGGCGCGCCCGACGGGTCTAGGGGAAAGCGATGTCGCGAAAACCCCTGATCGGCCTGACCCTGGATGCTGAGCCCGCCGGCGGCTGGTCCAAGCTGCCCTGGTATGCGCTGCGCCAGAATTATTTCTCGGCGGTGATCGCGGCCGGCGGGCTGCCGGTGGCGCTGCCGCATCACCCGGAACTGGCTGAGGCCTATCTCCAGCAGCTGGACGGGCTGCTGGTGACGGGCGGCGCCTTCGACGTCGATCCGGCGCTGTGGGGCGGCGGGCCCGTGCACCCCAAGGTCACGCTGAAGCCCGGGCGCACGGATTTCGAACTCGCCGCGGTGCGCGCGGCGCTGGCGCGGGACATGCCCGTGCTCGGCATCTGCGGCGGGCAGCAATTGCTGGCGGTCGCCTTCGGCGGCACGCTGATCCAGCATATCCCGGACGAGGTGCCGGGCGCGCTGGCGCATGAGCAACCCAATCCGCGCACCGAGCCGGGGCATGCGGTGGCGATCGCCCCCGGCTCGCGCCTCGCGGCCATTGTCGGCGTGCCGCGCATGGCGGTGAACAGCGCGCATCACCAGGCGGTGGCCACCGCCGGTTCGGCCCTGGTCAATGCCCGCGCCCCCGATGGCGTGATCGAGGGTATCGAGCATCCGGACCATCGCTTCGCCATCGGCGTGCAATGGCATCCGGAATATGCCGTGGACGCCCGCGACCCCGCGATCTTCACCGCCTTCATCGCGGCGGCCGCCGCATGACCGAGGAAGATGATCCCGCGCGCGGCGAACGCATTGCGAAGTGGCTGGCCCGCGCCGGCATCGCCAGCCGCCGCGACGCGGAAAAGCTGATCGCCGAGGGCAAGGTCAAGCTGAACGGCAAGCCGGTGACCACGCCGGCCACCTTCATCGGGGCCGGCGACCGCGTCTCGGTCGAGGGCAAGCCGGTGGCGGCAGCCGAGGCCACGCGGCTGTTCCGCCACCATAAGCCGGCCGGCGTCGTCACCACCCATCGCGACCCGGAGGGAAGACCCACCGTGTTCGAGCGCCTGCCGGCCGAAATGGGGCGGGTGGTCTCGGTCGGGCGGCTCGACATCACCAGCGAGGGGCTGCTGCTGCTGACCAATGATGGCGAGTTGGCGCGGCGGCTGGAACTGCCCTCGAATGGCTGGCTGCGGCGCTACCGCGTGCGGGTGTTCGGCAATGTCGAGGAGGCGGGGCTGGCGCGGCTGGCGCGCGGCGTGACGATCGAGGGCGTCGCCTATGGCCCGATCGAGGCCGGGCTCGACAGCCGCAAGGGCGCCAATGCCTGGCTGACCGTCAGCCTGAAGGAAGGCAAGAACCGCGAGATCCGGCGCGTGATGGCGCATCTCGGCCTGGCGGTGACGCGGCTGATCCGGGTGGCCTATGGGCCGTTCCAGCTGGGCAATTTGGTACGCGGCGCCGTGGAAGAAGTGCATCCGCGCATCCTGCGCGAGCAGCTCGGCATCGGGGAATCGCCCCAGAAGCTGCGCGAGAAGGCCCGCGCCGAGGCCGCCGCCGCGCCCCCCGCCGAACCGAAGCCCGAGCCGCCGGTGCCGGGCCGCCGCCAGATCCCCCGCGCGCGCAACGCCGCGCCACGTCCGCGCAATGCCGCGACTCGTCGCCGGTCGCCTTCGGGGGCGTAGGCTGGCCGCACCCGCCGGTGCGGCCACCCGCCCCACGGCCGACCGGGTGCGCCAGGCCCTGTTCGACATGCTCTGGCACGCGCCCTGGGCCGGCCGCGCGCGGGTGGAGGATGCGCGCGTGCTGGATGCCTTTGCCGGCACCGGCGCGCTGGGGCTGGAGGCACTCAGCCGCGGCGCTGGCTTTGCCAGCTTCATCGAACAGGATCGCGCGGCGCTGGCGGTGCTGCGCGCCAATGTGGCGACGCTGGGTGAGGAAGCGCGCTGCCGCGTGCTCGCCGACGATGCCTGCGCGCCGCCGCGCGCCACGCAGCCTGCCAGCCTGATCTTCCTCGATCCGCCCTATGGGCAGGGGCTGGTGCCGCGCGCGGTGGCGGCGCTGATGGCGGCCGGCTGGATCGCGCCGGATGCGCTGCTGGTGGCCGAGGTCGGCGCGGCCGAGGAACTGACACTGCCCGATGCCGAGATGCTGGATGCGCGCCAGCATGGCGCTGCGCGCATCACGGTCTGGCGGATCACACCGTGAATTGTTCCGCGATGATGCGCTCGCTCAGCCCATGGTCGGGGTCGAACAGCAGCGTCAGCGACAGGCCGCGATCCTCCCACACTTCCACGCGGCGCACGTCGCGCACCTCGGTATAGTCGGCGACCGCCGCGACGGGGCGCTTGGCGGGCTCCAGCACCTCGAACACCACCCGCGCCTCGGCCGGCAGCAGCGCGCCGCGCCAGCGGCGGGGGCGAAAGGCGCTGATCGGCGTCAGTGGCAGCAGGTTCGCCCCCAGCGGCACGATCGGCCCATGCGCCGAAAGGTTGTAGGCGGTGCTGCCCGCCGGCGTCGCCACCAGCACACCATCGCAGATCAGCTCGCTCAGCCTTTCCTTGCCATCCACCAGGATGCGGATCTTGGCGGCCTGGCGGGTTTCGCGCAGCAGCGAGACCTCGTTGATCGCCAGCGCCTCGGCCGGCGCACCGTCACCGGTGTCGGCCTGCATGCGCAGCGGATGCAGGGTCGCGGCCTGGGCTGCCTCCAGCCGAGCGGCCAGCCCATCCTCGCGATAGTCATTCATCAGGAAGCCGACGCTGCCGCAATTCATGCCGTAGATGGGCATGTTGCGGCCGAGCAGCCGGTGCTGCGTCTCCAGCATCAGCCCATCGCCGCCGAGGGCCACGACGATGTCGGCGGCTTCGGGCGCGCAATCGCCATGCAGCGCCACCAGGCGGGCCCGCGCCGCCTCCGCCACCTCGGTCGCGGCGGCCAGGAAGGCGATGCGCCTCACGACAATCCGGGTACGGCGCGGGCGGCGCGATGCGCCAGCACCGGCATGTCGCGCCGCACGCGCGCGGTGATCGCGGGGTCGATGCGGGCCATGGCATGGCCGACCCCGTCGCTGGCGCGCGCCACCACATGGCCCCAGGGGTCGATCACCAGCGAATGGCCATAGACGAAGCGGGTCGCGCCGCGTTCCTCATAGGCGCCATGGCTGGCGGCGGCGATAATCCAGCACTGCGTCTCGATGGCGCGGGCGCGCAGCAGCGGTTCCCAATGGTCCTTGCCGGTCTGCAGCGTGAAGTTGGAGGGCACGAAGATCGCCTCGGCGCCCAGCGCGCGCAGCGCCACGAATTGCTCAGCGAAGCGCATGTCGTAGCAGATGGTCAGGCCGAAATTGATCCCGCCCGCCGCCGCCGTCACCAGCGCCTGGCCCGCGCCATAGAGCGCGCTTTCCCGGTAGCCGGTGCCGTCGGGTGCGGTGATGTCGAACAGGTGGATCTTGCGGTAGCGCGCGATTTCCTGCCCGTCGGGCGCGAAGAACAGGCTGGTGTTGAACAGCTTTTCCGGGCCAGCTTCGATGATCGAGCCGCCATGCACATGGATGCCGTGCCGGCGGGCCAGCGCGCGCATGAGTTCGTAGGCGGGGCCGCCTGTCTCGCCCGGCGCAGGCAGGATCTCGGCGGCGGTCATGCGGGATTCGCGCCCGCCGCCAAGGTTGGTCCAGGTCTCGGGCAGGCTGACCAGCTGCGCCCCATCGGCGGCGGCGGCGCCGACCATGGCCTCCACGCTCGCCATATTGGCGCTCTTGTCGGAGCCCTGGTTCAGCTGGATCACGGCGACGCGCATGGCGTGGGGCCCCTTCAATGCGCGCGGCTGATGCAGAATTCCACAATGTCGGCCAGCGCCTGGCGCGTCGGCCCGGGCGGGAAGGGCGCCAGGCCCGCCAGCGCCGCATCGCCATAGCCACGCGCGCGCGCCACCGTGTCGGCAAAAGCGCCGTGGCGGGTCATCAGGGCGATGGCGGCTTGCAGGTCAGCCTCGGTCTGGTCGCGATCTTCCAGGGTGCGGCGCCAAAAGACGCGCTCCTCCTCGCTGCCGCGGGCGAAGGCCAGCAGCACGGGCAGGGTGATCTTGCCCTCGCGGAAATCGTCGCCGACGGTCTTGCCCAGCGTTTCCTGCGCCGCGCTATAGTCCAGCGCATCGTCGATCAGCTGGAAGGCGACGCCGAGATTGTGCCCATAGTCGCGCAGCGCCTGCTGCCGCGCCGCGTCCACCTCGGCCACGATGGCGCCCACTTCGGTGGCGGCGGCGAACAGGGCGGCGGTCTTGCCCTCGATCACCGCCAGATACTGCGCCTCGGTGGTGCTGGTGTCGTTCTGGGTCATCAGCTGCAGCACCTCGCCCTCGGCAATGGTGGCCGAGGCGGCGCAGAGGATGCGCAGCACCTCCAGATTGCCGTCTTCCACCATCAGCTCGAAGGCGCGGGCGAACAGGAAATCGCCCACCAGCACGCTGGCCTTGTTGCCGAACAGCGCGTTGGCGCTGGCCTGGCCGCGGCGGAGCGCGCTCTCATCCACCACATCATCATGCAGCAGGGTGGCGGTGTGGATGAACTCGACGCAGGCGGCCAGGCCCACATGCCGGCTGCCCTGGTAGCCAGCCAGCCTTGCCGCGGCCAGCGTCAGCAGCGGGCGCAGCCGCTTGCCGCCGGCGGCCACGATATGCGCGCCGAGCTGCGGGATCAGCGCCACGGGGCTGTGCATCCGCGACACGATCAGCCGGTTGCACTGGGCCAGATCCTCGGCCACCAGCTCGGTGAGCGCTGCCAGCGGGTCGCCGCCCTTGGTCCCTGTCGCCTTGCTGCCGTCCACCCGCGCTTGACCCCGTTCGATTGCCCGCCAACCTAGGCCCCCCCCCCGGACCCGACAAGGAGGCGCGCCTGGACGAAGATCGGCTGCTTGGCGGACGTGTGCTGCTGGCGCAGCCGGCGGATGGGCTGCGCGCGGGCCATGATGCGGTGCTGCTGGCGGCCAGCCTGCCGGCGCGCCCGGGCCAGACCGTGCTGGAACTGGGCTGCGGCGCGGGCCCGGTCTTCCTGTGCCTGATGGCGCGCGTGCCCGATCTTCGCGTCGTGGCGGTGGAGATCGACCCTTCGCTGGCCGACCTCGCCCGCGCCAATGCCGCGCGGAACGGTGTGGCGGATCGCGTGACCATCCTCACCGGCGACGTCGCCGATCCGGCGCTGCGCGCCGCGCTGCCGCGCGCCGACATGGCGCTGAGCAACCCGCCCTGGTGGCCGGACGGCACCCGCCCACCCGCGCCGCGCCGCGCTGGCGCCACGCATGAGGGGCCGGCGGACCTGGCCGACTTTGCACGGACCCTGGCCGCCCCCCTGCCGCACCTCGGCGTGGCACGGCTGGTCCTGCCCGCCGCCCGCTTCGCGGACGGCGCCGCGGCGTTGACGGCGGCGGGGTTCGGCGGCCTGGTGCTGATGCCGCTCTGGCCGCTCGCGGGGCGGGCGGCCAAGCGGGTGATCCTCGGCGCCCGCAAGGGCGTCCGCGGCCCGGCACGCATCCTGCCGGGCCTGGTGCTGCACGGGCCCGGCGCGGGCGCCGAGCCGATCCTGCGCGACGCCGCCGCGCTGGAGCTCTAGTACTACTGTGTCATAAATGTACGGTGTTGCGAGAGGCGTTGGCAACACGGACATCGGGGCATGGCGCGAGCGAGTTCACGGGCGATGCGCATGCG
>Ga0247843_1003983_pt1 | contig 22839 bp, 17 predicted proteins | sample LaCruzMarch2017__FD_192420 | JGI IMG/M metagenome (GOLD analysis project Ga0247843, IMG submission 192420) | Freshwater microbial communities from meromictic Lake La Cruz, Castile-La Mancha, Spain - LaCruzMarch2017_8m | ecosystem: Environmental > Aquatic > Freshwater > Lake | place: Spain...
CTGGTCAAGGACAGAAACTGAGTCTGATTTTGACGTATTTCTAAATAGTTCATTGTTGATTTCGTTAGTAATCTCAAAGGTACTGTTCGCGCATCAACTTAACTTATATTTCGGCATAATCACTAATCTTTGGAAAAAAACCTACACAAAAACCTGTATGTAATGCGCTGTATGCTGTCCACATATGAACATTTGCTGGGTCGGCTGTTAAACTTAATATCCCAATCCTATTGTTGAATTCATTAAAATCCTTTTCAAGAATTTGTTTCGTATGCTCTTTATCTTTGATAGGTGATTTTTGAAGCCACTCATCCGCAAATTGATTATGTTCGCTTTCAGAGTAATGTTGATTTGTCGTCTTTGAATTGTTATAATAATACCAACGAATTTCATCATCAGTTAGTAAGTCATACCTGATATGGTTTTTACAATCAATTGGGTCTTTAAATTCTTTAGGTGGTGAAAAGAAAACTTGTAAGGCGGTTAATATTTTCTTGTGAAGTTTATCATCCCAAGTTCTATATTTATATACTGTTTCAGGTAGATTAAGTTGTTCCCAATCTACCAATTCTTCTTTCGTTCTTTCAGAAAATGTTATCATTGGTTTTTATCTTCTTTAAAACCTGAATAAATCCAAACTCCAATTCTTGCAAGTAGCCAATAAATAGGAATGCCCATAATTAAACAAACCAAAAACATTTCACCATTACCGTGTCGTTCACTCGCCTCACCAATAAGTGCCACTATTAAAGGTAGCAGGAAACTGCAAGCGATGTTCAATCTGTAAACTCCTTTTGGAAGTTTTTTAAATGCTGTAAAGAATTTCATATTATTTTGTTCTATGGTTAATCATTGTCGTGTTACGCTTGTTACGCTCGGTCTTATGCTTGCCGATAACATCTATATATACGCTACTTAGTTGTTTTTATCGCTTATAACCGTTTGTGGTCGTTCTATCGTTTTTTTTCTCACAAAATCAAATTTTAATAACAGAGTATCCACGTTCCGTACTTAGTAGTAATTTTACGAAAGTAAGAAACAAAAAAGGCAAAAGCAATCAGTCGACCCAATTTGCTTTTGCCTTGAATAAAAAAAACTTACTTCTTCCCCTCTTTCCGTTTCTTATACTCCTTGAATCGGTTGTTGTATTCTTCTAATTGTTCGGGCTTAAAACGGGTTTGGTATTCGGGAGGCAAAGCCAGGCGTTCGGGAGCTAAGGTGGGAGATTTGTCAATGAGTTTATTGCGACCGCCGGCATTTTTGGTTAAGTCAAATACATCGTACAATTCGCCCGTCACGGTGTACGATTTGTAAGAAAGCTTGTTGCCGTCTACGGAAATGATTTGGTACAACTGCGTGTTGGAACCAGCGCGGTCCATCCAATCCTGCAAACCAATCGTGTACATTTTAGGCCCGCTGACCGATACCACATAAATAGGGCCATCGGGGTATTTACGGCTTGTGCCGAGCGGCATATTTAACCCTCTTCCGTAGGTGTGGTCGTGGCCCTGTAAGACCAAATCAACGTGGTATTTTTTGTAAATCGGTTCCATTTTCACGCGCCATTCGTCGTTGTTGCGCCCGTTGGCCGTCGAATAAATCGGGTGGTGATGCATGGCTACGGTCCATTTGTTTGGATTGTTGCTTAATACTTCCACCAACCATTCGGCCTGTGCGTCCATCACGGTAGAGTCCAATAAAGCAGCCTGAGAATCTAAAGAAATAAAGCGAACACCCTGATAATCAAAATAGTAAGTCGTTTCTTTGAGTTTGTCGGGTCCGTTTTCGGGTAAAACAAAAGAGGGCCGCCAGTGCATTGAAACCCGGCCTTTTCCTGCCGCATCTCTGTAATATTCGTGATTGCCGGGCGTAGCCAAGGTCGGAACCATGCCCGTAATCCAACCGCCCGCTTCAAACCACTCGCCCCATTGCCAATCGGCGTTGGAGGTGTTGATCAAATCTCCCGCGTGAAGCATAAACTGTACCGACGGAAATGCAGAATAGGCCCCGCGAATGGCCCGCGACCAGAACGAACGAATGTCGTTTTGGGCATCGCCGAAGTACAAAAACGAGAACGGGGCTACTTTGTCCTCGGCGGTTTTGAAATGAAACCACTCGCTCCATTGTTCTCCGGCACCCACGCGGTAGCTGTATTTGGTATTGGGCTTGAGGTCTTTGAAATGCACCGAATGATACAAAATCTGTTTTCCCTCAATAAGCACCGTTTCGGTAGTGGCCGGTACGATGGCAGCCCTTTTGACAAAATCGGGCCCTGCGTCTGCCTCATGAATGGCTCCAACGGCGCTTACAACGGTTGAATCAGTGCGCCAATTCACCGATTGAGAAGTGGCAGGATTGCTTTGCCAACCCAAAATGACCCGGTCGGGAAAAGCAGTAGGGGTGTAGGCCTTGTGCGTCTGGGCATTACCAACAGAAGTAAGCAATGCCCAGAAAATAGTAAGTACAAGTAAGGGTTTTTTCATTGGAATTGGTTGTTAGAAACGTAACTGGAGTTATATCTCAGTGATTTAAAAGTCAAACTTACTTGAAGGAGGCAAGATTGTATAATTTAGTCTGTTATCAAACGCTTAATTCTCAATGAGGAAATCTATTTTCCCGGCAGATTGGCGCTGATTAAATCTAAAACCGCCGAAATGACAGATGTTTAATGACCTGCAATTTGGTCCATAATGACGTTAGCTCTTGCGCCTGTTTTACCCGTGCTCGGGCATTGGCCTTCGCCCCGTAATTCCTGCACAATCAACTCAATCAGAGGTTGTTGTACGTGTTCGGGATAAGGAATGTTGTATTCCTCCACGCCGCTTTCAGTTTCGACTTTAATGATGAATTTTTCAAAGAAAGAAAAGGTGATTTTTCCTTTGGAACCCATCAATTGGGATTCGTCGAGGCGTTGTTCTTTGTTGAGCGTATAGCACCAACTTCCCGTCCCCAATACGCCCGATTCAAATTCATAATTGGCGACCACGATGTCGTCGGCTTCGTACAATCCGGCTTGGTTTCGGGCGATACCTTGGGCGGATTTAATGGGACCGAGTGCGTATTCCAGAAAGTCAAACTGATGAGAAGCCAAATCATGGAAATGCCCACCCCCCGAAATTTTCGGATCTACGCGCCAGCGCGGTTGCGCATTTTCGCCTATTTCTTCCGAATAAGGATTGTAGTGAATTTGAACCGTAACTAAACGAATATCGCCGATTACTTTTTGGTCAATAAGTTCTTTAACCTTGACGAAATAAGGCAACGAACGACGATAATAGGCCACAAAAAGCGGTACACCCGTTTCGCGACTGACCTGATTCATGGCTTCGCATTCGGCCGTATTGAGCGCCATGGGCTTTTCCACGTAGGTTGCCTTGCCTGCTTTGAGGGCTTTGGTCGCGTATTCCAAGTGGACATCAGGGGGCGTGGCAATGTAAACCGCGTTGACTTCGGGGTCGTTGATTAGCTCATCTACGCTCGTGTACCACTTGGGCACGCCGTGGCGTTGGGCGTAGTCGGCGGCTTTTTCGGCACTTCGTCCCATGACCGCCACCAACGATGAATTGGGCACTTTGCTGAAAGCCGGCCCGCTTTTCTTTTCGGTTACGTTGCCGCAGCCAATCATTCCCCATTTAATTTGTTTCATCTTAAGTAGTACGTAGATTTTAGTATTACTATAAAGGCCAAAAACAAGGAAGATTACCAATGTCACACGATTCTTTTTAAAAACTATTACACAACTAAGGAAGCCGAAGCATCGGCATTTGGAAGTTCACCCGCGGCTTTTTTGATTATGTTCATATCGTACTGCAATCGTTGGCTGAAAAGTGCCACGTCAAAGCTATGCACCACAATATTGACTCCTTCTTTCATCCATTTGATTTGCCGCTCCGGTTCCAATGAAAAATGAATACCGATGGAAAGTCCTTTGGCGCGTGTTTGGTGAATAATGCTCCGAACGGCCGCTTCAAAATCGGGGTGGTCGTATTGCTCGGGCAATCCCAAACTGACCGACAAATCATGGGGGCCGATAAATACCGCATCCAAGCCTGGAACGGAAAGAAGTTCGTTCAATCGTTCGAGGGCAGGGACACTTTCGATGTTGGCAATGCAAATATTGGAGGCATTGTGTGCCGTAATGTATTCCTGCAACGTCGGAGACATTTCTTCGACGCCATTCAGATAATTATGCAACTTTTCTCCTTTGAGCGGCCTGAATTTGGTAGCACCCACCAATTCTCGAATCTGCGCCACGGATTCCAAATAAGGCGCCACTACCCCCAACGCTCCGCCGTCAATCACCTGACAGGCCAAAAAAGGATTGGGTTCGGGAATGCGTACAATGGGTGTAATGTCTAAGGCTCTGAAAATTTGGCACATTCTGGCCCAATCGGCACGGTCTAGTGGGATGTGTTCGGTATCAATAAATACAAAATCAAGCCCTGCCCGTTTGACCACCGCAGGCCACATAGGGCCTGTTGAGGTGAAGCAAGTGCCATAGACATTTCGTCCATTTTTTAATTTTTGGAGTAAGTTGGGAGTAGCTGCGGTGCTCATGGGTCTTCCTGATTTAGATAGAAATACTACTTGTGGCCGGAGTAATGAGGCTATTTTCAACGGATACTATTTTGAGAGGCAAATAGTCTTTATCGGTTGTAGAAAGGTATTAGAGGAATGACGAGATACGAATGTCGAATGACGAATTTTGGATGAAGAGGTACGAATTAGATTAAATAGAGCTAAAAGGAAACGGATAACGAATACACGGATAACGATTAACAGATACACGGATAACGATTACACAAATAACCCTGCGAAAGCACATAAACCAAAACCATGAAGAACCTTCCTTTTATTGATTTGCTCATTATTTTGCTCTATTTGGGCGGAATGGTGGGTGTTGGTGTTTATTTTTCCCGAAAAAATCGCCTTGAAAGCAGTGACAATGCCGAGCAATTTACGACGGCTTCGGGGCAAATACCCGGTTGGGCCATCGGCATGTCCATTTACGCTACTTTTCTCAGCAGCAATACGTTTTTGGGCGTACCGGGAAAAGCCTTTGGCAGCAACTGGAACTCCTTCGTATTCAGTCTTTCCATGCCCTTGGCAGCGTGGGTAGCTACTAAATATTTCATTCCTTTTTACCGTAATACTGGCGAAGTATCGGCCTATACCAACCTCGAAAATCGTTTTGGAGCATGGGCACGTACCTACGCTGTCGCGTGTTTCTTGCTGACGCAGTTGGCCCGAATGGGTTCTATTTTCTTTGGGATTGCACTTAGTTTACAGGCACTTACGGGTTATCCCATGGCGACTATTATGGTGGTTGTCGGGATTTGTATCATTTTGTATACGGTGATGGGTGGTATGGAAGCCGTGATTTGGACAGAGGTAGTGCAGGGCGTTATCAAAACGGCCGGAGCGGTGATTATTTTATGGTTGGTGGTAGATGGTATGTCGGGAGGCGTGAGTAAAATTGTCGATATTGGGCAAGCCGATCATAAATTCAGTTTGGGAAGTTTTGACTTGGATTTTACCCAACCCACATTTTGGGTGGTATTGCTCTATGGTTTCTTTATGAACCTCAATAATTTTGGGATGGACCAAAACTACGTTCAGCGGTATCACACGACTACTTCGGTCAAAGAAGCGGCAAAATCTGTGTGGCTGTGCGTGTATTTGTACGTGCCTATTTCGCTGATATTCTTTGTGTTGGGCTCTGCTTTGTACGCTTACTATCAGGTCAATCCCGAAATGATGGAGGCGGTGAGATTGCAGGCGGCTGCCGATAAGCTGCCGGGCGGTACGCAGGAAGCCATCAAACAATTGGCCGCTACGCTCAAGCCAAGTGATTTTGGCGATAAAGTAATGCCGCATTTTATGGTGACCAAAGTCCCCGCAGGTTTATTGGGATTGATTGTGGCAGCCATTTTGTCGGCGGCCATGAGTACCATCAGTTCGGGCATGAATGCTTCGGCGACTGTGTTTTCGCTGGATATTTACCAACGCTATTTCAAGGCCAATTTGTCGGGCAAAGAATCACTTCGATTGTTATACATTGCCACGACCGTATTTGGATTATTGGGGATGGGAACAGGCATTGCCATGATTGGCGTCAAAAGTATTCTGGACATTTGGTGGCTGTTGTCGGGGATTTTTGCGGGCGGTATGTTAGGCTTGTTTTTGTTGGGCATTATTTCGCGTCAAACCCACAATGCAGAAGCCATTACTGCCACGCTGATTGGGATATTGGTGATTCTTTGGATGACATTTTCCAACCAAATTCCCGAATCCAACGCCGCACTTCGCAGTATGCTTCACCCCAATATGATTATCGTAGTGGGTACGCTTACGATTTTCCTGGTGGGAGTTCTTTTAACTAAAATACGTCGTAAAACCCCTGAAAAGGCAGAAAAGGAGCGAGTTAGCTAAGGATATTTGCAATTTTTGAGGGCTTTGGCACGTTTGTTGATTTTGGGTTTTATGTAGAACCCTAATCCTCAAAATCCCATGGAAGCACCGAAAGAATTTGTAGCTTTGTTGCGCGATACGCAATTGATTTTGGATACTATGCCCGGCGAAGCCCTTGATATTTCAGTCGTTATTCCGCTTTTCAACGAAGACGAATCCCTCCCCGAACTGACCGCGTGGATTGCGCGGGTTATGGACGAACATCATTTCAGCTACGAAGTACTTCTCATTGACGATGGAAGTACAGACGATTCGTGGAGAGTGATTCAGAAATTAGCAGTCACGAATCCATATATAAAAGGAGTTCGATTTAATCGCAATTATGGTAAAACACCTGCTCTTCAAACCGGCTTTCAGTTGGTGCGCGGCAGCGTGGTCATTACGATGGATGCCGACTTGCAGGACAGTCCGGACGAGATTCCCGAATTATATCGAATGATTACCGAGGACGGTTATGACTTGGTGTCGGGCTGGAAACAAAAACGCTACGATCCGATTTCCAAAACCTTGCCCACTAAGTTGTTTAATGCCGTAACGCGCAGTATATCAGGCGTTAATCTGCATGACTTCAATTGCGGACTCAAAGCCTATAAGCAACGCGTTGTTAAAAATATTACGCTGTACGGTGAAATGCACCGTTATATTCCGGTAGTGGCCAAATGGAACGGCTTTCGGAAAATCGGTGAGAAGGTAGTGCAGCATCAGGCCCGCAAATACGGCAGTACCAAGTTTGGTTTGGAGCGTTTTGTGAATGGTTTTTTGGACTTACTTTCCATTACGTTTGTTCATCGTTTCAGCAAAGCGCCCATGCACTTTTTTGGGTTGTGGGGGACACTCTCATTTTTATTAGGGTTCCTCATCACCTTCGGTTTGATTATCAAAAAACTCTACCTCATTTTTGCCAAAGAACCTTTTCGTAATGTGACCGAAAATCCGCTTTTTTACATGGCATTGGTTGCAATTGTCATTGGTTTTCAACTCTTTCTGGCGGGATTTTTAGGCGAAATGATGGTGAAACAACATACAGTCAAACAGGCCGATTATTTGGTAGTGGAGAAAATTGGAATTTAGTTTTTTTCGCATTTCAACAAAAAGCGTCCAATTGGTTTCAAAACCGATTGGACGCTTTTTTGTATGAATTCTAAAAGTTCTATGCTTTCAAAATAGCTCTTTGAGTCACTTCATTCCATACGCCACCACCTTCTGCTGATTAATTCCAAAATAGAGTTTATCGTTGATAGTCAGAATACTTCTGACTTCGCCACTGAGGTGAAAGCCCGACTTTTGTTGAGGTACACAGCTAAAGTTACCCTTGCCGTTGTTGTGCAAAAGCACTCCAAAGTTCGCATCATAGTGTCCAAAACGCAGGCGAGTATGCAGTTGATTTCCACAAAGCAGCAGGTCTTTTTTGCCATCTTTGTCATAATCCAACGCAATCAAAGCATGTACGGGGGAGTTCTGTACCTCCATAGGCAAAGGTTTTAATACAAATTTTCCGTTGGCACTCCGTTCAAAAAGCGAGGTAGCCAAGTGGTTAGCTTCGAGACGCATAACACCTTCCAATTCAGAGGCTCCGAATATATCTTTGAGTGTGGCTTCGCTGTAGCTTTTGTAATCCGGGTATCGCTTGCCCATGATGGGCATTTGGCCAATCAACTCGTCACGCGTTATGTAAGGATAACTTTTGCCTTGGATATAGGTACATAAAATGGGGTCAATGCGGCCGTTTTGGTCAAAATCCTTAAAATACAGTTCGGCGGGTTGGTCGGGAGAAGCTTTGACTTGACTGTTTAGCCCCAAATTTCCGACTACCAAATCCATTTTCCCGTCACCGTTGAAATCATCCACCAAGAGTTTATTCCACCACCCGCTGTAATTACGGTCAAAGTAGTTATCAGTTTTATTCTCCAGTTTACCGTTTACATTTTCAAAAACCGTGATCGGCATCCACTCCCCAACCACTATCAATTCTGGCTTTTTGTCACCATTAAGATCAAGCCACGCAGCATCTGTTACCATGCCAAGTCCAGCCCCGCGCGGCGTACCGCCCCAGCCCCCAATGGGGGTGAATTTTACTCCCCCATTGGGGGCTGGGGGGCTGGCTATCAATATAAAACTGGGCGGAATTTCGGGATAACTGCCCGGTACAACGCGCCCTCCAACAAATAAATCAGGTTTCCCATCTCCATTTACATCCGCTACGCGCACGCAACTTGTACTGACCGGCATGGGTGGAAGGGCAGTACTGTTTTTAGTGAAATTGCCTTTGCCGTCGTTCAAATAAAGAGCATCTTGAAGCAAGGGGTCGTTTGCTTCAAAATTGGCGTAGCCGCCGTGACAGACGTACAAATCGAGTGAACCATCCCCGTTGGCATCAAAAAATACCGCGTCGGTAGCGTCGCTTTTGGCATCAGCTTCAAAAGCAGGTTGCGTTTTTTTAGAAAATGAGCCGTTTCCTTTTTGTTGTAAAAACAAAGCTCCTGCATGCCCATTTCCTCCTCCCACAAACACATCTTCCAGTCCATCGCCGTTCACATCTGCTTTGGCCATGATGGGGCCCACGTACGATTGCGGATTGACCATCAGAATTTGACGTTTAAAATCATTGAAACCGGAAGCAGGCTGTTGGTAAACGATAGGAGAGGCTTTTTCTTCAAACAAAGGCACACCTTGATTTGCCGAATTGGGTAATTCAGTGGCATCCTTTTCATTCAATGTCAGCCATTGGTCGCTTTTGACGTTGGTCAGGTGTTGCTGTTTTCCGTTAGGCCAAATTATGTTTAGTGAATCTATTGAAGTGGATGACCCTAATCCAAAGTGTAAAACTCCCGACACGCTTGACTGATACCCGCGCGCAGGCATTTGTTCGAGGTATTGGGCTTGGCCTTTTTGATAAATGATTACTTTAGCACCAATCCCAAACCGATTCATTTGACCGCCCGCAAGGCTCACTTTCAGGTAATGATTTTTGAGTTTTTGATTGGCTTCGTTTTGGTAGATAAAAGCAGGAAGATTGACGTTGTTTACGACCAAATCCAAATCGCCGTCATTGTCCAAATCAGCATAAACGGCCCCATTACTGTTGGAAGCCTGTCCCAGTCCCCATTGTTTTCCTACATTTTTGAATGTAAGGTCTTTGTTGTTTTTGTATAAATAATTGACCACGTTGGAAGCCGGCATTTGCTGCACCAAATTGAGCACGTCCTGTCGCCCGATATTGGGTTGATTTTGCTGAAAATCGTTCATGTATTTCAGAAAATCAAGGTTGGTATAATCGCGCAGGTAGCCATTGGTAATGTACAGGTCTTTCCAACCGTCATTATCGTAATCAGCAAAAAGCGCTGCCCAACTCCAATCCGTATTGGAAATCCCCGCCAACTGACCAATTTCGGAGAACCTCACCCTGCCCTCTCCTTTCTGGAGAGGGTTCAATCCTCCTTCTCCTGAAAGGAGAGGGGGCGAGGGGGTGAGGTTCAACTGCAGCATATTCCGCATAAACTGCTTATGAAAACCCGACCGAACCACCATGTCAAATTTCTCATAATTATCAGGAGCCATCAGGAGTTTTTGGCGGCGATTGTCCTCTGGAAGCATGTCAAGGGTGAAAATATCGGGAGCGGCGTCATTGTTAATATCGGCTACGTCATTACCCATCGAAAACTGCGATGTATGCCCAATCGAAGTAGTTAATCGGTCAATAAAACCGCCTTTTTGGTTGTTAATGTACAAACGGTCAGGGATGGTATAGTCATTGCTGACGTAAATATCGGGCCAACCATCTTGGTTAAAATCGGCGATTCCCGCGCCCAATCCATACGAAAGCGGCGAACTGTTAATGCCCGCTTTTTGGGTTACGTCTACAAACAGCCCCCTAACCCCCAATGGGGGAACAATTCCCCCATTGGGGGTTAGGGGGCTGTCATTTCTGAAAAGCCGGCATCCACTGACGGGGTCATCGGTTTTGTCCAAGGCCGCGCTACTCGACTCATTGAGAACGGGCAATGATTTGATGTTATGATTCAACAAAAACAAATCCAAATCACCATCGCGGTCGTAATCAAAAAAGTAGGCATTGGTACTTGAAGTAGGATTATTCAGGCCATATTCCGCCGCTTGCTCCAAAAAAGTTGGAATTCCCTGCGCATTGTTTCCTTGGTTGATGAATAACTCATTGGTTTTCTTTTCGGGAGGAAGGTTTCCCGAATGGCAAACGAATATATCCAACCGACCATCACCGTTGACATCGGCCATGGTTACCCCTGTTTTCCAAGGCCCCTGACGCCCTCCCGCTCCGGACTGCGGGGTAATGTCTTCAAACTGCATTGCTCCTTTGTTAAGATACAGTTTGTTATCACTCAAATTGGCCGTAAAATAAAGGTCGTCCAGTTTATCGCCGTTCAAATCACCTACGGCTACTCCTCCGCCGTTGTAGAAATATTCATACATCAACACGTTGGTGTTGAGCCCTTCATTGATGATATTTTGAAAATCAACGTGGGTCTGTTCAGGGGTCAAAAGTGTAAAAAGAGCAGGCTCTTCGGTGGAGGAATTTGCGGGTTGTTCGGTAGAGTTTTTCTGACAACCGGTTATCAATAAAACAGTTGGGAATAAAAAGTAGGTAAGTGAATGCAATTTCATGGAAAACAAACCTGAACAGGTAAAAATGACAAGGTATGACAGCGTAATTTATGGTAATTGGCTACAAAACAAAAGAATTTTTTTCAGACTCTCTTCATTATCAAAATCAATGGATTCTTCTTTTGAATAGGTGTCAATTGCTTTCTTATGGTTGGAAAAAAGTTTCAAAAGACCTGATTTGTTTGGTTTGTAAAAACGATTATTTTGATCCATTAAAAAATAAGTTTTCTCTTTGGATAGAATCACATCTCCTTTGGAAGCCAGCTTTTGAACAGAACTGTTGCCGGTCGAAAGTACGTTAAGTTCTTTAATAGACGATGTAGCCGACGATTTGCCCATGCCCGCCATTTTTTCTACCGCCGCAACTTTGAACATGGTTTTTACCACTAACTGTACCTTTATATAATCAGCGATGCTTTCCACATAGCCGTGACTTACATCGTAATAAAACTGATTTTCACCAATTTGGATTTTCTTGATGGTCTGCTCATTGGCCAGTGAGAGTGTATCGCGAACGGCACCGATAAACTGCACTTCTCCCAGCATAAAATTATAATTGAGCTTGGCATTAGCCGATGAGCCGTTCAAAAAAGAAACTGTTCCTTCCTTGAATTGCGGATAACGATAGCGCGAGGCGACCGGAATCGCATATTTTAAATCAGCATCGGCTTTTATTCTGAAAGTAGCAGCCTCTTGTGCCAATAGGCTCAATGTATTGCCTCCCCAAACACAAAATAAAAAGAAGAATGTTTTCATCATGACTGTGTTTAATCTTATTGAACAAATTTAAGCAAACTTATCCAGCGAATTGGAAGAAGAGCAAATAAAAAAATCTACCCCAACTTTGATTGAGGTAGATTTTTCATTCATGGATTTAGTATGTCTTAAAAACATTCTAAATCTGATTTGTTAGTAGCCCGGATTTTGCAACAGATTGCTGTTTCGGTTCATTTCATTTCTGTCTATTGGTAAATAGTACAGCTTATCATTCCAGTTTCGGTTTTCTTTGCCTGGATCAATCTCAAATACGGTATAGGCATAATTGTAGTTCTCCTTATCGTATTTATAAAGACTGACCGTTTTACCCGATTTGAGCGTACCGACAATATTGATACCATTGGCTTTGCGTCCCAGCGTAGTGGAAGCTATCATCCAGCGGCGGGTATCGTGGAATCGCTGCTCTTCCAAAAACATCTCTATCCGTTTTTCATTGCGGAAACGCTCTTTCAACGCCGCCCCTGATTCGGTAAGCGCTGGCATACCCGCCCGAAAACGAATCTTATTGAGCCAGCTACGAGCTTCCGCGTCCTGGCCAAGTTCTATACAGGCCTCGGCGTAGTGAAACACCATCTCGGTATAGCGCAGGATTGGCCAAGGTACTTCCTGCCACGTATTCTGATCCACGATAGTAGGATTTGGATCGGTAAACTTACGAATGTAATAACCTGTATAGCTTCCGTTCCAGTCCTCAATAGGACTGTTGCGGGTGTCCAGTCCAAAGTGAGTAACTTTAGCACCTGCGGCATTGACAATTTCGTAACGGCCTGTCTGAATTTGACTGGCAGGGTCGCGGGGGAGATTGGCACTGCTGCGGACTTTCCAAGGCGAGCCTTCAAACAGAATAGAAGAATAAAAACGCGGGTCACGGTTTTCATAAGGGGCACTAGCGTGTTCTGGTTTTTTCCAGTCAAACTTAGTGCCATCCATCATTTCGTAGTCGTCCACCATCAACTGAATCGGTGAATTTCCTGCCCAGTTGTTATAGCCGTTAGGTCCATTGAAAAGCCCCTGACGGCCGCCGTTTTCCTGCTTGGCGTTGATAAAATACCTCGCCATCAACAATTCGTTTTGACCACCGTTTCTTGCCAATGAATTGTTCATAAAGTTGGTCGTTCCCTGACTTGTGCTTACGGGAGCCGTAAGATTCAGCAAGTTACCGAAGCCGGGAAGATCCAAAACAGCTTTGGCTGCCGCTCTGGCTTTTTGCCAACGGTCTGCTTGTGAGCCGCTTACGTTCGCTATCAATTCAGGTTTACTGAATGAACCCAGTACCGTAGAGCCGGCCTTCATTTTGGCAGCATCGTGCAGGTCACTGGCATCGTAAGTCAATACCCGTGCTTTCAACGCCAGTGCGGCTGCCTCAGTGGCACGGCCGGCCGCCAGTGATTTTCCTTTAAGCAAAGCAGCAGCTTCGTCCAAATCTTTGACAATGAACGCTACCGTCTCGGCCCAAGTTTTGCGAGGTGCCAAATAATCGGCTTCACCTAAGTCGTAAGGACGATCAATCAAAGGAACACCACCATAATAACGCGCTAACTGCTGATAGTAATAAGCACGCATAAACTTAGCCTCTCCTGTCAAACGCTCCACAATGTTGCCCGTATTGGCAAATTTAGGAGCAGCAAGGTTTTTAAGCGCTAAGTTACAAGCACGAATGCGCAAAAACATATTTTGCCAGCTAATGGTGCCATTTACCCAACCGATATCAGCAGGATTCGAACGGCCTTCTGTAATGGTAGTGATACCACGACCTGGGTGCGTAAACATCGTTTCGTCGGTCAATGAGGCCAGCATTTGCTCGTCAAAGCCACCATTACCAAAGCCCGCGTAAATTTCAGACACGAAGCCTTCTGCCAAAGATGCGTCTGTCCATACCGCATTTTCCGAAAGTTCACCGAGTGGTTGGGTGTTCACGAAGTCATCATTACAACTCGTGGCCACAACCGAGAGCGCAATGAGGGATGCTACTAAAATTTTAAGTTTTTTCATTTTTTCTTAATTTAAAGTTGTTAGAATGCGGCAACAAGTCCTACGTTCAATACTTTTTGCTGAGGATAGTATTGTCCTTGAGCATTGTCTGCCTCGGGGTCAAATACTTTTAACTTAGAAACCGTGAAAAGGTTTAAACCATTGAAATAAAGACGAAGTGTATTCATTCCAATTTTCTTCACCAAAGTTGAAGGAATGTTGTACCCAACCTCCAAGTTTTTCAAACGAAGGTAGTCCGCATTTCTAAGCCAATAGTCGTTGCCGCTTGAGTAATACTGGTCGTTACGGTTGGCAATACGTGGATGTTTGTCGCTTGGGTTATCAATGGTCCAACGGTTGTTGTAAACCTCAGAGAAGTAGTTACCAATATTACCCATCTCGCCTGTGCTGATGAATTGTTTCGCTCCCGCTGCTCCTTGAACCAATACGGTCAAGTCAAAATTTCTATAGCTTGCCGAAAGATTGAATCCACCCGTGAACAAAGGTATGTTGGTGAAGTTGTTACGTACTTGGTCATCAGGCGTGATTTTTCCGTCACCGTTGTAGTCTTTGTACTTCATATCACCTGGGCGGAGAGTACCTACGATGGCCTTGTAGTCGATGGTGTTGGCATCAATCGCCGATTGATCTTTGAATACACCATCATACAGGTAAGTTTGATAGGTAAACATTGGTTTGCCAGTGGTTTGCTGCCAAGCAGGTGCACCCGGTGCTTCGTCCCAGAATACAACTTTATTCTGGGCATAGCCACCATTTACGCTTACGTTGTACTTGAAGCCATCTTTCTGATTACGGTAGCCAATGTTAAACTCCCAACCTTTGTTCAATACTTCTCCAATGTTCTGTCTTGGTAAGGTCAAACCTGTACTCTGGGGAACAGAGGCGTTTTTGGTCCACAAGATGTTGGTACGCTTATTAGAAAATACGTCAAACTCGAAGAACACATTTCCGTTGAACATCTGCCCTTCCAAACCTAAGTTGGAGTTAGTAGCAACTTCCCAAGTAATGGAAGTATTAGGGATACGTGCTTCAAACAAAGTTTTGGTTTCGGCATTGCCCAAGATATAACTTCTGAAACCGTAAGTAGATAAGTACTGATAAGAAGGAATCTGGTCATTACCCAATTGCCCAATAGAACCGCGTATTTTCAAGAAGTTGACCGCAGGAAGTGCCTTTTTGAAGAAGCTTTCTTCAGAAACAACCCAACCCGCCATGATGCCCGGGAAGAAGCCGTAACGGGTTTCTTCGGGGAAAATGTCGGAACCGTCATAACGCCATAGGAACTCGGCAAGGTATTTCTCTTTGTAGTTGTAACCTACCCGACCAAAGTAGTTGATACGAGCCGTATTAAACGCACCACCGTTGTTGTTACGTTGTAGGTCACCACCCGCAAACATTTGGTCAAGGGCAGTAGAAAGGAAGAAACGACGGAAAGCCGAGAAGTTATCTCCTTTAATCGTTTCACGGTTAGTACCGGCTAACAGGTTGAGGGTGTGGTTACCAAAGGTTTTATCGTACGAAAGTACCGTACCCAACAGGATATTGAGTTGGTTGATATTTGCTTGGTTTAGGCTTGGATCAGCAGGGCCTCTTTTGGCAGGTACTAAGTTTGGATTGCCATCGGCATCTACTCCCGACCCTTTTTGGTAGAGTGTCCAAGGAATTAGCCACGTTTTGTTGTTTTGAGAAAGATTATCCACCGCCGCATTCATGCTCAATTTGAGACCTTCTACCCCCGGAATTTTAATATCTAACTGGCCATTTGATTGGAAATAATTGCGGACATCCTTGTCATAACCCGCCAAGTCGGTCGTGATAACCACTGGGTTTTGTCCATTTTCAATATCAGGACCAGGCAGACCATTTGGCCAGAATGCCGGCTCTTGGGGCTTGCCCCGCATCAACATCCGGAAAATAGCCGCAGGAGACTGGGTAGAATACTGACGTGCTTCTTGGCGGCCTACTACGCCTAAAGTCATCGTGATGTATTTGTTGATTTTTGCGTCAAAGTTTAAACGCATGTCGTACTGCTTATAGCCCGTTGAAGACTTAATGTAGTTGGCGTCTTGGTTTTGATAACCCAAGGAAGCCAAATAAGTAAAGTTCTCCGTTCCACCGTTGAGTTGGAGATTATGGCGAACCTGAGGCGACCAATTCTTAAGTGTGGAAGCAAACCAATCGGTGTTGGGGTAGTTCCAAGGGTCAGAGCCATCGGCATATTTCTGAATAGCCTGCGGAGTGAAAGGAGCATTCCGAACCGTACCATTGGGACGTGTAAACGAGCCCGTGGTTTTGTAGGCTTGGTTGGCAGCAGCCCATTCTGAGGTTGGCAAAGCGTAAATATCCAGATCATTGAGCATACCCGTGTATTGGGCAGCATTCGTCAAATCGGTAAGTACAGTAGGATTTGACCAGCCTTGGTTGAGGGAATAAGACAACTCAGGCTTCCCCGTTTTTCCCCGTTTGGTAGTAATCAAAATAACCCCGTTGGCAGCACGTGACCCATAGATAGCCGCTGCCGCATCTTTCAATACGGAGATACTTTCGATATCGGCAGGGTTAAGGCGATCAAGCCCCCCCGCACGATTGGGAATTCCGTCAATCACGATCAAAGCACCGTTGTTGTTCAACGTGTTTGACCCCCGAATCCTGATGGTAGAACCGTCACCTCCAGGCAAACCACTTCGGTTGACGGCGGTAACCCCTGGCAGACGACCCGCTAGGGAGTTGGAGAGGTTCATGGCAGGCGATTTTGCTAATTCTGTCCCTTTTACGCTCACTACCGAACCCGTTACGGTTTCTTTCTTTTGCGTACCGTAACCCACTACGACAACTTCGCTCAAAGCAGCGACATCTTGTGCCATTGATACATTTACAGTGACACCAGAAGGTGTTACTTCTTGTTTAACGAAGCCAATAGCACTTAGTACCAAGGTACTGCCTGAAGCCATTGTAATTTTAAAACTTCCCTCCCCGTCGGTATTAGTACCTTTATTGGTGCCTTTCACCAATACACTAACACCGGGTAACGGTGCGCCTGCCGCGTCTTTGACAACGCCCGATACAGTTCGCTCTTGTGCGAATAAACTTAGACTTGCCCAGACACAAACGATTAGTATCGTCAAGGGCACTCTCAGTAATTTGAGTTTGTAGCTCATTCTTGTCATAAGAAAATGGAGATTTATGGTTGATAGATAAATTGAATAAAAATGCAGTGTTGGGTATTTCGTTAAGTATGGCTTTCTAAAGGAGTAGGGTAGCCTTTAGTGAGTAAAAAGATCTAAAATAGTATTATTATCTGTGCAGTTATCAGACACAAATAAATAATACTATTTTAGTAGAATTGAAGTACATGGAGTTAGATGGTGGGTTTACGGTTAATAGATAAACAGCAAGAAATGCGGTGTTCGGTATTTCGTTATGTATGGCTAAATAAAGATGCTTAGTGTTCTTCAATAGATGAAAAGTCAAAACATAGCTTGAATTACTGCTATTATTTTAACGGAATTGAATTGCTATGGATTAGGTGAATTGGTAAAATCATTCTTAAGAAATGGGTTTATTTTATTTGCAACGTTTACTATGTGAGATTGCAGGTAAATAATTTAGTACAAATTAATGACAAATAAACACAATAGGCTTCGCTTTTGTTTGCATATTCTGACTTTATTTTGACTAAAAAATAAAAATTCCTCTTTTTTTTAGTAAAATATGAAGATGATCTACTCAAAGGTTGAACCCAGGCTGTTTTTAGAATGCCAAATAATATAAGGAAGGTTGAAACGTGTTACTTACCAGATTCGTATCTTTGCAGTAATGTCAACGAAAAGAAAAAACAAGTCTAAATTGCTTGAGAAACGGGTAATTGGCCGGACTGATATCATTGATTTTCCTGAATTAAGGATCACCAACGTACGCGCGAAAGTGGATACGGGTGCTTATACTTCAGCTATTCATTGCTATAAGATACAGGCTGTAAAAGGTAAAATCACCTTTTATTTGCCTGCTCACCGCGGTGAACAACACCAAAAATTTACTACAGAGAAATTTGAACTGAAAGCCATAAAAAATTCCTTTGGTCAAACAGAAATGCGATACGTCATTAAAACTAAGGTAGTTTTGTTTGGAAAAACGTATAAAACGGAGTTCTCTTTGGCCGACCGCGAGCAGATGCGTTATCCTGTGCTTTTGGGTCGTAAACTCCTCCGTAATCGTTTTTTAGTGGATGTCACTTTAGAGAATGTATCGTATTCCCAAAAAGTATTGCAGGAAGCTACCCATAATCTACCCGAGCTATTAACAAAAACGTAACATTGTCTCAACTTACTTCCTCTTAATTTTGTCGCGTTTATTCAAACCATACGGTTTTCACTCACTATTGGCTTTGGATCGTCGCTTGCCAACTACTTTATGAAAATTGCTGTTCTTTCTACCAATACGAAACTGTACTCTACCAAACGGTTAGTTGAATCCATTTCTCAACGCGGGCACGAAGCGGTCGTCATCAATCATTCACTTTGCCATGTGTTGATTGAAGAGGAAAGTCCCGTTATTCTATATAAAAATAAACTCATCGAAGGTATAGATGCCATCATTCCACGCATTGGTGCATCAGTTACTGATTATGGCAGTACGGTAGTGCGTCAGTTTGAGATGATGAAAGTTTTTACAACGGTAAAATCGCAGGCCATTCTGCGCTCGCGTAACAAGTTAAGGAGCTTGCAAATCCTTTCGAAAGCGGGGGTACAAATCCCTAAAACGGTATTTGCCAATCAAACCAAAGACATTGACCGGCTTATTAAATTGGTGGGCGGCCCGCCAGTGATTATAAAACTGCTGGAAGGAACACAGGGAGTGGGAGTAGTGTTGGCAGAATCCAACAAAGCGGCAAAATCTACCATTGAAGCTTTTTATGGCCTGAAAACCAACGTGTTGGTTCAGGAATATATCGAAGAATCTAATGGAGCCGATATACGGGCTTTTGTAGTGGGAAACAAAGTAGTCGCGGCCATGAAACGGCAGGGGGTATCGGGTGATTTTCGTTCCAATCTGCACCGAGGAGGAAAAGCGGAAGCGCTGATTTTGCAGCCACACGAAGAAAAAGCTGCTCTACAGGCGGCAAAAGCACTGGGTGTGCGGGTGGCGGGAGTGGATATGATTCAGTCCAATCGCGGTCCAATGATTATGGAAGTCAATTCTTCTCCGGGACTGGAAGGTATCGAAAAAATTACGGGCGTTAATGTAGCGGATTTGATTATCGGCTATATCGAAGAAAAAATACGCGCCGACGAAGGCGATACAATTGGCGTATAGTAAAAAGTATTGTTTTTCAACTTTAAACCTATGATGAAAAAAGTACTATATGCTTGATAAGGTTACTTACAGTAAACAGCCCAAATGTCTTGTGGCTTTGGATTCGATTATCTTTGGTTTTGATGGCAATCTGTTGAAAATTTTATTGGTAAAGCGCGGCCCTAACCCGACTCCTAACACTTGGTCGTTGATGGGAGGGTGGCTGGCTCCCAAAGAAAATTTAGAACAATCGGCCGAACGTATCTTATTCGAACTGACCGGTTTGAAGGAGGTGTATTTGGAACAGCTTTACACCTTTGGGGATATTAACCGGGATCCCATAGACCGTACCGTTTCGGTGGCTTATTTTGCCCTGATTAATATCGAACATTATGATTCTAAAATTTCGCAGGTACATTATGCTCACTGGTTTCCGGTAAGTAAAATGCCCGACGAAATTCTTTTTGATCACCGTCAGATGATTGATTTGGCCATTCAAAAACTGCGTTATAAAGCGGCTCTTCATCCGTTAGGATTTGAATTGTTGCCCGAAAAATTCACGATTCCTCAACTTCAAAAACTCTACGAAGCTATTTTTCAAACAACGTTCGACAAACGAAATTTTAGCCGTAAAATCCTCTCCACTCATTTGCTTATCAAGCTGAAAGAGAAGCAAAAGTCCTCTAAGAAAGGAGCTTACCTGTATCAGGTCAATGAAGAAAAATACAAGACATTCAGTAATTCGTTTCTGAATTTTGTGTCAAATCCTGAGTTTTAGATTGTTATATACAGAAAAGAGGTGCCGACTTTGAAATTGGCACCTCTTTTATAGTTAGTATCTAAACAAAACTTTACACTGCCTGCGCTTCGCGGTGAATGATAGCTTCGCGGTCGGGACCGGTAGAAATAAAGCTGATAGGCAATTTAAGTTCTGTCTCCAAAAACTCGATGTAGGCTGCCAATTCCACAGGCACTTCATCATACGTATGTAGGTTCTCAAGAGAAGTCGCCCATCCTTTAAAGGTCTTGTATACGGGAGTTACCTCGTAGTCACAAAGATCATACGGGAATTTATCAGTCAGGGTGCCGTCGGCAAGTTGATAATGAGTACATACTTTAATTTCTTCAAAGATATTAAGTACATCCACTTTCATCATCACTAACTGCGTTACCCCATTAATCATAATAGCGTACTTGAGGGCAGGTAAGTCCATCCAACCGCAACGACGCGGACGCCCGGTCGTAGAGCCAAACTCGCGGCCTTCCTGACGCATTCTTTCGCCTACTTCATCCAACAGTTCAGTTGGGAAAGGTCCGCTTCCAACACGAGTACAATACGCTTTGAAAATTCCGTAAACTTCGCCAATGCGCTGAGGAGCAATCCCTAATCCTGTACAGGCGCCGGCCGTAGTGGTAGTAGAGCTGGTCACAAATGGATAGGAACCAAAGTCAATGTCCAACAAGGATCCTTGCGCACCTTCTGCCAAAACTGATTGACCCGTTTCCAATGCTTCATTAACCAGGTATTCGCTGTCTACAAAAGTATATTGTTTCAAAAACTCAGCCGCTTCAAAAAACGCTTTTTCAGCTTCGGGAAGTGCCGTTTCGTAATCAAAGTTGTAAAAAGACAAAATCACTTTGTGCTGCTCTACCAAGCGGTTGTATTTTGTGTGAAAATCAGGGGATAAAATATCTCCCATTCTCAACCCTTGGCGAGCTACCTTGTCCTGATAAGTAGGACCAATTCCTCGCAACGTCGAACCGATTTTAGCCGCTCCTTTGGATTGCTCATAAGCCGCATCTAAAAGGCGATGGGTTGGCAAAATCACCGCAGCTTTCTTTGAGATGAATAAGTTTTTATGAATAGGCAGATTGAATTTGTCCAGTCCTTCAATTTCTTTTTTCAATACAATTGGGTCCAGAACAAGGCCATTGCCGATAATATTTTTGATATCAGAGCGAAAAATTCCCGACGGAATTTGGTGCAATACGTGCTTAAAACCGTCAAACTCAAGCGTATGCCCTGCATTGGGGCCGCCTTGAAACCGCGCTACAACTTGGTATTGCGGTGCCAAAACATCCACTATCTTTCCTTTTCCTTCATCGCCCCACTGGAGGCCGAGTAATACATCAACTTTCATTAGAACCTGTATGCCCCCAACCCCTAAGGGGAGTTTTAAAATGGATGAGTGACGTGCTTTGAGGTTGAAAAAAGAGCACGTTTTTATACGTTAACGTAGAATGGTTACTCTACTTCAACTCGTTTGGGTCGTTCTGTAATTGCTTTATTTTTATTTTCACAATTTTCGCGCTGACAATTGCCGTAGAAAATCAGTGAATGATGAAGTACATTAAATTTGAGCAACTCGCCAACCATATTTTGGATATTCTGAACGCGCGGGTCACAAAACTCCATTACCTGATGGCAATCCATACAAATGATATGGTCGTGTTGACGATAACCGTACGCTTTTTCATACTGAGCCAAATTTTTCCCAAACTGGTGTTTGGTCACCAAATCACAGTCTACAAGTACATCTAACGTGTTATATACGGTAGCGCGGCTAACGCGGTACTTTTTGTTTTTCATTGAAATATACAATTCATCTACGTCGAAGTGGTCTTCGCGCGCGTATATTTCCTCCAAAATCGCAAAACGCTCCGGTGTTTTGCGCAGCCCTTTGCGCTCCAAATAAGCCGTCAGGATACGCTTGGCTGCTTGCAGATTTTCTTGTTTGGGTTGGGGCATGATGGACTTTTATTATCGCAAATGCAAAAATACATAATTTCAACCAATATGGTAAATTTCAATTGGGTATGGCCCCATTTTGGCGCGAAGCAAAGCCGATTTAGAAGCGTTCAGAGGAGAAGGTTACACCAAATTGTTCTCAATGGCATAGCGTACTAAAAGGGCCGTATTGTTGACGTTGAGCTTGGTGTGCAGGTTTTTTTGGTGAGAATCAACGGTATCCGTACTGATAAATAGTTTTTCTCCGATCTGGTTATTGGTATATCCTTCGGCAACCAATTTCAGAATGTCATTTTCCCATTTGGTCAAAATCGGTGTGTTTTCTGATTTTGTTTTGGCTGTTTTGATGATTTCATGGACCTCAAAACTATGGTAAGTGTTCCCATTCGCCACGGTTTTAATGGCTTGTACCAATTCTTCTTTGGTAATATTTTTGAGCAAATAGCCACTTGCCCCATTGGCCGTCATTTTGTTGATGTAACTGATTTGATTAAAGGTGCTTAACGCTATAATTTTAATTTCAGAATGGGTTTGGTTCACTGTTTTGCACAAATCTAAACCGCTCATATCGGGCAGGTTAATGTCCATTAAGATAACATCCGCCGCGTTACTCCCAAGGAAATTCAGGCATTCAGCCGCCTTTTGAGCATAGCCGCATACAAGAATATCGGGCGAGTTTTGCAGCAAAGACAAAATCCCCTCAATCACTACATTATGATCGTCAACAATAAAAACGTTTATCATACTTGTACTAAATAAGAATTAAGGTGTCGTATATTTGCGAAATGGACTATGTATCAAAAATAAAGGAAGACGTTGAAATTCTTTTGGAGTCGGAAAAAAAGTGTAGCATGGCCTTGTTGCGCGACCGAGTGCGCTTTATCCGACTCTTAAAAAGTGGCGAGGTTAGAACACAATCC
>Ga0247843_1003985_pt1 | contig 22830 bp, 17 predicted proteins | sample LaCruzMarch2017__FD_192420 | JGI IMG/M metagenome (GOLD analysis project Ga0247843, IMG submission 192420) | Freshwater microbial communities from meromictic Lake La Cruz, Castile-La Mancha, Spain - LaCruzMarch2017_8m | ecosystem: Environmental > Aquatic > Freshwater > Lake | place: Spain...
GGCCCTTCCCTCCCAAACCCTCCGGGCGGCGGGTCTTTCCGGCTTGGACTGCGTTGGTTCGGGCGGAACAGACCGCAGGAGGTCTGCCCCGCCGCTCACCGCCTTGCCCAACCCAGAATTCCCCAGCCGCAGAACCTCTCCCCATTTTCAGACAGGCTCTAACCTGCTCTGACACTGTTTTGGGTGGTGATAAGGGCAAGTTCGGGAAATAAAAATTCTGCGGCGCATCGGCTTGTCGCTCGAAAGCCTTGAGGTTTTTCAGGGCGCGCTGTTCAAGATCGAATCAGGGATTGCCCGTCAGACTTTTGGAGTCTAACCAGAAAAATCCCAATGTCAGTTTTGGCTGCGTTTTACGCGGATCTACGAGTGAAAAATTGGAGTGCAATCTGGTAATGAATGTAACGGGTAGGGTTTTCCGATTTGCTGAAATCTAAGCTTGCGCCCATCCCGTGGTTGAATGTCGCTTGGAGGGTCGCCATGGACCAGGAAGTTCCCCCTAGCCCCCGTGTTCCGCCCCCTTTCATCAATGCATCGTCGCCGCGCCGACGTCGATCGGGGTGGGTGCACCGTTCCAAGCGCTGGTTCAACAAGATCCCTGATCGACTGGCCGAACGTAAGCTCAACGGGTATCAGGTAGTGGTGATGATCGGGGTCTGCTACGCCGTTTATCGCTTCGTCATTCCCATGTTTGACCGTGATTTGGGCGGCGGTGGTGGCGGTAGTTAGGGATGAATTTCCCCCGGTCGTTCCCCGCCGGAACAGCCGGACGCCTCACCTTCCCTTGGGACGTGTTTTCCGCTTTACCGCGCCGAATTGGCGGCATGCCGGGCTGGGGTGAGCGCCAGGGTCGAATACTCTCACCCTCTCGTTTGCGAAACTTGGTCCCTGGCGTTCTCCAGAACCTTCCGGCCGACGCACGGTCCGGACCCCGGAGTTTCGAGAGTGCTCCTGAGCCGTTCCAACGCTCCGAGAATCCCTCGGCCAGAACGATTCCATAGGATCAGTCGTTCTAGATGCATCGTGCCCACAATAGCCTCGTGGTTCGCTCGTGACGGGCCTCAGAAATCGCTCCGGCCCAGCCCAACCCAATCCATCGACGAAAGCCCGATTGGGCCTCCCGAGTCCGTTTTGGTCTTCCCACGCCGGTGAGCCTGGCGTTCACTCGCGCGTCTCTTGTGACAATGAAAATCGTACTCGCTTATTCCGGCGGCCTCGACACTTCGGTGCTGCTCTCCTGGATCAAGGAAACCTACGGCAACGCTGAAATGATCGCCTTCTGCGCCAACATCGGCCAGGAAGACGAGCTGAAAGGCTTGGAAAAGAAGGCCAAGAAGACGGGCGCCTCCAAGATCTACATCGACGACCTTCAGGAGGAGTTCGCTCAAGACTTCATCTACCCGATGCTCCGGGCCGGTGCGATTTACGAAGGGCAATACTTCCTGGGAACCAGCATCGCACGTCCGCTCATCGCCAAGCGCATGGTGGAGATCGCTCGGGCCGAGAAGGCCGATGCCATCGCCCACGGAGCGACAGGCAAGGGCAATGACCAGGTCCGGTTTGAACTGACGGCCGCCGCTCTGGCCCCGGAGTTGGAAATCATCGCCCCGTGGCGGGATGCCCGTTATCGCAAGGACTTCCCGGGCCGCCAGGAAATGATCGATTATTGCGCCGCCAAGGGCATTCCGGTTCAGGCCAGTGCCAAGAAGCCTTACTCCATGGACCGGAACCTCCTGCACATTTCCTACGAGGCCGGTATTTTGGAAGATCCCTGGTACGATTCCTTCGACCTCAAGAATCGGGACTATTTCACCACGCTTTCGGTCATGCCCGAAGACGCGCCAGACAAGCCGGAGTTCGTCACTCTGGACTTCGTGAAGGGAGACTGCGTCGCGGTCAATGGCAAGAAGCTCGACCCGCTTCAGGTCATGCGCACGCTCAACAAGATCGGCGGCAAGCACGGCGTCGGTCGCGTGGACATGGTGGAGAATCGCTTCGTGGGCATGAAGAGCCGCGGTGTGTACGAGACTCCGGGTGGCAGCATTTTGCACTATGCCCATCGCCAGATGGAAAGCCTCACCATGGACCGCGAGGTCATGCACCAGCGCGATGCGTTGGTGCCCAAGTATGCCGAGTTGGTCTACAATGGTTTTTGGTACGCCCCGGAGCGTTTGGCGCTGCAGGCCTACGTGGAGGAGAGCCAGAAGAATGTCACCGGGACGGTCCGTGTGAAGCTCTACAAGGGCGGAATGTATGTCGCCGGCCGCAAGAGCCAGTTCAGCATGTACAACCCGCACATTGCCACGATGGAGGCAGACCCGACCAAGGCTTACAACCAAGACGATGCAACCGGTTTCATTCGTCTGAACGGACTGCGGCTTCGCGTCAATTCCACGGTCAACGGCGCCAAGAATCTCCAGCGCTGAAAGCGTGGGTCACGGCACCTGATTGGAGCGGCCTCCCGGCCAATCCGAAGGGGTGTTCCAGTTGAGGAGCGTGTGGTGGTCTTGAGCGCTTAGCTCCCACCGACTCATCCACCCTGTTTCAAGGCCTCGGCGGCAGAACTCCTGCACCGAGGCCTTGTGCGTCTCCAGATGTTCCCGGGCGACGGCCCAGGCCTGGTTCGGATAAATGGCGGCCAACGGCTCCAGCCGACCTTGATGCATGGGAATGCATCCCGTGTCGGGGGCGATCTGCGCCATCAGTCGCTGCAGCCAATTGACCGACAGTTCTGGCAGATCGACAGCAACCAAAAGAGTCCATCCGTTCGGGGAGCGCGCTTGGGCCCATCCGAGTCCGGCCTCCACTCCGGCCATGGGGCCTGAGTCCGGAAACCGATCTCTCAGGAGCGGAATGCCTGCGGGTGTGTTGGGCAGGGGCGGGCGGCTTTCTGGGCCGGCGGCGATGGCGATGCTCCTCAGGCCTGCCTGTTCGAGAAGCCCGATTTGTCGAAGAAGCAGGGGCTGACCGTCGGACTCGAGCCAAGCCTTGTCCCGCCCCATACGGAGGGATCGTCCTCCGGCCAAGACCACGCCCATGAGTTCTCGGCCGGTGAGTTGTTCGTAAATCGGGGTCACCGAGCCCAAGCGTTTCTGGATCCCAGATGCTTGTCACCTTCCCGATGCCGGGGTGCGGCACCCAGCCCTGTCCTCCCAGATAAATCGTTCCGCCCCAGCCAGTGACGTCGACGAAGCTCCTTGCCCCGGGCCGGGGTGAAGGGTTTTCCTCCGCACATGTCTCAATTGGAAAATCAAGTGGCGGTGGTGACGGGGGCCGGTCGGGGAATTGGTCGGGCCATTGCGCTCCGCTTCGCCCAGGCCGGTGCCGATGTGGTGGTTGTCTCACGCACGGCTGAGAACTCTGAAAAAACTGCATCCGAAATCCGAGCACTCGGTCGCAAGGCATGGGCCTTGGCGGTTGATGTTTCAAATGGCGAAGCCATTGCCGCCGCGGCGGAAACGCTGCTCGAGCAGGCCGGACGGGTGGATATCCTCGTCAACAATGCGGGCGTCACCAAGGACGGACTCCTGATGCGCATGAGCCAGTCCGACTGGGACACCGTGATGAACACAAACCTGCGCGGAGCTTTTCTCTTCACCAAGGCACTGACCCGGACCTTCCTCAAGCAGCGCTCCGGCCGGATCATCAATCTGGCCAGCGTCATCGGCCTCATCGGCAACGCCGGTCAGGCCAACTATGCTGCCAGCAAGGCCGGTTTGATTGGGTTCACCAAGTCGGTGGCCAAAGAATTTGGTTCCCGCGGCGTGACCTGCAACGCCATTGCCCCCGGATTCATCGAAACAGACATGACTGCGACCCTCAACGAGGCCCAGAAACAGGCGATCCTGGGGCAAATTCCGCTGGGATCCTTGGGTCAGGCCTCGGACATCGCTGAGGCTGCGTTGTACCTGGCCGGTCCCGGAGGGCGTTACGTCACCGGTCAGGTGCTGACGGTTGATGGGGGTATGGTGATGTGAGCTCGCAGGGCCCATCATCGGAGCAGGGGGAATTCCCTCTGGACTGGGGCCGCTCTCCGGAGCCGGAAACCCCGTCTCCGCCTGACGTCCAAGGGCCCAAGCCGGAGTGGCTGCTGCGATTGAGTCCTGAAGATCGACGGCGCGTCGCCAGCCTGGCGTGGGAACAACGGCCGTTGGTGTTCCTGATCGATGCCCGGGCCCGGTGGAATCTGGTGCGTCCGCGGTTGCCATTGGCGGGGTTTGACGTGCTGGATTTCCAAGACCAGCCGGACGGCGATTTCCAGATTCAGGTGCCTTCCGACATCTCTTCGCGGGAGTTGCAGCACCTCTTGAAGTGCCTGCGGCAGACTCGTCCTCCGCGATCGGTGGTCTGTGAACGGATGGCTTGCACCGGGCGTGAGTTGGGCACTTTGGCTCGGCGTGAAGACTCTGTTGAGATCGATGTTCCTCTTGCTTCATCACCATCCGTGGAGAAGAATTCCTGAACGGGCGCTTGACGGTCAGGTGTCTCACGCCTAGACAGGCGCCCGAACGAGACAATTACCATGGCTGAAAAAACCATCGAGCAGCGGATCAAAGACATCATCATCGAGCAACTGGGCGTGACCGCCGACCAGGTGACTCCCGAAGCCAAGTTCATCGAGGACTTGGGCGCTGACTCCCTCGACACTGTCGAGTTGGTGATGGCTTTGGAGGAGGAATTCGGTTTGGAAATCCCGGACGACGAGGCTGAGAAGCTTCAGAGCGTTGGCGACGTCATCAAACACGTCGAGGACTCCCAGGCCAAGTAACCCTGCAACCCCTTTCGTCAGGGCAGCCCGGCTTCCGGAGCTGCCCTTTTTCGTTGCAATCACTCCGTAAACAACAACCCGCACCCAGGTTGACGCGCACTTGTTTGTCCTCAATGGCTGGGTAACCTGTCCCCGAACTATGTCGAATGCTTGGTCTGAACGCCGCGTGGTTGTGACCGGTCTGGGTTGTGCCTCCCCGCTGGGGCTGGATGCCGATACCGTCTGGAAAAACATCCTTGCTGGAAAATGCGGTGTGGGGCGCGTCAGTGCCTTCGACATCTCAGCCTATGACTGCCAGATCGCGGCAGAGGTCCGGGGTTTTGATCCGGTTCCCGCATTCCCCAGTCCCAAAGAGGTCCGCCGTTCCGACCGCTTCACTCACTTTGGTGTCTACGCTGGCTGGGGTGCCTTGAAGGATTCGGGTTTGAATCTGGAGACCGAGAACCGGGACGAAATTGGCGTGTACATCGGTTCAGGCATCGGAGGTCTGCACACCACCGAGGAGCAGCACAAGATTTTGCTGGCCAAGGGGCCGGGTCGTGTCAGCCCGTTCATGATCCCGATGCTCATCTTGAACATGTCTTCGGGCTTGTTCGCTCTCTACAACAATTTGCGCGGCCCTAACTTCGCCACTTGCTCGGCCTGCGCCACCAGCAATCACGCCATTGGCGAGGCTTGGTGGGCAATCAAGCGCGGCGATGCGTCGGTCATGTTCGCTGGCGGCACCGAGGCCACCGTTGTGCCGTTGGGCATGAGCGGCTTTGCGGCCATGAAGGCCATGTCCACCCGCAATGATGACCCTCAGCATGCCAGTCGCCCGTTTGATCGGGACCGCGACGGTTTCGTGATGGGTGAGGGCGCGGCGGTGCTGGTGCTGGAGGAGTTGGAGCATGCCAAGAAGCGTGGGGCCCGCATTTATTGCGAGATTATGGGCTACGGCAACACCTGCGATGCCAACCACATGACCTCGCCCGATCCCGAGGGCGCTGGCGCGGCACGGGCCATCCAGATGGGGCTCAAGCACGCCGGGATGCGTCCCGAGGAGATCGATTACGTCAACGCCCACGCCACCAGCACTCCGGTCGGGGATGTTTGCGAGACCCAGGCCATCAAACGGGTCTTCGGTGACCATGCCCGGAAGCTGGCGATCAGTTCCACCAAGGGGGCGACCGGACACATGCTCGGCGCGGCCGGCGGCATCGAATCGCTCCTGTGCTGCAAGGCTTTGGAAGCCCAGATCGCTCCGCCGACGATCAATTTGGAGAATCCGGATCCGCTGTGCGATCTGGACTACATCCCCCACACCCCGCGGCCCATGAAGATCGATGCCTTCCTGAACAATTCGTTCGGATTCGGAGGCCACAACGCGATCGTCATCGGCAAGCGGTTCGTGGGCTGAGGGATTCACTCTCGGCATCCAACGTCCGCAAGGCACGGGCAGATGACGATCCCGCCAAGGCCCGCGTCGGGAGTGCGACCTTGGGGATGCCTTTGTCGAGGTGCATGGATTGCATTGGGAGCATTGGCGAGCGGATGTTCAGCGTGCCAATGGAGCACTCCGATTAGAATTCTCTCCGCGCTTCCCCATCGGGCCGGCTCGGGTCAGTCTTCGGAGCATGATTCCTCGATCCGGTCTGTGGGCATGCCTGTTTGTGGCCTTGAATTGGCTCCATGCAGCCGACGCCCCGCCGCTCAATGTGGTGTTGATGGTGGCCGATGACCTGGGGGCCCACGACCTGGCCGTCACCGGCAGCCGGTTCCACGAGACACCTCATTTGGACCGGTTGGCACGGGAGGGAGTGCGCTTCAATCAAGCCTATTCGGCATGCACGGTATGCTCACCCACACGGGCGGCATTGATGACCGGCAAGTATCCCGCCCGACTCAAGATCACCGATTGGATCGCCGGCCACGATGCCCCCAAGGCGAAGCTGCGCCCCCCGTTGGACTGGGTGAAGGCGCTGCCGCTGGCCGAGCAGACCCTGGCTGAACGGGCCAAAGCCTCGGGCCGTGCCACAGCCCACATTGGCAAGTGGCACTTGGGTGGGGAGGGGTTGGGCCCCCTGCAACAGGGTTTCGATGAGAATCTGGGCGGTGACCACCGAGGACAGCCGCCCTCCTATTTTTCGCCCTATGGATTGCCGCAGCTTCCCGACGGTCCCCGCGGAGAATACCTCACCGATCGGGAGGGTGTAGAAGCAGCCGCCTTCATCCGCAAACACCAGGATCGGCCGTTCTTCCTTCAGGTTGCATTCCACTCGGTGCACACGCCACTGCAGGCCAAGGCCGAGTTGGTGGAAAAATATCGCAAGAAGGCCCGGTCGGTCGGTGGATCCCAGACCAACGCCGTGTATGCCGCGATGCTGGAGAGCCTCGACGGTGCGGTGGGACGCGTGCTGAGCGCCCTCGACGAGGCGGGTCTCGCCGGACGGACCGTAGTTGTTTTCACTTCAGACAACGGCGGGCTCGTATCGGGGCAGAACCCACCGACTTCCAACGCCCCGTTGCGCTCCGGCAAAGGGTCTCCTTACGAGGGAGGGGTCCGAGTGCCGCTGGTGGTCCGGTGGCCAGGAGTCGCCGTGCCTCAGGGGCAGGTGGAGCAACCGGTGATCTCCATGGATGTCGCCGCCACCGTCGCGGCAGCCTTGTCGGCGACTCCTGCGGAAAGTCTGAACGATGGAGTGAGTCTGACACCGCTCCTGAAAGAACCCTCGGCACGGCTTGGCCGCGAGGTGATCGGCTGGCACTACCCTCACTATCACCCGGGCGGCGCCTCGCCCTATTCGGCGATCCGATCCGGGGATTGGAAACTCATCCAGTTCTATGAGGACGGTCGGCATGAATTGTTCGATCTTGCGCAGGATCCGGGCGAGACCCGCGACTTGTCCGGCGAGCAACCGGCCCGTGTGATGGAACTGGCACGGCGCTTGGCCGACTGGCAGGGACGCGTCGGAGCCCAGTGGCCCCTGGCCAACCCGGACCATGAGGCCCAGCCCGTCTCCGCCTTGGCCGATGGGACCGTGCTGCTCCATTCGCGCTCAGCCTCCGTGCACGGGACGGTGCTGCGGTATGAGCCGATGCCTTTCAAAGACACGCTCGGTTGGTGGGCCCGCGCCGAGGATTGGGTCGACTGGAGTTTTGAGTTGGGCCAGAGCGGATCCTACGAGGTGGAGTTGACTCAAGGTTGCGGGCGAGGGTCCGCCGGCAGCCAAGTGGAGTTGCGCATCGGCGAGCAAGTCATTCCCTGGACCGTCGAAGAGACGGGGCATTTCCAGAATTTCATCGTCCGCCGACTGGGTCGCGTGGCGCTCAAGCCGGGTCGTCACACGCTGGCGGTGCGTCCCATCCGCAAAGTCGGCGGGGCGGTCATGGATTTGCGCCATATCCGCTTGGTGCCGGCGATGGGCGAGGCCTTGCCCACCGAGGCTGCCCGGATGGTCCGAGCCGCCTCCCGGATCGTGGTACTGGGAGACAGCATCACCTATGCAGGTGAGTGGGTGGAGTTTCTCGAGGCCGGCTTGCGACAGGTCCAACGTGACCATCGCCCCGAGATCATCAACTTGGGATTGCCCAGTGAGACGGCATCAGGCCTCTCGGAGGACGGTCATGCGGGCGGCGCTTTTCCGCGGCCGGACGTGAACGAACGCTTGGGCCGGGTGCTGAGCCGGCTGAAGCCCGACTTGATCTTGGCCTGCTATGGGATGAACGACGGAATCTATTTCCCCCTGGATGAATCGCGATTTTCCAAGTTCCGCGATGGAATACGGCGATTGCACGAGGACGCGGCCCACGAAGGGGTTCGGGTGGTCCACCTTACTTCGCCGGTGTTTGATGCCCAGCCGTTGACAGGGCGCACCTTGCCCGCAGGCCTGACAGCCTATCCTCAGCCCTTCGAGGGATACGATGCAGTGTTGACGGCCTACTCCCAGTGGTTGGTTGGGCAGCGGACCAACGGTTGGCAGGTGGTGGATGTGCATGGCCCCATGCGCCTATTCCTGGACACTCGACGAGCCCAAGATCCGGTGTTCACGCTGTCGGGGGACGGGGTTCACGCCAATCGTCAGGGGCATTGGCTGATGGCCCGAGAAACCCTTCGAATGCTCGGTGCCACGGGGTCTTGGATGGAGGCGCTCAACCCGGAGGAGTTGGTAGATCGTACACGTGACTCGCGTGACGGCTGGGCGTTGATCCAGCGCCGTCAGCGCTTGCTCAAAGATGCGGCGTTGAGCTTCGTTGGTCACAAAAGGCCTGGAATGGCCGTTGGGCAACCTTGGGAACAGGCTCAATCGGAAGCCCGTGAAATCGGGCGTGGATTGAACCAATGAGACGGCAGGGGTACCCGTTGTAAATTGGGTAGCAAAATATTTTAAAACCTCGCTTGACCAGATTGGTTGTCTTGGTCATAACACTTTCAAAAGGACGGGTCACTAAGAGGGCTCTCCTCCGTCACAACATCAAATTTATCTGATTATGACTCACCGTTCGATTTTCGCTGCTGCAGCAGCTCTCGCCCTCGCAACTTCGTCGGCGTTTGCCGGAACCATCTTCTCGACCACGGGAACTACCTCGGAGTTCTATGGTGTGGGAACGAGCATTGCAAACGGCCACCGCGGTTACGAGTTCGGTGATCAAATCACTCTTCCTTCGGCGGGCTACAGCTTCACCGGGTTGACCTTCGACTACTACTCGGCTTCGCTGGGTGGCTCAATGAACCTGAACATCTACGCCAATGACGGCGCGTTGGTCGACGGTTTCAAATCTCCGGGCACCAAGCTTTTGTCCGTCCCGGGCATCGGTATCTCTTCGGGTGTCAACAAGGCGACCTTCGATTACACGCCTGCCCTAATCGCTCAGAATGGCGAGCTCAAGTTGCCCAGAGACTTTACGGTGACCGTGAGCTTCTCGGGTGCCACCTCGGCGGCCGACAAGGGTTTGCTCGTTGGTGGCGCGGTCTCGACCGTGGGTCGGCCTCACCTCAACGTGGGTGCTTCCGGCGATGATTTCTGGCAGAAGACTGGCCCTGGCGCGAACGATTGGGCTCTCCGCAAGCTGAACAACGGTCAGGCTGACAACTTCAAGATTTCCGTTTCAGCCAACATTCCGGAGCCCACCACGGTGGCTCTTGGTGTGGTTGGTGCAGCGTTCTTGGGCGCCTCCGCCTTGCGCCGCAACCGCCGCTGAACGGCAGTTCTAGCTTTTACCTCCTTTACGGGCGCGATGGTTTCCATCGCGCCTTTTTCATTTCCAGACGGCTGTTTTTCATCGCTTGCTCAGAGGATGGATGCCATTGAGGCTGATTTCCGTCCGGCCCTACTGCAGTCTAAGCCCGTGAACTGAGACAGAGAGATGGCAGAAGCATTGGACAAGGGGCTTTGAGTCCCCTTTTATCCTTCCATGCGCTGGATCGGATTGTTGCTGTCACTGTTCTGGATGGCCGGACAAACGGGAATACGGGCGGAATCGGCCACCCAAGTTGAGTTGTGGAGTGACTCATCGACAACTCGTCCAGGGTCCACCATAACGGCAGCCATACGCATTCAAGTGGCCGATGGATGGCATATTTATTGGCGCAATCCCGGCGATGAGGTGGGTCTCAAGACTCGGGTGGAATGGACCCTTCCGCCGGGCATCACGGCCGGACCCATCCAATGGCCGGCTCCCGAAAAAACCACCGAAAAAGAATTCGACACTCTGACCTATTCCGGTTCGGTGATGCTCTTGGTTCCGATCGAAATCTCCACCAACCAGACGTCGGGTCGCTGGACGCTCAAGGCCAAGGTCAAATGGCTCGAATGCCAAGAGGAATGTGTTCCGGGCAGCGCTGGGGTGGAGACTTCCATTTCGGTGGGCAGCACCGTCGAAGCATCCACCCATGTCGCCGAAATTCAGGCGGCCAGACAGCGGGTGCCGCGCCCAGTTGCCGATGTTCCGATCACCGCGACCTGGGAGACTTCCGAGGGGGCTGCGCCTCGGAAGTTGCTCATCTCGTGGAAGCCGCTCTCAGGAGTCTCAGGATTCGATGTGTATCCCTTCGAGGCCGCCGGTGGGCTGGCAGCGGTGTCCGTCAAAACTGAATGGCTTGAGCCGCAGAATGGGTTCCTTCGCATCCGCAAGACGGTGACCCCGGGTGAAGCGGGATGGCCGAATCGGTTGGCGGGGCTGCTGGTTCCTAAGGCTTCCACTACTCCGGCCGAGACGGTGGAATTCAGTGTCCCCATCGTGGCGGCCTTGGCAGGGACACCCTCGGCAGCCACTGCGCCGGCTGAACCAGTGTCCCTCGCGGAGTTGCTCATCAAATTGCTCTCGGCCTTTGTGGGTGGACTCATCCTCAACGTGATGCCGTGTGTGCTGCCGGTTTTGGCGCTCAAGGTGCTTGGGTTCGTTCAGCAGGCCAAGGAGGAGCCCCGGCGGGTCCGCACACTTGGCTTGGTGTACGGTGCCGGGGTGCTGGCGTCGTTCTTGGTTTTGGCCGGTGTGGCCCTGGCTGTGCAAGCCGCCGGTGGTACGGCCAGTTGGAGCGCTCCCTTCCAGAATCCGGTGTTTCGGGTGCTGATCACGGTGCTCATCACCCTCGTGGCGTTGAATCTCTTTGGTGTGTTCGAACTCACCCTTGGGGGATCGGCCATGCAAAAGGCCTCGGATCTGTCCACGAAGGAGGGATGGAGTGGGGCCTTCTTCAATGGTGTTCTCGCTGCCGTTTTGGCCACTCCGTGCACCGCTCCGTTCCTAGCCTCGGCGCTGGCGTTCGCCTTCCTTCAGCCGCCGTTGGTCATTCTTTTGTTCTTTGTCGCCATTGGTGCAGGTCTGGCCTTGCCGTTTGTGGCGCTGTGTTGGGAACCGGCGTGGTTGCGATTTTTGCCAAGGCCGGGTGTCTGGATGGTGCGCTTCAAGGTGGGCATGGGCTTCCCGATGCTGGCGACGGCCATGTGGTTGTTCTGGTTCACCGCGGGCCGTTTGGGCGAGTCCGGCACGGGCGTGCTGTGGTTTGGGCTCTTCCTGGTGGTCTTGGCGACGGCGGCCTGGGTTTGGGGGGAGTTTGTGCAGCGTTCAACCCGTGGAAGGGGATGGGCCATGGGTATTGCCGTTCTACTGGTTCTGGCGGGGTATTTCGGATTCCTGGAGCGTCAGTTGGACTGGCGCACGCCGGCGGCTCAAAAGATCAAGGGCTTGGATTGGCAGAAGTGGAGCCCGGCGGCCGTCGAGCAAGCCCGACGCGACGGTCATCCGGTGCTGGTGGATTTCACGGCCGACAGTTGTCTCAACTGCAAGTGGAACAAGGCGACCGCCATCGAGATCGACGCCACGCGGGCGCGCATCAAGGAATTGGGTGTCCGGGTTTTCGAGGGTGACTTCACCGATGGGGACCCGCTCATCGCCGACGAACTCAAGAAGCACGGCCGTCGGGGTGTTCCCTTGGTCTTGGTGTATTCCGCGGACTCGGCCAAAGCTCCGGAGCTCCTGCCCGTGGTGCTGACTGCCAGCATTGTGGATGAGGCCCTGCGGCGGGCGGGCCAGCGTTGATGCGTAGGCCGCTTGAGCAGCAATTGCGGGCTGGGTTTGCTCTCGCCACGAGGTCATTCTCGGCCGTGTGAACTCTTCAGGCTGGCACGCCGTGAGCAGGACATCGATCGCTCTTGCGACCGCATGGGCAGCATGGGCTTGTCCCGGAGCCGAGCCGGTGCCCTCGCCGCAGACCCGGGTCAGTTATTCGGAAGCCTATGGAAAATCCGGTCAGGCGACTTCCGTCACGGCCGGGGAACTGGTGCGATTTCCACCGGTGCCGCCGGATCGGGCCTCTGAGACCTTCCAAATTCGGAAGGGTTTTCGCATGGAACTGGTTGCCAGCGAACCCCAGGTGGTGAGTCCGGTGACCATGGCCTTCGATGAAGACGGCCGCGCCTTCGTGGCGGAAATGATCGATTACTCCGAGCGCCGGGACGAAACCCCGCACGCCGGACGGATTCGGATGCTGGAGGATCTCGACGGCGATGGGCGCTTCGATCGTTCCACGGTGTTCGCCGACAACCTGCCGTGGCCTACAGCCCTGATTTGTTCCCGGGGTGGCCTGTATGTCGGAGCGTCGCCCGATATTTTGTGGCTCAAAGACACCACCGGCGACGGCAAAGCCGATGAGCGACGTGTGGTGGTCACCGGATTCGGCCAAGGGGTGGCTCGGCTCAATGTTCAGGCTCTCTTGAATTCCTTCAATTGGGGGTTGGATCACCGTCTCTACGGAGCCACGGGACCCAATGGGGGGAATCGGGTTTTCCGTCCGGGTTCCGAGGCGTCGGCGCTCGATTTGCGCGGGTCGGATTTCAGCTTCGATCCCGCGACCGAGACGATCCGTCCGGAGACCGGCGGCGGGCAGTACGGCCTGTCCTTCGATTCGGTGGGGAATCGATTTGTGTGCAGCAACAGCGATCACCTCCAATGGATGGCCTTGGACTGGCCGCATGCCTCGCGCAATCCCTGGGTCGCCCTGCCGTCTCCGCGGGTGAGCATCGCGGCCGACGGGCCTGCCGCCGAAGTCTTCCGGATCAGTCCCGACGAGCCCTGGCGCATTGTTCGGACCCGGTGGCGCATCAGTGGAGTCGTTCCAGGCATGGTCGAGGGCGGTGGGCGGGTTTCCGGCTATTTCACGGGGGCCACCGGAGCAACCGTGTACCGTGGCGACGCCTATGGCCCGGACTTCGTCGACTCTGTTTTCATCGGCGATGCCGGGGGTAATTTGGTTCACCGGAAGAAGCTGCATCCCGATGGCGTGGGCTGGGTGGCGCGGCGTCCGGCCGATGAGCAGGGAGTTGAGTTTCTGGCTTCTCGGGACACGTGGTTTCGTCCGGTGCATTTCCAGAATGGTCCGGACGGTTGTCTTTACATCGTGGACATGTACCGGGAGGTCATCGAGCACCCGTGGTCCATCCCGGAGGCCATCAAGCAGCACTTGGATCTCAACAGCGGCAATGATCGCGGCCGCATTTGGCGGGTGGTTCCGGAGGGCTTCCGGAGGCCGGCCCCGCGGCGTTGGAGTCAGGCCTCGGTCCGTGACTGCGTGGCCGCTCTCGAAAGCCCCAATGGATGGGTGCGCGAGACGGTTTCTCGCCTCATCCATGAACGTCAGGATTCTTCCGCCGTGCCGGAATTGGAGCGTTTGCTCCAGAAATCCACCGTGCCGCTGGCTCGCATGCATGCCTTGTATTCGCTCGATGGATTGAAGGCCTTGGATGGGGTGCGTCATTTGCAACCCGCTCTCGCCGATTCGGATGAACGGGTGCGACGGCATGCCGTGAGATTGGCGGAACCTCGGGTGGGCCGTTCGGATTCGGCCGCCCAGAGCTTGATGAAAACCCTGATGACGCTGGATGCGGATCCGTCGCCGCGGGTCCGCTGGGAACTGGCCTTCACCTTGGGAGCCGCGTCGGGTTTGGAGCGGAACCAGGCGCTCGTTCGCATTCTCTTGCGCGACGGAGATCAATCGCTGGTTCAGGCGGCGATCTTGAGTGGGCTGAACAGTGGGGCGGGCGAGGTGTTCCAAGCGTTGACCCGGATTCCGGGGTTTTCCCAACGCCCTAGGAGTGGCGATTTCCTGGAGGCATTGGCGAGGGTGATGGGTTCTCAGGGGATTCGACCGGATGGGGAGCTCTTCTTGGATCGGGTGGCCCGAACCGAATGGACGGATCTGGCGCCGCGAATGGTTCGAGCATTTCTGGAAGCGTCGGTCCGTTCCGGCAAATCCGGCGTGGCTTGGGAGTCGGACGAGCGTCTGCAACGGTTGTTCCAGTCGGCCAGGGTCCGCGCTGACGATGAGGGTGGGCCAGAGCTGGAGCGGGTTCGTGCGGTGGAATTGCTCGCGGTAGGGCGCTATGTCGATGTGGCTGAGCCATTGAGCCGACGGTTGGAGGCGGCGTCTTCTCCCCGGGTTCGTGCGGCGGCCATCCAGTCCTTGGGGCGATTCAATGATCCGGGCGTGGCCAGCCAACTCCTCAAGCCATGGAAGGGGTACCGTGCCGAAGATCGTACCGCTGTGGTGGCCTTGCTGTCCTCTCGTCCAGAACGTGCCCTGGCGCTGCTGACAGCGGTGGAACGTGGGGAAGTGGCTCCGTCCGAGATTCCGGCCGCCACGGCCCGAGCCCTTCAGGGTCATGCGACTGCCGCTGTGGCTAAGGCTGCGCTGACGTGGCTCCCGAAGGAACCGTCCAGTGCTGATCTGGTGGTCGCACTCCAACCGGCGTTGTCGTTGGAAGGTTCCGTCAACCGAGGGAAAGGGACTTTTCTGGAACGCTGCGCTGCCTGCCATCGGGCCGGTTCAGACGGGCATGCGGTGGGTCCCGATTTGGTGACTGTGCGCACGGCCGGCAAGGCCAAACTGCTCACCAGCATAGCGCAACCCCATGCCGAGGTGGCACCCCAGTACATCGCCTTCACCGTGGAAACGATGGATGGTGAAACCTACTCGGCATTGATCGCGCGGGAGACCCCGACGCAGGTGACTCTGCGCTTGGGCGGCGGCCAGGAATTGAATTTGGAGCGGCGCGCGGTGCGGTCCATGCGCAGTTCAGGCCAGTCGCTAATGCCGGAAGGGCTGCTTTCCGGATTGTCGCCGCAGGCTGTGGCCGACTTGTTGGAGTTCGTGGCTCATGCACCGGTTCCGGTTTCGGTTCCTGCAAAACCATGAATGTTCCCGGTTTCATGGCGGTCCACCTCTCCTTTCCCATGCGTTGGAATTCTTATCTTGGGGCAATCGTTGGATTGCTGGTCCACATCACGGCCACGGCCGGTGCCTCTGGCCCGGATTGGCTCATTGATCCGTCGCCGTATCGGGCCCGGGTGCATGTGCGATCCGATCGTCCGGAGGTGATCCTCGAAAACGGTTTGCTCAAGCGCGTCATCCGCATTGAGCCCAATGCAGCCACGGTGTCTTTGGAAAACCAGGTCAGCGGCGAATCTTTGATCCGTGGGGTGAAGCCCGAAGCGGTGGTGGAGTTGAACGGAAAGCGATTCGAGGTCGGCGGCTTGGAGGGGCAGCCCAACTACGCCTTCTTGAGGCCCGAATGGGAGGGGCAACTCAAAGCGCGGCCTGCGGCGTTCCGCTACGTGGGCCATCAGGTCGGGGTCCCTCAGGAACGCATGGCTTGGAAACGCGTGCGTCACCATGCGCCCGGGGCGCAGTGGCCTCCGCGGGGTGTTGCCTTGAGGCTCGATTTTGAAGCGCCGTCGTCGTTGGTCTCCGAACCGTCGCTCCGAGGGCTTCGCATTTCCGTGCACTACGAGTTGTATGACGGCATTCCCTGTTATTCGAAATGGATGACCGTGAGCAACGGAACCGCATCGGCGGTGACGCTCAATCGGTTCTCCAGTGAAGTGCTCGCGGCGGTGGAACGGGTTTCGGAAGTGGATGAGTTGTCTGTCGGATTGATGCCACCGAACTTCCATGTCGAGACGGATATGTCTTTCGGAGGCATGACTGCGGCAGGGGCCAATCGGCGTTCTTACCGTTGGTTGCCCGATCCGGAGTTTCACTCCCAGGTGAATTACGAGAAGAAGACTCCGTGCTTGCTGGACGTAGGGCCCGATTTGGGGCCCAACCAGGCGGTGGCTCCGGGGGCGACCTTCGAGACCTACCGGGCTTGGATTTTGCCGCACGACAGCACAGACCGCGAGCGGTGTGGCTTGGCCGTGCGGCGGATGATGCGCACCGTGGCTCCCTGGGTGACCGAGAATCCGCTGATGATGCACGTGGTCTCCTCGCACGGGCCCACGGTCACCAATGCCATCGACCAGTGCGCGGCGACCGGCTTCGAGATGCTCATCCTCAGTTTTGGCAGCGGCTTCGACATGGAGAACGAGCGCCCGGAAACCTTGCGGAAAGCCCAGGCCTTCTCGGCCTATGCGCGAAGTCGGGGTGTCGAGATCGGGAGCTATTCGTTGCTAGCCTCCCGCGGCGTAGGGGGTGGGAATGACGTGGTCATGCCCCAGGGCCTCAAGCCGGTATTCGGGAATTCACCCTGCCTGCAGAGCCAGTGGGGCACGAATTACTTCCGCCGGTTGTACGAGTTCCATCGCCAGAGTGGTTTCACGTTGTTGGAGCACGACGGTTCGTATCCGGGCGACCCGTGTGCATCCACGAACCATCCAGGGCACCGTGGTTTGGAGGATTCCCGCTGGAATCAATGGGTGGAGATTCGGGATTTCTACCGTTGGTGCCGGGGTCAGGGCTTCTACCTGAACGTGCCTGACCACTATTTCACGGCCGGTTCCACCAAGACCGGCATGGGTTACCGCGAGGTCAACTGGTCGCTGCCACGGGAGCAGCAAGTCATCCACACCCGGCAGAACATTTACGACGGTACTTGGGAAAAACTTCCCAGCATGGGTTGGATGTTTGTGCCACTGACCGAGTACCAGGGCGGAGGGGCCGCGGCGACGATCGAACCCTTGTCGGAGCACCTCGATCACTATCGGCGCATGCTCGAGAGCAATCTGGCTCTGGGTGTCCAGGCTTGTTATCGCGGGCCGCGCCTCTTTGACAACGAGGCCACCCGGACCATGGTCAAAAGCCAAGTGGACTGGTTCAAGGCGCACCGGGACATCCTGGAGAGTGATCTGATTCATGGCCGGCGGGCCGATGCCCGGGATTTGGATTGGATGCTCCATGTGAATCCCGTCCTGAAAGAAAAGGGACTGCTGGTGGTGTTCAATCCGCTAAATGAACCGGTGCGCAAGGTTTTGAAACCCAATCTCTACTACACGGGTTTGACTCGCACGGCGCGGTTGCGGGAACGCGGTGGCACGGCACAGCGTCTGCCCGTGGGGCGGGATGGTCGGGTGGAAATGACGGTGAACGTTCCGTCCCAAGGCATGAATTGGTGGGTGATCGAATGAAGAACTTCAGTTTGAACAATTCGGGGGCTTCTCGGTGGTTCCGGGCGCTCGGGCTATGGGCCGTTTTGGGATGGCTTCTTGGGAATGCGTCTCTGGTGGCCCAGGGTACGAACTCTGGGACCTCCTCCACTTCGGAGTCCCAGAGTTCCCGGGGACGTGACCTCTACCTGAAGAACTGCTTTGCCTGCCATCAAATGCGGGGGCAGGGGATCCCGGGAGTCTTTCCGCCTTTGGCGGGTTCCGACTACCTCCTGGCCGACATCGATCGCGCCATCCGGATCATTTGCGAGGGGTTGAATGGCGAGATCACGGTCAACGCGCGTCGGTATGCTGGTGTGATGCCGCCGGCCATCTTGCAAGACGAGGAGGTAGCGAGCGTCTTGAATTACGTTTTGCGCAACTGGGGCAATGCAGGCCCTGAGGTGACTTCCGAGCAGGTCAAGAAGGTACGGGCGACCACGGCTTATCCGACCTTTGAAGCACTCCAACAGGCCAATCGCTACCCGCTGTTGCCCAAGGCTCCGGAGGGCTTCCGATTGCGGGAGGTGGCACGTCTGCCCTTCCGTCCGGTGCGCCTGACGAGCGATGGTCGTGGGCACGGATTGTATGTGCTGACCGAGCAGGGCGACGTGTGGCGATTGGATCCGTCGAATGCGGCCCTGAAGCAAATCCTTCCTGCCGATCGCTATCTGGAACGCCGACCCGACGACATCGGTGGGCCCCTCTTCGTCTTGGGGATGACCCTCGACCGGCAGAAGCGGATGTACATCGCGTCCAATCAGCAGAACAAGGCGACCCGACCCTACCAGAACATCGTCACCATCTATCGGAGCACCTCCGTGACCAACGGGCATCCCTCCGAGCTCAAGCCCTGGTTCCAAACCAATTACCCGGGAAGCCCGGCCTACATCCACGCGGTGGAGCACATCGCCTTTGGACCGGACGGCCATTTGTATGCCGGCAATGGAGGTCGCACCGATGGCGGGTTGACCAGCCCGGATTCCGAGTGGTTTGGCGGTGGAGAGACCCCCATCACCGGGTGCCTCTGGCGCATCAAGACCGAAGTGCAACCGCCCACCCTGGAGGTGTATGCCCGGGGGACCCGCAACGCGTACGGTTTTTGTTGGAACGATGCCGGGGAGATGTTTGCCACGGAGAACGGTCCGGATGCGGATGCTCCGGAAGAACTCAACCACATCGAACAGGGCAAGCATTACGGATTCCCGTACCGGTTCGCCGACTGGACGAAGAAGGCGTATCCCACCAGTCCGGAACCACCCGCCGGCCTGACCTTTACGCTGCCGGTGGCCAATCTCGGGCCCGATGGGGGATTCGATGGAACGCCGATGTTCACCTTCGACCCGCATTCGGGCCCTGGCGGCATCGTGTTCCTAGGGAAGGAATTTCCCGAGGGGTACCGGGGAACGTTCTTGCTGACCCGGTTCGGGAATTTCATCCGGTCACCCAAGGACAACTCGGGATTTGATGTGCTCCGGGCGACCTTGCGCCGGAATGCGGAAGGTCGCTACGAGGGGCATTTCCACACCGTGCTGTCGGGGCTTGGGCGACCCATCGATATCCATCAAGGCGCGCCAGGAAAGCTCTACATCGCCGAATATTCCCGGTCCACCAACAGCAGTGACTCGTATGGCCCTTCAGGGCGAATCCTCGAGTTGTCAGTGGCAGGACGCTGAAATGGAGCCCTTGCAGGGGACGGCGTCGAACGGCCCATTCAGGCGAGTCGAGCCGGCTCGGTGTCGATGGTGGGCAATCGGCGGCGTTGGTACCAAGCCATGCCCACCAGATCGAACAGTCCCCGCCCGAGCCGGTTCCAGACGCCGTACTTGGAAACTCCGGCCGTGCGCGGGCGGTGTTTTACGGGCACTTCGAGAACCTTGCTTCCGTTCCCAGCCACCAAGATCGGCAGGAAGCGGTGCAGGCCGTTGAAAGGGAAAACCCCGGTCAGACTGCTGCGCTTGAAGGCTCGCAACGCGCAACCGGTGTCTGCGAAGTCCCATCCCAGACTCCAGGAGCGGAAACTCCGGGCCACTCGCGACGAGGCCTTGCGCACGAAGGAGTCCTGACGATCCACCCGGTGGCCGCACACGAAATCGGCCCGGTCGAGCAGTTGTAGCATTCGAGGGAGCTCCGACGGGTCGTTCTGAAGGTCGCCGTCGAGGGTGCACAGAAAAGGTGCTTCCGTTCGGGAGATCCCGGTCCAGATGGCCGCGCTTTGCCCGGCATTCTTGAGGTGTCGCAGTCCGGTGACGCGGGGATCGCGGGCTTTCTGGGCGCAAATGGCTTCCCAGGTGCCGTCGGTCGAAGCGTCATCCACGAGCACCAATTGCCAGGCCCGTGTTTCAGCGCGAAACACTTCGGCAATCTCGGTCACCAACGGAACGATGTTGGCGACCTCATTGAACACGGGCACGACGATGACGATCTGCGGAACCACGGGCCAAAGCCTACGGAATCGAGTCTCCCGGAACCAGTCGTGTTTGCGGGTGGCTGTGCGTTCACCGTTGGTTCCGCCGTCTGGGTGGCCTACGTTTTCGCCATGCCGGAGTTGCCCGAAGTGGAGGCGTTTGGACGGTGGTTGCTGCCACGGGTTCGTGGCAGGCGCATCGATACGGTTGCGGTACTCAAGCCTCGGTTGGTGCGTCCCGTGTCGGTCTGGGCGTTCCAGCAGGCATTGGAGGGAGTGCGTATCCAAAACCTCCGCCGCCGGGGGAAGTGCCTCCTGTGGGATTGCGTGCGCCCCAGCGGGGAGTCGGAGTTGCTGGTGACCCATTTGGGCATGACCGGCACTTGGCAGATGCTGCCGGGCCATGGGCCGCTGCCTCGACATGCCGCGGTGGTCTTGGGCTTTGGCGAGCAGCGCGTGGTGCTGGAGGACCCTCGCCAGTTCGGGCATTTGCGGTTGGGGAACGCGGCGGTGCCGGAGTTGGGCCCTGAACCGTTGGATCCTGGCTTCACGCCCGAGTTGCTTGGCCAGGTGTTGGTCCACGGGCGCAGGCCCGTCAAGGTCTGCCTGATGGATCCTTCACGGTTGGCCGGGGTGGGCAACTTGTACGCCAGCGAAGCGCTGTTCCTGGCCGGGATCGATCCCACGACGCCCGTTCATCAATTGGGATGTGAAGCCATCGAGCGACTGCATGCGGTGCTGCAAAAACTCCTCGAAGCCGCCGTGGAACGGAATCTTCAGGCCCTGCAATCCGGTCGCCCCATGCTCTACCAACAGGAGGGAGTGCCCGAGGAGCCATCCGACGGAGGGCTTTGGGTGTATGACCGTGAAGGACAGCCGTGCTTCCGCTGTGGAGCCCCGATTGTTCGTTTCATGCAGTCGGGGCGTTCCACGTTCCAGTGTGCCCAGTGTCAGCGGCCATGAAGTGGGTTGAGGATGTGAGGGGTGTTGTCAGGCGGGTGGTTTGCAGTGCTCAATGGCCGCCGTGAAACGGAATCCGAACAAATTGAGTTGGATGCTCGCGGCGTTGCTGCTCCTCATGCTTTCGGGGTGTGCATCCTCCTCGACGGCTGCCGCGAAGAAGCCCATTCCCGGGGCTCCGAACACCATCCCGCCGCAGTGGTTGCGGACCGAACTCTACCTCGCCGCCGTGGACGCTTCCGAATGGGAGGCCTTCTTGGCCGAGTGCATCACCCCACGGTTTCCGTCCGGCTTCACCGTGTTCGATGCTTATGGGCAATGGCGGGCGCCGCAGGGAGATATCCGACGGTTGTCGACCAAGGTGGTGGTGATCCTCCACCCGCCCACGCACGAGGCGGAGCAGGCCATCGAGGCGATTCGCAAGGAATACTGCTCGACCTTCAACCAAGTGTCTGTGCTTCGATCCACCACCCCGGCGCTGGTTTCCTTCTGACCCCCATGCCTCGCCTTCCGATCATCCTCGCTTCGGCTTCACCCCGGCGGGTGGAATTGCTCCGGACGTTGATCCCCGAGTTTCAGGTCATCCCCAGCGATGCGACCGAGGTGCACGATGCGGCTGTCGGTGTTCGTGCGTTGTGCGAACTCAATGCGCGGATCAAGGCGACTCCCATTTCCCAACGGTATCCCGGGCACTTGGTGCTGGGTGCCGACACGCTGGTTTGGCTCGGTGGACAACCGCTGGGAAAGCCGGTCGATTTGGCCGAAGCCCAGGCCATGCTGCGTAGTCTTTCGGGTCAGGCCCACGAAGTGGTCACCGGGGTGTGCCTGATGCACGGCGACTCCGGTCGGTGTGAGGTGTTTTCGGAGGTGACGCGGGTGCAATTCCGATCCCTCGATGCAGAGGTCATCAACCGCTATCTGGCGGCCGTGCACACGCTCGACAAGGCCGGTGGTTACGCTCTCCAACAGCACGGAGATTGGTTGGTGGAGTCCGTGTCGGGTTCTGAGACCAATGTCATTGGCCTGCCTGTGGAGGCCTTGAGAACGACCCTCGAAGGCTGGGGAGTTTAGAGCCTGTCTGAAAATGGGGACCCCATTTTCTGACAGGCTCTTGGTTCACCCCGCCGTGCGACGAGCTCACACCGTCGCACGACGACCGCGGCGGCCTAGGACGCTGATGGCCACCGCCCACACCAGCAGGACGACATTGAACACCACGAGCCTCTGGACAACTCCCTGCAACCCTTCGGCGGGCGTTCCGCGCAGCAGGGAATCTTGGAAGCCCCACAGGCTGGTGGCGTACAGGGCCGCCAGCACCAGCGCGCCAGGAACAAAGCGGAAGTCGCCATGGGCCATCCGGTCGCTGAAGAGCACGTTGGCCAGCGTGAAGGCCAGCATGCCCCAGGCAAACCACGGCACCAGCGGGGCCGAGAGTTCGGTAGGAATTCCCGGGAGCAGGATCTTGACCGGAAGCCAGGGCAGGAGCGTGCAGCCCAAGGCCGCCAATCCACCGAGGGTGGCGGTGGCGATCAAGGTCCACCGGAATGCCTGATGGCCGTCACCACCGGCGGCGCTGCGAGCCACCTTGGGAAACATCACCAGCGCCAGCGGGACAGTGAATTGGCTGAGCGCAAACCCAATCTGTGCGCCCGGTGAGTAGCGGGATCCTACCTCTTTCTGCCACGCTTCGGGCACGGCTCCCTGCAGGAACAAATTGTCGAGCTGACTCAGGCACTGGAAAGCAGTGGCGCCGAGAAAGAGAGGCCAAAAGCCGCCCGAAGATCCGGTTGCAGGTCGCGGG
>Ga0247843_1003988_pt1 | contig 22805 bp, 21 predicted proteins | sample LaCruzMarch2017__FD_192420 | JGI IMG/M metagenome (GOLD analysis project Ga0247843, IMG submission 192420) | Freshwater microbial communities from meromictic Lake La Cruz, Castile-La Mancha, Spain - LaCruzMarch2017_8m | ecosystem: Environmental > Aquatic > Freshwater > Lake | place: Spain...
CTGTAACTCCTGTAGCGTAGCTTCTTTCCTTTCTTTCTTTGTGTCATAGTGTCTTTTCTTATATTGCATATCTATCATTAGGTGTCGCAATCAAAGGCGCAACGAGTTTTTCATGGTACATGAAAAGGCTTGAGAGTTCAAGATTTCCTAAATTTGGAGGTGGATTTCTTCCCGCCTAATTCAATCCCGCAGTTACATACTTTTCGATCACTTCCCTTCCTCACTTTTTCTCTCCTGACGGTGAGTACTTTATGATACGAATGACGATATTGACAGCGTCGCACTTCATCATGTCTCTCTCCATCTTCTTGACTGCTTTGATATTTGTGTTTATAATGACATGAAATATTGGTGGGAAATGCCATATAACATATAACCTTTACAGCATGTCCTCTTCGTCTCCAATTCCCAACCAAGAAACCATGTCCATCAATAGCCACTTCTTTGCTGATAACACCAAGAACACGGAGTCGTCGATGTCGAAAAGGAAGGGAGTAGTAGAAGAGACGTACGGCAAGGATGTAGTTGCGGCGACCAAAGGATCTACCGAGGCCAAGACGCTTACGGAACAATCCATGACCATCGCATGGGCTTTGACATCAAAGACGGCATCGGCGGTGTACAGCGCCAGTTCCTTTACCTTCTCAAAGGCCAAGGAGGCGGATGAGAACTTGACATTACGGGCAAGACTATATCGGCAATTGGAGCCGTTGCTGCAAAGGCGGTAGAAGTAGATGAGAAATTCCAAATTCTGGAGAAGACAAGTGATGCGGCAATGGCTACCATGAAAAAGGTAACTTATGGAGTTGGTGTTGTAGCAAAGCTAGCAGCGGGGAAGTAGAGAGCCTATAAGAAAGGAACGATAACACACACCGTGTTTAGAATAGTCATGCCTAAATCATTCTCGATTGCTTGTCATCTATTTATATCTATTGAATAATCAATTTCTTGCTAACGAAGACTTGAGTGCATCAATCAACACTTCTCTCGATCCGTCAAAATCAAATCCTCGTTCGTGTGCTTGTCGACGAAGATCACTTATGCGCATGGTACTGAGCTCATCTACGCTGCAACTATCATTCACAATCTTCCTATTCTCTGCTCCACCCCTGACGACGGCTGCCAAGAGGTCAGAGTAGAGACCTGCAGGGATATCCTTCAGCGATACCTTAGTAAGTACTTCCGAGGCATTCTCAACTATGAAATCCATTGCGGCTTCTTTCAATAAAGCACAATTCTTCGAATCTGCGTAGAGAAGGAGTTCCAACACATTGCTCGTTGTTATAGTTGTTGTAGCAACAAAGCAAGACTCAGCCTCTAGCTTTAGGGCAGTTACTCCATATTTGTCTGCCGCATCGATTATCTCCATCGCGTGTATTTCCAATCTATCATTTGCGACTTGTCCGCCATACATATAAAATAGCAGAAGACGAAAGATGTCAGGTGATACACCGGTGATTTGAATTGGAGATGTCTTGTCTATAGCTGATTCGCACAGGTCACCGAGCGTGGTCGAGCACCGTTGCAAGATAAATTGGTGGGCTGGAAATGTGGATAGAGAAATGTTGGGCTTCGGCACTATCTGAGATTCGCTTCTCATGTTATCTTCAACCAGTACATGAAGCATTATGTCTGCAGATTTCTCATCCATGAACATGCCTTGAATAACTTTACAGATAGGATTTTCGGGAACGAATGGAATTTGGACTGGTTTACTGGGCTGGGCTAGTTTCATGCGTACCTCAATGATTAGTGCTCCGCCCGCCTGCCGAGCACTCATAATTTCTGAATCACGTAAAAAGTACGACCCCCATCTTCCACGATGATCATGAGTAGTAGTACCAAAATCCTGCACCCAATTTCTCGACCTGAATGAATGCTTCGAAATTTGATTGTCATCATCGTTCACCCTGAAACCATATTGAATATTGATAGTGTTGCTTGACTTGTGTATGAGATGAAAGTTGGCACCGCCCTCAGTTATTATTTCAACTCCACCTTCAGTAATTAAATCTCCGTCCTCTGATACCATTATTAGACACCAGCGATCATTCAAGCTAGTGAATTCGGGCGATTCGACATGCCGATTTGCAAACCCATGAAAGTAAACTTTCGTCGTTGTCCATTCCTGAAATCCAGGCGGGGGTGCTCCTACGTGTACTGATGTAGAAGTAGTATTCGTATGAGCATTTGTCAAACTCATTTGATTCATAACTTGAAAGAACCACGCCACTTCACCTCTACGGCTCTTGTGTGAATCGAACTCTCTCTTGAAAGTCAATACTTGAAAGAAACTCGCCGCTCGACCTCCAACTTCCTATTATTATGGACACGTGGTTGCTTCTGAGGATGAATGGGTGAGGGGTGTAGGAGTATGGATCTTAACGCCAACTGGCGCAGTGCGACTTCGTGTGCCCTAAAATTTCAATTTTGGGGAGAAGATAAAAGAATCTCGGGAGATGGATGCTAATGGTGAAGGTTGAAGTGACCTGACAATCTTCTAGTGAATGATTGATTTTTGGTGGAATCCACAGTCTTATCCCCATGTGACTGTTTCCCTGACGAGTGCCCACATGGCAATTGAATTCATTCACGTTGTTCTTCTACTAAAGAGGATGGATATCAATATCTTTCAACTTAAACAGATAGCTACTTACAACTATTACAATGAAGTAGATTGGAGGCAAATTCATCATTCCTTAAGTGTCAACAAAGCAACGTCTAGGAACAAAAGAATGCCTACAAAATCTTCTCAGCTGATGCAGGGTGTTGTAAATAATAAAAGCCTCTATCACGAAAACATAGCTTACTCCCGACACTTTCCCTACCATGAAAATCCCAAGTCCCCACCCCCTCTAAACAATTGGTGATGATACATTTTAAGGCGAGAAGCCGGTGGTGAAATCCTCGGCAATATCATGAAGCTTCTTCATTACGCTGTCCGACAAAGTGTATCCTCCATCAACAATCTCCTTCAACACACTTGCATGTGCACCCTTCATGTGGGCCAAGAATGCCTTCTCAAAGGCCTGTACATGCTCGACGTCAATCCTATCACAATATCCCTTCACCCCAATGAAGAGACTGGCAACAACCTCCTCGGGTTCGTATGGCTGGTACTGTCCCTGCTTAAGGAGTTCGTACAAACGCACACCACGGTTGAGCTGCTGCTGGGTGGCAGCATCAAGGTCACTACCGAACTTGGCAAATGCAGCAACCTCACGATACTGGGCAAGTTCAAGTTTCATCGTACCGGCCACGGCCTTCGTGGCCTTGAACTGTGCGGCAGATCCGACACGGCTCACGGATAGACCAACAGAGATGGCAGGACGCTGACCTTGGTAGAAGAGTTCAGCCTCCAAGAAGATCTGTCCATCGGTAATGGAAATGACATTGGTGGGGATGTAGGCTGACACATCACCGGCCTGTGTCTCGATGACGGGTAAAGCCGTGAGGGATCCACCACCAGTTTTGCGATGCATCTTGGCAGCACGCTCCAGTAGACGAGAGTGGAGGTAGAAGACATCTCCGGGGTAGGCCTCACGACCAGGTGGGCGACGAAGGAGGAGGGACATCTGACGGTAGGCCACGGCCTGCTTTGACAAGTCGTCGTAGAAGATGACGGCATGCTTACCGTTGTCACGGAAGTATTCCCCCATGGCAGCGCCGGTATAGGGTGCCAAGAATTGAAGAGGGGCAGAATCGGAGGCAGTAGCAGCAACAATGATACAGTTGCTCATGGCACCCTTGTCATCAAGCTGTCCAACAAGCTGGGCGATGGTCGATCGCTTCTGTCCAACACCTACATAGATACATGCCAATGGATCCTTCTTCGTCTTCTGGTTAATGATGGTATCAATGGCAATGGCAGTCTTACCCGTTTGACGATCACCAATGATTAGCTCACGCTGTCCACGACCAATGGGGATAAGAGCATCCACGGCCTTAAGCCCCGTAAGCATTGGCTCTGACACGGATTCACGTGGGATAATCCCCGGTGCCTTAACCTCGGCACGCGAACGCTTACAACTGTCTAGGGAGGCACCACCATCAATTGGTTGGCCGATCCCATCAACGACACGTCCAAGTAGCTCCGGTCCGACGGGGACGTCGACAATAGCACCGGTACGTTTCACAGTGTCACCCTCAAGGATGTCACGATCATCCCCAAAGATGACAACACCGACATTGTCCTCTTCGAGGTTAAGGGCCATGCCACGTAAACCGCATGCGAAGACAACCATCTCCCCGGCCTGAACGTTGGCAAGACCGTACACACGTGCGATACCATCTCCCACAGAAATGACAGATCCAGTCTCGGCATACTTGACGGAGGTATCCTCCGATCCGGCCGCCGCAGAGATTTTCGCCTCAAGGTAGGTTGAGAGCTCGAGGGTTTGGGACGCCATAGACCGTGTGGCAATGGCGGTGGTGGCGCGAGCCACCTGAGAAATCATTTGATACGAACATGGGAGGTAAAAGAGAGGGGGGGGGTTGAGTGAAATGTTGAGACGATATTATGAAAGAAATTGGTTGACTATATCGCCCCGTTCCCTAACAAAAACATGACGTGTTGTACTGGTCGCCATGACGCCCTGAAACAACAGGCGATAATAATATACCGAGCCAATGCAGAGAAATTTTGCCGACCTCAAATCCGAGTTATACCTAATAAATCCCTTGATCATTAAATACTTTGATACTCCCGAGCATTTGATGATGCTCCCTCTAGTGACCCGCTCCCCCCCACCATCGTTGACACGGTGCGTTCCCCCCTTCTCTCATTCGACAACACGACGGCCTTTAATGCTCCCAACAAGTCTAGAGCTGCACCGAAAAAAATCCCACAGCATTTATGGCCCGTCACTCTCACCTGAGGTCCCGCCGCGAGGGCAACCCTCTTGGCTATTGTTGCTGCCGCTGTCCGAAGAGCCATGGTGATTGACGTAGTCGCAACGCGCGAATCTTTTGCAAGCAAAGATATGGTACTGACGGGCGACGCACAGACGCGATAGGGAGGTAAATAACGTACGTAAGTAAGTATCGTTGGTCCCACTACACTGCTGATTCCCTATGGCCACGGTGTACGAGTTCCAAGCAAAGAGTTCCGCCGCAGAATAGTAACGGTACGTGGCCTTGTCCATTGAATCGTGTTGTTGGATTGGGAAGGGTCGACGATAATGCCACCGGGAGTTGTGTTGTATGGCTAGTTTTAATGGTCGGCGGTGCTCCTTTGCTGACGAATTGAATGATGACACGAGGCCGTTGGGATTTATGTACTTGATCATTGCAATGCATCAATCTCTATTATTTCTCCTCACCCTTCACTAGATATCTTCTATTTCACCGTTCTCAAATTAATTATCATCGTAGCTTATTCGTTCATCCGTTAAGTGCTAATATTGATAATCATGTCGCGTCACTTGGCAGCTACCAACACAACATACACCAAGCCCACCATCATCGTTACCGACAACGACATCTTATCCGGCCGCGGGGTTAATATTGCCTCTCATCCGGGGAATGAGCGCTTTCGTACACTCGTTACAACTCGTGCCGACGCGTCCTATTGCTTGACGTACAGCGCCACCGAAAAAAAGGCCGTGGCAGAGGAGATTCTACGTCACATTTGCTCCCTTGACCCACCTGGACGCTTCCTCAAACGTGAGGGTCGGGGGCAGGTATCTCGCGGTCTTAATGGCCCATGGGAAGAATTGTCTCGTCGTGATGCAATTAAGAAAACCTGCCAGGCTCTTCGTGACTGCAATCGTATCGATCGGGAGACTTATGCACTGGGTGTTGAAGCACCCGAGGATGTCAAGATTGTGGCACAAGAATTTGCAACCTCGGGTATGGATATGAAAGCACATGCAAGCAAGGTTGCAGAGGAGATTGCAATCGAAAACTCGGCTCGTCTGCGTGAGGCGATGGAGAATGCTGGCGTTCCAGAGGAGTCCATTGAGGAACAGCTCCGACGAAAGAAGGCTGATGCGACATACGTAATACCAGGATTTGCAATGACATCGGCAGGGAGTTTTGCACCCATTGCCTCGACCAATTCCAATTATTCACCCGAATTAATACGAGGAGCAATGGGACCCAGTGGCATGATACGGGATCAAAAGCCAGCGTCCACTTCCGGTCAGATGCCAGCCATTTACTCCGTCTACCCTCACCCGGCGTTGGATATGGCACCAATCAACATGGAGGCACATCTCGCCGCACGGATAGCTGCTGGTTATGTCCACCCTGACGACCGTCCGACGAAGTTGGAGCAGGAGGAGATTGAACGGATTGAACGCGAGCATGAAGAAGATGAGGCTCGTCTTGCGTTGGCCGCCGAGGAGGGGGTGAGGGTCTGACAAAGATTCTAACTAATTTCATTTTCCTGAAACAAAATGTATTGGCATCCCGAACAACTAATACAAAGAAGAGAATTGGACTTGGCCGTGAATAATTTTTACTAATTAAATACAACTACCGACGTTTTTGGAAGTCGCGCCCTCTTCTTGCCCTTGGTCCAGCGTACCATCTGATGATGACGACGTCATTTACGCTGCTGCTGTTTTATGTACTACTTCTTAGGATGGTACCCTTTCTATATAATCCAACTGAGCAAATGCCATGACAATGGCAAACCACTATTACCTTTGTTCCACTCTAGCACCACGTTAGATTCAAAACGACGCACTTCGTCATCCCTCTCACATCCATCATGGACGTCGTCTTTCTTACTCCTACCTGTAATCAAATCACATTCTATCCAATTTGCAAGTGTATCATATTCTCTATCAATAGCCTCCCATCCATACCGTGTCACTATCCGTCCATCAACATTATTCACAACGACAATTGTTGGGACACGTGTAACTCCTAATAGATGGAGTAATGCTTGACGTATATCATGATGGAATGTTATATGAAAGAACCCCGAATTTGTTAGCAATGGACAGCCTGGAACTGCTTTAGATGATGTGTGTATGTGACGAATGGTCGCGGTATCTTCTTCTTGACCGATTATATCTTCTTCCAACTCCTCCACTGAGGGATGATTTGTAATACAAATCACTCTGCTATCGTTCGTGGTCCCAACTCGTCCCTCGTTGCCTTCTTGTTGTCGATTACTAAACACAACATGGAACCAATAACTCACTTTCGAAATGGCATTGAGACTTTGTATATTCGTCGCATCGACAAATAAGAATAGGGTGAATCCATTAACGATACGCGATTGATTCAATTGTTGATTTGGGATAAACCCTCCATTATCATTGTCATTGAAAATTGTTTCTACCAACCCTATCTCATCGTCTCGCTTTTTTTTCTTCCTTCGCTGCCTTCGCCGATTATTGTGAACATTATTTGAATGATGACGTCCATTGTTGCAATAAGGGTAGAATGGCAGGTTGTCGGGCAGAAGTCGCAGGAGGCCACTCTTCGACATCGCTGTTGAGATGAGGGAAGATGAAAAAATGCCGGCAAAAACAAAATCCTTTCATATCACTTCTCCGCGCTGTTGCGTATCTTTGAACCACAGAACAACTTGTTTCGCCCCAACATGTAGCAATAGTAGCAGTACGCATGGAGCAATCAAAGATTAGCAATAGTAGCAGTAGTATGTATGGAGCAATCGATGGCGGCGGCGGCGGCGGCGTCGTCGAGCATATGAACGGTGAAAGTAATCGAACGCAGCATGGTGGTGATAATGATCCCTCCTCACCACACACTATTACCAGATTGTCTGCTCACTTAGCACGTCATCGTTGGATCCATCTCATTGGAGTGGCAATTCTCATGTTTGTATACTACCTTACACTATCATCTGGCAACAATTATGAATCGCTACTTCAGCCTGCAATTCTACCCGGGGGAAGTAGTAGTAGTAATAGTCGACTCGACGAAGACTCTACCCTCCTCCAATCATTTTGGTCAGGAATTGATCAAGCAATGCATACCTTATTCCGTGCGAAACATGACATGAATCAAGAATTATTTTATCACAAACAACTGGTGAATCATTTCAATGGTAGCACTTCCACATGGAAACATCGATATTATAAAAGTAACGAATATTTCAAAGGACCGGGACATCCCATCTTTCATGTAGTTGGTGGTGAAGGAGCATTGGACTTTGGTATGATGTACCCATTCATTACACGACACTTGGCACCGTACTTTGGTGCCGCCGTTATTCAAGTGGAGCATCGATTTTATGGTACCTATCCTCCCATCCCGAATGCTACAGTATCTGACTTACTGGAATTACTCACACCACAGCAGGCCATGGCGGATAATGTTCAACTTGGTAGATCATTTAAAGAGGAATTGGGATGCTCTTTCGATCGTACATCTCCCAAGTACTGTCCTGTTATTACAGTGGGTGGAAGCTATCCTGGTTTCCTCGCTGCCATATTACGTGTGGCACATTCTGACTATGTCGATATTAGTTATGCATCCTCGGCTCCCTTGAAGTTGTATGATCAATCGACTGATCAGAATGTGTACTACGACATTGTGAGTTATCACGTATCCACTTCAATATATTTGCACTGTGCTCAAATATTTGCTCGACCAAATCTCTTGCTTACAACATTCACATCTATACCCATGTTTGTATTATTTTGTAGGTGACGGATGCAGCCGATCATGCAGTGCCAGGCTGTGCCCATGCAGTGCGTAAGGCACTATATGCAGCAAAGGATATGATCATCGAACATCCAAGTATCGGGGAGGCCGTGAAGAGTATGAACATGTGTGGACATACCGTGCCGCAATATATTGAAACGAAGCATACATTGAGCGATGAAATTATGAGTGCTGTGGGATTTACATTTGCTGATTTTGATTCGGGATATTACCCACCTGGACCAGATCTTGGACTGTACAAGGCTTGTCAAGTATTCATGGATGATGAATTAACTCCATTGGACAAGGTTGGAAAGTTTTTCCAAATTTTCAAGGAAGAGGAAGGTGGTGAGACTCCGTTCTCGGGAGATGATTCCTTGGATTGTTTTGACTTGTCGGTCTTTCTTCCTGACGGTGAGAATGCAAGGATAACAACGTCCGACTGGTCAGGTTCCGGTGGTGGCAATGATGGTAAGATGTGGGATTTTCAGCTGTGTACCACAGTCATTGATCCAATTGGTTTCTCTTCCAAGTCAATGTTCCCACCACGAAAATGGACCTACCATGATCTTACGAAATATTGTCAACTCCGATATGGCATGGAGGTTATCCCTCGACCATATGAGCTTGTTGAAGATGTTCTGTTTGACCATGCATCATTGAAAGCGAATGTAACGAAGATTCTCTTTACGAACGGTATGCAAGACATGTGGTACGGTGGTTCGTATACGAAAGATGTGTCTGATACTATCCTGGCACTCAACTTTGAGAATGGTGCACATCACAGTGACTTATCACACGTTGGTCCAAGTGATGCAGATACTGAAGATATGAAAGAGGGGTTTGTCAAGATTCAGAATCAGCTTGAAACGTGGTTGAATGAAATCAAGTCTGAGCTTGAGACAGGCAGGTATTCTGGGAAATGATTATGTTCATAATCGGCAATGTAAAACACAGGACCTTCACCAAACGAAAAGGAAAGTAAATTTATGTTAATTAATGAAAATGGAAGAAAGATATCCCCTGTGTCTCCTCGACTCTGCTGATCTTTAGTTTTCTTAGGTATTATTTGTACTTCAAATTGTGTTGGTTATGGCAAGGGATACAAGCATCTCTGGCTTCGCTTCTCATCTTGGCACAGGAAGTGTTGTAAGCTGTCAAAACGGAGTCAAATGACTATCTACTAACAAAACCTTTTTCGAAGAATGTAATCAAGATTTACATTGCAGAATAATGCCCAGCCGATGCTGCAATCCTCAAATGACTTGCAGCTTGTTCCACATTTCTGGACTTTGCCTCCATGCAACCCAGCACGTATCTGGCATCCTCATCTCCTGCCATAGCGGCGGCCTGAAGGGGAGCCTTCGGCCTTCAACCGAGTAGGCGCATCCTCTACAAAAACATGTAGAAATAGATTTCCATATCCCCCTCAATTGCAATCAAAAAGTCGTAAATTGGCACAGACAATAAAGTCGCGGGTGGAAGCGAGACACAGCATAATATGTCTATATCTCTTCGGCATTGTTAGGAAGCAGATTGGGCGTTCCTCTTAGTGGGTTGTGACATCCGTAGTATTTTTGATGTACTCAAACTGAAGCCCGGAATGCAAAGAAAAGTGGTGGAAAGAAGTAGGTTGTGGAAAGAAGTAGGTTGTGTCTATTTTGTGCTTTGCCAGTAAAGTGAGTGCAACGGGGTTGTAGGTCAGTGTTTGATAAGATGGGGTGGGGTGGTGAGAAGAGGGAAGGGGGGGGGGTGGTAGGTCAGGTTAATCAGATCAAAGTTGAGAAGATTGTTATTATTGTGCTGATTTCAGTTGGGGGGAGGGGGTAAAGTAGGTCAGAGATTAAGAAGCATTAGTAGCATAGATATGTATTTGGTATTTGGTGAGGTAAACCATTTATTTTATTGCATTTGGCGAGGTATACCAACACCAAGTTTTAATAGTGAAGCAGTCCAATAGTGTAATCATCATTTAGTGAGGCAAATAGACAGCACAATCATCATTTAGTGAGGCATGTAGTCAGTGATGTAAAAGTTTGGTTTTCTCTGTTTTCGGATGATATCTCTTGGGTGCTCTGTAACTGATGTGAGACAACTCAATTGATCATTTTCCTTTTTGTGAGGCATTTGAAGAGTGCAGACTTTCAGTTTGGTGAGGTGTTAGAAAAGTGAATGTGGGTGAGGTGGTTGGATTTCATCCAGTGGGGGGCATTTTTTTGTTTTGTGAAGTGTTTGGAGTAGGTAGTTTTCCCTTAACCTCGAGAGTATTTATGTACTATGTTCGTTGCACGGCGAAGCCCCGATCGGCTTGTACTTTGCAAGAAAACGATCTTGTTACCTCCTTTACTTTAGCCGGGACGACGCAACTAACCCCTCACGTAGACTACGCGATGCAACATTATAATAGACGTGGCCATGATGGCGGTGATGAGCGCAGAGGTCAAGGTGGCGGTCGTGGGTTTGGTGGTCGTGGGTTTGGCGCATTGCCACAACGAACGGACGTGGCTCAATTTGTACAAGTTTTAATTAATCGCTGGCGACTAGAACCTTCATCCCCCCAAGACAACGAGTCTTCCGATTACATACAATATCGTGTGACAATCAAGAACGGATGGTATAAACGTATTGCTAGTAACGAGGGTACTACCACGACAGCAGGGGGGGAAGAGGTGCAGAGGGTTTTTGAATCTAAAGAAATATCCATAAAAGATATGGACCGTATGGCCACCGCCAGTGCCATACCATCCATGCCATGGAGGATTATGAAAAAGTTAGTATTGGACGAACCATATATCGAGGTGGCATATGATGGCAATCAGAAGGCATACAGTCCATCGGACGCGGTGGGTCCCGTGGACGGTCAGGAGTATAGAGTCAAGGTCAAACGTGATTGCGAAAATGACGATCCCGACTCTGATCGGGTCAAAGATCGATGGTATGTATCCTGTCTTTTTGTTCCGTTTTGTTATATATTCTACTAATATGCCCCCCCCCCTCCTCTGTAATTTGCTTTTCGACGAATAGGTATGTTGTAGTTTTTCACAAGACGAATACAATCCGTTACAGTGATGTTATGAAACAGCTAAGTGGTGAAATTAGCACCGAGGAGATAACGATGTTATTCAATGTTGTATTGAAATCAATTGCCATTCTTACGAAAGGTATGATATCACTAGACCCTACGTCATCTGCTGTTTATTTCCCCCTCCAGGATCAACATAGTCTACTAGAAAAAAAACATAATGTTGAGAAAGAAACCAAAAAACATAATGTTGAGAAAGAAACCCAAGATAAAACTAAAATATTCCTATCGGGTCTACAGATGAATGTTGTTACACAAGGAGGAATGTTTGTACAGATTGAAAATTCAGTAAAGTATGCCGATAAGGAGTATTGGCAAATCTTACAAGAAGATGATCGTCATAGAGACGGTGCTAGTCGAGTACCATTACTCAATCAAAACAATGCTACTATCTGTGGGATTCCGATTGGTAATATACACCGACCTATTACGAACCACCTTTTGGAATCTATCGAGGAGGCGATTGGTAAGCTGGGTTCTGTCCATGTAATCTACACGAGCAAGAAGAATGTCAAACCAGGAAAAGATGGAGTCCTCATATATAAGAACAAGCCATTCCGTAAGAGTAAGAGAGAGGATGACTCCAAGGGACATGGAAAACGAATTATCTCGGCAGCAAATAATCAAACGATGTACTCCTTCTCTGTGGAGGGAGAAGAGTTGACCGTCGCTTCCTATTTTGATAGGAAATTTGGCATCAAACTCAAATATCCCAATTTGCCGATTATTTATGTTGACAGTATATCCAAACATGGTGGCGGGTGGTTTCCTATTGAATTTGTGTATCAAGCGTTCAACAAGTCGAAAGATAATAGCAATGAGATTATTCAAAATACATTGAAATATTGTGATGAAATTGCTGGTAGGAAATATATTAATGAGGTACAAATGAAGCTAGATAGGCTTCTAGATATGCTTCAGTTCAAGAAGAACGAGAGAGTCATATTCAGCGACCGACTCATGAGGTGGGGTGTTACAATCAAAGAAAGTCCTGAGGTAGAGACTGCGAGAGTGTTAATGCCTCCAAAAATCAGCTTTAATAATAAGAATGTTCCAGTCAACGACGGTTCATTCAACATGAAGAATGTCCGATTTTCAAGGTAAGAAATTATCTGAAAGTCAGCCTAAGCTGTTGTATCTACACTTCTTCTAAAATTCCTGCATTCCTTCCGTTTTACCAGGCCTGCAACACTGACATCATTTGCCGTAGCAAATTTCACTAATGATAAGAAGTCCTGTTACGACTTTATCGAGACTGAATTGCGTATTATGCGTGCTCATGGGATTGAGATCCAAAGCGAAACGATGATGATTTCTGAAAACGATTACTTGCTAGATCTTGTATCAGAGCAAGGTCGGGATAGCGTGGATGATGCTTTACAAGTTGCGGCTCGGGCTGTCCAAAAAGCCAGAAATATTCACCTCCATGACTCACAACAATTGTATAGGAAGAATAATGTTTTCTTTCAAACGAATTGTTTCAACAAAGAACAAAAATTGAGAGAGTGTCTCGTATTGCCCCCGATCGAGAATGACGGGCCTTTAGGCTTACTCCTTAATTACGAGTACAATAATGGGAGTAAGCAAGATGAATTCTTCTCACATCGTGTTACAACCCATGATGGACGCGAACACAATGTTCGTCTCATGGTAAAGATTAAAGAGACTGATACTCTTATTGATCCTCTTGACTTTCGATACCAAAATGGTAAGTAATTTATGATGCAAACTTTTAACAACTATGATGATTAAGTTCTTATCTGCACTGTGGTATCATGATCTTGCAGGCCGCCATCAAGCATACCGATCTAAAGGCGAATGGCAGAACGTTAACTTCGTTGAGCATTGCTACGTCTCTCAAAATGATTCAACGTACTACAAAAGAGATATTCATTCTGAGAGGTTTTATCACCTTGTGGAGGACTACGGGGTGGATTTCCCGTCAATTGTGTTTGTGTACGTGCCGGACAAGGATAAGGCACTATATGAACGGATTAAAGTGATGTCGAATATGCTGGGTATTCAAACACAATGTGCAGTAATGAAACAGTTTGAAGGGCAGGGAAACAAAAAAGAGCAATATGCCTCGAATATTGCAACAAAGATCAATGCTAAGCTATCTACTGCCCATGATAAGGCAATCTCATGGACCAGCTCGTTTGATGATCGTAGTAATGCAGATCAACTTCCATGGGTTGGTGAACGGCCCACTCTCATTGTTGGTGTTGGGATTGTACATGGGATGTTTAAGTCGGTAGTGGCTGCGTCTGTTTGTCTCGACAAGGGGTGCATGCGCCTCTCTCACAGCTGTTTTATACAAAAGAAATCTGACTGCATTTCAGATTCGATAATGACAGATATCATGAAGGTTGCTATCGATGATTATCAGATTGATAACAAACGTTTTCCCGAGAGAGTTCTTTTCTTGAGAGACGGAATCAGTGATGGTAATTTCCGACAAGCAGGTATTGAGATAGAGGCCATACGCAAGGCTTTGGCAGATCGTCTACCGGGTCGATCTATTCCTATAACATTCGTCGTCTGCCAAAGCCAGCAGCAAGGATTCAAGATGGTGCCCAACGAATCAATCCCCGACTCCCGTGGCACCCGTGGCAGACCTATGACCAATGTAAGAAGTGGCACATCGTTACAGTGTGGTGACAGTAGCTATTATTTGATTGCCCAATGTGGGCTGAAGGGAACATCGAAACCAGTAAAGCACATTGTGATTATCAATGAAAACGAAAGTCCAGTCGATGGAATTGGATTAACTTTACTTAATCTTGAGAACCTCGCCAACCAAATGTGCTACAAGTATCCTACTGCAACAAAGGCTGTGAGAGAAGTACCTGCAATCAAGTATGCAAAGAAGCTTGCTAATCAGGTTTTTTCGTCGATCAGATTCCTTGAAAATGGTTGCGAGTGGTACGGAATGAAAATGAGACTTGTTTGTCCAGAAGGAGACACATTAACTGAAGACGAATTGAGGCCTTATTTAAAATTGACAAGGATTGATGGGACTGAAGGGAAGAGTTACAACATTGTTCGAACGCCCTTTCGAAACCATTTAGCGGCTTGAGTATTGGGGGAGAGGGGCACACAACGGTATCAACGATGTCGAGACGTGATTTGTGTGAAGATGTTTCGATTAATTTATTGAGCCAGTACGGCATTAGATGTATTAGAATTACTCAGACTTTATCATTGTTGTTTTTTGAGCTCAAGATCTATTCGTCTTCGTATGTTGCCAACGTCAAAGGTCACGGCTAGCCACCACGCCGAAATTATCATGCAAAGAAGTAAAACAGGAGGAAAGCCGAATATCGATTGCTCGCCTGTTTTTTCGTTCACAACCAACAATCCCGTAAGATCTGTGACACCATTGATGAAGGAGACTAAAAATGCTGCGCTACCACCACCCCATCGATTTGCAAGTGTGTCAACTATGGGTTTGGCCTCGTACCTCGCCTCTGCCGAAAGACCTCTCCATAGATTCTCTCTAACAGGTTTCGCAATGGCAAAATTGATAACCTTGGCAAACTCATCAATCATCAAAAACATGATAAGGTTAGGTGGTCTACCATCTGACATTAGATGCCACCATCCTAATAGTACCACAGAAAATAGTCGAATTACCGGCATTAATGCCAATGTCCCTCGCTGTCCACAAGAACTGGCAATATATGCACCCAACCCACTCGCTTGTAGAGCAAACACTGCCACACTTGAAGCAGTGTTAATTTTCGCGAGGTAGGCAGTATTCGTTACGGCACTGGATACAATCGAAGATCGGTTTGCCACCAGAGCCGCCCTTTGGAACGAGAGCAGGACTGACGCTGACGCTGATAATGCATTGTATGTAAAAATTGACATTAAAAGACGTGATCTGAGGATGGTAGTGACGCCACGTAATAATCGCTGTTTGAATGAATTGTCATCGACCAGTGGTTGCGAATCTACTGTCGCAGTATTTGATAAATTTTGGCCCATAACCTCTGTTGATCCAATGGATATGCTTCCAGTGCTCCTTGCATGCGTCATGCCTGCGTCACCACTACCAGCCATCTTTGCTCTATCTTTCTGCATCTGCTCTTGCTGTGCGGCAAGTTGGAGTAGGTTGCCACTTGATAAACTCCCACTAGCCACGCGTTTCATGGTACCCATCGATGTAGATTTCCTAAGCGACGAATCGACCTTATTCGCCTGCTCGGCCAAGTCTTGAGATGATGACAGTGACGAGAGATCTCCAGTACTAGCATATTTCATTTGCTCTTCCCAGTGACGCTGCATGATCCTACCAAGTTCCACGGATAGATTGGCTGATAACTCGAGTAATATCGCCGCCAAGATAAGTAATCCTGATAGATTCAATATGTGCGCTGCGAACGAGGCAATTACGCTTCCTAAAATACCTCCCAACGTTCCCCCGAATCCAACAAAGCCCAGACGCTTCAACCGCAGACTTGACTTCGATGGCTTGGTTAGTGTCATTGGCGGAGATCGAGGTGGGCTATGCTGTTGTTGCCTCGTTGTTGATGATATCAAATTCATTCTCATACCCTCCCTCTCCTTCGCGGCCGCATCACGTCGCTGTTCTGCATTTTCCTCGTATTCCATTGCCTCAGTCGTTACACCCCATATTAATGACAATGAATGTAACTTCATAAGGTGTACTACCAGAAAGAACATAATGTATATCACCTTACCAAACTTTTTCAAAACATTTGAATACGCACGCAAGAAGAGGGATGGTATAGATTCGCTTGAGCAAGTTTCAAGTATAACAAATGCATTCATCCGTCGTTCTAATCCAGGTAGTTGTTCCAAGGCGTTTTTTATTCGTGAAACCGACACACCCATCCCAATGAATGTGCGGAGGAAGAATGCCACAATTGATGCGATTGCTGGTTCCTCCATCACTTTCTGTGTTGAACCATTATCGCCATTCACACTACCACCACTACCACCGTAAATGTCCACAAGGACAAAACCAAGTGCATAACTCAGTAGTAAGAAAGCAAAGACACGATAGAATAATGCCAAGCTCGTACCCTGTGTCTCTCCACGTGTTAGTCCCATACGTTTCCATACCCGTCGTCGTCTTGGATCTGGTGCCTCAAATAACCATCCCACTGGTACTGAACTCCCTAATGCAAGCACTGTCGAGGCAAGTGTTAATGCTGGTATATGTGATACCCCCACGGCCAATGCTGCCGCATCACGCATAGGCCCTAACATACAATTGGCACATGTTACTAGCAATAGTGCTAAAAAGCCAGCAAGTGCCGATCCACCATGTGTTTGTTGTCGGTCACGTGATACGAACCGACGAGAAAGGTAAGTTAGTATCTTACCCGAGAGGACGTTGGGAGTGTAGGCATAGATGGGGGGTATGATATCATCGTCAGTTGCAGTAGCAGCAGCAGCAGGTGGATGAGAGGAAGATGTGAAGTAGTAATCGCCGCTAAGACGGGGGGGCATTGCACGTTCTGGTGACGATGATGCGGACTGAGGCCTATGACGACCAAACATGACATCCATCTCTCTATCTAGTCCCCGTACCTCATCCTGGATGTGGTCATCTCCCCCTATCATTCTCATGGGTGAACGTTGTTGTATTGAGTTATCGTCATATCCTCCTCCGTCCCCTCCTCGCATTTTCCACGTCTCCTCATCGCTGTTGTTGGATATAATGTCATTCAGTGATGTCCTACTACTTCCACCCATCCTTCGTAGTCCACCACCAGTGCTACTACTACTACTTCTCCCCTCTTGGATCTCCTCCAATTCATTGAGTGATGTCCTACTACTATTATGCAGCAACGAAGTTTTGCTCCCTCCTGACGTCACTTTACTCATCCCCCCACTAACTAGCTCTCTCTCTTCGGATATGCCCGGGAGTGAATTGTATGAAAATCGTCCTTGTGATAATATTGATTTAATCCCACCAGTGTTTGACGTCGTCATTGTCATTGCGGTGGCGGTAGTAGTAGGAATTTGTATGAGACGTTCGTTATCTTCTTCTTCCTCTTCGTTCAGTACACGTATCATATCCTCATGATCATCATCGACGGCAACTGGAACAATATTCTCATCATCACCTTCAATATCATAGTCTTCTCCATCAAGGCCAAAGGCTGGAGTATTATCATCATCATTCACAGTGAGATTTTTGAAATGTCGTATTTGACTATCCTCCTGATCAACAAAGAATCCCTCGGGTGTAATTGGAGCGGTATCTTGATCATCAAGCGTCCAATCCTCGGATTCACTTGCCATTACTGTCTTAGAGGCGGGGAATGGATCCAATGGTGTTTGCTGTAACAGTATCCCCTCTCCCTCTTTCTTGTATTCAGCGCTACTTTTTTTGACTGCTAGTGACGCCGAGGGCGCAAGAGAATGAGATTGTTGCGTTGGTGTCATCACGCTACGACGAAAATGATGATGTATGTTGTACTATATTATGAATACATATCGTATGCGACAATGGCAATAACCGAAGACTTTTTCCGCCCCCACATGCTGTTTTTTGTGGCTCTAGACCACGGACTCTGGGTGTCGACTCTTGCGTTTGAACTGTTCCAGCAAGTTTTGATGCTGGTCCGCCCTTTTTTCGCTCGCTTCGATCGCTCGAATATTCCGCAACACCGCTAAAATCTGGCTTACGCGAAGCGAGTTTTTGGCGGTGTGACAAATTGATCTAGCGATCGTAAGCGAGCGAAAAAAGGAGGACCGAGCATCAACTTGCTGGATCAGCTCAAACGCTATTTTTGTGTGGAGTTTTGAGTCGACACCCATAGTCTGCTACGACGACGACGAAAATGACGGAGTGGGACGTTAAGAAAGTACCATACATAAATGCCCACGTGCCAAGGAAATCACACATCTCACATCTCACACTAGAAATGTACAACAGAGGCTTAGAAACGTCATTCTCTCTACTAAAACTAATGGGAGTTGGGTGTGGAATCTGCGGTTCTACCCCTCGCCCGATCCCTATCGGCTGCCTGGCCCAAAGGCCATTGTTGTTGGCATTGATGCTTCTACCATTAATTCAGACCTAGCATTGATGACTAACGTTGGCATTGGGCCTGGAAATGCAAACCGCCATTAACAGTCAAAATTTGGCTTTACATGGACTGGTGTCAGCGTTAAGTTGCCTAGATCGGACACTCCCCTCGCGTGTTGAGACTCCCATTGACAATCCGCGGGCTACCTTGAACAGCCATGGTGTGATACCATCGTTCAGGTAGGCACAATCTTGCTTACGCAATATTGCCTTATCCCTTCCCCAATAAAATGACTAGAAAAAAGGGGGAGCGGCCGTAGCCAGGCTTGCAGTGGCATCTGTTGAAGGAGCTTGATATATATCGCCATTTGTACAATGGGGTCAACACTACTTCATCATTGCCTGTGATGATATCAAATGCTCTTTCATTCTCTAAACGCTAGGATGTGTCCTTTTTGCAATTCCAACCGAGCCAGCAAAACAGATGAAGATTATGTTGAAGAAATAACTAAGCAGGTGGATGTAAATGATACTGGTGCAATCAATTTACTTGGTAGTTGGTATTTATATGGAGTACGAGGTTTGCAGCAGGAAATGCCAAAGGCAATGGAACTAACGGCAAAGGCAGCGGATCTTGGTTCCTGACGGGCGCAATTCCGCTTGGGTGACATGTATGATGAAGGAGGTGATTTGAAGAAGTCCAAGTTTCACTATGATGCCCCGGCTATGGCTGGGCATGAAGGGGCAAGAAACAATCTTGGTAGTATATAGGACAAATGTGGAAACATGAAACATCGAACATGCTATTAAGCATTTCAAGATTGCAGCATCAGCTGGGTCTGTTTATGCCATGCATCATTTGAGAGTATTCTTCGAACAAGGCTTTGTCAGTAGAGAATCAACCAACTCAACTTTGGAAGCTTACAATAATTCTTGTACCAAGATGAGAAGCAAAGCAAGAGACGCTTTTATCTGCTCCATACCCAAAACAAACTGAACTGCTGGAATTAACGCCTAACAGAACTGTCTCAATGGTGTTTCACACCTCACCCCTTGACATAATCAAATGTTTGGTGTTTATTACAATGATGGAAAACTAAGATTCATTTGACATGCTATCTCATAAGTTTAAGTAAGAACAGCTGCCAGCTAAGCTCAACTGTACGGTATTATGAAACAGCTGATAAATTAATCGAGGGGGTGGACAGGAGTCCAAACTCTGCGTCACAAGGGATGTACCAATAGAGCCAACAAGGGAGGAGTTTGTAAAATGCATGGTGCAAAAGTGGAGATGAAGCAATGCAGCTTTGAGAGATGTACCAACAATGAGGGATGTACCAAGAAGTCTAATTTATCTATTATCTATCCAGATGAACTTCCATTCCTGTACATCTTTTCCAATAACTGATATTCTTGTTGTTTAATTTGTTGGCCCCTTTGCATTCACCTTTTCTCTATTACTAAGTAGCCATATTCTAAGAGTCTATATTGCATTCTACCTATCAAATGTTCACTGCCACACAACGATTATCCAGATGACGTTCCTTCCCTTTTCATCTTATCCAATAACCGATATTCTCTCTGTTTAATTCGCTCCTCACTTTGCATCTTCAATCCACGTTGTTTAATCTCGGCCATTCTTTTATCTTTCAACTTCTGTTCGGCAGCAAGGAAGAACCTTGCATAGTCTTGCTTTTCGTCCGTAGCATTTAAGCCGGCAGATTGAAGGTGTCGTGCTTCTCGCTCCTTGGGTCCTAGGAAATCCCTTTCTGTGAGCGTCCGTGCACCAGAGTTGACTCTAGTTCTATTTGAATCAACACTCGATGCTCAGTTAGTAAGGAGACGATACGGTTGGCAGTCTCTTTTGTATTCCACTCTGGACCATTATACTTGTTAATCAAACGAGTCAGCTCGATTTTCATCGCTTGAAGCATTTCACTCGAGAAATTATAGGTGTCTTCGCTTCCGTAGCCAGGACGATTGTAAACAGTCTTCAACCCCTTTTTGTTTACAATCAACTCGGTCCAAATGCAGTCCCATGCCTCTTGATCAATTACGTACTGGCCCATTCCTGCATTATCTTTCATTAATGCATTAGCAATCACTGCTGTCTCTGCAGGTCCCTCGTCATAGTCTCGAAGCTTTTCAGCAGATATGACTGCGACTGGCTCGCACCCACCAGATATGGGTCCACTGGTGCAATGATAGTGTTCGGCCCATTGGTCACAAGCAGCAGGTAAAGGCCCACCGGTGCAATGTGGATCGTAACTTGGTGTTACAACTGTGTCCGCGCCGACAACAGTATCGTAGCCTAGCTCACCACCGACGCAGATCACTTGGTCATTAGTGTCGGCAACATTGCAGTTGGGGGCGGTATAGATTGTAGGCAGCATTAGCATGTACCAGTGCTCAGGAGTAGTAATCTTGTGTGTGAAGATGTCTCGCATTAAGCCATCTTCCATCTGTGGTGATGACAATAGGGAATATGTATTTGTTGAGGACGTAAACACAATAGATATATTGAATGTGGATTAATACTTCAGAGATAAAGACTTACATAGTAATCAATGAACCATCTGAGCGATATTAGTTGTCAGATAATTAAAGGAATGTGAGATTCCGTGCATCATTATATTAGTATTCGAAATGCTGAATGCTGAATAACTCACCCATACCATAGAATTTCATTGATAACTCTCAAATCTCTCCAAGCAAGGAAGTCCTGCAAACATATCACAGCGAATTATTATTACGATGAGCAAAGATGAAAGTCAACAAATTGCTGCCTTGCCAGAAATAGCTCTTACCTCAAGTGGGGCTTGCGTACTATACAAGTTTTCACGGTGAACATTTGCTTCCTCCCAGGTCTTGGCGTCTAATGTATGCGTAGCATGAAACAAATGAGGCGTTAGAATTGTGGAAAAGGACCTTATGGATAAACAATGTTTCATGTTATTGCTACAAACTCACAACCAATATCCCAAAGAATATCGTGATCTGCATATAAGAAGTGTTGTGAGTTGTGAAGAGATACGATATCGTCGTTAGAACCTATCGACCCATCTAAGCAAAGCCTCATTAGTTGGAAACAAATTAAACTCACATTCCACAATCGATTTGCGAATATTACGAACCATCATAACGACCTGATCAGCCGCATCATCCCAGCCCCAGATACCCTCATGATGAGGGTAGTTTGCCTTGATAAATGGGTGATTAGACATTCCTAAACCCTAAAAGTCCCACTCATCCTTGGCGGCTGCATAAAGTATCTCGTGCTGTTAGTACAAAAGACTTCGATGGTTTCAGTAAATAGATAAGAATTCGGAGATAACCATAACTTACGCCAGCCTGTTAATGCCTCCATCTGTAAGAAGATCATCCGCTTATCACCTGAGGGATAACCAGCGATGACTGTCTTGTGAAAATCGATGTTTGCCGGGACGTCATACTCGGGAAGTGTCCACTCACAAGCGCCACCGCCAAGGTCGATACTGAGTCTTCGTCCATCTTCATGACTTAGAGAATGGGGGATAAATAGGCTATGATGTTCGGTATAGTCCGGCAAAAGCTGGGATCATTGCACCAAGCTTTAATGTTTAGATCCTTGATAATCCGTGAAATAAATGACTGCTATGAAAGAGGCAAGGAATGTGTCTAGACTCACCAATGTCAACCTGGCAATGGAGATGAATGCCAATGCTACCGAACCAGGTAGAACAGCTTTTTGGTACCATTTGATCCTCATTATTTTATCCAATCTTTTGAGGAGCTGAAGTCGCGTGGAGGACGGAGATTACACCATGAACCCCAATCAGTTGGATCCAGGTGAGTGTGGGCGCTGTTCAAGTCCTCCCGGTTTGAGATCGCAGGTCCGGGGATCGGAGGTGTGACACTAATAGTTTTTCGTTGGGACACTTTTCGAGCTTCTTCGAACTGCGAAGGTGAAGTGCGAAGTCTCCGGTCGCTAAAAGCCCTGAGAATCTCGGAATCGAATTTCTCAGAGCTTTTAGCGACCAGAGATGTTAAGTAATTTCTAATACCTTTCTTCGTAGTTTTCCCTTCAGCATTGTATTACCCTTCTTGCGA
>Ga0247843_1003989_pt1 | contig 22801 bp, 16 predicted proteins | sample LaCruzMarch2017__FD_192420 | JGI IMG/M metagenome (GOLD analysis project Ga0247843, IMG submission 192420) | Freshwater microbial communities from meromictic Lake La Cruz, Castile-La Mancha, Spain - LaCruzMarch2017_8m | ecosystem: Environmental > Aquatic > Freshwater > Lake | place: Spain...
TATCCGGATACTCCATAGCAACATGATGACAGTAAGAATAGCCACGATTGCTGCCTTACTCGGGTCCGCTGCCGCATTCACTAATCCCGGTATGATGGGGCAACAGCGCCGCACTAATACTCTCTCTCACCTATTAATGAACGCTCCTAAAATGCCTGGACATGATGTCCGTTCTAGCGGAACTCCCAAAGAGATGGATCCCGAAGAAATGAAGATACAAATGGCACTTGCCGAACATCAACAATCAGCACCTAAACTTGGATTCGATGTTGACGTGCGTAGTTTGGTTGAGTATAATCATGGCTTTGCGGTCATGTCAACGAACTCCAAGGCCAACCCTGGATTTCCTGGCGGCAGTGTTGTAGGCTTTGCACCCGATGAGCAAGGTCGACCAATCTTTATCTTTAGCGGAATGTCCACGCATACACAAGACCTATTGTCCGATCCAAGGTGTTCGGTTACTATCGCATCGAAGGAATTTAAGGGCGCCGCAGATGGCCGAGTGAATCTTATGGGGAAGGTTACGCTCGTCCCACCCGACGAACACGAGGTGGCCAAATCGGTCTACTTAAAGAAACATCCTGGAGCATTCTGGGTTGACTTTGGCGATTTTAATTGGTTCCGAATGGATGAAATTACTGATATACGATTCGTGGGTGGATTTGCAAGGGCTGGGTCTATCACACCCGAGGAGTACTTTGCGGCCAAGCCTGATCCTATCGCGGGATTTGGGAATGCCATTGCTAGTCACATGAATGATGATCATATGAGCAGCACTGTGGCTATGGTCGCTGCGGCCATTCCTGGACTTGATGTTTCAGAGGCATTTATTACAAGCGTCGATAGTTTAGGCATGTATGTCAAATGTACACGTACTCCACGTGCAAGTAGTCAGCCACAGCAATTCAAAATTCGTCTTCCATTCCCGAGGAAGATTGAAAGTAGGAAGGAGGTAAAGGATGTCATCGTTGAGATGACTCGTGCGTCGGCGGGTGCAGCAGTAGAGTAAAGATATATGTGTGCAGAACAAAATACCCACATTTGGATTGACATAATAGCAAGGTAACTTCACAGTTTGCTTACAAACCACAAGATCAACTAGATTATTTATATGTTACATTCTCAATTTTACATGTGATTAGAACGCTGGTAATCTAACAACGAAGCATCCTCTGTCTGTAAACCAAAATTGACAATAACTCAGTTGCTTCCTCTCTCGTGATCACTGACTCTCCGTTTCCAGTCTATACGAGTCTATACAGTGGCCTCGATTCCACTCCCATCTTCTTTATTTGGTATTGGTACTGCTGCTGCTCCACCGTAACTATTCCTGGCAGTATTAAAGACATGCAAATCGGTAATATGACTCACGGGAGGGTAAAATGCTGTCCCACCCTCCCGAGTCCTCGTGGACGAATAGCCTGGGCAATCCACAAGTCCTCGTGGCGGGGTCGATCCTATCCCATGCGAGTCATGAAATACCTCACATAAATACGGTTGACTACACATTTGAGATTGTTGCCGTCCTGCCACGAATGTGACATTGGTTTCTTCTATATGTGGTGGTAACAATGTCGTAGTGCCCTGCATCATCATTAGCATCTGTTGTTGCTGCTGCTGCTGTTGCTGCTGCTGCTGTTGTTTGTGCCATCGTCGACGTTGTCCAGCAGTCATCCTTGTACCACTCGATGCCATGGACACGTATGATGTTTGTGACGTTGTTGTATGTACCGTCTGCTCATCATCCCCCCCCTTGCTACTACTACTTGTCTCATGAAGACGATCGAGTCCATCAATTTTATTCGAAGCATTCAATGCTAATGCCTTGAGTACGCGTTGATAGTTGGATTCGCCTCTTCCTCCCCGAACGTCGTTATTTTCCCCTGATATGAGTGGGATGCTACGCATTTCGTTCGTGTGTTCGACTGCTCTCTGAACATCAAACCCCGACGATGCATGATCAAGCCATGCATCTGAAGGTACGGCCAACCCATCATCTGAATTCATATCTTTTGTTAGGACTTGTCGTATAGCATCATTGGCCGACGAGCGGACTGAGTCTCTAGTAGACATTGTAATACGAATATCCGACAGCTTATTTTCCACCCCACGTAGCGCCTCATCATATGTACTGGGACAATGAAGTTTGATGTACCTACTTCTACCACCATCAAGGGAGGAGAAGTGGGAGGATGATTGCAATTTCTTCTCCTCCTTATCACTACCATTATTCACTTCTCCGGATGATTCGGTGACCATATCGTCGAGACGACGTAATGCCTCTCGTAATCGTACAGTCCGGAGTTCTAGGTTTTCAACACGCTTTCGTTGACGTTCCGACGTGATCGATAATGAGTCCATGGTCGCATCGAATGACGCAGCTGCTGCACCGAGAGATGAGAGTGCTGCGTGTATTGAGTGCAGACGATCACAGTCATCGGCTGGGAGGGGAATCGAGGCGATGGATTTGCACGAGGACATCGTGGTGTTTGAGTTTGTAGTGCTTGGATCGTCGATCACGCAGTGTCGACCACGCAGTGTCGACCCATGTTGGTGGCGTGGGTCTCAATAATAGGGTGAGTGACAGCAAGCGTAGGGAGACACAGAGTGCCTCGTGATCCGATAGATAAGGAGCGTCGCCTCGTAAAAATTGTGGGCAACCGAGATACAGAATCAAAAGTGAAAGTATGTTCGACGGTGTTGATACGTCGTCAGACGATGAAGACGACGACCGTGACGCCTTTGGTCGCATCGCGAAAAAGAAACCTCGCATCATTGCGGAAACCAATGCAAAGGCCGAGGTAGTTGCCGCCCCCGCCCGTAGACATCATCACATCAACGCTGCTCGTCAGGCAAAGATGGACGCCCTGCTTAATGAATTGAGTTCCACCAAGCCAACTGATCCAGGACGGAGTGGTGTGGGGGGTGGAGATGATTATTATGGTTGCCTCCACGATCACGAACGCGATAGAAATGGTGGGGGTAATGATTTCGATCATTTCACTCCACAGAAGAAGGGGAGCTACGTCGAGCCGGGGATGGAGCATCTAACGACGAATATTTTTGTTGGGAATTTAGACCCAACGACGACCGAGGAAGAACTTACAGATGCATTTAGACAATTTGGGGACCTATATTCCGTCAAGATCATGTGGCCACGTAACAATGAGGAAAGGTCGCGTAATCGTAATACAGGATTCGTTTGCTTCATGCATCGCGCTGATGCCGAAGATGCTATTGATTCGTTGGACTCGCATGATCCGTTCGGCACGGGGCGTCGCTTACTGTTGCGATGGGGAAAGAATGTGAAGATGAATGTGAAATTCGGCACGGGCGGCGTTCCAACCAATCTGCGGAAAGTGAAGGGCAACAATCGAAATACGTCGAACATTTCGAAACAACGCAACATTTTAGACGACGGTGCGAAGACGTTGGAGGTGGATCGTGACCGCCCATCAGACGTAATGGACCTTCATCCGATTATGCCACCACCAGTAACGACCACTTACGATCCTGCAATTCATTTGGCGGACGCTATAACTGTGAATATACCTACCGATCCTCGTCGATGTGAATTCATCACTACTGTAGCATCATTTGTTTCAAAGGATGGGTCGGCATTGGAACAAAAATTGATCGAGACGCATTCACTCAATCAAGACTTTCAGTTCTTAACGCCCCACAACGACGGCGAAAGCGACAACCATGACGAAGTACGCTTCGAAGAACATATATTCTATCGTTGGCGCGTATACTCATTCTCCCAGGGTGATGGATATAGCTCCTGGCGGACGGATCCTTTTGCTATGATAGAGCCACACGGTCGATTTTGGATCCCACCCCCGTTGAATACTCTGGCTGCACAGGAGGAGAGAGACGCTGAAAAATATCGAGAAAACGCGATTCTAGCGTCGCAGGAGGAAAGGAGGAAGAATGCTATAAATACACAACAAGATGTAATCACCACCGGGGCACAGATGCGTCGGTTGAACGCTGACAATGGAGGGGCGAGGGTGAAATTGAATCAATGGGAGAGGAGGGTATTTCATGAGCTACTGTATGAGAAACTGTGTGCCTCACAGGAATCTATATGCGAAACAATGGCATTCGCATTCGACAAAAGTGGTGCTGCACATGAGATCTCTCAATTATTGTTGGCTGCCGTCCTTGAGTCGGGAAATCAAATATCTGTCGATACGAGGATTGCTCGTTTATTTCTCATGTCTGACATATTATTCAATTCACAACAGCCTGGGGTGAAGAATGCATTTCATTATCGAGATGCCATAGAAAGAATGTCTCCGAGTGTCTTTGAAAGTCTAGGTCGGCATAGAGGAGGACGTATGACTAAGAACAGGCTAAGAAAGGCAGTACTCTCTGTACTCGGTGCTTGGAAAAATTGGAGTGTTTACACCTCAGATTTCCTCGACGAATTGGAGAACAAATTTGAAGGTCCCGAGGTCAACGTTACTGCCAAAGTTTGCGAGGATTTAGATAAGAATGAAGAGAGCTTAAGAGAAGATGTGGATGAACTACCAGTCCCTATTCCTCTGACAGTTGAGAATAATGCACCAGCCATGTCGACAAGTCCTCAAGGCACGTGGACCACTGCAAACAATAACATGGATGTGCATTGTTCCAACATTACCACCAATGGCGATACTAGTGATGATGATTTAGACGGTGAGTCAATAGACAGTATCGATGGTGAGGAATTTGATGTTGTTGACGGAGAATATGTTTTAGATGGAATTGAGCAAGAAAAAGTTGCTCAAGCGCGAAGCTGAATTCCATGTCTTGACACAAAGAAAGTTGTTCCGATTGCAAACAGAATCGTTTTGCCGTGGCACAGAGTTCGGTCATCTCCACCCATCTAGAGTATTTCAAAGCAAGGTGCAGCAGCCAGCCAAGAATGTGCCGTCTCTCAAAAATGTCACTACTATACAAATTCCAAACAATTACCAAAAGATACCTGATAATGTAACTATTGTACCTATTGTACAAATTGGTGTTTCTACTATTATTACCGTAGAACACGCAGCTTAAGCTACACGCTTCATAAGCAATCACGAGAAAGGAGTGAAGAAAGGCAAAATTTAATAGGTGAAATCTATATCGTTAAATCTTTAAATGCCCACATGATTGGCCCAGGACAGTGCACAGTCATTTAGAAAAGCCGCTTCTTGTCACATTGATATATAACCCTCGTGGGTTTAATTGGGTGAAACATCACTTAACACAGCCATTTTTGTCAAGAGGTCGGAACGATTAAAAAATCAAGCCCTACTCAATGTTGTTGTGGACGATTGCTTAAGCTGCGTGTTCTACGGTACCTACCTACCCCTATTTGTGTGATTGTAAATCTTTAATTGCATAAAGGAGCAATGGAAATAACAATTCAACTACCTGAGCAGCACCCGCTGGATTTCCCGGTAGGTTCACTATTAGTGTATCACGACTTGTACCGGCAGAAGCACGAGAGAGCGTTGCAAGTGGTTGTGTATTTGTTAGTTCCATACTAGCCCAGGACATGAGCCCTAAACATTGCCTATCAAGGATTTGATTTGTTGCCTCGGGTGTAACATCTCTGGATGAAAATCCAGTCCCACCCGTTGTCAAGACTAAATCATAATATGATGATGATGATGATTCATCGTCGTCCTTGATTGATTTTTTGCCTGACCAATGTAGTAATACTTCTTTAATACTCTCAATATCATCTGGAACTATTGCCCTCTCAATATGTTGGATAACAATGGTCTTCTGTTGGTCCTCCTGAAATGATGATGTATTATTCATTTGATTTACAAGTGTAATAATTGTATTTTCGACTGCAGGTCCAGATAGATCACCGGTTTCATAAGTACTATTATATGCTCGATCGCTAACAGTGAGGATACCAACTTTTAAGATAATATCGTGCCCTCCTTTGGGTAGTTCCGGTAGGATTCTATTGGAAGATTGGTTCATCGATTGAAATGGTACAGCAACCAACGAATCGACATCTTGACAGCACACATCCGACAGTAATGAATTATTAACTGGACGAGATGCTGCATTTATGGTACAAGCTTGAACCTCATTCGAAGTAGTAGATTGAGTAAAATTCTCTGCTTTGGACGAAGAAGTGCGCACGACGTCGTGACAACGAGGAGTAGCAAGTAAATTGTCATCATGTATGGCATGTATAGCTTTGCTATTACTATATTTCTCTAATTGTTCCTCAGTCGCCTTCGTTTGATACCGTTCCGTCCATGTTATATAGGTACAACCATACACATATAGTGCAGCCATATCATAATCAAACATATTTAATGATTCTACTATCTGTTGTCGACTGTCGCTAACGGCAGGGCATGACGACATTGCCAAAGTAGTAATCTGACTGGATAGTGTACGTGCATGTAATACCAACCATTTGGCTAGGCAATTACGACAAAATCCACTAATCGACATGAGATCAATATTTGTAATCCGATCACTATGGGATCGTAAATGATGACATAGACTAAGGAATGAATATGCACGTAAATGTATCATAATATTGATGGGCAGTGCATGCACATTTTTTGCGGTAATTTTTTTCTCCCTTCTTGCTTCAAGTTTGTTCGTATCATGTTTGGCATGCACGATTCTACTTTCCTCATACCGACGCAATTGTTCCTCCGTGATCTCCTCCTTTTGATGTCGAACTTTCCATTCCGAATAGGCACATCCATATACTTCCAACGCGGCCTCATCGTAACCGAATGAATCTAATGTATCAATCAGAAGGATGCAGTCATACTCATTTTCATTTGTATCATCCATCCAATTGTTGTTGTTGTATGGCGGATCTGATGAGTATTGTTGGTGTTCATCATCATCGCCCGCCAAGCAGCCGCTCGTCCCCAGATCGCGAGAGGACGAGCGAATATAGTGTGCTACATTCCTCGCACCGATGACCATCCACTTGGCCAAGCAATTACGACAAAATCCGCTCACGGCCATTAGATCAATATTCTGGACTCGATCACTCCGTTCGCGTAAATGATTACATAATGTAGTGAATGCCCCGGCTGCCAATTGTTCCATTACATCATTGGGCGGTGCAGCAGCATGAATATTATTATGTTGTTCATTATTCCCCCCACCTTCTTCTATTCCAGACATGATCGAAAAAGAAAATATGGAAGACAACGATGACAGCAGCGATGACGTCGACGGCATCCTGCGTTGGGGAGAGGAGTGTGGTAGAGCTCCGTGAGAGCAGGCCAAAAAGTTTTGTCGCTCATGATTTCGGCGGGATCGCCAATGCGTTTGTGGGCTTTTCCTCTTTAATTATTTTTTGATGAAGCAAGGAGGTGGGGGACGTCGTCTACTTGCATCGTCGTATCGGTCCTACCGTCCACGTGACCTAGGCGATCGGTATGTATCCTTTTTACTCAATAACGAATGCACGGCAAGTGTACTACAGGGACGTGTGATGATGGATCACTTGGCCATTATAAAACACTTGTGCGGAGAAGATGGATTGAAAACCAATGACGGCGACGACGATAATAATAGTAATCAGCATACAACAACAATAGAAACGGGAGGTGGAGGATCGGGAACGAGAGCAGGGTCAATCGAAATCGATGCCTTTCAACTATTAACATACGATCCAGTATTGGGGAATTTAACATTGCGGTATCCTGATACATTACTTGAATTACTCGAGGATGCGACCGTGCGTGCACGTCGAATATTGCACGGACGGATGGAAATGGCGTTACGAGGTGCCTCAATACTCGACCAAACGGCAGCTTCTCCATCGCGACGGAACAACAATCTCGGGGGCAAAAAAAATGACATGGTACGATTGCTCAAAGCGCTCCAATACACCAAGGATACCTACTCTCCACGTCCATTACGCGCCCGTCTCGTACGACTACCACCCCACTCTGGCTGTTGTAAGGCAACATTATCCTCCATAACGGCCGTGGACGTGGGAACGGTGGTACAAATTTGTGGTACCGTCGTTCGTACTGGTCCGGTCCGGATGATGGAAACTACACGCACATATAGGTGTTGTGGAAGGATATGTGGTGGGATGACATTTGTTGTATATGCAGACTTTGGTACCAGTAATAACGCATTACCATTGCCAATTATATGTCCCTACTCAGCAGCAAATAACAATGATGGCATGGATGATGATAACAATGTTGGGGATAGATGTCAATCAACATCATTTGTTATTGTGCCTACTGAAAGTGAGCATGCCGATTATCAAGAAATTAAAGTACAGGAGTCTGCATCTGCATTAAGTCGTGTGGGGAGCATCCCCCGGAGTATACTAATTAAGCTTGGTGATGATCTAGTCGATATTTGTAATCCAGGTGACGAGGTTGTTATTGTTGGACATTTGTATGCACAGTGGCAACAAACGAGTCAAAGTATCGTGGATGGGGTAGATGTATTGGTGGGGATGTGCATGAGAGCACATAGTGTACGTGTGATTAATGCCGATGAGGGAGGATTTGGTGGTGGTAATAGTAATAGCAGTGGAGGCAGCATGGCCAATTTAGCAATTGCTGGCATGTCCTCGTCGGGGAATTTACGTGAGAAGTTCCGACGAGAATTTGATACATTCTGGTCGTCAGATACGGCACGACGTCGGCCCATGGCAACACGGGATTACATTGCTCGTGCGGTCTGTCCAAAGTTGTTTGGGATGCATGCCGTGAAGCTGGGACTGTTGCTGGTTTTAATTGGTGGTGCATCGGTTTCATCATCATCACCAGAATTGGAAAATGGTACACGAGAGGGTGAGGAGGAGAAGGAGGTACCAAATGGATCCGATGCAATTGACGACGAGCCTGTTGCCTTTGAAATTGGAAATGGTGACGATGACGAGTACACTGTCGATAGGAAGAAGAGTAGTGTAAAGAATGGTAAATCCAATCCCAACAAAGGCACTGAGAAGAAGGCAGTCAAACGGAGAATACAATCTCACATTCTGCTAATTGGCGACCCTGGCACGGGGAAGAGCCAGTTTCTTCGATTTGCCGCTGCCTTATCTCCCCGCTCCGTCCTCACGACGGGTACTGGCTCATCCACTGCCGGTTTGACGTGCGCTGCTATTAGAGACGGGAATGAATGGACACTCGAAGCCGGTGCTCTAGCACTGGCGGATAGAGGCGTTTGCTGCATAGATGAATTCGGCTGCATGTCCAAGGAGGATAGGACATCAATACACGAGGCCATGGAACAGCAAACGATATCTGTGGCCAAGGCTGGGATTATTTGCAAGCTCAATGCACGTGCAACAGTCGGTAAGAGAGAAGTTAATTCTTGTCAAGTGTATGATGTACATTATTATCATGTTTTGGTTTGTTCACATGTAGTACTCATTGTAAATTCATTCTTTCTTGCTTTGTAGTGGCGGTTATGAATCCAACAAGTGGTGGCATATATGACGAGTCTCAAAGCTTGGAACGAAATTCACGTTTGGGATCGGCATTGTTATCACGATTTGACATGATATTTGTCATGCTCGATCAGGCACAATGTGAGAGGGATATTAACATTGCACACTTTCTGCTACAGCAATCTATCATTCCAGGGTCAGGCTATGATCGTCCTCCTCACGGGGCCTTGTCAACCGATGACAATGGACATTGGGGTATGGAAAAACTGCGTGCATACATAGCAACTATTCGAGAGAAATTCCATCCTACTTTAACACCTGAAGCGTCGGATCTGTTGGAGAATCATTACTCATTGTGTCGACAGCAGGGAAATAGTCAAAGTCTTGTTACGGTGCGTTTCTTAGAGTCGTTAATTCGTCTGTCACAGGCTCACGCGAGGTTGATGTATCGGGACAAGGTTCTTCTAGATGATGCAGTGGCAGTTATTCTTCTCATGGAGTGTACCGCCGCTGCATCAAGTGGTGCAATGTTTAGCGGTGGTTGTGGTGGTGGGACAAATTATTCTCAATTTGACGATTGTCTGGCGAAGAATCCAATTGATACTGAATTTAGGCCGTTTGATGAGGTAGATGCTCAATTTGACAAAGAGAAACAGTCATTGCTTCGAAGATATCAAGGAGGGCGACCGAACACCACAACGAATCATCAACAATTCAATGGAATCTCTCCGCCAAGATTCCGCAATTCTACCACCACAAGTCGTGCGTGGGACGATGTCGACCAGAGAGATGGACATTCGCAGCCCTCGTTTTCTCAGTATTCAACTAAAGACCAAGTTCAGAGGGACCAATGGGGACGACAAATGATGTCGCAAGCTGCTATGTCGCAAGCTGCATCACCATACCCCAACCGTAAAAGTAATTCGATTCGACAAGCAATTGAACAAATTGACCAAAACCAATTGGAAGAAAGCAAAGTTCCTGGCAATCAATCAGGTTTATCAAGGAAGGTCTTGACGGCCGATGACATCCTAAATGCCAGAAGAAATAATGATCATACGCAGTCAATTGCTCAAGAGTTTGAGAGTAGTGCGCGACCTTGTGGCCGCCGAGATGACAATCCAACGTCGTCATCTGATCAGCAGATCATGCATGACACCTCAAGCACGATGCGCAAGAAACGAAGGACAGCAGATTGAACGAATGACCTTATCGTATTGTCTCATATAATAATAGCAATTCTATTAATATCGTTTATTCATCACGTCTGTATAGTAGGACAGAATATATTCTGCACAACTAGCACAATGCTACCTACGTCAATTAGCGAAGGTTGAAAACCCCAGCTCCTCCCCGGCATGCATAGAATGTGTCCGCAAAGACCAAGGACAAAACAGCCATCAACTTCATCACAATGTTGAGGGCTGGACCTGATGTATCCTTGAATGGATCACCGACGGTATCACCCACAACAGCTGCCTTATGAACATCACTTCCTTTTTCTCCATTTTTCTCAATGTACTTCTTGGCATTATCCCACGCACCACCAGAGTTCGACATTGAAATCGCAAGCTGGATTGACGCAACAAGAGAACCAACTAATAGGCCAGACACAGCATACACACCGAAGAAAATTCCAGTCAATAGAGGTGTAAAGATAACCATTGCTCCAGGGGGCACCATTTCCTTCAACGATGCCTTCGTAGAGATGGCAATACAGGCATCATAATCCGGACGTTCAGTTGGGTTGGCATCCAATAGGTGGGGCTTTTCGTCAAACTGGCGCTGGACCTCCATAACCATCTCCATTGCCGCAACTCCAACAGATTTCATCGTCATCGCAGCGAAGGCGAAAGGAATCATTCCACCGATAATTAGGAAAGCAAAAGTAATGGGCTCAAGCATGTTCACACCGCTGTAAAGAAGAGGTGTCGGATAATGTAAGATTGAGATTGAATAAAAGAAGACAGCAAAGAATCCCAATCGAAAGGTGTACTTACTTCGCAAAGAGCAAATCATTAGATGAATGACGGATGCGAGTGACAAAGGCTCCAAAAAGGGCAAGAGATACAAGAGCAGCGGATCCGATGGCAAATCCTTTTCCAATCGCTGCAGTTGTGTTACCAGCAGAATCAAGGGCATCAGTCTTCTCGCGGACATACGGCTCGAGCTCAGCCATCTCGGCAATGCCTACAAAAAAAAAAGAAAATTTAATGAGACACAATAATCAGGTGAACAAGGGAGTAATCTGGGATATATACCCAACACAACTTACCTCCAGCATTGTCACACACGGGACCGTAAACATCAATCGTTAGCCCAGTGGCAAGGTTTGATAGGAATCCAATAGCCGCAAGTGACGTGCCATACATGTCCGCAAGAGCAAAGGATCCATACACAACCAGTGACAAAACCAGCACGGGAATAATAGCACTCTTGTATCCGAGAGCAATACCGTAAATCAAGTTCGTCGCAGCACCAGTTTTACAGCTATCGGCAAGTTCACGCACTGGCTTGTAGGAGTGAGAGGTGTAGTACTCGGTAATAAGGCCAATGATTAAACCTCCAACGGCACCCATGATAACACACACCCATGCCTCCCATGGATGCAGAGTAAGAACCTCATCTCCGACAGTAGCACGAAGTTGAAATTCGGCAGGTAGGAAGGTAACAGCTGCAAGGTAGACGGCAGGGATCATGAGGATGGTAGTGCTAATAAGCTGTACCTTAAGCGCTTTTTCCACATCCTTTTCCGACTTGACAGGTGCAATGTCAGTGGCAATGAAGGAACAGATCAAGCAGACGAAAATTCCCACAGCCGAAACGGTAACGGGAAAGACCATGGCATCCCACCCTCCAGATAGACCGATGGATGATCCAAGTACGAGTGCGGCACATGTAGATTCGGCAAACGAACCAAAGAGATCGGATCCCATACCAGCAACATCACCCACATTGTCTCCCACATTGTCGGCAATCGTAGCGGGGTTCCGAGGATCATCCTCGGGAATACCGTGCACAACCTGACAAAAAGAGAAAGTGTAAATGTCGATGATAAGATTAGGGGGGGGGGAAAGTCCGGCTACTCGTGGCGATACAAAATAATCCATCATCCATGTCTTACCTTTCCAACAAGATCGGCACCCACATCGGCAGCCTTGGTGTATATACCACCACCCACACGTCCAAACATGGCAATACATGACCCACCAAGTCCATATCCCGTCAAACACTCGGTGAGTAGGATCCAATCATCGGGATTGGGGTAATGGATACGGAATGCCAGGAGGGAGACGTATAGCATAAAGATACCCAGTCCACAAAGGGCAAATCCCATAACTGCCCCAGCACGGAAGGCAGTATTGAAACACAAGGTCCATCCTGACTTTTGGGCACTGACGGTAGTCCGTACGTTAGAGTACACAGCCACTTTCATACCCAGATATCCCGAGAGGATGGACGTGCCGGCACCAAGTATGAAGGACAATGTCGTGAATAATCCACGAGCAAAGTCCCACTGCGTGCCCCAGCTAACCAATACAAAGATAATAACACTAAAGACCAAGACGAACCAGGCACAAATTTTATACTCGGCACGTAAGAAGCTTTCTGCACCCTCATAGATGGCAATGTATATCTCATTCAACCGACGTGTTGTGGCCTCGTCATTTGCGCCGTTCAGTCCAGATGACTCGGATACACCCTCTGAGCGGACAGGGATACGTGCAATGATTAGAAATTGGACAATTGCCCATAGCATTGCCAGTACGGCTGCCGAGAAGATTACGGCGGTGGCGTTCGTCTGATGAATTAATCATAAAACAAGGGAGAGGGGGGTTTGTGAGTGGATGTGCTAGGATCGAAAATTAAGAGACATGTCGCCGCGAGAAAAAAGATAAGCAGCCAACGCGTCGCTATCGTCAGCCTCGTCTGTCCCCACGCAGTCCACCGTCGCCACCATCTCACCATGGCTGATTGATTGCAATGCGGCCCAAACTTGGTGTCACCGACGCAAATATTTCTGCGGTGGGACAAAAAATTGTTTCTACGTTTGTACGTAAATATCGTAATGGCCCACACGTGCAAAAATCTATCGAATCTCGCAACAAAGAAGTTTCACAACAACTCTGCTCCAATATTCCCAGCAGCAACAAATAATACCACCAATCACATCACAAAACACCAGCAAAATTCCAATTCTACGTGTTACCTCCAATCCGTCCGATATTCGTTTTTGCAACACAATATTGAATATCCATCATGTTTGAGCCCAAGAATATTCTGTAGACCAATGATATTCAGAAACATCATTCCCGACGACTCTCACAAACATCAAGATAACTCTCTCCACGAACAGATAACAGAACATTTCTCTCAAATCATACCCATTGAGAAAGGAAAGATTCAACACCTCCCCAATTGCATTGTGCATGTTTGTATTTTTTTTTTGACGAACTTACCATATCAGTTGCAATAGATATACCCATACCAACCAATATCAGTAGAGCAAATACACCCAACAAACACGCCTTACGATTCCATAATATAGCACGATACGATCCCTTCTTTTCGGCCGAGGATGTTGTCATACCATCATCATTATTTTCGTAGTCCATACCGCCCATGCTATCACCACGTGATGGGGTACGTGATCGTAATTCTCCTCGATCGACTGATACACTTTCATCATCCATCATTGTGTTGTTGGCTTTGTGTGTTGTTTCGTGGGTAGTATAATATATGTAACTTCCTCGTTCTCGTCGTCTCGTCGAGATTGCTCGTTTTAATATTCTTTCAAATTCCTATATGAATATAAATCACCGTTGCAAAAAAAGTTGTTCCACGTCACAGGCTTTCAGGAGGGCAGGCAGGTAGGAGGTACGATAGTATTGTCCAATGAGTTGCTCACAATTGCGTCGACTGCAAGTATGCAACCCGAATCTTGGACGATGATATGAAACCGTTTTGTCCGTTGTCTTTTTGTCTCTTTTTTTTGTGTTGTTCTCTGTCATTTTTCTTGCGGTCGGACCGCCAAATCCAAACCCTCATCACCTCCCATAATATTTCGCATGACGCTGGCTGATCATGGACGATAATATTACAGCACCACGAAAGCTAACCTCCACCGAAACATCACGTCTACGTTCTCTCCTACATTCCAAACTGACCTTACGTCCCGGTGATGAACAATCAAAAGAGGATGCTGCCGACTTGTTAGATTATGCATTTGCAATGATTGCCAATGGCAAGGATGTCAAATATGTAGTGGCGGAACTTAAAAGTATGGAAATGGAGGTTTGTAATAGTGGGAGTGCCGAGATGTTGGGTCGGACGTTAGGGAAGTTTCTATTTGATTTGAAAAATGGGAGTGGTGGTGGAGGTGGTGACAATGACGTACCAACAGCCGAGAGGAGGGGCAATAGTAATCGTGGTGAGACGAGCGTAACAACGATGAAATCAACGAATAATAATAATGCAATGCCACCACATACTGCTAATATGAATGATAGACGAGTAGTTGGTGGACGTGATGGGATTGGTGGTGGTGGTAGGAATAACTTTGAACGTCAATCTTCATCGGGAAGGGGAGGAGGGCCAGGGCGAGGAGCATCACTCCATAATGCAGCATTTCAACGTTTGAATCATAATTCTTCGGGGATATCACCACAAGATCAGCATCGTAATCGTTGTGGTCCACCACCCCCACCCCCTTATGATAATAATGATCATCGTCATCGTGATAATAATCATGGCAACAGCAGGGGAGGACGGGGTGACAATTGGGGAGGAGGTCGGGGTGGACCCTCCGGTCGTGGTCGTAATGGTGGTGGGGGTGGACGGGGAGATAATATTCAAGGTGGTGGTAGAGGAGGAGGACGAGACATTGTCATGGTCGGTTTCAATAATAATCAACGTGGCGATCAGCAGCAGCAGCAATTCAATGGAGGTGGTCGTGATCCTCAGTATTCTGGGCGAGGCGGCGTCAATGGTGGAAGAATGGCAAGAGGAGGCGGTGATCGTCCTTTTCAATATAATGAACTATTGGGGACACGACGAACACGAGAGGAAGAGAAAGAGATGGAACGCGGGGGATTAAGTTCAGGACGTGGTGATATCGAGCAGCAGCAGCAACCCTGTACAAAGAAGCATCGGTGGGTGAATGGCGATGATGACTATGCAGAGCAGCAGCAGCCACAGAAATGGGGTGGTGGGAATGATGAAACGATGACAGAATCCTACCAGGGACGCGGTACTGGGGGAAGGGGGGGATACTATCAAGGTCGTGGTGGACGTAGTGGTGGACGAGTGCGGGGACGTGGTGGTGGACGTTTTGCAAGTACCGCCTACTACCCTAATAACAATGAACAAGAAGGAGAAGGAGCGGGGGATTATGCGGAGGCAACAGATTACAGCCCCACGGAGGAGGCAGCGTTCGTGTCCGAATCGCCACTCATCGCCGCGTCCTTTGGTCGCGGACGAGGAAGGGGATTTTACCGTGGTGGAAGAGGGCGTGGTCGTGGTGGGAGAGAAGTAGGGGCTGGAAGGGCAGAGGTTGCTGAGAAGTTGTCGGCCATGGTGTGGAAACGACCCAGGACTATTGACGAGGGATTGTCGACGGCGAGATAAGTTACTCATCAAGCTAGACCCTGAAGGTAATGCTGTGATATTGATGAAGAATGCTAAAATATTAATAAAGTCTAAGGTTTGACATTGAAGATTAATTATCTATTATTGCTGGATACCTTCACTCTTCAAAAGAATCGATAATCTTTGATTGATAGTATGTACATCATCTTCCAAACTCATTATCCGTTGATTCAATTGAAAGATAATATATGCCAATGCTGCAATAAGTAAGATACATACATGTACAAACATGTTTTCATGGCACATTGCCCCACTTGCGACTGCTGATGTATTCACAGATGATGGTGATGGATCTTGTGGTATTGATGATGTTGTTCCCTTTGTCTTTGGGTTCATTAAAAACTTGGCATACAAAGAATAAAATTCTTTGGCCTCTGTCATGGCACGGTTCTGTATTAGTGATTTTAACATAGTAGATTTATGAAAGTTGATATGGAACTTGACATTGAGAGTAATTCCATTTTCCAAATTTTCCATGCTACTACTGTTGTTGCTACTGCTGTTGTTACGACACTCTATGAACCATTTGTCTTCGACAGAGAATACATCACTTGCCACACCTCGAATTCCTTGTACAGTAGTAATAGTTGTAACACACGAATGATGTGTGTCGTATGGACGATAGGACTGAGCCCTAGTTACCTTGACAATTGCTAAACCAGCCTTATGTGTATATTCAATATTTCTTGTCCGTGTCTTGGCTAATGATAAATCATTTGCCTCCTTTATAGTATTATTTGTATCCTCCTCATCCTTTTCTGTTTCCTCTTGCCATGATGAAATTGTAATATCAGTCTCTCCAATATCACTTAAAAATACATGTAAGGAATTAGTTGAATTATTCATTAAAAATATATCAAAGAATTCTTGAACTGGATTGGTTGCTTTTGTTGTTCTTAGGTTTAAATCTGTTATGGCAAATTCCCATGTGTTTGTGTGCTGCTGTAGTTTTGTCCATTGTGATTCAGCATCATTGTTGTTGTTGTTGTTGTTGATAGATCGTTTGTCTTCAATGATATTTGTTGAGTTTGTTGTTGCTGCTGCTGTTGCTTTCGACGTGGACTTACTATGCAGATTATATTTACGTCCTTCATTAGTATTGTCCAACGAAACATCAAATACCTCACGTATTCGTCGTCGACGTGGTGCTGGGGTTGTTGTTACATCCGTAACCACGGACATTGAATCATCATGATCATTAATCGATTTATCGATGGATCTTACATACGTTGAATCATTTGCCTCTGCTGATAATGATGAAGATGAAGAATCCTGTGGTATATCATCACCAGAGTCACAGTTATGATTATTCTCATTCTTCGGATCGCCCACTAATTTGGTATGATACAATTTAATCGTATCCAATACTAATTCTCTATTATCGAATGAACTAAATATGTATTCCTCACCCTCACCCTCACCATCACCAACAACAGTCTTGATTAATAATGACGTTGTTCTAATCGTCTCGATTTGTACCGCATGTTCGTACTTGATACCGATACGTTTTTCAAATCCGAATAAATTAGAATAGAAGAATAATCCTTCCGTTGAGATGTACAATCGGCCAGATTGACGCTGGTGTGAGCATTGTACATCCTGGATGACATCCCCGACATTCCCACCGAGTGCTTTTACTACTTCAGTCGTATATGCACGCTTGCTATCCTTCGTTGACGATGATGATGCGGCTGCGGCTAATGATTTCTCTAGTGAGGATGGCAAGGGAGATTTTGAGTTGGGAGTGAGAAGTAGGCCTAGACTACTCATCATTTAGTTTGACTATGATGAGAATCCTAACACTTTAGCCACGAGAGAGATACGACACTATCGAAATCTTTTTTTGGCGGGGGCCCGTGTTCACCACATATATGAAGAGTTTGTTTAACGTCATCCATGACATCACTTCCCAGCGCAGTAGGGATGACGAATGCTGTCCGACATGTTGATGGACCAATGCTACCCCATCTCTACCATCGTAGCAATAGTAGAGTATCCTCTTCCCTCGTGCCATTATTAACCCCGCCACTGTCTGCAAACGACAGTAACAATCAGTTTATACTTATACCCAACTCACGTAGGATTGTTGTACGATGTGCCAATCGTGGTACGAAGTTATTTGACCTGCTACCACCACCAACGAAGGAGGGAGAAGATATTACTTCTGTAACGAACAAGGTTGGAAAAGAAACTGCTGCTGCTGCTAAGGTGGATGATTCCGCGACTGCTGCACAACAAGATGATGACGATGATAATGTAATACATGCAGTCACCGTGGCATGGCTGCCTTCTTCGAGTCGTGATAATAATAAAAGTGGGACAAAGGATGACGACAGTAATGATGATGATGACTCTGACGATGATGAAGAATCATCAAATGATGATTCAACAACTGACGACGACGACGACAATTATATTGATGATGACGAACGACGAGGAGAGTGGATTATCCTTGCAGGATGTAAGGGTGGGATTATTCATGAGTGGTCCATCAGTGACCTATCATCTTCTTCTTCTTCGATTTCACCCCGTAGATCATTCCAATTGACCAGTGTTCAGGAAGGAACAACAACAACGACAGTGTCGGATTTGATCCATTTAGCATCACCATCATCAACATCCTGCAATGATGTTGACAATAGTCCTCCTCCTAATGCGAAATTGTATGGACTGATAATAGTGGACAACACAACAAAAGAATCATCGTCCACGTCATCATGGATGGTACGCTTCATTATCCCACCCTTCGTAAGAAAGCAACATCTGAGGAAGGGTAACAGCATTAGCAGCAAAATCATTATTCCTCTTCGTGTAGCAAAGTTGGCATCCATGATTGAGGGGAATAATAAGAACGATGAGGACGAGAACAATAATGATAAGGATTCCTACATGTATCATGATGTACGTTTGAAGACTGGCGATCGTATCTCGAACATGTTCGTTGCAAGCCGATTACGATCCTCATCATCAACTTTGACGCGAGAGTCTTTGGATTATTATGCATTAGAGAGTAATGATGGTGGTCACGATGTGCGTAACGTATTCATTGTATTGTGCACATCTCACTCGATTATTGTATACCGTGATTGTCATGAGGAGGAAGAGGATGATGATGATGATGATACAACACCGTCAAAGTCATCACGATCACGATTGATCTATCTTGATGAATCAACATCAGGTGGTGGGCCACTAATATCCGCAGCGATATCACCAGATTCGAAAGATTTGGCATTAGGCCGTTCAAGTGGTCATATTAACATTTTGTATAATGTATTTGGCTACGTGTCCAATTGTCTTGATGGTGGTGATGAGCAGCTGAAAACGATAATGAGTCATTATCCTTCCTCTCGTCACCGCGGAGCAAGTAGACGACATACTACTACGAAGAGTGGGATCATACGTCGGACATTGCATTGGCATTCCAATCCTGTATCGGCATTGACATATACCACGGCTGGACGGGGTGGTGGTAGTAGCAGCACTACTGTGGATAATGTTCCCGCAACTCTCCTATCCGGTGGTGAAGAAAGTGTCCTCGTATCATGGGAACTGGAACAGAATTATCATAGACCAACAAACTTTGTTTCACGCGTCGGACGAGGTGGGATTGTATCAATACTGCCATGTCATCAATCTGGTTCAATTATCATTTTCTGTTCGGATGATACTATCCAACGATTTGCTGGGCCGACGTATGAACGACAGTGGTCTGTACATGGACTTGCATCGATGGAGTTGTATGAGGAAGAGGAGGGAGTAGTGGAGGATGTCGATGATAGGCACGTTCTCGCGAGTAAGAAGAGAGGTCCGATCATTGTGGTGAAAGATCCGATTACCAGCTATCCCATGCTGACGAATCTCCCAGGATCACCGGGGATGATACATTGGTATGATCCGACATCAGCCTCTGTTGTTGGCACGCTTGAGGTGGCACCCTTTAATCGCGTGAGTCGGAAGGATCCCAAATATGATCCCCATATCCCCACGCCGACTGTCTCGCATATGGCCATTGGACGCACTGGCAAAGACATGGTAACTGTTGATACGGTCTGGACAGAGAATGCAAGTGTCGGAAAAGCATACGACCTTATCGGGCCACAAGGTACTATCGTTCCTATGAATGTATGTACAAGTATCAAATTCTGGCGTCATGTTGATTTGACCTCACGGAGTAGAATGGCCGAAGAGAAACGTAAGCGTAGGAATGGTGATGTCCCCATGAGCTATGAACTTGTATCGTCAATGGCCTCCCCGCATGGACGGAGTGGAGAAGTTTGTGCTCTTGCTGTTGCACCGGATGGTAACGTCGCATGTACTTTGAGTCAGGAAGAAGATACATATCGTATTTGGGTTAAGAGTACTGATCCTCCCGTGGGTCTTTGGAAGTGTCACTACAAGGTTAAATCGCCATCTGGTTTTGCCAATCTTATGCCTCAAGGGGTGAACAAGCCATCCTCCAACTGTGCCTTTTCGGCCGATGGTACTGTGCTCTCCGTTTCCTATGGCCCGTATGTAACGTTGTGGGATCACTCTGATGCCACACTCCTTACGTCCCTTTCTTTGAACAATACGACTGTCAACCCTAGTCGAGTGAACGAGAAGATACTGTCAGTCAATTTCTTACCAGGCAATGATGATTTGATGCTGCTAACAACTGCAAGTCAAATCGGTATCAAATCTCCTTTTGGTGGTGCCAAGTCATGCTACCTTGGGGACGATGAATGGACGTTTGATGTTGCATCAGTATTTGGCGAAGGATCGACCGTTTCCGCTGTCCTTCCTCTAAAAGGCAAGTACGAATACGTAAGTGGAGGCAGTGGTGGGCTCCTTGCAGTGTCTATATCTACAGGTAATGGATCGAAAAGCATAATATCAATCATAAACAGAGAAACGGGGACATTGATGACTTCTACAGGAACAGATACTCCAATGCAGTGGCGTGTTAATGGCGAAGTGCAATCGCTATACTTAGAACGAAGTCTCAGCACATCATACGTTCAGTTACTTGCAATCACAAAGGATGGTCAATTGTATTCACTAAGCTGTGGAATTGAGAACGGACAAACTGCTTCGAATGGAATTGTTCCACCATCCAGAAATTCTCAAGTCCAGGCGCCAGTTCTAAAAGTGGGCAATAAGTCGCAGTCAGATGCGGAGCGTCCTTTCGCTGTCAAGAAAAGAAAAGTCTCAATTGGTAATTCACTAGGAGGAGATTCAGACAGGGCGAGCAATCTCTCGAGCTTTGTATTTCCAACATTGAGTGGAAAGTACACTTGCGCATTTGTAGCTCAACAAGGTCTCAAATGTAACAGAGGTACTTAAGAACAGTAGAAATTTATCGCATCTACCTAAAGTATCCCACATCAATCAAAACTCGTGACCACATTGTTCTGATTACGTTATCTGTTCACCGTGTTTCGGTGGAACCGTGCATTTACAATCTTCACAACTATAATGATACCAACTCAATCCCATTTCATATTGACATTTACTTCCCACACAGCCATCTTTATGTTGCCAATTGCACATGCATTCTTGAAAAATAAGAAAACGCAACAAGAGAAGAATTGTTAAATGGAAAAGCTTGGAGTACGAACACAACATAAGAGATGATGATTATCTAATAAGATGGACAGAAACTCCTCACCACCCGTCGTTTCCGTAATTGAACCAGTTTCTCTCGGACAAAATCCTGCAGGTAGCTTCGGTGCCTCCATTGGTGCATACCCCGCCCTACCCCCACCAAAGTTTAGTAGACATGCCGTGATCAGTAGTTTCAACGACATCATCTCTTCCTCCTCTGTTCCTTTGTTTGCCTCAAGGGACGACAAGCCGATAGGGGCTCCGCACTGGACCTCCACTGATGTTTTGAGCAGTGATGGAGACTTGAAGTGCCTTGTCTATTTTAGACAGGTTGAACTGGATCCGACATCAACACAAGGAGCACATAAAAGTGTTCCTCGCGAGACTGCTACCATTTCAATCCTCTTTGTGTTAGTAGTAGATTAATCGGCCCTTCCACAAGCAACCACCAACGCCCTTCACTATGGCTCCTGCTATGCTCGCTCCCACTCCACCGACGTCGACACCGTCGACCTTCGGGGAGTTCCTATCGATCGCGCCAAACGATCATTTCATCGGGAATTATACTGCCCTCATGCTCAACTTTGCCATCGATGGTGCCGCTGCCGTGGCGACACCCGCTACTGTCCGAGCCCAAGTAGTAGAAGCCACCGCTCAAGAACAGAAGGCCGTGGGCCTTGTAGCTCTCGTCAACGGAAAGCTCCAGCCACCAGCCATTCTTCCTCCCATTCACCATCAAGCCTGCCTTGGGAATGGCCGAGGACTTATCCTTCCACAACAAGGTGCACGCGTTCTATGGTGAACTCATCCAGGGTGCGGCCACCGTAGTGCACTTGCCCGATGACGTCTTCAACTTGTCCAGTCAAGTCCAAGTGCCAACTTTGATGAGTGCCAAGATCCTCTTGGCTGCCAATGCAACACTGACCTCCTTCGGACCGTATGCTCCGCACCCGCAGAGTCTGTATCTTACCTACCAAGTATCTGGGATACTTCCTATCTCACGAGGAGGGGGTGGAGCCACGTCAATTCTTGGAGGAGATGCAGCCTATCTTAGCTCCACATGTCGGATGTCGGCGTGTCGTTTTTTTGCCCAAACGGCGACATTCTGTGTCGTGTCGGCGACATGTCGCCGACATGTTTCAGTCATGTCGCAGACACAAGAAAATGTCGTGT
>Ga0247843_1003990_pt1 | contig 22800 bp, 10 predicted proteins | sample LaCruzMarch2017__FD_192420 | JGI IMG/M metagenome (GOLD analysis project Ga0247843, IMG submission 192420) | Freshwater microbial communities from meromictic Lake La Cruz, Castile-La Mancha, Spain - LaCruzMarch2017_8m | ecosystem: Environmental > Aquatic > Freshwater > Lake | place: Spain...
GCTATTTTGCCACGAAGATCTCACGGTGGGGAGAATCTGGCGGGAACGTTTTGCCAAAAAAAGGTGGACAGAGACAATTGTTTTGTAAGTCGCAAGGTGTCGGCCTACGTAGAAATAAATCCTGGTGCGTCCGGAGTCCGGAACGGGGAGATGAAATGCGGCCAATACTCCTGCTGACCACCGTCCTACTATTATTGATCACGGCTTTGCCTACTAGTAATGGTTTCATTGTCGTCGTGGCTAGGTTGGGGCAAGTCCACCGAAGAAATGCGTCAGGATCGTCGCGAGGAGTTACAACGACGTCGACAACAGCGTGCAAAATTGGACGTTTCACCGAAGACCCTAGCAAACACAGTCCCACCTGCCAAGAAGAGCACCGAGAAGGAGACTGCAAAGATGATCAAAAAAATGTCAAAATCGGCGTCGTCATCGTTTCGAAAAGGAGGAATATTAAAAATGTGGTAGCCACAACAATACTGGCATCAATACTACTAACAACATCAACACTACCACTACTGCCAGCAATGGCATCCGACTACAAGGCATTCACACCAGAACAACTATTCATAGCCGAGGTATGGCGTACTGTAGATAATGTATATATAGATCGTACATTTAATCATCAAGATTGGTTCAAGGTACGTCAAACGGCACTGTCACAAAAGTATAACAGCATGGACGAGGCACGAAGTGTCGTCGAAACTATGCTTAATAGCTTGGGTGATAAGTATACACGATATTTACCACCTGCCAAATACGATAGTATGGTCAATGCTGCTACCGGGAATTTAGTTGGCGTGGGTGTTGAATTAGCATCTATCCCTAGCACTACTGCTGCTACTACTACTACAGCATCACGTATAGTAGTTGCCGATGTGGAACCTAATGGACCAGCCGATAAAGGTGGATTACGTTCTGGAGATATCTTTCTGGAAGTAGATGGTACAAAATTTGATTATAATAATGTCATTACACCGGATGATGTAGCCAATGTGGTACGTGGTCCATTGGGGAGTAAGGTGGGGGTCGTCATAGAACGTGATGGCAAAATATTCGATTTTATACTCAAACGTGAACCAATTAAGATTACATCCGTACGTAGCTACGTTGCCAACGGAGGAGGAGGGAATAAGGTGGGGGTAATACGGATTAAAAACTTTTCTGGCACAACATCCGAAACTGTCAAAAATGAAATACTCACTCTAAAAGAAAAACAAGGTGTGAATAGCTTTGTATTAGATGTACGTGGTAATCCTGGCGGGTTATTACCCGGAGGTGTTGACACAGCATCATTATTCCTCGAGGCTAACAAACCAGTAGTGTATGTTGTGAATAAGAATGGGATTGTGGATGCACAATCAACACTCGTTGATGGAGTTGACAGCACGTCACCATTAATTGTATTAGTTGATAAGAATACAGCCAGTGCTGCAGAAGTCATGACTGCGGCACTTAAGGAGAATCATCGTGCGACTGTAGCCGGACAGCAAACATTCGGGAAGGGTATAGTACAAACTATACGTCAATTAGATGAGGGAGAGAATGGTGGTGTTGCTGTGACAATTGCTAGGTATGAGACCCCGGACCATCATGATATTAACAAACAGGGTATACCCGTCGATGTAGAAACGAATGTAGATTGTGGTAAAGACGATGCATTATCTTGCTTGACTAAAGAGGCATTCTCATTTAAGACATAACAATACTATGAAGTAGGAGAGGTGGAAAAGGGATATGTTGTGAAAGATAGTATATACCGTCCACAAAGACTATTTCGAATAAAGATGTGTTAGGCACAAGACTTTTTTATATTTGCTTTATACGTGAAAGTCTCTTAAATTTGACTTTTTTAAGCAAATGGAGGGAGCTCTGTGTACCAATCATCTCTTGTTGCTACTGCATCTTTATATGTCCTCTGTAACAATTCTGTAACATGTCCACGCTTACCATCCTTCCCAATTACTCGCCCATCAATTAAAGTAACAGGCGTTAGCTCACCCATTGTTCCAGTCGTAAATACCTCATCTGCACAGTAAAATTCAGACAGTGACACCCGTCGTTCTTCAGTCTTAATCCCAAGCTCTTTTGCAAGGAGTAAGACAGTATTACGAGTAATGCCTGGTAGGCAATGATCACCCGATGGTGTTATTAGTATAACGTTAGCATTAGCATCATACTCTTCAACTCCTAATGCTGATAGATATTGAGAACACTCTTCATTTACTCCTTCATATCGTACCATGAATAAGTTTGTTGCATTCGTTTCTGCAACATAACCCTCTGTATCAAGCATGATAGCATCTGCTACACCAGCAAGGTTGGCCTGTATCTTTGGCAGAATATTCTGAATAAGATTATTATGATGAATCTTATTATCCAATGTACTCGGTGGACTACGTCGATTCGCGGCTGTGATTAGTGATATGCCCTTGGTATTATCATATGTTGTTGCACCCTCCGTTGGTTTCCACTCAGGCAATATGATTAATGTTGTACCGTAAACATTAAATACTGGATTCATTGACGATGTACACTTCTCACCACGTGTTAGTGTTAGTCGCATATGTGCCCCGTCTCGCATACCATTCGCAGCCAATACTTGAAAGATGGAATCAATGACCTCAGTACGAGTATGAACATTAATAAACCCTAATGCCTTTGCTGAACGGAATAATCGATCTAAATGAGCATCTAAATGCCATACTTTGTCATTATAAACTCGTATACCCTCCCATGTTGCATCCCCACCTTGGACTGATGAATCGAATGGGGATATGATTGCCATATCACGTGGGATAATCTGTCCTTTACCTTTGGCACCCACAAAGACAAATATATGCTCATTCCGTGGATCCTCATATAGCTTACCAGATGGTGGAGTTGATATCGCACGATGTTGATACGCAGACGTGAGTGTTTTGAAAAAGTTGTACGCAGGGATTGACATACGTAGTGTCGGGAGTAATGCAGTTGGGACTGTACGGTACTTTTGTGTTCTTGGATGATTCCTTCCATCCTCATTCATATCCCAACCAGAACTCTCCCAAACATCATGATACCACCACTTGGCCCATGGTCCATCACATACATGTGGACCTGATTTCCATGTTAGCATCGAATTAAGAAATTCCATACCATATTCTGAACATACATGTTGCAATGTTTCTTGAGGATGTGCAGCTAAATCATCCGAATCAATTACGACATGAGTATTCTTCTCCTCGGCACCACAACCACGTGTCATTGATGAACCTACTATTTTCGAATAGACATCCATCAACTGAGTAATTCCCACTTCATCAGGATGTGGATTGTTCCCGTGGACATTGCCCGACTTACCAAAGAAGCTTGACAATACATGCATCGGATCACGAATTAATAGTAAATGACGATGTTGTATATGTCCTCCGTCGAGTAATATCTTCATCCCTGCTCTAAATTTCTTGGACGATGCATCGCCATTACCACTACTATCCATGACGAGAGTTTCGCAATTATTATCAAAGTCAAATAAATGTGAAAATTTGGCCATTTGTTTAATAAATACACAGCCATTCTCCTTTCCATTCTCTACTAGCGATTTGACGGCATTATATACTCGTTCATCAAAGCATAGCTTCTCACGCTCCCATCTCCAGGCGCCGTCCTCATCGTCGTCGCCATCAGGGGATACACCATTTAGTAAAGATTCAGCGTATGGTCGACTTATGGCATATTCGCCACCACTGTTCGTACACACCTTCTCGCGTAACCAACGTCGATACAACGGTTCATCGAGGCCGATGGTATCATCACCACGCGATTCGAAGGAGTAGAGAAGTGCCGTAGATCGAGATCGTGGTGCCGACCAACAATGAATTATTGTTATGGGCATTATTTATATAGCTACGACCAGCTCTTGCGCACCAAGCTAGGATCATCCAACCGATGAGGAGACCCGTTTTCAAAGGTTTTCAAGCTTAAATCTGGCCAAGAAGAAGTTGTTCGAAGCCTCTACGATACCATACGACATCGTATCTCGGCTTCACTTGTTGTCGTGTCTTCCATAAGTAGCCGATTCATCCTTCAATAGATGGTCGGCAGGAAGAAGACACGAGAAGTAGCGACGATCGGCCCACTGCTGGACGGGTATCAATCCGTAGATGGCAATGACAGCGGGGATGAGCGGAACGAGGATAAAACCAAATCTCTACCACGTCCCCCACGAAAATCTGCTCGCATGGCAGCAATGGCAAAAAGCAATGACGGGCCGTCATACTTTGATGTGTTGAGTGATGAATTAGTGGTCCATATATTCCATATGTTCACGGGCGGGGCTGACTGGCAGTTGTATTATGATACTTGGAGTGAAGGAGAAGCAAGAGGCTACAAGGTATATCAATGGCATCGCTTTATCGTCCACATGCACTCGTATGCGTGCTATTGAATCACAAATGCGTTATCCCTTGTCTTCGGATCATATTGCCGGCAGATGAAGAGTCGATGTCCTCATTCAAATCGTATCTCCTCCGCGAGGAGCGCAGGTTTGATAGGATCAGTGTGATCTGTTCGGAGTCTGCATCACTTGACGTGCTTCGCGACTTACGCAATGCGACAAAGGAATTACGCCTTCCACCTGATAATTGGGGCACAAGAGATCCAAAAGTACATCTCCTTTTTCCGACCATCAAAGTCAAATCTGCTCAAATACGTCCATGACGAGCTTTCAACAAATGGCCCAGAAATGATGAGGCTAATGATCAAATTGAAAAATGCGTTGGAGAATGAGCAGACAGGAGATGTTATGGCACGTACGAATCAAGAGATGAGCAGTCTTGGTTACAAATGTGAAGACCAGTCGCATATCGAGATTGGTCGAGTAGTCGCCAGAAATATTGTTTTCATCGGGAATGGCTTTGTTTGCGGTGAACAAAATCAACGTGAGGTCACAATCAATTTTGTCGTCCATCTCAATAATCTTGATAAAACAAATTGTGACGTTCAGCTTGTATCTACGGGCATATACAGTGGCTATGTAGCAGATGTGACTCCACGAGTAAGTTGGCATGAAAATCAATCAACCTGGCTCGGGATTGCGTTGAGACTATATAGGGAGTCGAGTGACTGGGAAGGGAAGATGCCGAGTGGGATACCGATGATGCAAGCAGCGGGGACGGGTTATACTCTGGAAGTGATGACGACTCTGAAATGGGCTATGCATGAGCGCAAAACTAACCATCATTGTTTAGTTTCGTATTATATTCTACTCTAGTAATTTCTGTGATCGCTCGAGGTCTGGTATGTCACTCAACTTGTACAACAGTCTCACTGCCAGCCCTCCCCTGTCCATGACCACTATTTCCCAATCATCATCCCGCCCTAACCATCGTATTGGACGTATCAAATTGTGCTCTACAAAGTCCCTCACGACATCTAACCCATCACCCCCATTCATCTCTGCAGGCAACAGGACCAACGAGCCCGTATCGGCACAGTCCTGGGAAGATAGGTGTGCAAGCTCAGACCAACAAGTCCTAAAGAGCTCCATTTTCCAATCATAATTCCCCTCGTTGCTGTTATTATTCGCATTCATCAATGCCCCGTTTTTGTCATTGTCATCATTATGTTCATTAAGCACATGAAATCTCGTTACAGCGATAGTCCTCCGTCCCTCCTCAAGGAAGTGTAGATCATTATCACCCGTAACTATCGCATCCAACGGTATGTCTAGCAACGATCTTTGCCACTCGTCCAAGAATGCCGAAAGTGACCGAATTGATGTCTCGGACGTAGGCTTGGAGGGAAGGAGACGCCATGGATTTCGTCTCTCGAGTGTTGATATACCCCATATCTCCGGTGATGAAGAATTGGACGTAAGCATATTCGGGAACGCCATTGCTGCTGCTCGAGTTATATCATCGTCTCTGTTTCCAATCCTGCCAAGTAACATGCTGCGAAACAGAGGTTCCCATTCGATATGGGTGGAAAAGAATTCACTCATGCTCGACACATGATCCAAAAAATCATGAGCTTTTCCGTTGCCAACATTATAGTTCTTTACTCTGCAGTAGGATTTGTCATTGACTGAGTATTTGGGCTGCATTTCGCCATCGTTGTTCATGCTTAGACCGAAGCCACCTCCCCGCTTCCTCGACGCAAAGAGAATTGATGAAGAAGGCGACGGCCACGTAACAATATTATACGATCGAAAAGCTGCGGATGAGCATGCCATTGCTGCAGCCAGTGTGACCCCTGCGAGTAATCTATTTGCCTTCACCATCTACACCCCTGCTCTCCCCGGCTCCCTGTTGTCATTTCCCCCCGCCAAAAGCTCGTCACGACCCGGTGCACCGTCTCTTCGGACGGATATCCTCCTGTGGATCGCGGCCGGGGCGATGGTCAATGCTGGCGACTCCCCCGAGGCGGTGGCGGCCCGAAAGCTTATTCAGATGAAGTACTACCAACCGTCGATTGGAGAATGTCGTGCAACGAGTCATCTCCTAAGCACCATTTTGCATCAGACGAATGCCTTATATTCGTCTGATCAACGGAAAAATCCAACAACTCCCGGCCGTAGTTCCACCGGTCTTGCTGCCGGAGACGACGACGTATGCGTCTCATCAAGCATTACTCGATTACCCATCCCTCTCGCCGATACGAACGATGAGGAATACCTCTCACCGTTGCAATGCTACATACGCAAGACGTGCCTCGAGTACTTTGCAGCGGATGCTAGCAATGCCACGAGCAAGGGACGGCAAACGTTGGTATCTGAGGGTAGGGTCGGTGTACGATGTGTCTTCTGCAAGCATTTACCACGTGGTGAACAGGCAGCACAGGCCGGTGAGTACTGTACGTCATTTCTTCCCCCGCTGTATTCGTATCCCGGTTCTCATCTCTCACATTTGTTTTCATACTCCTACACTGTCCTCCTAAATCACTATCATTATCTCAGTATCATTTCCCAATCATATTGCTTCCATCCTCTCATCCTCGGTAATGCTACAATGCCGTCATTTCCCGTTCTGCACAGAAATGACCGAGTCGGTGCGTAAGCACATTGAGACGCTAAGGAAGGTCGGTAACAATGGCAATAATGCAGCCACGAAACGTCGAGACTACTGGTCTGACTCCGCACGGAGTTTAGGTCTCTTTGATTCTGATGCCGGGGTGCAGGTCGGCCCTCGCTTTGATTACAACGAGTTGTTGTCCAAGGAGGTATCATCTCATGATGCTCACAGGATCCTCCCTTCCCCAAACTTTGACACGGCGTGGAACAATTCTCGTGCGAACAATGATGTTACAGATCATACTACCACTCCATCCATGAATTATATTCCATTCTTCCAGGAGTCGAATGTAGCGGGTCTTCCACGTGCAAACTTTGTTTCTCCATTCGAGCCTATTGACAATCCTCATGCGTCCATTGTTACCAACGACGACAACCAACTATTGCAGCAGCTCGTCATTGGCTCGACACTCTTAACCATGGAGGATAGAGATCTCGTACCCGACTATATATTCTTATCCATGGCCCAGCTCATTCCCAACCAACTTATCGCGGAGGATCGTATTGGTGCCTATCGATTCCGGCCTATTGGATTTCAGGGATTGTGCTGCCGATACTGCCAGGGCTATCAACCTGGTCCAGGTAAGTGTGTGCTGGCATTGCTTATTGGTCATAAGAAAGGAAAGTCAATACCTAACAAGTTATTCTGTCTGTTGCACTATTCTACTCATTAGGTTTTGGGAAGTTCTTCCCGAACTCTGTCAGGAGTCTTTCTCAGACGACCACGACTACGACCATCATCAAGCATATCACAAGTAAATGCGCGCATGTCCCGAGACACGTCAAGGTAAGATTGCGTCTCTATACCTACCACTCCACTAATTCTTATACCCCTTCACTGATTGATTTACTTGTATCTCTTGTCATTTGTCACAGGATTTCATCTCTAAACTCGTGCATGCAGCCGAAGGAGAGGACAAGCCATCGTATGGATCAAAGAAATCCGACGACGGTAGGCCAAAGTATGGATCACGGAAGGAGTTCTTTCAACGTTTGTGGGATCGGTTGCATGGGCATGCCACCGCCACAGTGTCTTCGAGTGGCATTACCGAGTTTGATTCGAGAGCAATCGTTACCGCAAGTCCTGGCTTTTGTGTCCCGATTAACGAAGTGATTCTTCCAAGTAGTGGTTCATCCTCCCATCTCCCAATCGCTCGTCCTAATCCAATTAAGCATACCATTACCGCTTCTATGAATGATTCGTGCATTGGAAGCATTATTGATAATGATGAGCACAACAACCGTGGAACTATTCGTGACATATCTTTGGAGCTCAACAATATCAAGAAACGTCACAGCAGTGCATTCACCACTGTATCTACTTCAAGGAAGAAGCCAAAGGCCTAAAGATCTCCTCAAGTCATCGTGTGCACAAAACTTTATGACAAACAAGACATCTGGAAATGACGTACATCCTATTGTCAACAACTTCTCCGACCTTTCACTTATTCCTTTTGGTCACTAACGAAGAAGTCATCGTCATCTTATTCATTCGATATTCGATGAACAGTTACTCAATGTGTAAGGTATATTATCAATCTCGTGTTTTTATATTGAGATTCATAATCCAAATTTGGGTTTATCACTCGCGGCTTTGGAGGTCACGTCGGATAATCAACATCTCACGAGATCTGTAAGATCATAGCAGCCATCAACTAATATAATCTTATTTTTCTGGAGGTTCCCTCCCTGAAGCCCGGAGATCCGTTTGTCATGTTGTCTCCTCCTCCTGCCCCGATCCGTACTCGTGTGTCTATTTTATGTACATTCACAAATGAATTATCCCCAAGTTTTAGGGTTCTTTTGTGTTCCTTGCTGCGCCTCTATCCATCCCTCCCTCAATCATTATTCTTCAACCGGAGCGGATGCAGGAAGAGAGTATTGATTATAACCATGAGAGCGTGGTTAAATTCGAGACGTGGCGATGGCAACAACAATAGCAATAATACCAACGCACCACAAGATCTTGACATTTTACATGGACTTAGTCGTAGCGGTAGCATTGGAGCAGAGCAGCCTCCACCACCACCATCGTCGTCATCACCATCGTCGTCATCACCATCATCTAATATGCACCACCGTTCGCCACCTCCACAACAAATAAATCGTCAATCGTCGTCTACTGGTGGGGGAGGTGGTGTCTTTGCGGCAATGATGGCAGGACATCGGTCACACGCGGCAGCCATGGCAGATGCCGAAATGGAACGGAATGTGGCCATAGCCGCACGTAAATTAGGGGATGGGGTTGGTAAAATTGTATTAGCCGCTCGTATGGGATCCGGGGGTGAATGGAAGGAACGACTATTGGCACTGTTGGGGGGTGGAGATGAGGAGGATAATAACAATAATGATGTACTACCTGGCAGTGGTGGGGAGGGTACTATGAGCGTTAAAAGGGTTTCTTCGACATCCTCGATTGCCAATTCCACAACCAACAGGTCCGTCAATTCCACAACAAACAGTGATGATGGTGACCAAGAAATCGCAGGAAAAGATAATAATTACAATTTTGATCCCTCCTCACCATTCGCACCAATGGGAGGGTCGGCAATCGAAGAACCCATCCTGGACGTATGCAATATTGATATACTATTAGAGAACTCGACATGCGAACGTTTCGTTTTACGATGTGTAGAGAATGAATTGCCACCGAATCTTATACACTGTCTTCGGTTGTTGAGAGTGTTGGAATTACAGCATGATGCTGCATATGCGAATCAGCAACGACAGCAGGTGGTGGCAGTAGAGGAGGAGGAGATGGATGGGGGCAACTCAGTTGACAACGTTGAAGAGAGGATTGTAGTGGAAGGAGTCGATGATGGAAAAAAGAAGGTCATACTTACACCTGGTCCAGTATCACGCCATGCCGCATCGAAGGTCAGCACGCTCCTCTGTCTATTGTGTGCAGACCCAAGTGTCGGAGAGCAACTGCGACCGCATCTTTTTGGGTTACTCGCATTAAGTGGTGCAAGCTATCCACTTAGTGGGGTACATATTGCAAGTGCTGCGAGTGATGTAATACGTGCATTCTCTTCGAATTGTCTAAGTTCGAGTTTAGTTTGGTTCTTACATGATCGAAAGATGATTGTACATATGACTGATGATATTAAGGAATTGTGTGGGATGACAAGAAGTCCAACTGCCGGTGGTGGTGAGGATAGTTCACAGGCTATATCATCGGCATCTCAACGATGCATGTATGGATCAGAGGCTGAATCTGCTGGTCTTTGGGTCATTGCACTTCGGACCGTAGTCCATCTTGTTGCTAACTCTTGTCATTTCCAATGCGTGGAGTTGCTTAAGGATTATGATGGTGCCGGGGGCTACCATATCCTTGCGTATGCAATTGCACGGAGTGGACCGATGCATGTTACGAAGCTACTCGAATTAGTCACAATGCTTGTCTGTTGTAGGATCGCATCGTCTACGTCTGTATCCTCATCACATGAGATCATGGAGGGGGAAGGGGATGAGGGAACAGAACTCACACGAGCTGTTAGTGACGATCATATTGTAGATGTCGCCGAGAATAGAGTCGCGATGAATACAAATGCATTTGAGATCATGGATGACTTGATGATAAAATCAATACCGCTCTTCGAGGCTTACAGGTTAGAGCATGGTGGTGCACGGCCGACATTCTCGGGTGCATCGTTGCCGGAGAAGACGGATTTTGCGGTGGAATACGCTTGGAAGATGCAGCGGGGTCATTTTGATGGCACTTATTGTGACGTTGTGAGAGGAGTAGGAAGTGTGGACCTGACCTCCGAACTCCTCGTAACCACACTCCAACTATACTCAGACCACGCAAAGAATTTCGATCTAATCGAGTCGGAGTATCACATGCTTTCGCATTATATCCTTGCCTTCCCAACCTTCACGGACGTCAGTGTGAAGGTCTTAACACTGAAAACTTTGGAGTATGTATGTACGGGTTTGACGTCGGGTGCGAATTCACTAATGCCTCTACGAGTTGTTACCGAAGTTTTCGTAAGCGAGTGTAAATTTTTGTTGCGTATGGCGTCATCCGCGTATGATGACGATTCGGATTTCGTCTTGGCAGCGTTGGCCGTGACTGGACAAGACTTGCAAGTGCTACGCGATACACTCGTCAAATTACTGGAATTTGATGAGAATTTGCATCATATCATGCTCGAATGTGGACTCCTTGGATCAAAAATTGATGATACATTAGGAATTCTCATAACATGGCTGGCTAAATGTGGGAATGATGGAGCTGCCCCTCCAGTCGTGACCCAAATGGACCCGATTTACGTATGCTTCTGTAGCATACTGAAGCTCGTGGCGCGACAGCCTGGTGCCCGGACTGTGCACAATAATTTCTCGCCGTTGCTCACGGCGGGCATCATGCACTTAGGAGACTCGGCGGCACAGGCGGCGTTGGACGTCTTCGACGCAATCATGGCAAAAAGTTATGATGATCTGCTAAGGGAAGACATGATTTGTCTGTTGGACCTTGTGGATAGATTTTCTGTGGCGGAACCAATTTTGTACGATGGTATTGAAGGGGAGATGACTGGCAGCACGATTGATCCACAATTTATCGCAAGACAAGCGACTGTTCTGGATATGATAAAGTCCATACTACCCTCTAATCCACTGTCTCAGGAGTTATTCCGTAAATGTGGTGGATTCGAATGCCTTGTTCGTATAATATTCCGTATTGAGGGACTCATACACCAAGTTGATCCGCGGGATGAGGTGACAAACGTTGGAGTTGCTCGGACGACGATGAAACTATTAGAGTCCGCATTTGCTCTCCTAACGATGGCTACTGATCCAAATTCACGCAACTTGAAACTGTTGGGTGACTTGGGCACTCCTCCTGTCGCCATAGATTATCTCACTGATGAAACGAACGTGTCCGTGCAGTCGACTCTGCCACCTTCGACAATTAATCTTTTGTACTTGAGGAATTATAGATTTTACATTGAATTTGCCAATGCCATCGCGGGTGTTGGCATCCTATTGGATATAGTGAATGCACGGTCGGTAATGAATTTGGCGTTGGATCTTATACATCCCAAGCTAGCTCTCGCATCCGAGGGTGGCGCAACAAAACGCCTCGATCAAAATATGTCGCATGAGAACATTCTTATAGTTCGTAATGCAGATGCGGCGAGATTGGTCCTAGGGTTGATGGTTCAGCTTTCCGACTCAGACGAACACAAGTCGCTTGCGAAGAATACATTTGATGAGCTGCTACGCCTATGCGCAAGTGACATGGCTGGTTCATCGCTCGCGAGATTTGCAGCGTCGGGATTATGTGCCAGTCTCACGTCAAAGCAAGAATTTGCATTTATGCTGGAGGATCGTTCTCACTTTTTGTATTCGAGATTCGTGCTGCTGCTAAGACGTGTCGCCGCCTACAGCATGACTTACAACGACTTTGTGTCGCTACTGCGTTGCGTGGCGGGCCCTATAATTTTGGCAGAACAGGATGATGACATTGAAGAGGAGTTCGCTTCGACTGCATCCCAGAATAAGCGGATTCGCCTAGCTGTCGTTTTTTCGTCGATTCAAAATAAGAGGTCATCCTCCGCAGCTAAGTCGGAGTTGTGGCAATCTCGAGAAACTGGCTTTTGCAATCGACTTGAGACGCTCTCTGTAATTGCCGAGCGGGGAGATCGGGTAGCGCGGTGCGAGGTGGGCGGCGATGCATTTAACACAATTTCTACGTATATGCAAACGACACCATTGGAAGAACGGCTGTACAAACTTGCCGAGCAGGGTCGGCTAAAGTTTCTTGAGATTGAGAGTGTAGATTCATCAACAAAATTTGTGGGTTCATCGCCGTCAGACATGGCCATATGGAATCCGTTGGTGAGCTCTGGTTTTACTTATTGCGTCTGGATGCGACAGCAACACCCACTTAAAGACGGATCACCAGCCAGTCTTTTTATGTTTGACATTTCCAGCCCCCCAATAGAGACAACTTCGCTGGATGGCTCTGGATCAACCTTTACATACGCTAGCTCCGGGAACGAGTTCTTCTCCTTCTGGTATGACATATCCAATCAAAGGTTCCGTATCTTGACCTCATCGAGTAGCAGAGGAGAGCCGACATCTTTCCCTGTCTCGCCGTTGCCAGCGGGTGTTTGGCATCACATTCAATTATCATATCAAGCACCCATCAAGCGTGCAATTCTCGGACGTAGGGCTGTCGTCACTTTGCACATCAACGGACGGTCCGTGGAGTCGGAAGCAAAGGTAGAGGCGTTCAATTTACCACCCAATGCACGTATTCAAATCGGTGTTCCCAACCCGGTATTAGCGAGCAGCGGCATTTTACGAGGATCACTCCCTTTGTGGGATCTAGGGCCAACGCTACTAGTATCATCCGTACTCAGTTTACGTGATGCCACAGCTATGTATACTGCGGGTCCTGAGTTTCCTGGATTGTTTTGGGGCGATAGGCCTCAGAGATTATCATTGGCGGCTGCTGCGACATCCGCTTTCGTCATGCTGGCTGACAATGGCGAAAAGGGGAGTGTTGCTGGCGCCCTTCGACGTCGACAGGTGCCCAATATGGAAGCCGTTGGTCATGTCGTCATGCAAGAGCGGGGAGGTACAAGCGGTGGTCCCGAATCAGACTCTCTTTCTGTTGTGAACTTGCTTTGTAAACTGCCACCAGAGTCTATCGTCTTCGCGTTTCGAGCATCTTCATCTTCCCCATGCCAAAGCAACGGCAATACTAAGCTTAACTTTGCACGCCGTCTCATCAATGTATCAAGAATCAATAGTAACGGCCCCATCTCCACAGATGCAGTGGTATATGGCCACTCAAGTATTATTTCACCGAACTGCTTCGCTCATAATGTTCAATGGATTGGAGGACCCAATATCCTCATGCCAATAGTCAATGCAACGCAGTCATCGTCTAGTTTAGCACTATCGCTGAGAATCATTCGAGAGAGCGTTAAAAGTCACCCGCCGAATTTGGAGATGCTCCAGGCAGGTGGAGGATACCGTATGCTTGCCTTACTTTTAAGACAGAAGAAAATAATGGATGCCTATGTGCTCGATCAATGCTTTGCTTTTGCAGTTCATGGATTTGTACCTGGCATTCAAGATAAGGATTCTCCTAAAGTTAAGAATCCCAAGGGTGACAACAAATTGGCTACTCATCGATGGCTTTTTGCTGATCTAGATGCCATGAAATACCTTCTGCTGAACCATCAAGTTTGGGACCTTAACGGTGGAGGGCCCGATCTACCAACGCGACTCTTGTCATATTTTAATGGTCTGGTAGTGGCTCAGTCAATGCATGCCGCATTTAACTCAAGGAGGCTTCATTTACTTGGTATTATCCGTTGGACATTGCATCTTATGCTCGAGGCCACTGAGCTCTTCGCCGAAGGGGCTTCCGCGGCAGCGATGGCTGCCAAGACTGATTCGTCTGAAGAGTCTATGCCCCGGATACTCTCAGATGTGGCGTCTAACAGACCGGGGGTTTCCGCGTTGGCTGCTTTCAATAATGGTTGGTTCTCTCTACCACCATTAGTATCAAAGGTAGCTTCTGGCCGTGATCCCGAGAACGAAATGCTCTCAAGTTGCAAGACATTGCTGCGCAGGGTCCTAACTTTCATGCTTACTCCTGGCGACCTTGAAGCTATTGCAGGAGCGGCAATTTACACTGTATCGATTACAGGGGGTGTTTCACAGGAATCTAATCCAGATTATCCACAAACTTCAGCATCTGCGGGGCAAGAGATGCTTGCACCAGGAGCCGTTGCCCGTGTCTACCTCCTTCGACTCCTTGAAGAGTTAGTCGTAGATGGTGTAAATGAAATTGTAACAGATGACACAAAGATATCAATCGATGCTGATGGTCCAACAGAATCATCGGTTGTGCCACATTCTGGAGGTGGAACTTATTTGGGAACGCCTAATTCGGTGTCAAGAAAAAAACGCAGCAATTCATCAAGCGAATCCAATCATCCAAAGCATCAGGAGGCACAAATATTTCTTTCTGCATTTGCTGGCATTTTAACACCCGTTTGGTTTGCTTGTATCTTAGAGGGTTGCAGAGAAGAAGCATCCGCATCAGCTGTGCTACGTCTAATGGTTCTCATGATCCAGAATTCTCGCAAGTTCGCAAACTCTTTTGAGGCTGCCGGTGGATTTGCACCTCTTGTTCTTAGCATCCCTCGGTACTCCACGTGCCCAAGCATAATTTTGCCTTTGCTCAGTCGCTTACTCAACGCACCCATTTTACATCTACCAAGCTTTGCTACACTGGACTCGAAGCAGCTTTGCGATGTGTTTGACGCTGAAAGTGATGCGCCGGGTCTTATAAACGACACTCAGGAAAGTCGGATAGCTGACCCATCATGCGGTATTTTTGCATTGCTCGCTGAATGCCTTGGGCGGAACATACAGTTGGCATCATTCGATAATGAGGTGGGATTCAAGGCACGCAAGACAAATGATGCCATTTTGCAGCTGTTAAGCCATCGACATGCATTCTCTGCCTCATTTCAACTCTTTTGTCGGTCACGCGATTTCTTAGAACCCTTGTCACAAGCATTGTGTTTGGCGCACGACGAGAAATTGCACAGATCACAAAGCGATAACAAGTCTACTATTAGAAGAAACAGTTCGCATTCGGATGGAACTAATTCGACCGATTCGGATAGGGATAATTTTGTCGATTGGCCATCTGACTCTGTGAGGAGTAATAATGACCATAGCAGTGCTGGTAGTCGTCGGGGAAGCCTAGATTTGAGTGATCCAACAGCAACACCGACTGAGCGATTGGTTGGGAAATCGGGCAAAGGTGAAGGGACTGGTGTTGGAATGGTACAACTTTTATTCCTTGTTCTATCGCATGCTGTGTTGCAAGGACCACTCGCAGCCCCACTGGTCAGTGCGTTATTCCGGTCTTATCCCATTCATGCTTCTCCAGATCAAGTAGAAGTGTTCCAACTGGTGCTAATTGAGCATTGCAGGACGGTCGTGAATGATGCATTACAACGAGGCGAACCTATTGCAATTGCAAATTGCATAGGGCTTAGTTCAGTCTTACTGGACAGGCTAATGGCAGGGTTCTTTACCTCCGAGGGAGTTATTGCGGCAGTCAATATTGTGATGTTCACCTTAAATAGCCTTACTGGGAAAGGCACTTACGCATCGCGACTTCTGAAGAACGATGATCAAAATTTATTGGTCGCTGATGCCGCTCATATAGCCCGCCTCACATGCCTGACAGCCATACATCGGAGTCGACCAATTGAAGCATATGATGAAAGTGATGATGATTTGAAATTAGCTGTCTTGACGGAAGTGAGTGCATCTATGAGACAACTTCTCCTTGTACCATCGATGAGCAACCTTGGGACTATTAGAAAGAATAGTGGAAATCCTTCACCTGCTCCATCAAGCCGAATTTTCCCATTATGGCAGTCGGCAAGTCTGTCACGATGCTGCCCAGCTTCTATTTCATGTGCCTATCCTGATCTCTCATCAATCGAGGAACCCGACAAGGCTTTTGTTGTTGCGCTCACAGCTGACCTTCTCGACATGCTCCTCGATGAAAAGAAAGACATCCGTGAGCAAGCAGTTGTCGTTCTCGTGTCCCTGCTCCAAAGAAGACGGGGTATCATGTCTGAATTGTTAATAACAGACATTCCCCGTTCCGATCAACGCATGGAGACTGTAGACTTAATGAATCGTGGGGGATTTGGTACATTGCTAGTGGCACACGAAGCAACAACTATCGCTGAGAATGTTGGATTATCATCCCTTCAACAAGATCAAACTATGTTCGGATCTAACCCGGGGAAAATAAAGTATGCATCTTTCTTTGAGTGGTTGGAGCGCAATCAAGAGCAGGTCGCAGCTGTCTTTCATGGCATTCATATTCAAGCTATGCGCATGTCTATTATAAGCAGTATCTCCGCTGTCGCGCCGGACGAAGCCATCGAAATTGAGCAAAAGAATATGTTACTAAAGCTAACATCTCGACATTCCGATCGTACAATCTTGGGAGGCCTTGAACGTGCTGATCTTGCACACCGATCACATGATGCGACCGCTGATAGTCATGTCCTCTGGAAAAGGCAAGGGTTTGATGATTTATCCTCTGGTGCCATGCAGTGGAAAATTCTATCTCGCCAACTTAAAGGTTCTTGTACCATTTGGGAAGGGGACTTCATCGACTCATCCCTTTTTGCTAAGTCAATTCTCGTTTCGTCTCTGCTGAATCGTGAAGCCACAAACGAAAGCACTTTTTTACGTTCGAAAAGACTTGTTACGTCTTCCAATGACACGGTCAAACGGTGGAAGCTAGATCTTACTGAGGGCTACGAACGGCAAAGGCGCCGTTTGCTTCCCAACTATGAGTTTCATGGGCTTTACAATATTGATGAGAAGATTGACAATGTCCAATATGTAGATGAAGTTGGCTTAAGGGCGATCGATGATGCAAATGTCAAGCCTATCTTAGATCAGGAAAAGAGACCATCGATGCTTGACATTGTGACGACCGCAAATGCTGCCTCGAAATTTCTTTCCTCAATTCATCCTGTTGAACTAGAAGTGACGGCCGACTTGCTTAGTAAAATGAATTTAGTTTCCACGCAGGGAATTGATGAGGACGATGATTATGACTACGATGGTATGGATGATGAGCTTAACGATACCGACACAACTCTTATTTCTACACACGCTGTTTCCTTAGATGAGCAGTCGGACCATCCCACTGAGATCGATAAAATTGAGCCTATCTCTGATTCCGTACAAAATAAAGAAGACGGTGATGGCCTTCACGAGCAAAAAGCCGGCACTGATGAGGGTGAGACAGAAAGAACAGCTGCTTCGAGTTATGACCTCATTACTGGACTCCTTAAATCAGGCGACTGGCCTGAAAAGTCTTACAATGTCAGTAGGTGCACAGGTCTTGATGTCCGGAAAGCTTTATTACTCTGGTGTCGTCATGCGATTTATGTTATTGATGGGTTCGAACAAACTGATAGTGATGGTTTGAAGGGGAAGATTAAACGTCTAAAGAAAGCTACGACAAGCTATCAAGTCAGCATTAGACAACGCAATTCAGAGAATCCGGAGATGCCTGAAAAGATTAAAGGAAAAGACAAGTCTGCTTCAGAATCTTCAGAAGAAGAAATCACGTACCAGCATCGAAGCCAACGGATCCCGTTCAGCGACGTTTATTCAGTTTATCGCCGTCGTTATCAGCTTCAACAGAATGCTCTTGAATTTTACGACGTTCATCGCAATGGGACTCTTCTTGCCTTCACAACGCATGCGGACCGGGAGGAAGTGCTATCAAAAGTGTTAGCTACACCCCTTCCGAGTAGCATTTTCAGTGAATATTCAAGTGTTTTGAGTGGAAGCACGTCCCTCAATTACAAGAAATTCATGAACAATCTTCGTTCGAAAATGACGTCACAATGGGTCCAAGGAAAGATCACAAACTTTGATTTCATCATGCATATGAACTCCTTTGCAGGTAGGACGTATAATGATCTAACGCAGTATCCTGTGTTTCCGTGGGTTCTCGCCGATTACAGGAGCGAAGTGCTCGATCTTAATGACCCGAAAATCTATCGAGATTTGTCGAAACCCATGGGAGCACAGGGCAGAACACGCGCAATGCAATACAAGGAACGATACGATTCTATGGAGCAAAGCTATCAACGAGGCGATGGTCCACCTCCATTTCATTATGGTACTCATTACTCTTGTGCAGCATACGTGTTACACTATTTAATGCGTTTGGAACCATTTTCTAGACTTGCCTTATCTCTCCAGGGTGGGAAGTTTGACGTTGCCGATCGACTTTTCCATAACATTGGATCTAGCTGGACAAGTGCAAGCTCTGAAAATCTCCAGGATGTCAGAGAATTGATTCCAGAGTTCTTTTATCTTCCAGACTTTTTGGTCAATAGTAACATGTTCGACTTTGGAATCACGCAGGTGGGGAAAACTGTTCATGACTTGACGCTGCCCCCATGGGCAAAGGGTGATCCGAAACGATTCGTAAGGTTACATCGCCAGGCCTTGGAGAGTGACTACGTGAGTCGGAATTTACACAAATGGCTCGACCTAATATTTGGCTGTAAGCAAAGAGGCAAGGAGGCAGTAGATGCACTCAATGCCTTTGTTCATGTTACCTACGAAGGTCAAGTTGATTTAGACTCTATCGAGGATCCTATTGAGCGGGAGTCAATAATTGCCCAGATACAAAACTTTGGCCAAACCCCCAGTCGACTTGAGCGCAAGCCTTTCCCTCAACGAGTGGCTGTATCTGTTTTTAAGGAGAAGGGGTTGGATCTGAGCTCGTTGTCATCTCTATCGACACTCACGCCTCCATTTTGCGTCGTCGGTGCGCCACAGCGTGTTCATTTGCGAGTGAATACCGTTGATACGTGCAAGGTCGGCATGACAGGCCAGATTGATTCTTCTGTTGGAGACCTGTGCCTCGTGAAGGGTCAACTGGTTGGAGTGGGTAAGACGTGTGCCCTCATCCTCCCGTCAAAAAAGTACTATAGATATGGCGAGCCAAATAATGGCGTTAGTGTGCACGTCGCGGTGACCACTGCACGTTACAGAGAGGCAAACAAGGTATTGAGCATCCATGATGGAATGCACCGAGGCCCGATCAGTATGGCTAAGCCGTCCTTAAATGGTATGTGGCTAGTGACGGGTTGTGTTGATTCGACTGTTAGAGTATGGAAGTACAATGGTCAGAATATGCAGCTTCAAGCGACTCTCTGTGGCCATGATGGTGGAAGGATAACAAGTTTGGATATCAGCACCACATTTGGTAGCATAGTGAGTGGAGGCGCTGACGGGAAGATTATTGTTTGGGATCTTCGGACAATGACTTTCTTGAGACAACTCAATCACCCAAACAATTCATGCTCTGCACATGAAGGTTTTGCTAAATGCTTCCCCGTCAAGTCGGTATCGATCAACAATAAGAATGGCAATATTGTTACCCTCTTGCATTCGTGCATTCGCGTTTTTGATATTAACGGAAATTTAGTCGCGAGCCAATCACCAAATGATGAGTTCGACGGCAATGACTTGCCGACCTGTGCAATATCCACCGACTGTCCAGAATGGATGGAATCAGGAATTGTAGCAGTATCAGGTCATAAGAACGGATTAGTCAGGCTCTGGGGTATCAACTATGACAGTGAGCTATTAGTCCTACGGCATACAGTACCGGAACGTGTTCACTCATGTCCCATCACTGCGCTTGCGATATCAGGAGAGAAAATGGACACCCTTCTTATTGGTGATGTCTCCGGGAAAATGAGTGCATGCTCAACTATCAAGCTTGATCAATTGAATGCGAACGAATTAACCACATTTCTTGGTATAGTAGAAGAGGACGCGCCAAGGAAACGAACCGCAACAACAATCGGGTCTGCAAAGGATGTGTTCGGGTCGTTGATTATGCAGATGTAGGATTTGATGAGAAGAATATATTTAGAAGACGTGGGTTGCTACCTTAAATCCACTAGAATTGAATGCTAACATTAATTGTAATATTTGTTCCAAGAGACAAGAACAGCATTGTGACATATTACAATATCGAGTTAAGAATCTTTACTCCTTGTCCTGCGCAAGCTTCTTCACACCACGTAGACGTCCCGTCCTCCTAGCACCAATAAGACCCACCTTCCGACCGGCAGGTGCCAACTTACTAACCGTACTCGGACGACCAATATGTTGATGGTTACCACCACCGAAGGGATGCTCCACGGGATTCTTCGCCACACCGCGAATCTTGGGCCAGCAGTTACGCTTCACGGCATACTTGTGATAGGCACGACCAGCCTTGAGTAATGGCTTATCAGTCCGGCCGCCACCAGCAACTACACCAATTTGAGCCCGTACTCCCGAGGGGACAGTCTTTTTACCACCACTGGGTAAACGTAGACGTGTTGTGCCCTTGTCTTCATCATGACTAATGACCACGGCAAAGCAGCCAGAGCCACGTGCAAATGCACCACGATCACCGACACGTGCCTCGACATTGCATACGATAGTTCCCTCGGGTACTTGTTTCAATGGCAAGACATTGCCAATAGTCAATGTTGCCTTTTTGCCACAGTAGACGAATTGTCCAGTATACATCCCCTCGGTGGCGACCATTAATTCCATGTCCCTCTTAAAGCGGTATGCGTTAAGGAATTGGATTTTGGCAACGGGGGCACCACGTCCAGGGTCATGTAATATTTCCTTCACGACACCACGGATATAGCCACGACGTTCGGCATAATCAATAGCACGTAGCTTGACGGCACCCTTGCGTGTGCGGGTGTGTGCCTTGAAGATGGGGGACTTACCCTTACGTTGTGCCTATAATATTACGAAACCATCAATATTGAAGATATTGAGAGGGTTATGCATTATCCATTGGTGTAATAAATACACGCAATAGCATCGCATCACGGTTATAAGTTAAATCAGAAGGAAATTAACAGGGTGATTGAAGGATCACCAAGAGAGAACCGTGTCAAATAATGATCAAACGTAGGTAATCATATGATATAAGTCGATCATCAAAATCGTTTGAATTCGATGTGACGCCAGCACAGGAGCAACAGCGGGTATGTCAAGGGATCACATAAGTAATGTAGGAGGAGATATGGAGGAGGGTAGAGAGAAAGCAAACTGTGGATGTTAGAAAAGTACTCGTGTCGATTGAAGGACAAGATGGACAGATATGCTGCGAGGCTTCCTCCCAAGACGAAATAATGAACCGCAGTACTCCTCTCGGCTACTGCGTGATGATGGCAACGTCGTGAATCCATCCAATCACACTACAGCCGCCGTATAACGACTTACCTGTACGTATTTTCCCATCGTGTCCTATCTGTCTGTAATATGAAGAAGAAGTTACCGCTTTACTATTTTTTCAGCGGGAACTATCGTAACTACGTTCGACAACTCATTATTATATTTATGTAGAAAATAACCTAAGAAGACATCACACACCAAGATCTTCTTGGTGGGTGGGTGATGAATGCGGGTTGTCGTTTCATCACGGGCTGCTTCAAGAGAGCACGGCGACGACAATCACCATTGCCTAGCAGTCAGCAGCGACGGTACGATCATTCTTCTCCATCGTCGTCCAGTAATAATTACAACCCGTTACGATGGTACGCATCCAAACTTGATACACATCCAATAATGACAAAAATGATTACATCCGGAATTATAGCTGCTTCTGGTGATGTACTATGTCAATATCTAACTACTACTACTGTTACAAATCGTTCATCAGAAGAATCTTCTTCGACAATAATAGAAGTTGTGAGTAGATATGATTGGAAACGTACAATACGATTTTTCATCCTTGGTTCATGCCTAGTTGCGCCCACTGTACATGTATGGTATAATATACTAATGTCACGTATACCAGGAACAAATGTAACTTCAATTCTTAAACGACTTACTGCCGATCAGGGATTCTTTGGTCCAATATTCACTGGTACATTTATATCGTGTTTAACTGTATTAGAGCATGTCATTCCTAACAAAGATAATGTTGATGCTAGTAGTGGCAAAATGATGATGATGACAGTAGGAGGAAAAGAGACGACAGCAACAATAATTGATGGAAATTCTAGCAGCTTGTGCATGAATATAATAACACGTTTACAGAATGATTTACCCAATGCAATAATTGTAGGATGGGCAATGTGGATCCCATCCATGGCATTCATGTTTAAATTCGTACCAGGCAAGTATCA